>Ga0116226_10001754_pt1 | contig 18823 bp, 10 predicted proteins | sample S1TSphfallax_FD_89692 | JGI IMG/M metagenome (GOLD analysis project Ga0116226, IMG submission 89692) | Host-associated microbial communities from peat moss isolated from Minnesota, USA - S1T2_Fa - Sphagnum fallax MG | ecosystem: Host-associated > Plants > Peat moss > Unclassified | place: USA... | reverse complement strand
GATCTGCGCCGGGACTGCTTCCAGCGGCTGATCGCGCTGCCGATGGCGTTCTTCGGCCAGCGGCGGGTGGGCGAGCTGACGAGCCGGGTTTCGACCGACATCGCGCAGATCGAGGGCGCGCTGGTCGACGCGCTGCCGCAATTGTGCCGCCAGACGATCTTTCTGCTCGGCGGGGTGACGCTGATTGCGGTGACTTCGCTGCAGTTGACGCTGGTCATGCTGGCCACGCTGCCGGTGCTGATTGCGGCCGCGCTTTTCTTTGGGCGCAGGCTGCGGCGTTTTGCGCGGGAGACGCAGGATCAGCTCGCCGCCACCAATACCATCGTCGAGGAGGTGCTGCAGGCGATCGCGAGCGTGAAGGCGTTCGCCAACGAGGCGTTTGAACTCGGGCGCTACGACGCGGCCAATCGGCGGGTGCTGGCGGCGGCCTTGGGGGCGGCCCGGTGGCGCGCGGTCTTTGTATCCTTCTTCATTTTGGCGCTGTTCGGCGGCATCGTGATCGTGCTCTGGTTTGGGGCGGGGCTGATGCAGCGGGGGGCGATCAGTGCGGGGGAACTGACCCGCTTCGTGCTGTACACGACGTTCGTGGCGGGCGCGATGGGCCAGTCGGCGGAGCTGTTCAGCCAGATCCAGAAGACGGTGGGCGCCACGCAGCGGGTGCGTGAGCTGCTGCGGGAACCGACGGAGGGAGCGGCGGCGGACGGAACGGCCGGGGCGCAGAGCGTGGCTGAGGCGGGGGCGAAGGAGGGGGCAGCGGCGGAGAGCGGCGGAACCGGGGCGCCGCGTCCGGCGCCGCTGGCGGAGGTCGACCTGCCCGTGCGACTGCGGGGCGAGGTCGCGATGGTCGGCGTGAGTTTCCGGTATCCGGCGCGCCCGGAGGTGCCGGTGCTGCAGGGGGTGGACCTGGCGGCCCGGCCGGGGGAGCGGATCGCGCTGGTGGGGCCGAGCGGTGCGGGCAAGTCCACGCTGACCGCGCTGCTGCTGCGTTTTTACGATCCGGACCGCGGGCGCCTGTTCATCGACGGGCGGGATGCGCGGGCCTATCCGCTCAAATGGCTGCGCGGGCAGATGGCGATCGTCCCGCAGGATGTGCTGCTGTTCGGCGGCACGATCGCCGAGAATATCGTCTATGGTCGGCCCGGGGCGGACGCGGCGGCGGTGCGGGAGGCGGCGCGGCTGGCGAACGCGGATGATTTCATCCGCGCTTTTCCCGAGGGCTACGAGACCCTGGTGGGTGACCGCGGGGTGAAGCTCTCCGGCGGCCAGCGCCAGCGCATCGCCATCGCACGGGCGATCCTGAAGGACCCGGCGATCCTGATTCTGGACGAGGCGACCAGTTCGCTGGACAGCGAGAGCGAGCACCTGGTGCAGGTGGCGCTCGAGCGGCTGATGCAGGGGCGGACCACGTTCGTCATCGCCCACCGGCTGGCGACGGTGCGGCACGCCGATCAGATCGCGGTCATCGAGGGCGGACGGGTGGCGGAGCTGGGCACGCACGAGGAGCTTTCGGCGCGGCCCGACGGCCGGTACCGCCGGCTGAGCGCGCTGCAATTCGGTCTGGCGCCGCGGGCGGCCGGCGGCGAGGCGTCCGAGGGGACGGTCGAGCTCCAGAGGGCGGGGGGTTAACCGGGCGGCCGCGGGAGGTCGGGGGTCGGCGGGGGAGGGGAAGGGGACGGGCTCGTCGGGGCGACGGCAGGGGACGGGGGCGGACGGCTCAGGTCGTTTTCAAACTTCACGGACTTGCCATCGATTCGCCATCGGATCGTCACGCTGCCGGGGCAGCGTACCTGGGTGAAACTACTACCCTGCCTCAGCAACCTTCGACTCAATGCCACGCTGGCCGGTGTGGCAGCGTTCGCCGGATTGGCCGGTTCTCCCGCCCTGCGGGCGGCCGCATCGACCGAGCCCGTCGGATACGACGACCAGGTGACCCGGCTGAACGAAGTCGAAGTCCAGGAGGGCAAGGTGTCCGCCCTCTCTTCCGCCACGACGGATAGCACGCTGGAGACGGTTCAGCCTTTGTCCCGCATCAGTGTCCAGACGATCAATAACACGATCGCCCCGACGGCCGACTACGCGACCATCGCGAACATCTCGCCCAGCGTCGCCAACGTCGAGACCGAGGGGCCGGGCTTGAGCGAATCGAAGATGCTGTCGATGCGCGGTTTCCAGGATGGCAATTACAACGTGACCTTCGACGGGATTCCCTTTGGCGACGCGAATGGCCCCTCCCATCATTCGACCAGCTACTTTCCGGCGAAGATCCTGGGCGGCATCGACATCGACCGCGGCCCCGGGACGGCCAGCACGCTCGGTGAGGCGACCTTTGGCGGCACCATCGGGCTGCTGTCCAAGGACCCGCGGCCGGATACGGCGGCGGTCTTCACATTCTCGGACGGCAGTTACAACACGTTTCTGGGCAACCTGGAGCTCAATACGGGCGCGGTGCCGCAGGCGAACGGCGCGTCGCTGGTGTTCACCTACCAATACATGAGCACGGACGGCTACCGGACGTTTTCGTACATGAACCGGAACACCTACTACCTCAAGTACCTGCAGCCGGTGGGCAAGGATACGACGATCACGGTGGTGGGGACCTACAACAACATCAAATTCAACAATCCCGGGGCGATCACCCAGGCGCAGATCAACACGTACGGGCGCAACTTCGGCCTGACCAACAACCCGCTGGATCCGAACAATCTGTACTACCCCTACAACTACCAGTCCAAGCAGGCGGACATGGAGTACATCGGGATCAAGTCCACGGTCGGGGCCGGATTTCATGTGGACGACAAGATCTACACGTACGCCTACAACAACGACAGCCACGAGTCGTCGGTCGATCCGGTGGTGGGCGGCACGACCGGCTTTCCGAACAAGGCGGGGGACGATCCGGGCGGCCAGTACAAGGTGAACGCCTATCGGGCCTGGGGCAACACGCTCTCGGTCTCGCACGAGGACGATACGCTCACGGAGGCGGCCGGCATCTGGGCCGAGTACATTCGCAGCCCGCGTTACAATTACTATCTGGATTACAGCCCGGCTTACGCCGCGGCCAACCCCGGCCAGGCGCTGCCCGGCGGCATCATCGACCTGGCGAACACGAAGTCGGCCCTGGCCTACAAGCCCGGTTTCTCGTACTTCATGCATGCGTACAACAAGACGTTCCAACCGTACGCGGAGCTGACCTGGCGGCCGCTGCCCAACCTGTCGATCGACGTGGGCGTCAAGTATTCGAGCTTCACGATCGATCTGGAGGCGCCGGTCAACCAGGGCACCGCCACGCCGCTGTTCTACAATGCGACCTACACCAAGCCGGTCCCGGACTTCTCGGTCAATTACAAGCTGACGAATTACTGGTCGGCGTATGCGCAGGTCGCGGAGGGTTATCTCTATCCCAACCTCGGTCTGCTGGAGACGGTGCCGAACGATCCGAAGGATCCGACGCCGATCAATCCGACCAGCGTCAAGGGCGAGCAGACCTGGAATTACCAGATCGGCACGGTGTACAAGACCTCGCGCTTCAACGCGGACATCGATGCGTACCTGATCAACTTTTCGAACTACCTGGCCTCCGTCACCGATCCGAACGACTCCGCCAACACACTCTACTTTCTGTCCAAGGGGGCGTATTACAGCGGCGTCGAGGCCGAGGCGACGTTCTACGTCGGGCGCGGCTTCAGCGTCTATGCCAACGGCTCGCTGAACCGGGCCACCTTCAAGACGAATTCCGGTGTGCCCTCGTTCAACGTCGCGATGGTGCCCGAATCGACGGCGAACTACGGGTTTGTGTACGACAACTCGGGGTGGTTCGCCTCGCTCTCCAACAAGTACATCGGGCCGTTCCAGGTCTATTCCAGCGCTCTGTCCAATCCGGACCTCGGGCTGTACGGCCAGACCTCGACGGGGCACCCTGGCGGCGCGCCGACCGCGGTGCTCCAGGGCACCCAGGCCGGATTCTGGTCGGTCAGTCTGGCGGGGGGCTATGGTTTCAAGCTGCCGAAGGGGAGCGTCATCCACTCGCTCAAGCTGAAGGTCCAGCTGGACAATCTGCTCGATCAGAAGGTGCAGATCCTGAATTCGGTCAAGGCCAGCGGCAACACGTTCAACGTGCTGCCGACGAATACCTTCTTCATCACGCTCTCGACGGAAATCTGAGGCGCGATTACCGGCGCGCGGCCGGGAACGAGACTGCAGGGGAGGCGGGAGGGACGCACGGGCGGCCTTCCCGCCTTCTTTTTTGCGGGGCGGGAAAAAATACATTTCGGGATTTGACAAAACGGTACCGTACGGTTTCGTAATTCCCAGATGAACTTCTATCCCCTTTGCTCACTGCGGCCGGATCGGTTCGGCCTTCGCGTCCGCCAGGCGGCGGGATCCCTGCTGGGGCGGGTCTTGGCGACACCCGCGATTTGGGCGGCGATCCTCACCCTGACGGGGTGCGGTCAGCCGCCGCCCCCGCCGGCCCCGCCGCCGCAACCGGTCGGGGTGGTGACGGTGGCGCCCGAGCCCGTCGCGGTGGTGACGCAGCTGCCGGGGCGGCTCGATGCGGTGCGAGTCGCGGAGGTGCGGGCCCGGGTCGCGGGCATTCTCCTGAAGCGGGTCTTCGTGGAGGGCAGCGACGTCGCGGCGGGTCAGGTGCTGGCGATCATCGATCCGGCGCCGTTTCAGGCCTCGCTCGACAGCGCGCTCGCGGCGCTCGCCAAGTCCCAGGCCAATCTCCGCCAGGCGCAATCCCAGGCCGGCCGCTACAAGGAACTGGTGCCGATTCATGCGGTGAGCCAGCAGGACTACGACAACGCCGTCGCGACGGTGGATGGCTACAAGGCCGATATTGCGACCGCCAATGCGAATATCGTCACGGCCCGGCTCAATCTGGGCTACGCCACGGTCACTTCGCCGATCGCCGGCCGGATCGGCCGGGCGCTGGTGACCGAAGGCGCGCTGGTCGGCGAGAACGAGGCCACCGAAATCGCTTCGGTCCAGCAACTCGATCCCATCTATTTCGACTTCACCGAATCGAGCGCGGACCTCTTGCGGCTCCGCCGGGCGGTCGAGGCCGGGCAGCTCAAGAGCGTAGCGCCGGGGCAGGCCAAGGTGACGCTGGTCCTGGAGGACGGCAGCACTTATCCGCATCCGGGCCGGCTGCTCTTTTCGGATGTGACCGTGGACCAGACGACGGGCATGGTCACGCTCCGGGCGGAGATTCCCAATCCGGACAAGCTGCTGCTGCCGGGGATGTTCGCGCAGGCGCGGCTTGAGCAGGCGGTGGACCAGGCGGCGCTGACGGCCCCCGTCCGCGCCGTGCAGCATGGGGCGGACGGCGGGGCGAGCGTGATGCTGGTCGATGCGCAGAACAAGGTGGAGGTCCGCCCCATCCAGATCGGCTCGGAGCAGGGCGACAAATGGGTGGTCACGAGCGGCCTGAAAGCGGGCGACCGCGTGATCGTGGACGGCCTGCAAAAGGTGGGTCCGGGCATGGTCGTATCGCCGGTCCCGTTCGACGCGTCGGCGCCCGCGCCTGCTCCGGCCGCCGCCCGCTAACCCTCAATCCCTCCTCTCCATGGCTCGTTTCTTCATCGACCGTCCGGTCTTTGCCTGGGTGTTGGCGCTGTTGATCAGCCTCGGCGGCCTGCTCTGTGTAAAACAACTCCCGATCGCCCAGTATCCTTCGATCGCGCCGCCCGCGATTTCGATCACGGCGACCTATCCGGGCGCCTCGGCGAAGACGTTGCAGGACTCGGTCACTTCGGTGATCGAACAACAGCTCAACGGCGTCGACGGGCTGCTTTACATGTCCTCGACGAGCGAATCGTCGGGGGTGGCGACGATCACCGTGTCGTTTCAGCCCGGTACCAATCCGGACATCGCGCAGGTGCAGGTCCAGAACAAACTCCAGCTCGCGACCCCGAGCCTGCCGGCGGTGGTGCAGCAGGAGGGCATCGCGGTGCAGAAGGCGACGAACAATTACCTGATGTTCTTCACGCTGTCCTCGACGGACGGCAAGATGGATGAATACGCGCTGGGCAATTATGTGAACGCGAACGTCCTCGATCCGGTGCGCCGGGTACCCGGGGTGGGCGAGGCCGATCTGTTCGGTTCCCAGTACGCGATGCGGATCTGGATGGATCCGGCCAAGCTCACCAGCTACGGCCTGATGCCGGGCGATCTCATCGCGGCGATTCAGGCGCAGAATGTCCAGGTGGCGGTCGGCCAGATCGGCGCGCGCCCGGCGCTTCCGGGGCAGGAACTCAACGTCACCCTGCAGGGGCAGACGACGCTGTCCACGCCCGAGCAGTTCGGAAACATTCTCCTGCGGGTCAATCAGGACGGATCCCGGGTGCGGATTCGCGACGTGGCCAAGGTGAGCTTTGGCGCACAGGATTACACCTTGCAGGCCCGCGTGCGAGGCCACGCGGCGGCTGCCATCGGCGTCAAGCTGACGCCGAGCGGCAACGCGCTCGAAACCGCCAAGCTCGTCAAGGCCAAGGTGGAGTCGCTCAAGCGGTATTTCCCGCCGGGCGTGGCGGTCGATTACCCCTACGACACGTCGCTGTTCGTGCAGATCTCGATCGAGGACGTGCTCAAGACCCTGGCGGAAGCCATCGTCCTCGTGTTTCTCGTGATGTATCTGTTCCTGCAGAACATCCGTGCCACGTTCATTCCGACGATCGTGGTCCCGGTCGCGCTGCTGGGCACGTGCGTCGTGATGAGCTTGTTCGGGTTCTCGATCAACGTGCTGACGATGTTCGGCATGGTCCTGGCGATCGGACTGCTGGTGGACGACGCCATCGTCGTGATCGAGAACGTGGAGCGGATCATGAGCGAGGAGGGGCTGTCCCCGCGCGATGCGACCCGCAAGGCGATGGAGCAGATCACGAGCGCCTTGATCGGCATCACCCTCGTGTTGACGGCCGTCTTCATTCCCATGGCGTTCTTCGGCGGATCGGTGGGCGCGATCTACCGGCAATTCTCCCTGGCGCTGGTGGCTTCGATGCTGTTCTCCGTGACGCTGGCGCTGACCCTGACGCCGGCGCTCTGCGCCTCGCTGCTCAAGCCGGTGGCGAAGGGCCACTCGCAGGAGCGAGGCGGATTCTTCGGCTGGTTCAATCGGACCTTTGCCCGGTCCAGCCGCGGCTACCAATCCTTCGTCGGCCGGCTGCTGGCGCGGGCAGGGCTGGTCATGCTGATCTTCGCCGGGATCGCGGCGGTCATGGCCTTCCTCTTCATCAAGCTGCCGACGTCCTTCCTCCCGGACGAGGACCAGGGCTATTTCGTCACCGCGGTGCAGCTGCCGGTGGGGGCGACGCAGGAGCGCACGATCGGGATCCTGAAGCAGATCGAGGCCTACTACGCCAAACAGCCGGACATTGACGACCTGATCGTGCTGGCCGGTTTCAGCTTCAATGGCCGCGGTCAGAACGCGGCGCTCGCCTTCGCCAAGCTCAAGCCCTGGAACGAGCGCACCCGCGCGGCCGACCGGGTCGGGGCGATCATCGGGCGCGCGTTCGGGGCGCTGGCCCCGATCCGCGATGCGATCATCTTCCCGATCAACCCTCCGCCGATCGCCGAATTGGGCAACGCCTCCGGCATTGAGTTCGAACTGGAGGATCAGGCGGGCCTGGGCCACGAGCGGCTCATGGCGGCCCGGAACCAGCTTTTCGGCCTGGCGACGAAGAGTCCGCTGGTCGCCGGGATGCGGCCGCAGGGGCTCGAGGACGCCCCGCAGCTCCGGATCGACATCGACCAGGACAAGGTTTCGGCCCTCGGCGTGTCGCTCGCGGACGTGAACACCACGCTGCAGGCGGCGTTCGGCTCGTATTACGTCAATAACTACGTCAACGCCACCCGGATCCAGCAGGTCACCCTCCAGCTCGACGCGCCCTTCCGGATGGCCCAGGCGGACATCGGACGGCTCTACGTGCGCAACAAGACCGGCACGATGGTGCCCTACTCGGCGTTCTGCAGCGAGACCTGGATCTACGGTTCACCGCGTCTGGAGCACTACAACGGCCTGCCCTCGCTCGACATCGTGGCCAATGTCGCGCCGGGCCGGAGCTCGGGCGACGCGATGATGGCCGTGGAGAAGCTCGTGGGGGAACTGCCGAAGGGCATCGGCATCGAGTGGACCGGGCAATCGTACCAGGAGCGGCTCTCGGGCAGCCAGGCCCCCGCCCTCTACGCGCTCTCGCTGATCGTGGTGTTCCTGTGTCTCGCGGCGCTTTACGAGAGCTGGGCGATTCCGCTCTCGGTCATCCTGGTCGTGCCGCTCGGCATTCTGGGGGCGGTCCTGGCCGTGACCATGCGCGGACTGCCCAACGACGTCTATTTCAAGGTCGGCATGCTGACGACCGTCGGACTGGCTACCAAGAACGCGATCCTGATCATCGAATTTGCCAAGGAGCTCCAGGAGCGGGGCATGGGGGTGATCGAGGCCACGCTGGAAGCCGTTCACCTGCGGCTGCGACCGATCCTGATGACCTCCTTCGCGTTCATTCTCGGCGTGCTGCCGCTCGCCATCAGCGATGGCGCGGGTTCGGCGTCGCAGCATGCGATCGGGACCGGCGTGATCGGCGGCATGCTCGCTTCGACCATCCTGGGTATCTTCTTCATCCCCGTGTTCTTCGTCTTTATCCGCCGGATCTTCCCCTACCGCCCTCCGGCCCATCTCGCGGAACCGGCCCCCGCCGGCGCCGGCGACGTCGCGCCCGCTCCGGCCGCCGAACATTCCTGAAGCCCATCGCCATGAATCTTCGCTTTCGCCTGCTGCTGCCGTTCGCTTTCGGGCTGCTCCCAGCCTGCACCATGGCCCCGCATTACGAGCGGCCGGCCTCGCCGGTCCCCAATGCCTGGTCGACGGGTCCGGTGCCGGCGCCGACTGCCCCATCCGCGCCGGGAGCGGTGGCGCCCGAGGCGATTCCGCCGATCGCCGCCAATCTCGGCTGGCGCGAGTTCTTCCGCGACGCCCGGCTCCAAGCGCTCATCGAAATGTCCCTTCGGCAGAACCGCGATCTGCGGGTCGCGGCGCTCAACGTCGAACAAGTGGCCGCCCAATACCGGATTCAGCGCGCCGCCCTCTTCCCGTCGATCGCGGCGGACGGAAGCCTGACCCGCACGAAGGGGCCGTCCGCGCTGAGTTATCCGGGCATTCCCAATCCCTACTCGGTTTATGAAGTCGACGCGGCGGCGGTGTCGTGGGAACTCGATTTCTTCGGTCGGATCCGCAGCCTCAAGGATCAGGCTCTGCAGACCTATTTTGCCTCCGAGGAGACGCGGCGGAGCACGCAGCTGAGCCTGGTGGCCCAGGTGGCGACGGAATATTTTACCGAACGGGCGCTCGCCGAGGAGGTGACCGTGGCCCGGCAGACCCTGGAGGCGCAGGAGAACTCGCTCCATCTGACCCAGCGCAGCTACGAGGTGGGCAACACCTCGGAACTCGACTACCAGACGGCGCGGGGCCAGGTGGCGACCGCCCGTTCCGACCTCGCCGGGCTGGAGCGTCAGCACGCTGCCTCCCTCACCGCGTTGGCGGTGCTGGTGGGCGGTCCGCTGCCCGAGGGGACGGCCGCGATTCCCTTCCTGGCCGACGACGGTCTCATTGCCGATTTGCCGGCCGGTCTGCCCTCTGACCTGCTGGCGCGCCGACCCGACATCCTCGAGGCGGAGGCGACGCTCAAGGGCTACAATGCCAACATCGGCGCGGCGCGCGCGGCGTTCTTCCCCAAGGTCACGCTGACGGCCAGCGGGGGGACGGAGAGCCTTTCGATGTCCGGTTTGTTCAAGCCCGGTTCCGGGGCCTGGACGCTGGCTCCCGAGATCAGCCTGCCCCTCTTCGACGCGGGCACGAATCTCGCCAATCTCAAGATCGCGAAAGTCCAGAAATTGACCGCGGTCGCCCAGTATGAGAAGGCGATCCAGACGGCCTTCCAGGAAGTCTCGGATGCGCTGACGGCCCGCGGCTGGTACGACAGCCAGATCGCCGCCCAGCGCGATCTGGTCGACGCCGACCAGAAGGCTTACACCATCGCCGAAGCGCGCTATCGGCACGGGATCGACAACTATCTCACGGCGCTCGACGCCCAGCGGACGCTGTATGCCGCGCAACAGAGCCTGATTCAGGCCCGGCAGTCGCGGCTGGCCAATCTGGTCACGCTCTACAAGGCGTTGGGCGGCGGTTGGACAGAGCACACGATCGCGGCGAACGGGACGGCTCCGGCTCCCGCCCATCCCTGACCATGGCGCGTCCCCCGAGCCAGGCCTCCCACCAGGCGATCATCGGCGCGTTCATGGAACTGATCGAGCGCCACGCCATCGACGACATCACGACGGACGCGATCGCCAAGGCCGCGGGTGCCAGCAAGAGCACCCTGTACAAGCATTGGGCGGACAAGGATGCTCTGCTCGCCGAGGTCACCGCGCGGCTGATTGCGACGATGCCGGGCGCGAACTCGGGCGATGCCCGGAGCGACGCGACCCAGGTTCTGCGCAATATGTTTGTCGAAGACCAACAGGGTCGGCTCGGGCGAATCTGGCCAAAAATCTTCGGGTATACCGCCTGCCATCCGGAATTCTGCGCCGAGCTGAAACGCGGCATCGACGCGCACGCCCCGAAACACTCGCTGTTTTCGATCCTGCGCGAGGCGGTGGCGACTGGGGAATTGCGGGCGGATTTGTCCATCGAACTCGGCCTCGACCTGCTCGCGGGACCCTTGATGCACCACCGGTTTCTCCACGGCAGCGTTCCCCCCGAACTACCTGAGCAGCTGGTGGCGATCATCTGGCCGATGCTCCAGGCGAAGCGGGTTCCGGCGCTGCCTGCCTCCGCCCGGCGCGCGAAACGACCCGCGGCTGCGGGCCGCTAATTTCTACCGGGGGGAAGCTCGGACAGCATTTTCCCGGCCTCGCGGTACCAGCGCTGCTCCGTCCGACGCCACACGGGGTTGGACTTGCGATAGCGGGACCGGATTTCGTTCAGCAGCGAGCGGGCCGCTTCCGTGCGGCCGGTGGCCGCGTACACCTTGGCGAGCCAGAAACGGGGCTCGTCGCCCAAGTGGCGGCCTTCGGTCCGCTGCAACGCCGCTTCCGCCCGGGGGTAATCGCCGAGCCCGAGGCAGGCGCGGCCTTCGAGCAGATCCTTGCGGGTGGCGAGCATGCGGTCCGCCTGGATGTCCGCCCGATCGAGCAGCGCCAGAGCCTCGGCGCATCGGCCCTGTTCCAGCTTGAAGCGCGCGACGTCGACGAGGGTGGGGGAATCGTCCTTGAAGGGTCCGGTCAAGGCGGCCGAAGCGACCTCATCCGCTTCGGCGGCGGCGCCGCGGGCGAGCAATTGCTCGGCCAATTGGAGGCGCAGGGCGACGGTTCCGCCTTCAGCCAACCGGGCGCGAAGGTCGGCGATGACGAGCGAGCGCGGCTTGAACCGGCCCCAGCCCGCCGAAGAGCCGGCGCTCCGGCTGCCCAGTCCCGGGACGATCTCGACGAGGACGTACGCCAGACTCCCCAGGAACGGCGCGATCAGCACAATCAGGATCCACCACAGCGGCCGTCCGGTGCGGAGCACGTGGACGATGAGCACGATCTGGACGAGCAGCGCGAAGCCGAACCAACTGAACATGATGGACGGTGAGTTTAGCCCGGAGGCGGGCGAAGCAAGCCGATTGCGGAGGCCTGGCGCGCCCAAGGGGAGCGGCCCCGGCTGGCCAATTTCATCCACCTTGGGTGTTTTTTGCTAGGGTCGGTGCTCGTGGCGATGGCGCCGCTCGATTCCTCTCGGCCTCGTCAGTTTCCCCTCGGGCGGTGCCTCAGTCGGGTCCGCATCGGCTCAATCAACCCCAAGCCTTCTACCCCCATGTACGTCTCCCGTTCGTCCCGTTACCTTCTCGTCGCGCTCTTGACCGCCGCGACCGGCTTCATCCCTCCGGCGGCCGCCCAGATGCCATCAGCTCCGGCTGGCTCGCCCGGCACCGCCAGCCCAGGCGCAGCCGATGCCGCGGCCACCCCCGCGGCCGCGCCGAGCGATTCGTCGGGTGCCAAATCCGCGGAGCCCTCCGACGACGTGTTGAAGCTGAGCGCCTTTCTCGTCACCGCGGTAGCTGCGCCCGGACAAACCAAGATGGACTCGAGCGTTTCGGTCAGCACGTTCAGCCAGGCAGAACTCGAGGTGTCGGTGCCGCGGTCCACGGGCGAACTCTTCCGCAATATTCCCGCCATCCGGGTCGAGTCGTCCTCGGGCGATGGCAACTTGAATCTAACGTCCCGGGGGCTGCCGATCTCGGCGGGCGGGGCCAAATACGTCCAGCTCCAGGAGGACGGCCTTCCCGTCCTGCAATTCGGCGACATCTCGTTCGCGACCGCCGACCAATGGCTGCGTCCCGATTACGGCGTGGCGAACATCGAGTCGGTCATCGGCGGGGCGGCGTCGACTCTGGCCACCAATGCCCCAGGGGGCGTGATCAATTTCATCAGCAATACCGGGAAGACCGCGGGGGGCGCCTTCGGCGTCACCGAAGGCCTCGATTACAGCTTGAGCCGGTTCGACCTTGGCTACGGCGCTCCCCTGGGCAACGACACGTATTTCTACTTGAGCGGATTCTACCGTTACGGCGAGGGCCAGAAAACGGCGGATTACAACGCGTTCAATGGCGGCCAGTTCAAGCTCAACGTCACCAAGGAGTTTGCCAGCGGCTCGTTTGTCCGGATCTATTTCAAGGAGTTGGACGATCGCGTCCTGAGTCCGCTGCCCGTGCCGATGCAGATCAGCGGGTCCAATGCGGACCCGACCTACGGTTCGCTGCCGGGCTTCGACGCGCACAAGGGCACACTGGCCACCCCCTATCTCCAGACCATTGTCGGCACGGGCTACGGGACCGGCACCAATACGAGCAGCGTGTCCGACGGCATCCATACGACTTCGACCGCGATCGGTGCGGAAGTTAATTTGAACCTGCCGGGCGACTGGGTCCTCAACGACAAATTCCGGACCGCAATCAACGGCGGGGATTTTGTCGATCCTTACCCCGCGAGCGTGGGGAGCGCGCAGACGATCGCCAACACCATCGCCGGTGGCGCCGGGGCGACGCTGAAATACGCCAACGGGCCCCAGGCGGGTCAGCCGATCAATCCGACGGCCTTGAACGGGAACGGGCTGCTGGCGGACGTGCACATGTTCAACTCCCAGCTGAACAACTTCAACAACACCTTCAACGACCTTAAGCTCTCGAAGCTCTTCGATTTTGGCGCGCCCGGGAAGTTGAACCTCACGGCGGGTCTCTATTCCTCGACCCAGAATTCGGATCAAAGCTGGGAGTGGAATTCCTATATCGAGGAGGTCAAGGGCAAGGACGCCGCCCTCGTCAATGTGTACAACGCGGCCGGTACGCTCATGACGTACAATGGTTTGGCGTCCTACGGCACCAATGAGCCGGGTGGCTGGGGCAACAACCAGAACGTGTACAGCGTGACCTATACCGACGAGGCGCCCTACGGCGCGGTCTCCTACAAGTTCGAGGGCTTCACGCTGGAAGGCAGCGTGCGCAGCGATTACGGGACGGCGCGCGGGAGCACTTCCGGCGGCATTCAGACCGCCGAGGACGTCAACGGCGCGCCTAATCTGCCGCTCGCCGTCGCGAACAATGTCTCGATCTTCAATCCCAACCCGACGCCGGTGGATTACGATTGGAATTTCACCTCTTACTCGATTGGGGCCAATTACGAGTTCACCCACAACCTGGCCACCTACGTGCGCTACAGTCTCGGCGGCTCGGCCGGCACGATGGAACGCGTGGGCGGCCTGGTGAATGCCAACGGCAATCTCGACCCCGGCGCGTCGCCCGAGGCCACGGCCAAGCAGTGGGAGGCTGGGGTCAAGTATCAATCGGGCCATTCGGCGATCCCGGGGCGCCTGGAACTGTTTGCGACGGTCTTTCAGGCCAAGACGGCTGAGACGGGCTACGATTTCACCCTGATCTCCAAGGGGCTGTCCCCGAACTATGTGGCCGATTACAAGTCGACCGGCTTCGACGTCGACCTCGGCTATTCCCTCAAGGGTTTCAACCTCCGGGCGGCCGCGACCTACACCCACGCGTCCATCTACGCCAACGTCGATGACCCGGCCGAAGTCGGCAATACGCCGCAGCGCGTGCCCGATTGGGTGTTTCAGGTCACGCCATCCTACACGTTCGGACGCTTCGAAGTGGGCGGCGCCGTCATCGGGGTGACGAAGTCGTTCAGCGACAACAACGGCTCGAGCGGCGGACCGATCCAGCCCGGTTACACCTACGAAAATATCTTCGTCAGCTACGAGCCGCTGTCTCATCTCTCCTTCAATCTCGGCGTGAACAACCTCTTCAACACCATCGGGATCACGGAAATCGATTCGGGCCGTTCCGGGCCCGGCAACAACGCGATCAGCGCCCGCTCCATCGGCGGCCGGTCCACGTCTCTCTCGATCAAATACACGTTCTGAAACGCCGGGCCGCCGCACCCTTGAAAAATCAAGTCCAGTTGATCGCCTACGTCGACCGCGCGGGCGGCGGGGATCTCGCCGACCTGCGCCGCCTGCTCCAAACCGATTTGCCCGGGGTCTTCGGCGGCGTGCACCTCCTGCCGTTTTTCCACCCCATCGACGGCGCGGATGCGGGCTTCGATCCGATCGACCATACGCGAGTCGACCCGCGCCTCGGCACGTGGGCGGACGTGGGCCTCCTCGCGCGGGACGCCGAAGTCATGGCCGACCTCATCGTCAACCACGTCTCGTCCTCCTCACCGCAGTTCCGCGACTTCGCGGCCCATGGCCTGCAGTCACCGTTCGCGCGCATGTTCCTCACCTATGACCGCGTGTTCCCGCAGGGAGCGACGGCGGCCGAGTTGCTGCAGATCTACCGACCCCGGCCCGGACTTCCCTTTACGAGCCTGACCGTCCCGGGCGGCCAACGGCATCTGCTCTGGACCACCTTCACCCCGCAGCAGATCGACCTGGACGTGGCCGATCCGCAGGGCCGCGCCTATCTGGAAGGGATCATCGAAACCTTCCGCGCGGCGGGTGTCTCCTCCATCCGGTTGGACGCCGTCGGCTATGCCGTCAAACGCGCCGGCACGCGCTGTTTCATGATTCCGGAGACCTATGCCTTCATCGCGGAATTGACCGCGAAGGCCCGGGCGGCGGGCCTCGAGGTCCTCGTCGAGATTCATAGCTATTACGCCGACCAGATCGAAATCGCGCGGCACGTCGACCGGGTGTACGATTTCGCGCTGCCGCCGCTTGTGCTCCACGCGCTCCAGCGGGCCGACGCCGCGCCGCTCACGGCCTGGCTGGCGCAGAGCCCCCGCAACGCGATCACGGTGCTCGACACCCATGATGGCATCGGGGTGATCGACGTCGGGGCGGACGCGGCGACCGGCCGGCCCGGCCTGCTGAGTCCGCCCCAGATCGACGAGCTGGTCGAGACCATCCACCGCGCCAGCCGCGGCGAGAGCCGCAAGGCGACGGGAGCGGCCGCGTCGAACCTCGACCTCTACCAGGTCAACTGCACCTATTACGACGCCTTGGGCCGGGACGATTGGGCCTACCTCGCGGCGCGCGCGATCCAGTTCTTCGCTCCGGGGATTCCCCAGGTGTATTACGTCGGGCTGCTGGCGGGCGGCAACGATCTGGCCCTGCTCGCCCAGACGGGAGTGGGGCGCGACATCAACCGGCACCGTTACACCCGTGAGGAGATCGCGGCGGCGCTCGGCCGGCCGGTGGTGCGGGAGTTGATCGAACTCATCCGCTTCCGCAACCGCCACCCCGCCTTCGGCGGGACTTTCGCGGTGGTGCCGTCGGATCCCCAGATCGTCGCCTTGCGCTGGACGTCCGGCGCGGACTGGGCGCACTTGACGATCGACCTCTCCCAGCGCCGCGGGGTGATCACGGCCGCCGAGGCGGGCGTGACGCGGACCCTCCCGCTCCTCGGCTCGTCGCTCGGCTGAGCCGCGGCCGCGCTCACGGCGGCGCGACCTCGGCGGCGGCGAGAACCTCCGGTCGCAGGCCGAAACCGTACTCCTCCCGGTCGAAGTAGACGACCTTGGGTTGCTTCTCGACGGCGCACGCGACCTGCCGCAGCTCCGCCCGAAATTCGTGGGGCGAGCGTTGCGTGGCCTGGCGGAAAACCCGGGCGAAGTAATTGGCGTTCTGATACCCGCAGGCGGCCGCGACTTCCTTCACCGACAAGGCGGTGGTGCGCAGCGCCTCGACGGCGTTGCGCAGGCGCAGCCGGGCGATGTGTTCGACCATGCGTTCCTGCAGGTTCTGCTGGAAGATCCGGGAGAGGTGCTTGGGCGAGCAACGCAGTTCATCGGCCAGCCACGCCACGCTGAGCTCGGGATCCCCCAGATTGTTGCGGATGAGCCACTGGCACTTGAAGATACGTTCGGTCTCCGAAAACCGCTGGGCGGAACCGTCGGCCACCAAGGCGAGCAGGAGCGAGAATTCCGCCAGGAGCAGCCCCTTGATCGCGGTGGCGCTGACGGCGGGCGCCCGGCGGGGCAGTTCACCGATGCGGTTCAGGTACTCGACCAGATCCTGGTAGTAGTCCGTCGTATAAAAGTGGATGTCGTCGACCACCGGCCGACCCGCGGCGCCACGGTGGGCGACATGAATCGCGACGGTGTCATTGTAGAAACAAACGACCACGTTTTCGAACGGACCATGGCCGTCCCGGGCCACTTCACCGTGCGGCACCGCCCGCGGCATGACGCAGACTTCGTTCGGTGCGAGCGTAAAGCCTGCGCCCTCCGGCACGGCAAAATCCGTGGTGCCGCCGAGCTGGACGAATAGCTCCGGCTTGAAGTGGAACGCCATCCCCGCCCGGCGCTCGTACAGGGCGCGGGTCTGCGGCACGCGGCAGCGGGCCTGGCCGGCTTCGATCAGCGCAATCTGGCGCCGGAAGGTTTCGGCGAACAGCGCGCGCTTATCGCCTGCGCGGCTTCCGACGGGGGTAAACGAAATCATCGGACGCGGGGAAAATGCCGCAAGTTTTGCGGTCTGGCCACCCCAAATCGGAGCGATGGGTGATTTGTGCTAGGGATGGGAGAAAATTATTCCCCCGGATGCTTCCTTCGCAGCGGAAGCGGACTAGGGTGCGGCGAGCGGCAGGTCGATTGCGTCTGGCGCGCCCCCGTTTAACCCCATGCCCCCCGCCTTTGCCGACCGCCGGCGCCATGTCGTGATCAAGCGACTTACCTTCATGATGTTCATGATGTTCGCGATGACCACCGACTCGGTGGGCGTGATCATTCCGCAGGTCATCAGGACGTTCGGCTTGACGATGACGGCCGCCAGCGCCTTCCACTACGCGACCATGGGCGCGATGGCCGTGGCCGGGGTTTCCCTCGGTTTCCTGGCGGACCGGATCGGCCGTAAACGCACGATCATCCTAGGTTTGGTGCTGTTCGCCCTGAATTCGTTTCTGTTTGCCGCCGGTCACTCCTTCGCGTTCTTCCTCGGCCTCCTCGTGGTGTCCGGCGCCGCCATCGGCATCTTCAAGACTGGAGCCTTGGCCCTGATTGGCGATATCTCGGAATCGACGGCAGAGCACACGGCAACCATGAATACGGTCGAGGGTTTTTTCGGCATCGGCGCGATCATCGGACCGGCGCTGGTCGGCTATCTCTTGGTGGCCGGGGTAGCCTGGTCCTGGCTCTACGTCGTCGCGGGTCTGGTTTCGGTTCTGCTGATCGCGACCGCGGCGCTCGTTCGCTATCCTCACACGACCCAGATTGGCGAGACCCCAACCGGTCTGGGACCGACCGTGCGGATGATGCGTAATCCGGCGGCAATGGGGTTCTCCCTCGCCATCTTCCTGTACGTCGCGGTGGAATGCGCGGTCTACGTGTGGATGCCGACCTTTCTGGCTGGTTATCGCGGGGGGTCTTTGCGCGTGGCGGCTGCGGCTCTTCCCATCTTCTTCATCCTCAGGGCCGGCGGCCGATTTTTTGGCGCCTGGATGCTGCGCCATTTTGACTGGACGGCCGTGTTGGCGGCATTCAGCGCGGCAATTTTGGCGTGCTTTGCTGGCAGCCTGGGCGGCGGTATTGGGGTGGCGGTCTTCCTCCTCCCGCTGTCTGGGCTCTTCATGTCGGTCCTCTATCCGACGCTCAACTCGAAGGGGATCAGTTGCTTCCCCAAGGCCCACCACGGTGCCGTGGCCGGGGTGATCCTGTTCTTTTCGTGCGCGGCGGCTGCGCTCGGCCCCTTGGCGATGGGTTTGGTCAGCGACCGCTTCGGAGGAGCGCGCTACGGTTTTGTCCTCGCGACGGGATTGGCCCTCCTTCTGTTCGCGGGACTGCTGTGGAATTGGCTGTTCCAACCGGCACGGTCGCGGCTCGAGGCCCTCAATCGTTCGCAGTATGGAGTGCCCGTGGCTCATCCCGACAGCCAAATTGCGTGAGACCGGATTGGTGGAGGTGAACAAACGCGGAACCTGGAGCCTGCCGCGCTGACCATGGACACATGGAAGCTTCCCCCCCAGTTCTCGCCCTGTCGGAGGCAGATCAGTCCAAGCTCGCCGTGCTGATCAAGGATGTCGGCGTCGCCATGGTTACGACGGTCGGCGCCGACGGGCATCTGCACAGCCGTCCGATGGCCTGTCCCGACCGCGGCTTCGATGGCTCGCTCTGGTTCTTCACGTCGGACGACTCGTCCAAAGCGGAAGAGGTTTCGGCCTACGGTTTGGTCAACGTCGCATTTGCCGAACCCAAAGATGGCACCTATGTCTCGATTTCCGGTCCCGCCACGCTGGTGCGCGACCCGGCCAAAGCCCGGGCGCTGTGGACCCCGGCGGCCAAG
>Ga0116226_10001753_pt1 | contig 18824 bp, 15 predicted proteins | sample S1TSphfallax_FD_89692 | JGI IMG/M metagenome (GOLD analysis project Ga0116226, IMG submission 89692) | Host-associated microbial communities from peat moss isolated from Minnesota, USA - S1T2_Fa - Sphagnum fallax MG | ecosystem: Host-associated > Plants > Peat moss > Unclassified | place: USA... | reverse complement strand
AGTGGGTGCTGGCGAAACCCTTGCGGAGATTATACAAGCCGTTCGTGGTGCGTATAATCTTTCATCCGTAGCAGAAACACTGAATATCTCGCTTGATATTCAACAATCTGCTGTGGTCAGGGTGGAACCAAAAACCTCAGAAACCACCATTTCAAAAGGTACTTTCTGTATTCCCTTTGTGGAGTATAGAGGTAAAGCACCTGATGACCGCAAGAATCCTGCGGATTTTGCTCTGATGAAAGAAAACCTGAGACAAATGTCAGTCAGGATTCCTGTGCCATTCTGTGATCCAGACGGCACATTGCAGGCAAAAATCCATAGGGATAAGCAACGCCTCATCCACCTTTATGGTGGAAAAGAAGAGTTGTGGTACTACTGGGGTAGTCAGGTGAACAGACTATGGAGTAATGTTATCCAGATAGCGGCAGCAGGTCAATATCCTACTCCAAAAGGGTATTATATTGGCTATTACGGTGTAGCCTATCCAGGAGTTCTTCCTCACTTCACTGGAGAATATCACATTGTCCGTTTTGAAGTGAATACTTCCACTCAGGAGAACGAGAGGGTTTTTGCCCGTACAATTCCCAAAGAGAAGGAAGAAGATTGCAAGGCATTCCACGCCTATATTAGAGGTATTGCTTTGCAAAAAATCCCTCACTATTGGGGAAAGGGTAAAGAAAATAGTAAAGGATGTGGTTTGCGTTGGGCTGATCCCCTTAATCCTTCAGGTAACAATGTAAGGATTGATCAGGGAGATGCTCATTCTGCCTTTAGTAGCCAACGTGTTGATCACGTTATCGTTAATTCAGGTGGACAGACTTTGGGTACAAATTCTACGGTAATTAAGCCTACTTTAGCACAACCAAAGCCAACAAAAACCGAGTTTGCTCATATTCCACTTTCTCTTTGGAAAAATTGGGAAAGTTGGAATGTGAGATAGACAACTCGCTTTGTTATTTACTGGAAGAAGTATGGATGATAGCATCTATACTTCTTTTCTTCAATTTCAGGAGACAAAATGGTTCGGTATCCTTGGAAACGTGTAGAGCTTGGTGCTTACTTACAAGAACTTGCTGACCCACTGTTTCAGTGGCAAGCATGGATTGAAAGAAAGCATGATAATTCTGGAGAAATGCAGGGTTTCGATTTTTCAGCTCATTTCATATTGGATGAAATGACATTACATGAAAATGCTGAGAACTGCTTAGGAATTATCCTGAAAACACCAGAAGAAGTTATTACGCTTACTGTTTTAGGAAAAGCATTAATTGCTGTTATTGAAGCAGTAGGCAAAATGGCTTCTGACCGTGAGTATCTAGTACATCCTTTGTGGAAAGACGTTGTTTTGTCTGCACGCAAGGCACTAGATGCCTTTTGTGAAGCAGAATATGGATTTCCAGTTACTTCATGATTTTCTTTGATGCCTACACACGATAGTTAACTACAGAGGCGGGTTTAGCTCGCCTCTCCCTTCAAAAAGCCGTAAGGATTTAAACCCCTTACGGCTTTTTTTTGTTTGCTCACTTACTTCTTCTCTTTCTGTGGCTTCACCTTATTGGCGATATTCACAATGTCGCCCTTGATCTGTTCCATACGCTGTTCGGTTTTGGCATATTCCGCCCTGTCTTTTGCACTATTGATCTGCTGACGCAGCTTGTCGGATTCTTTGGCATCCAGCCCCGAGCGTTCTGCCGCTGCAAGCTGTTTATCCAGTTCATCAATTTTATAGAATATATCGTTACGCATCCTGTCAATATTGATTTCTTCTCCACCTCCCTGTGCTGCACGCGGCAGTTTTAACAGGTAATAATTTTCCTTATCCTGCGTATCCAGTTTGCCCTGCTTTGCCATATCCTGTGCATTTTCACGATATTGCTGAAGCTGCTTGCTGGTTTCATCGTTTCTTTGCTGCTCCAATGCACTTCTTTGAATAACACGCCCGTCTTTATCACGCACCTGGAGTAGTCCCGGGGTGCGTTCACGATTGCGGGCTTCTACCACCGCCAAATCAAGACGTTTCTGGTATCTATCCAGTTTCTTTTTGGCAGATTCGGCACTCAGCACTGCTTTATCGTGATCCGCAATCGCTTTTTCAAATTTTTCTATGGCAGCTTCACGTTGCCCTATCAAATCACTGCGTATGCCTGCATCTTTTTCGGTACCTAAGCGTGCATTAATACTTTCGAGTTCCTGACGTGCGATGGACTGATCATTCAGCGTAGCCCGCAATTTCGCATTTTCCTGCGTGGCTTCTTCCTTATATTGGTTGGTAATATTTTTCAGCTTTTGTATCTGGGTCTTCTGATAAATATTATCTTTATTGGTTTCATCCCATGCACCGTAAAGTATGGCATTGAACAGCCCGCCACTGCGTTTATCAGAGTAACCGACTACCTTATTATTCTTATCCCTGATTTCCTGCCTTGTCCCAATGGTGGCAGCGGTAATACGCCTACGCCAGTCGGTAATAGGATTCAGGCTGTAACGCGTATTAAGCCCGCTTTTAAGTCCCAGATAGGCCGATTCAAATACCGCACTGCCTGGATAATCCAGTGTCCCTTGCGAATATTTCGCTCCGCCTCCCACTAAGCCCACCGCAGCGGGTAAATTCCCCAAAGCACGCGAAAGTGCAGGGGCGTGCTTCATGAAATCTTCGATAAACACCCCTAGCAGATAGACACTGATGCTCTGGATAACCACATAGCGTGCCAGTTCCATATGGGTAATCAGGTTGAGCAGTGACATCACCCAGTAATTCCCGTCTGCACTTAAAATAAATCCGGCAGCCGCTGCCTGTTGGGCGGTGGTTCCAGGATGGGGAACGCACACCAGATTATTGCTTCCCGCAGGATCCAGCATAAAGTCACATATACCACAAAAATGGATGGGAGTGGTAAAAAGCAGAAACGAAAACGTATTATTCTGCTCTTTTAAAAGCCCCATCAGGTTAGTGAAAAAATTGGCACTGGGCATCAGGGAGATGAAAGCCAGCATGGCAAACATGATAATCATCTGAAGGGAAAAGGAGATAAGGTATTTTATCCAGGATTCAAACAACCCTTTGGTAAGCTTAAAAAGCGAAAAACAGATAAATAAGGGAGCAAAGACAAATAACAGGCTGATCATAAGGAGCGAAGAAAGGTAGCCTAGCAGAATACGGAAAAATAACCCCAGATACTGGAGAATCAGTAATATCACAAAGACAATGATAAAGGGCATGAAAATGACCAGTGCAAGCAGCAACGGAGCCAGAATCCCCCAGCACATGGGCGGAACATAGGTGGAGGATCCAGGTGTAATCAGTGCATGAAGGGAATCCATTGCACTAGGGGGAGGCTGTCCACCGCTGGTAAGATTCATCAATCCCAACACCACCTTATCGGGTTTATCCATCGTCACGCCAGCACCCATGACAGACAGCACCACATTGGAAAGCGTTTCGGAAAAGCTGATGAAAAAGCGGTATCCAATCCCGATACCCCATGAAGGATCAAGGGCAAAGGCACATACCAGTGCGATTTTGAAGGCTAGAATCATTGCTTCCTTGGCGGTAAAATTCACAATACCGGTTGCAATCCCTGCCCCGAAGATTACCACCAGAAAACTTAACATTGCGGTAATGGAAGGCTTGAGACCATTGAGCATCCCGCAATACATGCGAGCCATAGCATCCCCCACCGTGGCTTTGAAAATGGCAAGGGTGCTATATAATATGCCTTGATTATTAAAGTTGGCAGCCTCTACCGTACCCGTACCTTGCAGAATCTGGGTACTTCCTGTTTGACCATTGGTTTGCCCCGTGAGTGTATCCGCAAAGTAAAAAAAGTTGGTAGGCGTGGTTGTGGTATTATTACCGCAGGTAAAGTTGGTATTAAGCGTATTTTGCGTACAGAACTGCCCACTTAGACCCAATGCGTTAAGGACGGAAGAAGCCCCAAACATCAGGGCTATCCCGACACAGACCGTCATTGCCAGCCCCCAGGAAGCCTTGTTGAATAAAGCAGCCACTCCTATGGCGATAATGGCAACACTTCCCATCGCCTTTGCCGTCATTCCCGTCAGCGAAGTCGCAAGTGCACAGATAACCTGATCTACCGTTTGTGCCGAAGCAGCAACAGGAAGTAACACGAACAGGAGAGGCAAAACGCACAAGGGCAGCCAGGAAGCAGATATAACACAATGTGGATAATTTTTATACTTATCACTTACCACTTATCACTTATCCCTATACTAGATCATATTCAAAAAAGCGGGCATCCAGTTGGCAGGCTGCTCGCCTTTTTTCTCCATTGCTTTTTCCATCAACTCTCTCTGCTCATCATCTGCATCCAAAACCGCCAATATGCTATTCATACCCGTAAGGTTAAGTTCGCTGATGACCGTATCCTTATCCTGTTTAATCATGAAATGGCGATCTTCTTCGTTCATCACCTGCAAATAGGCAACATCCTGATCGCTCAAGCCAAAAAGCTCGCTATAGCTCTGATTCGCATCCGTATCGGGGAGGAACAGCTTTGTCGCTACTTTATCGCTTAACAGTTTCGTAACAGGACGATTCACAATTTCATTTGCATATTCGGTTGCTGCAATCAGCAGGGTATTTTTCTGCCGCAAATCATCCAGCCAGCCTGCAAGATTATGATAGAAAAACGCATTATCCAGTAATTTCCACGCCTCACTCATCACGATAATGCAGGGGCGACCGTCAAGGCTTTGGTTGATACGATGGACTAAATACATGGAAACAGGTACAATCGTAACAGGATTGCGATAGATATTTGCCATTTCAAAACCGTAAATTTCGTCTGAGAGATCCAGATTATCGGGTTCTGTACTGAAAATAGAAGCGAATTTTCCTTCCGTCCAGGGGAGAAACAACTCCGCCATTTCAGGATTTTCTGCCCTGATAAAGGCAATGCAGCGAAGAAGACTCCGTTCTTCTTCAGGTAGCTGCATAGTAGCAGCAACCGCCTGTGCTACCAGCCCCAGCATGTCTTCAATATAATTTCGCTCCACAAAGGAAAGGAGCCAGTCGGTTAAAAACTCACGATTTTCTATCGTATCTTCCGCAGAAAAAGGATTGAGTTTCAGTGAAGCAGCTTGTGTTTTGGTAGTAAGGTAGGGATGAAAATAGCTCCCTCCCAACGCCCGTATAAATATTTCTGAAGTCTGGTTATAATCAAAATAGATAATGCGATTGCTGAATTTGCGTGCTTCAGACAGTAAAAAATTAATCAGGACGGTTTTGCCTGCATCAGGGGGGCTTATCACCAGCGTATGCCCGTTGCTTCCCACATGAAAATTAAAGAAATAACTGGTGCGGGCAGCGGTTTGCAACGTCGTCACCGCTGCTCCCCACTGATTACCCGTTGCCATGCCCGTGGGAGCATTGGTAAGATTGGCGAATCCCGCAATACGTCTTGTATTGATGGGATTGGTGCGATGGATAAATTCAAAGTTGGCAGGTAATTGTGACCAGTAGCAGTCTTCCAGTGCCAGATCTTCCCTGATAGGAGCCATGCCCAGGCGAGCCAAGGCACGCACCGCTACTCCCACACCTGCTTCCAGTGACTTTACCGTATCACCCAGAATAAACAGGTTGAGCTGATGCCTGCCAAAATCGGTTAGATTTCCTTTATCACTTTTCATAATATCGGTTAATCCGATTTTCTCTGCCAGCTCGGGTGACTGACTGATTTTGAAAATGGTTTCCTGCCTTTGATAGGATTTTTTGGCGATAGTGGCGGGGATAAATTCAAAAAACTGGCTGATAACCAGTTCGGCTGGAATTTGCAGGACAATATCCAGTGCTTCTGTATCCAGTTCACGATATTCACGCAAGGTAAGTACCGCTCCAAAGCGTCGCTGTTCATCCACCCGCATCCTGACTTCCATGGCATTCGCACCAAACGTCACATCATAGTCCGTCAACTGATGCGAAAGATCCACATCCTGCAAAGGGAAGGCATTGTCACGCAGGCTTACCAGCTTATCAAGAAATTCGCAAGCCTCAGAGTAATAGGTATCTTCACGTTTTACTACCCCCAGGAGGGTAGCATCATAATGTTCATTCAGAATAGGCAGCATTTTCGCTGTCACACGGCGGAGCGACTCGGCAGCTTCATCAAGCGTAGCTTCAAACGCCTGAAGTAAATAGTTGGGGATCATGCCTTTAAGCCAGACATCCTTACCATTGGCAGTTTTGCCTTCTTTCACAATACTGATGTAAATTTCATTAACGTAGCGATGCTCCCAATCATGCTTGTCATTCCAGTAATGATTGAGATAACCCGCAAAATCCCGCTTATAATAGCCTTGCGTTTTGAAATTTTCCTTACGCCGTATCGTATGAATCCAGACGGCATATTGCGTGGAATCAATGCACGTCATGGTCGCTTCACGGATTTTATCCCGCAACGGCACATCTTCTACAGGATTATTTTTTTTATCTTTTTTAAGGGATATTTTAATAATCTGAACCACTTCACCATTTTTGGTAACGATGGTATGGGGATTCCAGTGGCAGGCAAATGGAACAAAGTCCGCTTCTATGACATCATCCGTAATGTCACGCAGTTCTTCAAGGTTTTCAGAAACCTGTTTTTTTTTGAATAATGCCATAGTGCAACAAGTGATAAATCTGCTAATAGGCTATTGCCACGAACGGAAAGAACCATTCCTTTCTTTATAAATCATAAGAAAGGAATGGTTATAATCAGCGAATATCAAACATTATTGATTATTCTGGATTGTACCAGTCGTACATGCCCCTGTTGTACCCCCATTCAAGGCATTCACAATACCAGCTGCACCGAAGATGAGACCGACACCCAGTGCAACAATTAATGCCATACCCCAAGAAATTTTACCCAGCAACGCACCTACACCTACGGCAATAATAGCAACTGTCGCAATCGCTTTACCCGTAGCACCCGTCATATAAGTAACCACGTTGCAAAACAACAGTTCAATGGCATTTGCATTATTACCATTTACTCCTTGGGTAGTACCAGTACCATTTCCGCCAGTCGCCTGAGCGAATACATCCATTGGAATCAGGGAAGCACACACGCAAACCGCAACGGTTAGCGTCAATGCCCAGCAGAGATCAATCATTGATTGATAGGAATTTGTCATTGTATTATTCATAAAAAACCTCTTAATAATTTACCTAAATTTACCTAGATTTGTACTGAGAACTCCCAGATAGCTTATTTGTACCACATAAACGTGACAATATTATGAAGTTTTTTGAAAAAACACGCATTTTTTATAGGAAGCTGCATTTTGGCAACAGATTCTCAAAACGGCTTTACCACCACCAGTATCACAATAGCAATCAGTAAAAGCGTGGGGACTTCGTTCAAGACACGGTAAAAACGGGCGGAGTGGATATTTTCATCCCTTGCAAACTGCTTGCGATAACGTGAAAGCATGGCGTGGCAAATTTGCATAACCACAACCAAAGTCAATTTGGCATGGAGCCAATGTTCGCTTTTGAAATTTTCAAAGCCCAAAATACTGATTAACCAGATGCCGAATATCCAGGTAGCAATCATGGCAGGGTTAATGATAAACCGCAGTAGCCTGCGTTCCATCACTTTAAAAAGCTCCGAGGCTTCGCTGTGTTTGGCAAGGGAACAATGATAGACGAACAGGCGAGGAAGATACAGCATTCCCGCCATCCAGGCGATGACGGAGATAATATGGAAGGATTTTACCCATAAATAGAGCATATTTGACAGGTTCCCCAAAATTATAAAATGGTGCCGCTTGTCTGGATTGAACAGACGACCTACCGCTTACAAGGCGGTTGCTCTACCGCTGAGCTAAAGCGGCACTTGGCGACCCTTATTCCAAATTTTATCCCAATAAGCAAGTATTAAATTTCATGGCAGTGAAAAATCAATGTCCGAAAAACCTGATGGTAACCAGAAAACCAGCCAGTGCTATCATCATTGCACCCATCTTATTCGTAATGCGTGATTCAAGCAACTGCATGTCTCTGCGTATAATGTCAAAATCCCCTTTCATCTCTGACTTGAAAAGATTCATCTCTTCCTTGGTCGCCAGATGTGAAAAGTCAATCTCATTGGCAGCCTTCAACTCTTCCGCAAAGGCTTCGGCATCTTCAGACTTCACGCCCTTTGCCTTCAGGCGTTTGGCGGAAGCGAGGGTATCAAACGTAATGCTGGTCATGGATTATCCTGTGTTTTAATAATATGCCAGTCAATTCTAGCAGAGAAAAACAGCAATATCAAGCTCAACAATGAATTGACATGCAGGAGCAATCTCTATAGATTCCAGAAAATTCTTCCCACGGTTTATAAGTATGTTAGAAAACACACATTCCCTGCCTCCCTCTACTGATGCCGCTTTAGTGCTGGCAGACGGGACGGTATTTTATGGCTATTCCTTTGGTGCAAAGCAGACGGTTTTCGGTGAAATCTGCTTTAATACCGCCATGACGGGTTATCAGGAAGTATTAACCGACCCCTCTTATAATAGCCAGATTATCACCTTCACTTTTCCCCATATTGGCAATGCAGGCTGTAATGCAGAAGATGTGGAAACCCGCATAGCACAGGGAGCCTCGGGGCTGGTGGTGCGGGAAGCCGTGACAACTCCTTCCAATTTCAGATCACACCAGCATTTTAATGACTGGCTTGCCGAGCGTCATATCAGGGGTATTTACGGCGTGGATACGCGGGCATTGACGCGTTATATTCGCAAAAATGGGGCAATGAATGCGGCGATTGTGGATAGTGCAGACATGGAAACCACATTACAGCAGCTTGCAGCACTGCCATCATTAAAAGGGATGGAGTTAGCAGAAAGAGTAGCTACTACCGAGATTTATCAGTGGAATGAAGCTTTATGGCAACAACCAGCACCTCTGCCCCGTAAAAAAGTAATAGCGATTGATTATGGTGAAAAGCTCAATATCTTACGCAATCTGGTCAGTAGTGGCTGTGAAGTCACCGTTGTACCTGCCAGAACGTCCAGCGAAGCGATTTTGGCACTTAAACCCGACGGTGTATTTCTTTCCAATGGGCCAGGTGATCCTGCGGCAACAGGGCAATATGCTGTACCAGTGATTCAGGGTTTAATGAAAGCAGGCATCCCCGTATTTGGCATTTGCCTTGGGCATCAGTTGCTGGCTCTGGCATTAGGGGGTAAAACCGAAAAAATGCAGCAGGGGCATCGTGGAGCCAATCATCCCGTGAAGAATCTTGCCACGGGAGCAGTCGAAATTACCAGCCAGAATCATGGGTTTGTGGTGGTGGAAGATAGCCTGCCTGAAACCGTAGAGGTAACGCACCGCTCGCTGTTTGATGGCTCGGTAGAAGGTATCAAGGTCAAGGGAAAACCGGTATTTGGGGTGCAATATCACCCTGAAAGTTCGCCAGGCCCTCATGATAGCCTGTATCTGTTTGAACAATTTGTAAGCCTGATGGAGGCATGATGTCTTTAAACCCCAATCAGACACAGGAAATAGCGGAATTAAGAAGCAATCCGCAAGCTACCTTTCGTGCGGTTTCACCTGCTTTGGAAGCGGTATTATACCAGCCTTTTCCCGTTTTGGATCATGGCTTTGTGCGGGTGATTGACTATATGGGGGATGATGCTGCGATTGTACAGGCAGCACGGGTTTCGTACGGTACGGGAACCAAAAAAATTCAGGAAGATGCGGGGTTGATTAATTACCTCATGCGACATCGCCATTCCACCCCGTTTGAAATGTGCGAAATCAAATTTCATGTTAAACTGCCTATTTTTGTAGCACGCCAGTGGATTCGCCATCGCACGGCAAATGTGAATGAATATTCAGCCCGTTATTCGATTATGGATAGGGAGTTTTATATTCCCGCAGCGGACAAGCTGGCAGCACAGTCGCGTTCCAACCGTCAGGGCAGAGGCGAACTGGTGGAAGGTGCAGAAGCACAGCGTGTATTTGAATTGCTCAAACAGGATGCCTCCACTGCTTACGACCATTATCAGGAAATGCTCAATGAAGACGAAGCAGGCAATATCGTCAATGAGGAGCATAAAGGACTGGCTCGTGAACTGGCTCGCATGAACCTCACGCTTAATTATTATACGCAGTGGTATTGGAAAATTGATTTGCAGAATCTGATGCACTTTTTATCACTCAGAGCAGATTCCCACGCTCAATATGAAATCCGTGTCTATGCGGAAGTGATGCTGGACTTGCTAAAACGCTGGTTGCCTGTCACTTATGAAGCCTTCATGAATTACCGCATGGGAGGAGCCAGCCTTTCTGCCAAAGCACTTAAACTGCTGCATCTAAGGTTAAAAGGCGAAAACCCTACCTTTGAAACCAGCGGGATGGGCAAGGGCGAATGGAATGAATTTTGTCAGCTATTTCCCGTTGCATAATCCTAAATAATATGGTTATCTCGCTTGAGTTTAATGAGGAATGGAACTAATCAATGAGTAACCTGCTGGCAATTTTGCATAACCCGTTAGTCGTGATCGTGCTAGGCATTTTGGCGGTGACGCTTCCGCTTATCATCTCCATGGCACTGCTTACCCTGTTTGAACGCAAGGTGATTGCGGCAATGCAGATGCGTAAAGGGCCAAACGTGGTGGGGCTTTTTGGTATTTTGCAGCCATTTGCAGACGGTCTCAAGCTGATTCTCAAGGAAACGATTTTTCCTACCAAAGCCAATAAGGCATTGTTTCTAATTGCTCCGATGCTTACCTTTATGCTGGCACTGCTGGGCTGGGCGGTGATTCCCATTTCCAGTACGTTTGTGATTGCCAATATTAATGTAGGCATCCTCTATCTGTTTGCGATTTCTTCGCTGGGGGTCTATGGCATTATCATTGCAGGCTGGGCGAGTAACTCCAAATATGCGTTTTTGGGAGCGATTCGCAGTGCTGCACAAATGGTTTCCTACGAAGTTTCGATTGGCTTTGTGATTGTCACCGTGATTATTACGGTCGGCTCACTAAACTTAAGCGATGTGGTGAATGCCCAAAAAGGCGGGCTTACGCACTGGCACGCTTTTGGATTGCTGTTTCCGATGTGTATCATTTTCTTTATCTCCGCATTGGCAGAAACCAACCGTCACCCGTTTGACTTGCCTGAAGCCGAAGGCGAGCTGGTAGCGGGTTATAATGTGGAATATTCTTCCATGACGTTCGGGCTGTTTTTCCTCGGCGAGTATGTGAATATGATTACCATGAGTGCCATGACTGCCATTTTGTTTCTGGGTGGCTGGTGGTCTCCTGTTGATACGGATTTTTTCAATGCAATCCCGGGAGCTTTGTGGCTGATTGTCAAAATTATCCTGCTGCTGTTTGTCTTTGTATGGGTGCGAGCAACCCTGCCGCGTTACCGTTATGATCAGTTAATGCGGTTGGGCTGGAAAGTATTTTTACCTTTTTCGCTGGTTTGGGTTGTGCTGGTGGCGGGATATTACGTCTATCAACAGAATCTATCTTAAGAAGGAAAAAGTGTGTTAGCGTTTGCGGAGTGGTTAGTTGATTTTGTTCATCATCTTGGATATGTGGGTATTTTTATTGCCACGTTTCTGGAAAGCACCTTTGTACCGCTGCCAGCGGAAGTCACAATGATTCCTGCTGGCTATCTGGTCTATCAGGGGACGATGAGTGGGGGGCTGGTGTTGTTTTTGTCTATTATTGGTTCGGTGACGGGTTCAGCTTTTAACTATTACATTGCCTATCATTATGGCAGGAAATTTCTGGATACATACGGAAAATATATGTTTTTTGATCATCATAAAATGGAAAAACTCGACAGATTCTTTGCCACACACGGGGAAATTTCCATTTTAACGGGTCGCCTTATTCCAGGGCTTCGCCATTTTATTTCTTTTCCCGCAGGGTTATGGAAAATGCACCTGAATAAATTTGTTTCCTATACTGCCATTGGTGCAGGAATATGGATGACGATTTTACTCATTATAGGCTATGTCATTGGTGGCAACAAGGAACTGGTGAAGCATTATACACCACTCGCAACGATTATGGTTTTATCGCTGGTTATTCTGGCATTATTAATCTATGTAAGAAACCATCGCAAAACTTCTTCATAACACACGATATTATTTGGGTAATAGTATGATAAAAATGTACAAAGCCGTTCGCAGCCTGTTCCTGTTTGAGCTACTCTACGGGCTTTTCATGACGCTTAAATATTTCTTCAAGCGTCCTGTTACGATTAATTATCCTTACGAAAAAGGGCCGTTAAGCCCGCGTTTTCGGGGTGAACATGCGTTGAGGCGTTACCCTAACGGGGAAGAACGCTGCATTGCTTGCAAATTATGCGAAGCCATCTGTCCTGCACAGGCGATTACCATTGAAGCGGAAGTGCGAGCAGACGGTTCACGTCGCACCACCCGTTATGATATTGACATGACCAAATGTATTTATTGCGGATTCTGTCAGGAAGCCTGCCCTGTGGATGCTATTGTGGAAGGCCCCAACTTTGAATTTGCCACCGAAACCCGCTCTGAACTTTTCTATGACAAGGAAAAATTGCTGGCAAATGGCGACCGCTGGGAACCTGCTATTGCAGCGAATTTGAAGGCGGATTCCTCTTACAAATAAAAAATCTCATCAGGAACTCTACTATGCTGGACAACTGCTTCGTTAAAACCGTACTCGAATGCTCATGTACTAAGATGTACACTCCGCTTCTGTGTGCGGTTTTGCCTTGCATTTGTCTCAGCCTAGCGATTTCCTGAAGAGATTTTACATGGTTATCCCCCCTAAACTCCTTCGCCTATTATTCACTATCGCTGCTGTTTTCTATTGCAGCAGTGCGATGGCAGTGCAAACTCAGGTGGGAAGTACCAGTAAGCCCGTCATGCTAACGGCGGATGAGATGACCTATAATGAGGCAACCTCTACGGCGATTGCGACGGGGCATGTGGAAGTGGTGCAGGACGGTATTATTATGCTGGCAGACAAACTCTCTTATAACCAGAATACTGATGAAATTCATGCGGTTGGGCATGTCAGTATCGTACAGCCCACGGGGGATGTCGTATTTGCTGATGACGCCGTGCTGCAAAAAACCATGCAGACGGGAGTGGTGGAGGCGTTTAAGGCAAGGCTGAAAGATAATTCGCTGTTTGCGGCACGCGAAGCCCATAAAATCAATAAAAACATTACCGTGCTGGATCATGCGGTTTATTCTCCCTGTCATGTCTGTGCCACCACCAACTCCGCCGAAGCACAGGCTCCCTTATGGCAGGTGGAAGCCGAAAAAGTGACGATTGATGAAGGTGAACAACGAGTGCGTTACCGCAATGCCTTTATGGAACTTTACGGCGTGCCGATTGCCTATACACCCTATTTTTCCAACCCTACCCCTGATGCACCAAGCCAGAGCGGGTTGTTGATACCCCAATATTACCATTCCAGTACGCTTGGCAACGTAATTAAACAGCCTGCCTATTTCAGTATTGACCCCAGTCAGGATCTTACCCTCACACCGTGGTATTTAAGCGAGGAAAATCCGCTGATACAGGGCGAATATCGCCGTTTGTGGGACGGTGGTTTTATTGAGGCAAGAGGTGCGATTACCGATGCCCATAATCGCGATGCAGACGGTAATATTATCAGTGGAACGCAACTCAGGGACTATATTGACATTCATAGCAGGGAGCAGCTTTCCGAGCATTGGAGTGTAGGGCTGGATGCACAGCGTACCAGTGACGATACGTTTTTGCAGGTTTATAGTTTAGGCTGGCAAAGCCTGCTCACTTCGCGTCTCTATGCGGAGCGTATTGAGGATAGGGATTACGCCGTTATAGAAGGGCTGGCATTTCAGGGCTTGCAGCCACAGGATACTTCCACCGATTCGCCTTACGCCCTGCCACATGCTGCCATCCATAAAGAAAGCGAACCGTTAGCGTGGAATTCACGACTGGTTTTAGACGGTGACGCTTTGGTGCTGGAGCGGCAGGAAGGCACGAGCGATCAACGTATTTCTGCAACGGGAGCATGGAACATCCCCTATATTACGGCGGGCGGGCAGGTGCTGGAAGCCAAATTCAGCACACGCGGAGATGGCTATTCCGTGGATAATCAGGTGACGAATACCGCTACCAATGAGACGTTTAACGGGACTACTGGCAGGGTGATTCCACAAGCCGAACTGGACTGGAAATATCCCCTCATCAAACGCTTTGATACGGGGCAGAGCCTGATGATTGCACCTGTTGCCGAAATGGCAATCAGTCCCGATTTACGCACCAACTCCGATATTCCCAATGAAGATAGCCGTATTGCCGAGCTGAGTAATATCAATCTGTTTTCGCTTGACCGCTTCAGCGGGCTGGACGAAGTGGAATCAGGATTTCGTGCCGTGTATGGGACAAGGGGAAATTTACAATTTGCCGATGATAAATATGTTGACTGGCTGTTTGGGCAAACCTATATCGCGAATCCTGATGATCCTTTTCCCATTTCCCAGACCCCCATGAGCAGCTATTCGGATTATATTGGCAATATCGAAGCAAAATATAAATGGATTAGCGTTTCTTACGGTTTCGGGATTGATCGCAGTTCGGGATCATTAACCAGTAATGATCTGAATGTAGGATTTGTACTGGCTCCCGTAACGCTTAATGCTACCTTCATTGATCTGCAAAATGAACCTTTATTTGGTGAGACTAAAGCCGTGTTTGGGAATGCTGCCATTGATGTCACCAAAAACTGGAAATGGACGTTCACGGGAAGGAAGGATTTGGGCAGTTCCACTACCACAAGCAATACTACCAACCCCAACAGCACGATTAATAATAATAGTTATGATATTTTAACGCCAGGGGTGGCAACGCCAGGGGCAGGAACAGTGGGCTTGGGTACGGGAATTATTTATCATAATGAATGCCTTACCGTGACCACCAATATTGCCAAAAACTATATCAGCTTGCAGGATGTCAGACCTTCCACTACGTTTTCCGTGGATGTGGTGCTGAAAAGTTTTGGGGATCCTGCGGGTGTGATGACACCTGATAGCGTAATCCCGGGTTCGGAAAAACAGGTAACCAATTATGACCAGTATAAGGCTCCCAATGCAACCCCCTGATGATATGGAACATAGCAAAGCACCGCTCATCGAACATCTCACGGAGTTAAGGGATCGCTTTGTCAAAATTTGTTGGGCATTGGCAGCGGGTTTTGCGATTAGCTATTGTTTTTCAGGCGAAATCTATGCTTTTCTAGTCAAGCCTTTGGCGGAATCCTACAGCAATGGCGATTCGCGTCGTCTCATTTATACGGGACTTGCCGAGGCGTTTCTCACCTATGTGAGGCTTTCGCTTTTTTCGGGGTTGTTTCTGGCATTTCCCGTCATTGCCTATCAACTCTATATGTTTTTAGCTCCGGGTATGTATAAAAAGGAACGCAGCGTCTTACTGCCTTACCTGATCGTTTCGCCTCTGCTCTTTTTTATGGGTGCGACCCTCGCTTATTATTATATTTTTCCGCTGGCGTGGAAGTTTTTTATCAGCTTTGAAAGCAATAATGCCCACGGGCTTCCCATTCAGTTAGAGGCAAGGGTAAGTGAATATCTCTCGCTCGTGATGCAGGTATTGCTGGCTTTTGGACTGGCATTCCAGCTTCCCGTTATCCTAACGCTTATGGCACGCGTGGGACTGATAACCTCTCAGCATCTGGTGAAAAACCGCCGTTACGCCCTGCTCATGATTGTAGTAGTCGCCGCCTTCCTCACCCCACCTGACGTATTAAGCCAGATAGGGCTTTCCGTTCCGCTTTATATTTTATATGAAATCAGTATTATCTGTTGCAGGTATATTGAGAAAACGAAGCAGGCTACACAGCAGGATTAACCTCTTCCACCACCACGATTTTGATCGTTGCCTTGATTCTTGCGATTTTCTAAATACTCCTGAAATTTTTTACTTACATCTCCGTCGGGATTTTCCAGACTGGATAGGCTTTGATTATTAATATCAGGCAATACTGTTTCTTCCGTTTCTTCAGGATTCTGTTTTTTCTTTTGGCTTCCATGCACTTGCACATATCTTTGAAAGTTTAGCGTATTCTGCTTGCCATCTGGAAAGGGTTCGTCCGTTAAATCTGTACCAATAATAGGATCTTTTGTTTGAGATTCCTCTAACCACTGCCTTTTAACTTCTATACTATTTCTCTCTTCTTTATAAATATCCGCAATAGCAGAATGTTCTTCCAACTGCTGTCGCTTTTCATCCAGTTCCTGCTCTGAGAGGAGATTATTAAAAGATTCTTTAGTACCCTCTACTCGTCGCCCTCTAACCTGATTATACATATCTTGAAGCACATCCTTCAGTTGTTCCTCTCCACCATAGTAGTCTACCATAGTATTGAGTAATTCCTGATAGGAGTGTGTTCGTACGTCGTTCTGACCTGCTTCTATCGCCGATGCCTGATCTGGAAATTCTCCTGTTATACAACTTCCAAACGAACGAGGTGCATATTTTAGCATCTGACTCTCTATAAATGCGTCTTTGTAGTATTGTATAAAATCCTCTGGAAAAGGAGCTTCAGAATCTCCCAGCCTATTTGCATATTTTTCCTTTGCTTGTGCCTGTTCTTTTATTTGTTCCAGCAGTTGCAATATGTTAATCTGCTGTGAGGCATTCTGCATTTCTTTTGTGTTTTGATCTTCACCCTCAGCTAGTTTCTTATATATTCTTGTATAGAGTTCCTTTATTTCAGGATTCTCAGGCTGTTTCATAAATTCGGCTAGAGTTGGGACTTCAACTGCTTGATAATATTCGTCCACAGTATGGAAAACGAGAAATTCAGGCATGGCAACCTCCAAAAATAGTTAAGCATTAGCCCTGATCTTTGGTAATGAAAGCGGGCTAGTGAATGCTAAAGAAGGTTAGCAAAAATAAAAGTGACACTTTTATGACAATAAAGAGAGAATTAACTTCTTTGACTATTATTAATAGCAGTTGCCTCATTAACTTCTCTTAATGAGAGCATTTTGCTATTTTAATTCCATTGTTTTCTCTCGGGTTTTTGCACTCACCCTGCCATAGACATCATCAAACCGTACAATATCATCTTCACCCAGGTAGGAACCCGTCTGTATTTCAATCAGCACCAGCATTTCCCGGGCGGGATTGGAAAGGCGGTGTTTTGCACCCGCAGGGATATAGGTGGATTCATTGGCATTGAGCAGCATTTCTTTTTCGCCGTTCACCACCAGTGCCTTGCCGCTTACGACTACCCAATGCTCACTGCGATGATGGTGCATCTGCAAACTGAGGCTGGCTCCCGCTTCTACCTCAATACGCTTCATCTTGAAGCCCGCACCTTCTTCCAGCACCGTATATTTTCCCCATGGACGGTAACAGGTGCGGTGATTTTTATGGGCTTCATGCCCCCTTACCTTTAGCTCGGTGAAGAGATGCTTTACATCCTGTACACCACTGCGACTGGAAACCAGCAGGGCATCCGGGGTATCCACAATCAGTATGTCTTCCAGCCCTACGGCTCCAATGATGCGATCACTGCTCTGGATAAAGCAGTTTTTCGTATTATGCAGCACCACTTCGCCCTGGGTACGGTTGCCACTTGCATCACTTTCCTGCGTTAAATCCCCCAACGCATTCCACGAACCAATATCACTCCAGCCAATGGAACAGGGAACTACGGCCACTGCTTTGGAGCGTTCCATCAGGGCATAATCAATCGAAATATCGGGAACCTGTTTGAAACTTTCGCTCTCCAGTTCCAACTCAATGGTTTTTTCGCCTTCCAGACGTTTGGAAAGTTTTAATGTCTGGCGGGTTTTTTCGATAATTTCGGCGGCATGAAGCTGCATTTCCTGTAAAAAACTACCCACACTGAAACAGAACATACCTGCATTCCATAGGAAATTACCCGCCTCAAGATAGTGTTCTGCCACTTCTTTGGAAGGTTTTTCCACAAAACGCAATACTTTATTTCCGTCTGCCTCAATATAGCCAAATCCCGTTTCAGGAGCGGTGGGCGTAATACCAAACGTTACAATCTTGCCCTGTTGTGCCAGTGTAATAGCCGCTTCCACTGCTTCACCAAAAGCCTTTTGCTCGGTGATAAGCTGATCGGCTGCCAATACTACCATAATAGCACCGTCGCCATAGACCTGCTGTATCTCCAGTGCTGCTGCCACACAGGCGGCTGCGGTATTCCTACCGAATGGCTCCAGTATGAAACGGGTTTTTATACCCTGCTTAATCAAATTTTCAGGCAATGCCCGCAATTCATCTTCCGTCTGGAAAAACAGGTCACGATTGGTAACAAATACGGTTTCCGCAATAGCGGGCAGGGCATTTCCCCGTAAAAATGCCTTTTGCAACAGGCTTTGTCCATCTGCCAGGCGAATAAAAGGCTTGGGACGGCTCAATCGTGAAACAGGCCAGAGCCGTGAACCGGAACCACCGCTTAAAATAACAGGAAACAGCTTCATATTGCAACATTATTTAATAAATATTATGAAAATAGCACGGAAAGTTACTTAAAGGTATTTTATCCTAATATGCAACTAAAAACTTTGCCCACCCTATGGACTTTCAATGAAACTTCTGCTTTACTATTTATACTATTTGCAGTCAGTTTCCTTTATCGTATTTTTTACAAACTTCAGGAATATGATAATTGCTAGCTTATCGCTATTATTTAGTGTAAATGGAGAACGCAAGGAAAACATTATGTCAGAAGCACAATATGAACCATCACATATAGCAAATTATCTGCTATGGAGAGCCAATAAGGAAGGGATAAAGGATATGTCCCCTCTTAAACTTATTAAGTTAATATATTTCTGT
>Ga0116226_10001752_pt1 | contig 18835 bp, 16 predicted proteins | sample S1TSphfallax_FD_89692 | JGI IMG/M metagenome (GOLD analysis project Ga0116226, IMG submission 89692) | Host-associated microbial communities from peat moss isolated from Minnesota, USA - S1T2_Fa - Sphagnum fallax MG | ecosystem: Host-associated > Plants > Peat moss > Unclassified | place: USA... | reverse complement strand
GCGAAGGCAATACTGAGGCTCGCCACATCACCCGCAGTCGACAGCACGGATGACCCCAACGTGCTGTAGAGCCCGGCATTCGGACCCACCACGTAGCCATTCGGATCGTTGCTGGTGAACGTCGCGCCATTGAGCGTCAGTGGCGTCGTCACGGCCGGCGGCAGCGTGCTGGCCGCTGGCGCCTGGTAGGTTGTGCCTTGAGGGTTGGACGACGTGGAGTCATACGCGGTGCTGAAATCATAGGTCGTGGCATGAGCCGCGGCGGCACCCAAGGACAAGGCGCAGGCGACGGCGGCCGAAAGCAGGTGGACTCGATGAAACATGGCGGGTCAGACTCCTCGATGTGAAATGAAAAATCGCTAAATCCGTGATCGTCCTGAAGCCGAGCTCGTCATTGAACGGGCAGTGGATGCATCAGGCCGCCGTTGCTCCACAGCGCGTTGAGTCCGCGACTCATGTGCAGCGGACTGTTGGCGCCCAGGGTTCGATCGAAAATCTCCCCGTAATTACCGACCGCCGCAATGACTTGCGCGGCCCAATCCTTCGCTGGAAGTCCGAGTGCACGGCTGGTGGACCAATCCACTCCCATCAGGTGCTGCACCTCGGGGTCCTGGTTGCCGCCTTGCGTGCCGACGTTCGCCTGCGTGACGCCGCTGGCCTCGGCCTGGATCAGCGAATGAATGGTCCAGTCGACGATCATGCCCCACTGCGCGTCGCCGCGCCGATAGGCGGGGGACACGGGGGAGAGCGTGAGCACGTCGGGAAGAATCTTGTCGCGACCCAATTGTTTCGCGTAGCTCACCTTGAGAAGCGCCAGTCGTGACAGATCGGCGCTCACCGCGTCGCAATGTCGCACCGCGAGTCCGTCATCCATCTCGCCCTCTTCTTGGAACGGCATCGGATTGATGTCGATACCGCGGGCAATCGTGCGGGCATACAGCACTTTCTCGTTGTCGGTGCCTTCGATCACACAGACACTCAATCCCTTCAAGTCGCGGAGCGAGTTGACCTTGGCATCGGCTCGTACCAAGACGCCCAGGCCATCGTAGAAAATCGGCGGTCCGAAGGCGATCTGTTGGTGCCACATCGACGTGGCGTCGGGCGTCACGCCCACGATCAGATCGACCGCCCCCTGATGGAGGCCATCTTGTGCCTGCAACTCACTGTCGTACGGACGGATGTCGACATTCAGCTTGGGAACACTGACGGCGATTCCGACGGCCTTGCAGATCTCGACGTTGAGCGCTGCCAATGGCCCATGCAGATCAGTCTTGTTCCAATCCTCGGGCGTCGACACCACGCCACAGCGCAGGGTGCCGGTCGCCCGAATGTGCGCGAGCGTGGCGCCGTCGCCTCGATCGACGACGCTCGCAGCCGCCGACGTCGCTGCGGCCGTCGCCGTGGCTGCGGCCGTGGCTGCGGCCGTGGCGCCGACCATCAGCAGCGCCGCGCAATACCAGGGCGTTGTCGTCATGCGATCAGTTCGGCCAAGGTGAGCCGGTGCCCGTCGCCGAGCCTGCGGTCGTGTTGCTGCTCGTGTTGTAGTACGGACTGCCCGGGCTCTGGGTCGGCCGGGGATTGAAATCGAGCGGCGGCGGATCGATCTCCAGGCCCGTGCCGTAGCCATTCGGATAGTCGGTCGGAGTGATCCCCAAATACTGGCAGCCATACTGCGGCTGACCGTTGACGGTCGACACATAGTGAGGCAACGAAACCACGGCCGTACGTGGAATCTCCGCATACGTTGCCGGCAGCGGACTCTTGTTACCAACGAGGATGTCGTTATCGAAAGCTTCCAGCAGATTACCCATTCCCGGATAGGTATCGGCGGGTCCCAAATAAGCCTGCGGACCATTGGGGCCATTGAAGGCCGGCGTCGCTGCGCCGGTCTTGAGCGCGGCCGCTTCTTCCGGTAGTGACGCCAGCGGTGTCAGACCGAAGAGCTCGTTGATCAGCGAGATCATCGCACTGTGCTCGCTGTATACATGGCTCACGGTGTGGGCGGCCGCGTACGGTGAGATGACGATGGTCGGGATGCGCGGGCCACCCGTCTCGGGCTGACCATCCGGACCATAGGTGCGGAATTTCTCGGGAACGTGATCGTATTGGCCATCGGTTTCATCGTAGGTGATGATGATCGCGCTCTCGGACCAGTACGGGCTGCTCGCAATCGCATTGACGGAATCGGCGATCATGGCTTCGGAAATCTGCGCATCGGAGTAGTTTGGATGATCATCGTTGCCCGGCGTGTCTTTCTGGACTGCGGTGTTCGGATCCGCCGGGAGCAGTCCGTCATTGTTGTAATAGCCACCGCGCACGTAGAACACGCCACCGTTCTTAGGCAACGCTTGATTCGCGATATCGGTGTAGAACTGCTGCAGGCCATGCATGTTGTTGAGTTCGGTCGTGTTGTCGCCCAGGTAACCGAAATATTGAGGACCATTGTGGTGGACCACGTAGGACGCATGCTCGGGGGCCGCCGGGTAGACGAAGCCGCCGGTATTCTCGCTGATCGACGTACCGTCGAAGGGCTCCGGACCATAGCCCTGCTGATACCAGCCCCAACCGACCGAGGGATTTTTCACCGCGATCGACTGAATGTCCGTTGCCACGTCGACGAGGTCGGTCGACGTGTGTTCGTCGGCCTTGATGATCGTGCCGATCTGGCTGCCCATGAAGGACAGCGGCAACGAGGCGAAGGTCAGCGTTACCTGGGTGCCAGCGCTGCCCTGATACGTGCCGGCTGTCGGTCCGCTGGTTTGCAGCGTGCCCTCGTCCGGGCCATAGGGCGGCTTGACGGCCGCCGTGTCGTTCGTGCTGCCGGGGAACGGCGCGCTATCGGTGAGCACCGGTAGCGTCAGGTTCACGGGCTGCGCTTCGGAGGGATGTTTCACCCACTGGGTGTCGCCGACCTGGCCCGCAATGATGGAAATGGCATTCGGTGTGGAGGGTCCTGTCGCCGTCTGATGATAGTTGTCGAACAGCACGAAGCGATCCGCGTATTGCCACAGGAAGGGCACCGTGTCGCAGTCGACATGCGAGATCACCACCTCACCCTTCTGTTTGGTCGCGAGCGAGATCAGCGAGGTGGGCGCGAGGTTGCTGGCATTGACGATCGTGCTCGGGGCGGACGAGCTGGTCGACGAGTAGTGCAGGGACTGCTGATCGAGCGGGTAACCATCGTTCTGCGGCACCGTCTTGGTGGAATCGAGGTGGAAATCGTTCAAGTACCCGGCATGGCTGTGATCCACCGAATACAGGGATTCCGGATACAGCTGCACGGTCGCACCGGCTTGGTTCACGATGGTGCGCGGAATCAAGAACGGGCTCACCGTGCCGAAGCTCACACCACTGCTGACCACTTCCTGAATGTGCGAGTTGAAGCTCGCGAGAGTGTTGGCCGGCTGCGAGTACTGATCGGCGGGGAGCGCGCCCGGATAGGTGGCGAACAAACCGTTGGCTCCCGGATAGGTGCCGAAGTAATGATCGAAAGAACGGTTTTCTTGGAACAGCACGAACACGTACTTCACCTTCTGGCGCAGTAACGCGATCTTTTGGGCCGTGGTCAGGGAATTTTGATCGGCGATGACAGCGGCCGCCGCGGCTCCCGCGGTCCCGGTCGATGTGGCCAACGTCAGGGGCGGCTCGGTTTGAGAAAACGCCGGCGCAATACCCAGCAGGTTCAATGCGGTGACCACCGTTGTGAAACAGGTCGTCCCGACCTTCATTCTCGAGCGCTTCTTCAATTCATCTCTCCCATGAAGTAAGGATTTCGCCAAACGCCCACGATAGATTTCGAAACCCATTATTAATTGACAGTAATGTGAAAATTACACGGCACGGCCGTCGGCACGAGTCCAGCAGACGCCCGTATCCCCCGGACTTCCCTCAAGTATTTCTCGAAAATGCCGTCATCTTCCGGTGCGGCGCCGATGCGTCTCCGGGAATCTAGGGCAATGGCTTTTGGAGAACGACTGAACCAGGCGAGCTGTCACGGGGCGATCCGCTCGTGGGTCGCCTCGGGCTTGCTCGTTGCCACCACCATGACCGGCGCACTGGCCGGAATGCTGTTGCCCGGAGCCGCCGTCGCACAGACCTGCGGCACGCTGCCGGCCACCTATCCCATCACCGCGGGATCATCGGGAAGCCTCACCGTTGGGAGCGGCTCCACGGTGAACGGCTCGACGATTTCCGGTTCGGGCAATAGCGTGCAAATGAGCGGCGTGCGCACGTCGACGACACCGACCTTTCCGGTGCTCTCGCCCTCGAGCTACCCGTCCTTCACGTCGAGCAACCCCACCACGGCCGCGACCGTCGCCGCCGGCACCTACTCGAGCGTCACGCCGGCCGGCAGCACGACGACCACGTTCTCCGGAGGCACGTATTACATCACCAGTCTGTCGGCCACGGCGGCAAGTTCGACGCTGGTGTTCAACAGTGGCACGTACTACATCACCACGGCAAGCCTCACCGGAGGCTCGCTGACGGTGACTATTTCCGGCACCGTCATCTTGAACATCGGCTCAGGCTTCAGCACCGGAACCAGTAGCAATTTCAATAATGGCGGCACGGCGGCCAATCTGCAGATCTTCTTGTATCCAGGTGCCAGTGTGTCGCTCGGCACGTCCTCGAACCTCACCGGCGTCATCTATGGTCCCGGCACCGGCAACAGCGTGGCGCTCGCCAGCGGCGCACATGTCACCGGTGTGGTGGCCGTGACCGGCGCCATCACGCTTGCCGGCAGTGACTCGGTGACGCTGTCCGCCAGCAACCAGACGGCGATCGGCAATGTCTCGACCTGCCCCGTCGCCTCGAACATCAACCATTACTACGTCGAGCCGCTGACGTTGTCCGCCGTCAACTGCGCTCCGGCGGTGTTCTTCATCTATCCTCACGATAGCAGTCACAATCCGCAATCAACGTCAGATACCATGTTGCTCTCGACCAGTACCGGCCATGGCGACTGGCAGATCTTCGGCCAGGGAACGTTCATCCCCGGCACCCCGAACAGCGGCACCGCAACCTATGAATGGTCGTCGTCGGGTGATTCAGACATCCTCCTCGCGTTTCTTTACGATACCTATCCGGAAACGGTGACCGTCAACGTCAGCGACGGCGCCATCACAGCCACTTCCGGCACCGCGGGCGACGGTCACGACTCGAACAGTGACTCCCCCATCACTTTCCAGGCCACGGGCTTTCGGATCTCGAACGGCAACAACGCGCCGGCATACATCGGCACGCAGCAAGCGGGGGTGGCTTCAACGCAGACTCTGTACCTCCAGGCGGTTCAGACCAACACCCAGACCGGAGCGTGCACGGGTATCTTTGGGAGCGGTACGACCGTCAGCGTGCCCATGGCGTTCCAGTGCAACAATCCCACCAGCTGCGTCGCGGGCCAAACGCTATCGATCACCAACAACGGCACCACGACCAATATCGCCTCGAACCCGAACTCCGGCATCTCGAATTACACCTCGGTGCCGCTCAAGTTCACGACGTCGAATGGCGAGGCCCCGATCACGTTGAACTACAGCGACGTTGGTCAGATCACGCTCGCCGAAAAATACAATTTACCGCTGAACAATCAGTCGCCGTCCGTCAACAACCTCGTCGGTTCCTCGCAGTTCGTGGTCCAGCCCTACACGCTGCAACTCTCGAACATCAAGGCGACCGCGAGCGGTGCCGCGAACCCCGCCGCCACCAGCGCCACAGGCCCCGTTTTCTTAGGCGCCGGCCAGCCCTTCTCCGCCACCGTCACCGCCGTGAATTACGCCGGCAATGCGACGCCGAATTTCGGCCAGGAGACCACCCCCGCCAGCGTCGCGCTGAGCCAAGCCCTGGTGCTGCCCGCCTCCGGCGACAACCCGACGGTGAGCGGCAGTTTCGGAACGTTCTCGGGCGGCGCCGCCACCGGCACGGCCTTCACCTGGCCGGAGGTCGGCATCATCACGCTGACCCCGCAGGTTTCGAACTACCTCAGCAGTGGCGCGGTCGCCGGCACGATCTCCGCCAACATTGGTCGCTTCGTGCCGAACAGCTTTACCACCACGACCAACGCGCCTTCCTTCGCGCCCGCCTGCGGCACCGGAAACTTCACCTACGTGGGTCAGCCGTTCAACTACTCGGTCGCACCCGTCATCACGGCCACGGCCGTTGCGCTGGGCGGTACCACGACGCAGAACTACACCGGGGCATTCATGCGCATGACCAATGCGTCGCTCACCGGACGCACCTACACACCGACGCCCTCGAGCCCCGCGCTCAATCTCACCGGTCTGCTGCCAACCACCGGCGATCCGGCCATCGGGGACAATGGCAATGGCACGGTCACGCTCACGTTCAGTTCCGGCACCGGTCTGTCGTTCACCCGCGGGTCGGCCATCGCCCCGTTCAATGCCAACATCGAGCTATCCGAGAACGTCATCGACCTCGATGCAGTCACCGCCACCACCAACCCGGTCACCTTTGGAGCGACGTCCGGTATTGCCTTCACGGGGAGCAACGGTTCGCAGCAACGCTACGGCCGTCTCGCGCTGCGCGACGCGGTAGGCTCCGAACTGCTCGATCTGCCCATGCAGCTGACCACCCAGTACTATTCCGGCACCACTCAGGGCTTCATCACCAACCCCGCCGACAGCTGCAGCGTCGCGCCCACGATCGCGTTCAGCAGCCCGCAGCCAAATCTCACCACCAACCAGATGTGTGTCCGCGACAAAGGCAGTCCCGGGTACTCGGGCGTCGGTTGCTCGACACCCGCAGCGACGCTCACGAGCTACACCGAATATACCGGCGATGCCGTCGGTGGCGACTTCAACCTCATTTTGGCCACGCCGGGCAACACGGGCGCTGTCACGGTCACGGCCACCGGCCCCTCCTGGCTCGAATATCCCACTCCGTTGAGCGGAGGCAGCAACGCCCAGCCGTATGGCATCGCGTCGTTCGGCCTCTTCCCGGGCTCAAAAACCCGGATCTATCAGCGCGAAGCCTACTGAGGGCGCGCCCGCCATCAACCTGTCGCGTTCGTGCTGATGAACGTTCCGGTCACGACCCGCTTCACATACCCCGGCTGCCCATAGGTGCCATAGGTGGCGGTGGACTTGATGACGTACGATGACGCATTGTTGGAAGTCGTGCTGTTGTAGGTGAACGGCGTGACGCTGCACGTGACGATCACGGTGAAGCCATTGAGCGCTCCCTCGGTGAGATTCAAGGTCGTGCTCGACGCGCATTGAGTCCCGTTGGTCGCGAGATAGGCGCCCCATTCGATGCCTGAACTGGCGGCGGCCAACGCCCGCGCCTGCATCAGCCCCAGGGTTACCGCCTGCTGCTGTCCCGCCCCCACCCGAATCGCCGCAAGTCCCAGGGCGCCCAGCACCACGAGCAGGAACAACGCCGGTACCAGCGCAAAGCCGCCGCTGCCCACGCTCGCCCGCTGCTCGACGGTTCGGCGCTTCATGGACTATTCACCAATTGCACCTGGTAGAGCAGCTGCACGGTCTCGCCGGAATTGGTCAATGTCAGCGAGATCTCCACCACCGCATTGCGTGAGGCGGTTCCCGGGCTGTAGGTGATCGAGCACCCCGCCACGTCGCTCGCGACTTGCGCGGCCGTGGCGCCCGCCGCCAGCAGTGCGGCGGCGCTCGCGGGCTGTGTGCTCGCGATGCTGTATCCCGAGTAGCGCGTGAGCGTACCCGCGGTGCTGTCGCAGACATAGGAGACAGGCCCACTCACCAAGTACACGCGTTTCTGCGGCGACTCGAAGGCGAACTGGAATCCCGGACTCAAGGTCACCAGATCCTGGTTGGCGGCGGAGCCGGCGGTGATGCTGATCGTCGTCCCCGGCGGCGTGATGACGTTCGGCGATTGGGGGGAGGTTTGGTAGGCCGTCGCGCCGGTGATGCCGATGTTGTAGATCGCCAGATACGCCGTCGACGAGGTATAGGGCAGCGTGATCTGGCTGAAGGGCACCGACGTCGAGAACGCCGTGTCCGTGGTGGTGAAATCGAGCACCAGCGCAGGATTCGCGAGCGGGCCGCCATCGACGTAGCGTGCCCCGTCGATGGTGGCGAGGAACTCCACGCCGGTCACGGATCCCGACGGGAGCACGCGGACGCTGTTGGGTAGAGCACTCTTGATGTCCCGGCCCATGAACCGCAACGCGCTGTCCGCCTCGTCGACCAGCGTCGCGCGGCGCATCTGGGCGAGGTAGCCCAACAGCGGCGTCTCGATGAACAGCCCCATGAACGCGACCACCACCGAACCCACGACGATGGTGACGATGAGTTCCACCAGCGTGAAGCCGCGCTGGCCGCCACGGGCGGCGGCGGCGCGGCCGGGATGAGTGCGTGCCCTGTCGGTGGAGCGTGCCATATCAGTAATTCGTCCGGTAACCGGACAGCTTCACGCTGACGCCCGGCGAGGTGCTGACCGTCACGGTCACGTCGATGCGCCGCACGTTGCTGCTCGCGATCGGCGCTAGCGCCGACGAACTCGACACCGCCACGCTGACGTTGTAGGCCGACAATCCCGGGATGGGGTTGCCAAATTGATCGTGGGCGCCGATGTCGCTGAGACCATTGTACTCATCGACGAGATCCCAGCTCGCGCGTCCGGTATTTGGCGCCGTGCCATTCGGATCGACCACCCAGCGCTGCTCGATTTCATCGAGATAGGCCTGCGCGACGGCGATGGCCTGTTGCTGCAACATGGCATCGGCGCTGCGGCTCGACACCGCCGCGATGGCGCCGAGCAACGTGGTGGCGGCAATCGCGACGATGGTGATGGCGACCACCAATTCGATCAGCGTGAAACCGGCACGAGCGCGGCGCGGGATCATTGGATCTGCACGAAGCCCGTGCCGGCAACGATGGTGATGGTGCGGGCACCCACCGTGATGGTGCTGCCGGGGCTGCTGATCAGGCGACCTTGGTCGTCGAACTCATAAATCCCGGTCGGGCTCGCGGTCACGCCGGACGGCGCGCTGTCCGCGATCGCCGTTCCATCAGGCGCAAGGACGGGCGTCGCGAACGAGGTGTCCGACAGGTTGCAGGCATTACCCGAAGCCACCTGTTGGGTGGCCACGTAGGCGGCGGCGGAGAGCGTGAGCTCGGCCGGACAGCCGCTCGCCACCGCCGCTTTCTGGGTGGCGCGCAGCGCGGAACCGAGTTCATCGGCATAGCCGCGCTGCGAGAACACCGATTGGGTAAAGAACTTGGGTCCGAGGCTCACCGCCAGGATGCCCAAGACGGTGATAACGATGGTCAGTTCGACGAGCGTGTATCCGTCCGATCGTCGCATCACAGGGTCGGCACTGGCACACATGCGGGTCGACTCGCGGGCGGGCTCATTCCCACCCGCTTTGGCGGATCGTCAGCAGCCGGACGTGGTGACCACGATAGCCGGGGTGTTGCCCGCGACGGAAGGCGGCGTGTACGTCACCTCGCAGTTCCCGGCGCTCACCGCGCCCACCTTGGTCCAGGTGGTGGTACCCGACGCTCCACCCGGGGTGATGTTGAAGTCGGTACCGGACGTCGTCGTATTGACCGCCGCGCTGATGCCGGTGGCCGAGCTATCGGGGTAGTTGTTGACCAAGGTCACCGAGGCGCCTTCCATCGAGACCACACTCGCATTCTGGGTGGCCATCGACAGACCTCGGGCGAGCGAGGCGGCGCTGCGCACGCTGCCGGCGAGGCCGTTGATCGTCGCGGTCCGCGCCGTCGAATCGAGGGTGATGAACTTCGGCAGCGCGAACGCCGCGAGGATCCCAAGGATGGTAATCACGACCACCAACTCGATGAGAGTGAAGCCGCGTTGTGCTCTAGAAATCATTTTCTGCTCCGTGAACTGTTGAAGAAAGGATGGTCGTCAATCGTGGCGATTCACACGCCGTACCTGGAAGTGTCGGTCGATCGGTGGAACTCTTGAGCCGCGTGAGTGCGAACTCGATCACGGTATGACGGCCGCGGGCCTCAACCCGGGTGGCCCACCTTGGCGACCATGTTCCACATCGGTAGAAATACGCCGAGCGCGAGGATAAGCACCATGCCGCCGACGCCGACGATCAGCATGGGTTCAATCAGCGCGGTCAGGTTCCGCAGTCGGTAGTCCACCTCGCGTTGATAGAAGCCCGCGATCTCATCGAGCAACCGGACCAGTTCGCCGGTTTCCTCACCCACCAGCATCATCTGCAACACCAACGCCGGAAAGACGCCCGAGGCGGTCGCGGCGCGGCTCAGCGACTCGCCCCGCTCCACCGCATCGCGCAGCCGCAGCAGTCGTTCCGCCAAGAATTCGTTGCCGGCGGAGCGTGCCAGCAGCGTCAGCGCCTGAATCATCGGCAGACCCGCCTGTAGCGAGATCGACAGCGACCGGCTGACTCGCGACAGGATCGATTGACTGATCAACTCCCCGATCACCGGTATCTTCAGTTTGTAGCCGTCCCAGGTGTAGCGGCCCGCCGTGGTCCCCACCCAGCGCCGCAGCATGACGACCGCGCCCAAGGCGAGGGACACCAACAATACGCCATGATGCGTGACGAAACTCGACGTACCCATGATGACCTTCGTGGGCCATGGAATATCATTGCCGAGGATCGCAAAGACCGGCGCGAAGTTCGGAATCACGAATACCGTGATGATGCCCACCGCGATGCCGATCATGACGACGACGATGATCGGATAGCGGAGCGCCGCCTTCACCCGGTCCTGCACATCCTGATCCTGGCTCATGTATTCGCCGAGCTGCAGAAACGCGTTGTCCAAGGTTCCGGTCGATTCACCGACCCGCACCATGCTCAAGAACAACGGCGAGAAGATGTCAGCGTGCCGCGCCAGCGCCGAGGACAGATCGCGGCCGGCTTCCAATCCCAGGAGCACGTCGTGCAGCGCCTCGCGGAGCTGCACATTGTGCGTCGACTCGGCGAGCCCGCGTAGACCCCGCAGCAGCGGCAGACCCGATTTGGTGATGGCGTACATCTGCCGCGCGAACAGCACCAGGTCGATGGTGGTGGGGCGGCCCGCGCCCAAGCGCCGAAATAGATCCCGGACACCGGCCTCGGCCGGCGAGTCCACCTCGATATCGAGCGGCGTGATCCCGAGATTGAGCAGACGCACGGCCACCGCATCGATGGTTTCCGCCTCGAGCCGGCCTGTGATGAGTTCGCCGCGCCCCGATCGGCCCCGATATCGATAATTCGACATGCCGCGTTAGGCCTTGAGTTCGAGCAGATCGTCGACGCCGGGCTCGGACAGCTCGGTGGTGACGTCGACCAGTTCCTCGAGACCGCTGCCCACGGCCATGGCCTCCGCGAGCGAGGTCACACCGTTCAGCGCCAGATCGATCGCGCCTTGAGCGAGCGGCACATAGCTGTCCCGCGCTCGGGCCATGCCGACGAAGCCCTCGAGGTCGCCGCGCCGGATACAGTCGGCGAGCGCGCGGTCGATTTCGAGGATTTCGTAAACCGCAACGCGGCCGCGATAACCGGTGAGATTGCAGAAGGTACAGCCCGCGCCTTCGAAGAAGGTGTGCGCGTCGAGATTCGTGCCCGGGCGGCAACTGCTGAGCCAGGACAGTTGATTCGCGGTGGGCGTTGCCGGTCGGGTGCAATCGGTGCAAATGCGCCGCGCCAGCCGCTGCGCGAGCACGCCGTTGACGGCGGCGGCGATCATGTAGCCGGGTGCCCCCATGTCGAGGAGTCGGTTCATGGTCGCCACCGCATTGATGGTATGCAGCGTCGAGAACACCATGTGCCCGGTCATCGCGCCACGCAGCCCGATGTCGACGGTCTCCCGATCGCGCATCTCGCCTACCAGGATGATGTCCGGGTCCTGGCGCAGTGCCGTGCGCAGAATGCGCGCGAAATCGAGCCCGATCTTCTGCATGACCTGAACCTGCGTGATCCGGTCGAGGCGGTATTCCACCGGATCCTCGACGGTGATCACTTTGACGCCGGCCCGATTGATGTGATTGAGCGCAGCGTACAACGTCGTGGTCTTGCCGCTGCCGGTGGGACCGGTGACCAACACCATCCCGGCACTGCGCTCGATCAACCGGCGGAAACGCTCCTCGGTGGCGGGTGGCATACCGAGCGCACCCAGGGACAGCAGTGGGGTGGACTGATTGAGCAGCCGCATGACCACCGACTCACCGTAGGTCGTCGGCATGGTGGCGAGCCGGACGTCGACCGCGGTGTCGCGCACCCGCACGCTGAAGCGGCCATCCTGCGGCAGCCGTTTTTCCGAGATGTCGAGTCCGCACATCAGCTTGAGCCGGGTGATGAGCGCGCCCGACACGCGCCGCCCCTCGATGATCTGTTCCTGCAGCACGCCGTCCACCCGCAAGCGCACCCGGAGCTTGTCCTCGGCGGGCTCGATGTGAATGTCGGAGGCACGGGCTTGAATGGCGTCATTGAAAATCGTCTGCAGCAGCTTCAATACCGGCGCATCGGGCGAGCCCTCTTCAGCCGACAGCCGCTCGATGTCGACATCGCTCTGGGTGAGGTCATCGCGTACCGCCTCGGCGAGGCTCGCGATCTCGTCGGTTTGGCGATAGACGGCGTCCAGTGTTTGCAGCAAGTCGGCCTCACCCACCAGCGCGAGCTGCAGCGGTGATTTGAGCCGCGCCTGAATTTCGTCATAGGCATGAAGATCCGACGGATCGGCCATGCCGATCAACAGCCCCCGCGTGTCTTTTTGCAGCACCACCGCGCGATAACGTCGCGCCATCGCTTCCGGCAAGAGTTTTACCGCGTCCCGATCGATGTGGACTTGTTTCAGATTGATGAACGGCACCTGCAGGTGCTTTGACAGCACCTCATACAGGGCCGTCTCGGACAGGAACCCAAGGTCGGCGAGCACACGCCCGAGCTTGCGGCCCGTGCGCCGTTGCTCCGCCAGAGCCTGGGCCAGTTGTTCATCGCTGATGGCCTTCTGGGTGACCAGCACCTCACCCAGACGGATCCGCCGCTTCACGCTCATGGCGCGGGACTGGCCTGTGCGCCGCCGCGCCCGGACTTGGCGACGGGTGCGTAGGGATCCTTGGGCTCCCCGGTCATGCTGTCCCATTGCGCGTCGTTGTCGATGACGATCGGACGGAGCAGGATCACGAGTTCCGAGTGCACGTCGGTCTTTTGCTGACTCTTGAAGAGGTTGCCGATCAGCGGGATGTCACCCAGGCCCGGCATCGCGTAGTCCTGGCTGGTGCGGGTGGTTTGCATGAGCCCGCCGATCACGATCAACTGACCGTTCATCGCCTTGACGACGCTGTCCGACTCGCGCACCTGACTCAACGCGAGCGGCAGGCTGTCAGTCACGTTGTTCACGGTCAAGGCCTGAATGTTCGTCGTCACCTGGCTCACGGTCGGATGGATATGCAGGATGACCTCGCCCGACTCGGCGATCTGTGGCGTGACGTCCAAGGCCACACCGGAGAAGAACGGCGCGAGATCGACGTTGACGTTATTGGAGGATGATACGCCGACCACCGTATTGCTCTCGATGCCGGTCACGAAGTACTGATCGGAACCCGACTTGATGACGGCCTTCTGATTGTTGAGGGTCGAGACGCGCGGGCTCGACAGCACGCGGGTCTTGCCCTGCGCGCTCAAGAGTTCGATGTACGAGGCGAAATCGGCGGTGTTGACCGCGAGCGTGAACGCGCCGCCCAACGTATTGGTCACCGCGCCCGTCACCGCGTTGCCGGGACCCACCGTGACCTGCTGGGATGGCTGGTTCAGCAGAGTCGTGCTCGACGTGCCGAAACCGTTTTGCGGTCCGCTCTGCAACCCCGTATAGGTTTGGCTGCCGTTCTTGCCGAGCGCCGTCCAGTTGATGCCGGTCTGGAACGCACTGTTCAAGTCCACCTCGACGATCTTGGCCTCGAGTATCACCTGCCGCGTCGATATGCGCTGCAGCTTCTCGAGGAAGGACGTCACGTCGCGCAGTTCCCGCGGCGACGCACGCACCGCGACGAGGCCGGATCCGGAATTGACGATCACCGACCGCCCGCCATCGGTACCGACCATGGCATGCAGGCTGGCCTCGAGATCGCGCCAGAAATCCGACGACGACCGTGTCGAGACGCTGGTGCCCGTGATCTCTTTGACGTGATCCGCATGGCCGCCCGCGCCGCCGTCCGAGAACACCGCGCCGGGCGGCTCGCTCAACGCGCTGGTGGTGGTCTGTGCGCCCCCTTGCGATGAGCCATTCTGACCGCTGGTGGGGCTCGTGCTCTGGCCCACCTGGCCCGAGGAGACACCGGTGCGCGACGTGCCGCGGCGCTCCAAGTCGATGTAATTGAGCTGGTAGAGCCGGGTCTGCAGCGACGGCGGAATGATGAGAAAGCCGGACGCGATGCGCCGGTAGTCATAACCGTAGGCCTCGCGGATGGCATCGAGCACCTCGAGCAGCGTGACGTTCTTGAGCTTGAGCGTGATGGGGACCCCGTCGCCCGGCTGCAGGATGATGTTGTAGGGCGTGCCATCGACCAGGCCGTCGAAGAACGCGCGCGGCTCGGCATCGGTCACGGCGAGGTCGAAACGCGGCTCCGGCGTCTCGGCGCCGGCGTGCACGGCGCCGAGCAGCAGTGCGAGAGCGAGGGGTTTCCAGAATCGGGACAGCATCTCAATGAACTCCAGTTGGCGGATCCGCGGCTGCGGCAGGCTTCTTGAACTCCGACGTATGCGGCAAGAAGACGTCATGCGTCTCGCCACCATGGCGATAGCGCACCCCATCGTCGAACACTTCCTCGATCGCATAGTCACCGACCGTGCCGCCGCTTCTGACGACATGACCGTTGAAAATGGCGACTCGAGCGGCGCCCGTGCCAATGATCGCGCTCAGCACGGGCGGTGGCTCGGGGGCCGCTGCATGCGCGGCAGTCATGGGCGGCCGCGTGGGATCCCGCATCGAATCGGCCGTGGCGAGCGAACTCGACAGCGCGAGTGGCGCGAGGACGAGTAGACGGGACAGCGCGGCGGGCTTCATAAGCTCATCCAATCGCGCGACAGACTGAGCGCGCCGATCACGATCCGCACGCGGTTGCGCGGATACTCTTGCGCGTTAAGATCGAGCTGCTGCCAATGAATGCGCCACTGAAGGCCCTCGAGCACGCGCAAGTAGGCGACGATGCTCGCATAGTCCCCGTCGACCACGAGTTCGACCGGATGCAAGTACGGTCCGATGTCGGTGGGATCGATGGCCGGCTTGCTGGCCGCGGCGGCTGCACCGGCCGCGGCGGCTGCACCGGGCACGGCGCCCGCTCCGGCGGCCGCGGCTGGCTCCGGCGCGCGCGACAGGCTTTCCACAGGTAGATTCGTCAGGCTCACCAATTTGAGGCCAGGCTGATCGTCGAGGATCTTGCGCAACAGTTCACTCATGTGGCGTGGCGACACATAGCCTTGCGCGGCATAGCGAAGTTCGGCGTCGAGCTTCGTGAGTCGACCCTGGAGAGCCCGATTGCGCTGCACGGCCGCGATCAGCGCATCAGAACCGGCCATCGCCCCCAACTGATCGAGATCGTCGAGTCGGCGGCGCGCGGCCTCCAGGCGCTCCGTCTGCGCATGCGCGCGCGCCACGATCGGCCCCATCAGCAGCGTCTGCCACGCGAGGAAAATCAGCGTGGCGCCCGCCGCGAAGATCATGGCGCGCTCCCGCAGCGACAGCGCATCGAGTCGCGCGGCGAGGTTTCGCAGGTAGGCGAGACCGGGTGCGAGCGCTCTTAGCGCGGGCTCCAGTGTCTTGCGCGCGGTCTCGGCATTCATCGCGGTGCCCCCAGGTCCTGGGCGCCGTCTTTTGCGGCCTCCTTCGCATCCCGGAGTGCGACGCCGGGAGCATCGAGTTCGAAGATCAACTGGGCGGGGGCCTCATCGGCCGGCGCATCGCGCATCGCCAGTCGCTCGAAATGCACGCCCGCGAGCGCCGCTTCACCGGTGAGGGCGGCGAGATACTCCGGCACCAGCGCCGCATGGAGCGTTCCGCCACGCATCGAAAGCCCTCCCGGACCGATGCCGATGCTGATGGCCGTGAGCCACAGGCCCTCGATCTGCCGCTGGCCGAGCGCGGCCAGGCGCGCCGCAAAACCCGTCCCCGGAGCGATGCTGCCCCGATGCACGACATCGAGCGCGCGTTGACGGGCCGTGATGTCCGTGCTCAAACGCTGCGACTCGGCGTCGAGTTCGGCCTGAGTCGCTTGCGGCCTCGCGGATTGGCCGGCATGCTCGGCCATGGCGAGCGTCAGCGCCTGGCGTTTCTCGAGCGCATCGACCGCATGCTCGACCTGGCCGGTCCGGCGCGATGCGAACGAACTGATTCCCAACAGACTCACCGCCATGACGGCGAGCGCCAGGGCAATGGTTTGCGCGGAGAACAGCCGCCGTTCCGCGCCCAGGATGGGCTGGTACAGATTGACCTGTTGTTCGATCGCGTGCGGACTCACAGCGTACGGCGCTCCTCACGCAGGGCGGCGGCCACCGGTAGCAGACAATCGGCCTGCATGGCCTGGGGTACCTCGACTTCACAACGCAGCAGGGTGTTGAGGTCGAGTGCGGACACCTCGAAACCCGAGTCACGATTGAGGGCTTGTGCCAGTTCCATGGCGCGCGGACCGCAGGGCGTGATCGCGATGCGCATGATCGGCGGCTGATCGAAATGACGCTCGTAATAGTCGAGTGACCGCTGAAGTTCGAGCACGATGGCGTCGCTGTCGAGCGGCGCTGCCGCACCCGCCGTCTCACGGCCGCCCTTGAGGGTTCGCAATTCCATCTGGCGTGCGAAATAGAATGTGTTGCCGCGAACCAAGATGACGGTCGCCGACGTGGCGGCGAGATGCAGCAGGGCGATGCCGCCCGCCGCGTCCGGCAGGCTCGACGCGAGATTACGCAGGCAAAGTTCGGGCAGGTCGACGACGTCGAAGCCGGGCAGCACGGAGAGGGCCGTCGCGTAGCGCTCGACGGCCTCGCGGCGGGCCGCCACCGCATACATCATGCGCCCTTGACCGCCGCGATTCTGCACGGGCACGTCGAACACATCGATGACCGCGTCCTCGAGCCGGAACTCGATCGCATCCTTGAGCCGCCACCGCATGGCGGCTCTCAATTCCGCGGGCGGCACGTCCGGGGCCTCGACCAGCGCGAGTTGGTACTCCTCGTGACGCAGCACGACACTCGCCGGCATGCGCGGCAACGTCGCGCCACGCAGCGCCGCGCTGACCGCCTCGATGCCACCGTTCGGATCGATCGGCAGCACCTCCCAGCGTTGCAGCACCGGCGGGTCCGCGCCACGGGACACTTGCGCGAGGGCAATCCGATCCCGCTCGATCATCAGGCCGAGACGGCTCTTGGTCGCAGCGCTTCGCTTCAACAATCCGAACACACGACACTCCATACCGCGGTTTTAGACAGGCCATCCCTGTCATTGCACCGTTTATCGGACGGGTCGCACGAAACTTGAAGCAGTCGCTAGTTCATGAACGGCTGGCTCTCGACGGCGTGAGCTTCCTGGTTGCGCTGCTGGGCGCGCAGAGCCTCCACGAGTAATTGGCCCGCCTGGCGCTGCGCCGCGCGATCCCCGCTCGCGAGCGCCAATGCCTTGCGACCACAGCCCTCGGCCTGATGCGCATCGTTCTCGGCGAGCCGCAGTTTGCCGCGCTCGACCCACAACAGCGGGTTATTGGGGTCGATTCGCAGCGCCCGGTCCAAAGTGGCGGAGGCGGCATCGAGATCGCCCTTCACGATGAGCGAGCGCGCCTGGGCCACCAGCGAGCGCGTCGCGGGCGACAAATGATTTTCACGCACCGGTGGAGCCGGCGGCGCAGGCGCTGCCGGCAACGGCTGGGGTGCTCCGACGCTGGGTATCGATGACACCGGCGGTGGTGCGGGCCGCGCCGGTATGACCCGGGTCGGTTGCGGCGGTGAGGGTCGCGGTAGGGGCGCGGGGCAGCCGCTCAATACAGCGACCATCGCACCCAACACCAATGCGCGAATCGTCAATGAACGATGTTCTTGAACCATGCCTTGACCTTGTCCGTGACGCCGCCGGAGGGCTCAGCAGCCGCCTGATGGCAGCCCGGTTTCACCGGCAAGACCGTGCCCAGCGGCAGCGCCACCGACACCGCGTCCGCGCTGCAAGCCGGAGTCGTCTCCAACCCATCACTGAAATCGATCCAGCGGTCTTCGATGCCCTCCGGCGGCACCGGTTCGAACGACGCGGATCTCAGCCGCGCCATGGTATCGCCCCAGACCGGCAGAGCACCGGCCGCGCCGGTGAGCCCGGTGGGCCGATTATCATCGTAGCCCACCCACGCCACCGCGAGATAGCTGCCGGTGAAGCCGGCAAACCAGCTATCCCGCGTGTCGGAGGAGGTTCCGGTCTTGCCCGCGACGATGGTACCGCGCGGAAGATGCGCGACCGCGTTTCGGCCGGTGCCATGGGTGGTGACCAGCGTCAGCATGCGGTCGAGTTGGTAGACGGCAGCCGGGGGTGCCGCCGGCTCCACCTGCACCTTGAAACTCTTCAAAGGTCGACCCTGCTCATCCAAGACGGCACGCACCGCGCGCAGTCGCGCCCGGAATCCCCCATTCGCCAACGCGGTGTAGACCTCGACGACCTCGAGCGGCGTCATCTCGACGGTGCCGAGCAACATCGACGGGTTCAACACGGGTCGCGTCGGGAGCCCCAGATGCTGCAACTTATCGGCGACCTGCGGCAGTCCGAGATCGAGACCGAGTCGCACCGAGGCAAGATTCATCGACTCCGCGAGGGCCCGCGCCATCGGCACGGGCCCATAGACTTCGTGCTCGAAATTTTGCGGTGCCCAGACAGTGCCATCGCCGAGTTTG
>Ga0116226_10001751_pt1 | contig 18838 bp, 9 predicted proteins | sample S1TSphfallax_FD_89692 | JGI IMG/M metagenome (GOLD analysis project Ga0116226, IMG submission 89692) | Host-associated microbial communities from peat moss isolated from Minnesota, USA - S1T2_Fa - Sphagnum fallax MG | ecosystem: Host-associated > Plants > Peat moss > Unclassified | place: USA... | reverse complement strand
TCGAGAACATCTTGAGCGGACCGGCCAAGACGCCCAGGTCGAGATGCTGCCGTCGCGCTACTATCGGGTACGTCATGCCCTCCCCACGCCGCCGCCGATGGTGTCGCTCATCATCCCCACGCGCGATCGGGCGGACCTGTTAGCCATGTCCGTGGACGCCACTCTCCAAAGATCGACCTACCCTAATTATGAGATTGTCATTGTCGACAATGGATCGGTAGAAGCCGAGACGATGTCTTACTTTAAGAAAATCAAGAAAAATAAGCGCGTCAAAGTTCTTGAATACGATCAGCCATTTAATTATTCCGCTATAAATAATTTTGCGGCGGCGCAATGTCGTGGAGACATTATCGGTCTCGTCAACAACGATATCGAAGTCATATCGCCCGACTGGATCGAGGAGTTGGTGTCCTGGGCAGTGCAGGACGGAGTCGGGTGTGTCGGGGCTAAGCTCTATTATCCCGACGGCCAGATCCAGCATGCCGGCGTCGTGCTGGGCGTCGGCGGCGTCGCCGGCCATTCCCACAAATATTTTGACCGCACGAGCAGCGGCTATTTCTCGCGGCTGAGCGTGCATCACACCGTATCGGCCGTGACCGGCGCATGCCTGTTTGTAAGGAGATCGCTCTTCGAGGCGGTGGGCGGCCTGGATGAGACGCTCGCGGTCGCTTTCAACGATGTCGATTTCTGCCTCCGCGTCAGGGCGCTCGGCTACCGCAATGTGTTCACGCCGTTCGCCGAGCTCTATCATTACGAGAGTATATCGCGCGGGGAGGACCATTCGCCGAAAAAGGCGGCGCGCTTTGCTCGGGAAGTCGAACGTATGCGCCTTCGATGGGAGCCGGCGTTGCGGTCGGATCCCTACTATTCCCCGAACCTGTCGCTTGAGAAGGAGGACTACGACCTTCGTTGGCTGGATGAGTGAGGCTCCAGCCCCCTAGTAACCGTTGGGCGGCGCGCTGAGCCCTCGGCGGCGCGCCCTTGAGCCTAGGGCGCGCGCAATGTTACGGAGGTGGCGCCGCAGAAATTGCCTCGCGCATTCGACCGAGTATAGCTACGGTGCCGGCGATTTTGGTGGGAGACGAACACGCGTGCCAGTAAGGGCTAGAGAAGGAGCTCCTCGGTCTACAGCTGGAACGGGCGATGCAAAGGGTGACAAGAGCATAGTTCGTTCGTCAAAGAGGTCCGCCTTCGTGGTGCTGGGCATGCACCGCAGTGGAACCTCGGCCATGGCGCGGGTCCTGTCGCTGTCCGGCGCGGCTCTTCCCGCCAATATGCTCCCCCCCCAACCCGATAACCCAACAGGGTTTTGGGAGCCTAAGGAACTGGTCGATCTCAACGATCAATTCCTGGCGTCCGCCGATTCGGCTTGGGATGACATTTTTGGCTATGACGCCCGATCGACGTTAGGCTTGTTGAATGATCATAACCTGACCCTGGCCCTGGCTGCGCTTGGCCGAAACTATGGCGATGCGCCGGCGATCGTTCTGAAAGATCCCCGCGTGTCGCTGCTGGCGCCGCTTTGGGACGATGTCTTAAAGCAGGCCGGCTATGATCCCGTCTATATCATCATGGTGCGCCATCCGCTGGAAGTGGCGGAATCGCTACGCCGTCGCAATAACTTCGCTCAAAGTAAGACCTTGATGCTGTGGGCGAGCTATATGGTGGCTGCAGAGCGTGACACACGTGGGTTAAACCGTGTTTTCGTCGATTATGATGCGCTTGTGACCCGCCCGCTAAGTATTCTAGATCGAATAGAACAGCAAGCGAACGTCCGTATGCCCCGCCGTACCAAGCTGGCGGCGAACACAATCGAGCAATTTGTCGATGTGGACCTATACCATTACCGGTTTAATCGAAACGAATTGACTTTGCGTGACGACGTTTGGGCGGTGATGGCGGACCTTTACGACTGGTTTGCAACCGCCAGCACAAGCGCCAGCGCCCCGCTGTCGTTCGAGGCCTTGGATCATGCTCAGCGCCGGATGGACGACGTCTTTGCGGCCGTCGGCGGCGTCGTCGCGGAACTGCGCGCCCAGCTCGCTCATGTCGGCGCCCTGCTCGCAAACGCCAACCACACATGCGGCGTCATTTCCAGCCAAGCTGAGCAAGCGCAGGAAGCCTGGAACGTCGAACGATTGGCGTTGTCTGCTCAGCTTCGTGACAGCCACGAAACCGCCGAACGCACTCTAGATGAGTTGCGTCTCGCCAAGAGTTCATTGGAGGACGGCGAGGCGCGATTCCAAATGGAACGGCTCCGTTTGGAAGCGCTTGCAGCCGACCGCGAAGCGGCCCTGGAGGCTGAGCGGCATCGGTTGGAGGCTCTTTTAGCCGACCGCCAGACAGCCCTGGAGTCTGGTGAGGCCGAGCGCGTTCGACTCGCCGATGCGCTCGATCGGCTCAACAACGAGATTGTCGGACTGAACAGCGAGATCGTCGAAAAAGAGGCGAGCTGGCGGGAGGCCTTGCAGGCGCGCGACGCCGCCCTCAACGCGAGCCGAGAGGAGCTTGAGGCCGCGCAGGATGTTCAGGCCGATTTGGAAAAGACCTTAGCGCTGGTGCGAATGCACGCCGAGGCCGGGCAGGCGGAGCACGAGCGCCTGGACGCGCTCGTGTCTGAGCTGGAAGCCAAGGCGCAGATCGCCTCAAGCGAAATGCGAGCCCAGCTCAAAGCGATGGAGCAGGATGTCGCTAAAAGGTTGGAGAACGCTTTGCAACAGCGGCGGCTGGAGCGAACAGCCTTAGCTGAGCTTTTAGCCTCTCGCAAGCAGGCGCTCGATGATCTCAGATCGGAGCGAGATCGTTTAGAAGACGCCTTGAATAAGGCTAGTCAAGCTTATAAGGATATTGAAAGTCAGCTACAAGAAAACCTTGCGGCCGCGTCTATTGAAGCCAGCGCTCGGATTGATTTAGAACAAGAAGTGAGCGCAGCCAAGGCGCACATTGAGTCTATTTTGCAAAGTCGTAGCTGGATTGTTACGAAGCCGCTTCGCGCAGCCAGGCGCATTGCGCAGCTAAGCCGTCAGTGATTTGAACCGGTCATCTGAGCGCAACAAATCCGGCTTGCAATAGCCTATGATTGGCGGCGTCGCTAACGGAAGGTGTGATGCAAAGCGTAACTCCGGGCAGCGTGGCCCATCCCAATTTCGACGCCGCCTATTTCCGTGAAACGCGGCCGGGCTGGGCGGGTGTAGACGATGAGGCGTGTCTTGAGGCCTGGATCAACGATCCGGCCGTCGCCGGTCCGGGCTGTGGTCGCGATCATATGATGTCGCTTCAGCTTGATGTCGCAGATTACCCCACAGCGTTTCCTTGGGCGTTTTACGTCCGTTTGCAGCCGGCCGCGGGGGCGAATCGATGGGCGGCCTTGGATCATTTTTGTCGCCAGGGATTCAAGAGCGGCGTCAGGCTCCCGTTTGAGTCCGACGCCAGGGGATTTCTAGTGTCGCTGGCCCGAAGCTACGCGAATCGGGACGACTTTGTGGCGATCGAGGCCTTCGAGCTGGCGTCTGTTCTGGCGCCCCTATCCCCCGATGAGCAGCAGCATCTTGGCGACTCTTACCTGCGGCTCCGTCTGTTTCGCAGAGCGCATGACGTCTATCGGGCCGTCCTGAGGGGCGGCGGGGGAAGCGACTGGACGCTGCGCAATTGTGTCAAATCAAGCCTCTTGCTGTTCGATTGGGGCGCGGCGGAGGCGGTGCTGTTCGAGACCAAATCGGCGTGGGAACATACCGGCGCTTGGGCGCTGTCCGCCTTCGACCTGATCGACAGTCGCCTCGCCGCCGAGCTGCGGCGAGCTCGGAGCAAATATGCCGCCGGAAAGATGGAGGGCGGCGATGACGACGTCGCTGCGGCTGTGGGCGCCTGCGCGGATCTGCTTGAGCGGTTCGGTCTTGTCCCAAAGGTCACACGGGGGGGCGGACCAGTTGTGGTCGTCGCCAATTGCGACGACGCCGTGTCCTACAGCCAGCGCGCGGAGGCGAAGAGCGCTCTGTTCGCCCAGCTGTCGATGCCCTGGCGGCTGATCCCCATGACCGACATTGAGACGGTGTTTGACGCGCTGTCGGGCGCGTCTGCCCTGATATTTTTCAATGCGCCGGCTACGCTTTTTACGATTCGGGCGCTTCAGGCGGCCAGAGCGGCGGGGATCCCGGTGATCTATGAGGCCGACTCGGCCATCTTCGACCCGACCTGTTATCCCCCCCCGCTGGCGTCCTTCGATGGCTTCGTCATGCCCGAAATGCACGATGATATGCGGGTCTCAAGTGGGCTTTGCCGCGGGTTAGCACGACATTGCGAGTTTGGTCTGGCCGTCACAGGGCTCAACGCGGCTAAGCTTGAGGGCCTCGTTAGCGCCGGCAAGGCCAATCTGCTGTCTAAGGTGTGTAATCCAGATCCGTTCATTTTTCCGCATTCGGTGCAGCTGCCTGGCCGCTTTCTGTTCCTGCGTTCGCCCCGCTTTTTGGCCCTCGTCGACCAGCCGGGCGCCCTCGGCGCAGCCCTGCTGAACGTCATGAATACGCATCCCGATCTTGGCCTTGTGACATCGGGGTACGTCCATCTTGGCGAAGGCTTCAACGCCTATGATTCAAGACTGGTAGAGCTGGGGCCCTCCGCCGAGCCCTCGAGCTATCGCTCCGTGATCGCGGCCTCGACCTTAACGATCGCGCCCAAATGTATGGAGGGCGACGACGGAATGTCCGAGCTCATTTGGCTCGAGGCCGCGGAGCTCGGTGCGCCAACCTTGCTGGATGGCCCTATCGCTGAAGCTCTGGGGCTCAAGGCGGGGGAGACGTGCCTGGCTGTCGGGGAGGGGGGCTGGGCGCCCGCGCTGGAGCAGGCCCTTTCCAATCCCTCCCGTCTCGAACAGATTGGGGCCCGCGCAAGAGATCATGCGCGCGCCTCTCGGTCCCTTGAGACCGTTACGGCGCAGCTCATGTCGGCGTTGCGCGGCGCTGTAAAGGATGAGGTCGTTTTGTGAGTCTATCAGCCAATAGCCCGCGCGATCTGCTTGAACGCTTGATCTTGTCAATCACGGACGGCGCGACCGCTTGCCATCTCGATGGATCCCTCGTTATGGAGGTTGGCGACGCTGTCGATGCCGACACGCTGGAGGCGAAGTCGGCCGAGCAGCTGTTGGTGGATGTGTTCGACCCCGCACGGCGCCGATTGCTCGATTATGGGTGCGGCGCCGCCCACCATCGACGTTTTATCGAAGACATCGGTTATATTTGGACGGGCGCTGATGTCATCGATAGCGTCGCCCCGCTCGTTAGAGACGATGTCGCGGCGCGCGCCGGTGAGATCGCCTTGTATGATGGCGTGACCCTGCCGTTTCCGGATGGATCGTTCGATATCGTTTATTCAATGCTGGTGTTCCAACATCTGCGCGACATTAATCAAAGCTTTTCCGAAATAGCACGCGTGTTGGCGCCGGGCGGCTTGGTCATCGGCCAGGTGTCGTCCATGGAGCAAATGCAGGATTACGGCACGTACAATTTTACGCCCTTTGGCATGAAGGTCGCCAGTCAGGCCGCAGGGATGACCTTGGAAAGGCTTTACCCCAAGCACGATGTCTTTAGTTTCTTGGCGCGGCGTTTGATGATTACCCTTGGCGCCTCTGACGATAACGAACTGACAGCGCTTCTGAATCCGGATGGGTTTGTGCAAAAGGCTCTGATGGGCGTTGGAAGCCGATTAAATCTTTCAACGCGAGATGTAAACCTGCTAAGACTTAAATTTTCAATGCAATATGTGTTTGTGCTGAGAAAGTAAATCTGGCGTTTATATTGGGTTAATGGAGTGAGTTCGGTGAGTGGTGCGGGCTTGACAACTGGGGATATGTTCAAAGATCCCATCGAGCTTGCAAAGTATGGTATAGGGCTGCGTGAGTCTGGAGATCAGGCGGCCGCCGAAGCTGTATTTTTGTCCCTGACGAGGGACTACCCTCACCTGCAGTTCGGGTGGCAGGAACTAGGCCTTATCTATTCCCGAGACGGAAGAAACGACGACGCCGACGAGGTGTTTCGTACGGCGATCAACGTCGCTCCTGATGATTTTCAACCCCGGATTCATTTTACGACGCATCTCACCGTGCTCGGCCGTCATAGCGAGGCGGCCGCCGTGCTTGATGCGCATGAATCAAGCTCGATCTTTGAAGCCGGCAAGGTCAAGCGATTCCGCGAGTTCCTGGCGTATCTCCGCGCCTGGCCGAAATGGGACGCTTTAGAATCCGCCAATGGTTTGGAGCGTAACGGCTTGTTCGCGACCTGCGCAGATGTCGAGGCGCGAATTTTTGCAGCGCTCGATCAGAAAGCGCCTTTCTCCCTTGTTCGTCTTGGAGACGGCGAGGGCTCGTGGTTCAAGCTGAGCCCCGAAGACGAGTTGGCCTATCCGCTGTTGTACAGCAGCAATCGGCGAGAATTTTTGCGCATTTGGTTTAAAGACGAGACCATATATGATAGCCAGTCATTTCATAATATGGCCGTGTCACTTCTAGAAGATCTTCGAAGTACTGATATGATAGGTATGCCGTATTCTCTACGGGTCAATTACGAATATCATATTGGCAGCTCTCGGGGCATTCCATCGGTTCGCAATATTTTGCGCTGGCTGGACTCCATGCCGATGCAGGCGAACCAACGCTATTGCTCACAGGATATGCACATCGAACTGCAGCGCTCTGGCTTTTTTCACAGGCTATTCGCAAAGCCGTGCCAGTGGGGCCTGATCAGTTGCCACCCAAGCCTGCCAGCCTTGATCGAGGCTCGCACGGGGGCGCGCGTCGACTTCATCCATCTTGTGCCGGAAGAAAAAGCTTCGGCCGGAATCTTAGGCTCAAATGGCGTTTGTCGCCGTCATTTTCCGGTCGTCTACAATGAAATCGTCTCAAACCTTCGCAGCGAATCACAACAGGGGCGGGTTTGGCTGGTTGCGGCCGGCATTCTCGGCAAGCGATATTGCGCCGAAATCCGAGCGCGGGGCGGGATTGCGCTCGATGTGGGCTCCATCGTCGATGCTTGGCTGGGAAAGGCGACGCGCCCGACGTTTGAGCTCGTCGATGAGTTCGCCCTATGAACGGGCACGCACCTAGAGCGGCGGCGTTTCTGGCTGCGCTGGGGTCGAGCGGCCCGGTTACACAGAGGGTCGCCTTGGTGGTCGCGCACCCAGATGACGACATCATCGCCGCGGCCGGCCAGCTTGCGCGGCTTCGGCGCCTTACCCTCATCCATGCGACGGCGGGAGCGCCGGGCGCGAACGGCGACTCCGAGATTGGCCGTGTGCGTAAGGCGGAGCTCGCGGCGTCCTTAAGCGCGGCGGCGGCGGCGCCTGAGCGACAGTTTCTGTACGATCTGCCCGATGGCGGGGTGATGGATCAGATTGCGGACTTGGTCGGTCGCCTCATCGTCGATCTCTCCGACGTCGATGTGGTTATGACCCACCCCTTTGAGGGCGGCCACACAGATCATGACGCCTGCGCCTTCGCCGTCTGGCGCGCCTGCGAGGACTTGACCCGAACCCGAGGGATGGCGCCTGATCGCGTCGAATTTTCGAGCTACTATAGTCGGCGTGGCAAGGTGCGCGCCGGCGCGTTCTGGGAAGATCCTGGCTGCCCAGCCTTGCGGATCGATTTAGCCCCCGACGCTATGGCGCGGCGTGTCGCCGCGTTCGCCTGCCATCGGAGCCAGGACCAAAACCTGCGGTATTTTTACCTGGACAGAGAAAGTTTCAGGCGCGCGCCCGATTACGATTTCGCAGAGCCGCCGCCGCCGAAGGCGACGCTCTACGGCCCGGAGGCGGAGGCGCAGCTGATGGCGCGCATACGAGCGCTGCTGCCGTAAAGCTCGCTAAAGCCTCCCGTGTGATTTTGGTCTCGCGCAAGATGCTTTAGCCTTTTGTCGTCCCATCGTTTTTGCGAAAAACCGGTTCCCACTTTCGCCCGATGCTCTAGATATCTTTCAGCGTGCGCGCGCCGTTCGATCGCCTGACGGGGGTTCGAGCTGTCTGATCAGGTTTAAATCCCCCTTGTCCGCTTCAGGGAGCTGTCAGTTTGGCTTTTGGTCTAGGGCGCACCCGCGGTGTGAATGAGGTAGACGTTGTAAACGTTTACAAAATTTTTCTGGGACGATCGCCGGAGTCACAGAACGTCATTGACGAAAAGCTGAAGTTTTCTGTCGAAGATTTGATTCTGACGATCATACAGTCAGGAGAGTTTTTAAGCGACGTTGTGGCCCTTATTATAACGGGTGACATCGCCGTGTCTGGTCGCTTCCAGGGCGTGCTGAGTCCAGACATAAATATTTGGGCAAGAAATATCTTCGAATTTGAAGCGTCGTCTAATGACATAGAGCTTAACACATCATGGCCCCGATTAATTCAGCATATAGTTGCGGCGATGAGGTCCGATGCGGTCTTTGGCGCGTCCGGCCATAACCTATTTTCCCATCAATTCGAAAGCGCCTTGCTGAGGTGGTGCGAGGCCGAGCGGGGCGCCTCTATTACCGGCGGCATAGATTTATGTGACGCCCAGCGCGTGATCGGTTGGGTCCTGGATCGGGACAATCTCGACGCGACCCTGATTGTAGAGGTTTTTGCGAACGGCCGCTTCATGGCGGCGGCCAGACCGGATAAATTTCGCCGCGAACTCCAAGCCACCTACGGCGGCGCCGGAGTCTACGGCTTCTCGATCGATCTCAAAAATACGATTGATATCAATGATGGTCGGCGCGCAAAAATCGAACTCGTCGAATCCAGTACGCGAAAGCTTGTCGCGAGTGCAGATGTTGAAACACAAACTCAACGCTCTCTTGATCTCCTAAATTCTATAAATCTTCAGCTTAAAGATATTAAAGATAAAATTAGCTCCATTGAGTCGCTTGTTCCGGCCATAAGAAATGTGACCTCCTTTTCGGTCAGCAGTTATAACGCTTATGTCGAGGCCTATAAAACGCAGTCTCCGCTCCAAAATGAAATATATCGATCCTATTGGCAGGGTCGCACTCATTTCCCGATCGTATCGGTCATTATAAACGCCTGTGAGGCTGATATAGAATATTTGAACTCAACGATAGAAAGTTTTCTGGGGCAAAGCTATAATAATGCCGAACTGATTATCGCTTATGCCGAACCCCGCGACGGGGTACGCGCGCGTCCCTGGATCGATGTCCTGCTGGAGAGGTCGGCGGCGCCCACACGGCAGCTTTGGCCTGAGGCCGTCATTGATCGCAGCGCGGTGCTGTCCTCCGCGATCAGCGAAACGCGGGGCGAGGTCGTCTGCTGGCTCAACTCCGGCGACCTACTCGCCGACGGCGCCCTGCATCACATCGCCAAAGCCTTGAATGAGCAGCCTCAATACAGTGTCTATTTAAGCGATGAAGACGAGTTCACGCGAATATCTGATAGCCGAGTTCTGTACCACTCGCCCAAGTTCAATCCCGCGTACGATCCGCTAACCCTGGCGCAGGTCGAGCTCTTCGCCGGCGTGGTTGCGGTGCAGGGAGAGTTCATAAGGCGCTTCGATGCGTCTGAGGGCCTAGCGGGCGATGACCCCTTCATACGTCTCGCGCGGTTATGCGACGCCGCTGGAGCGCAGGGTGTCAAACATATCCCCCGCGTCTTGCTCCACCGATCGCGGCCGCGAGCGCAGGTCGAAGCCGGCCGGCTCGAGCAACGCCGAGCCTATGTCCAAGCCCGACAAGACCGCAGGGGCGAGGGGGGCAAGGTTGAGATTGCGCAAGATCCTCTAGGCGCAACTATTGCGGGCTGTCTAAGAATCGCGCCGGCCGGTCTTGAGGGCGTTACGGCGACGGTCATTATTCCAACGCGGGACAATTACGATCTCCTGCGCGCCTGTATCGACGGGCTGATCAACACCATCGCGTCAAATGTCGTTACATTCGAGATTTTGGTGATCGATAATGGGAGCAAATCCCAGAAAATACTGGATTATTTTGCCGAGCTGCAGGCGCGCGAGCGCGTCTCTGTGATCAGAGACGATCGGCCGTTCAACTGGGCCGCGCTGAACAATGCGGCCGCCAAGTCGTCGGCTTCAGATGTCATAATTTTTATGAACGACGACATGGCGCCGATCATTCAAAACTGGTGCGATGAACTCTGTTTTTGGGCGCTTCGGCCGGGGACGGGTGCTGTCGGGACGCGGCTTATCTATGGGGATGGCTCGATCCAGCACGCCGGCATTGTCGGAGGCGTGTTTGGGCTGGCGTCTCATGAAGGTGTCGGCGACGCGGGGAATGACCCCGGCTATCTCGGCCGCCACGCCCTGGTGCGAAAGGCGATGGCGGTGACGGGCGCTTGCATGGCGGTCCGCCGCTCTGTCTTCGAGCAGCTTGGCGGCTTTGACGCCGAGACGTTCGCTGTGGCCTACAACGATCTGGACTTCTGTCTCCGGGCGCAGCAGGCAAATCTCGACGTTATTTATACGCCCTACGCCAGCTTTTATCACTTCGAGTCCCAAAGCCGGGGTTTCGACCATCTCGCAGCCCCGCCCGATAAGATTGAAAGATCGAGGGAAGCCAAGGCGGCGCTGCTCCGCTGGGGCGAGCGGTTGCTGGGCGATCCGACCTACAATCCCCATTTCGAGCGGTGGACACGACCCTTTACGCGTCTGACAGCGATAGACCGCGACTAGAGCATCGTGCGAAAAAGTGGGAACCAGTTTTTGGCAAAAACGATGCGACAACAAAATTTTAGAACATGGCGCGTGATTCCAAAATCACGCTCCATGTTCTAGAGCACGATGCTGGCTTGACATCAGCGCCCTATGTCACGCTCCGCCGGCTCCAATTGCCGGATCTTTGATTTCACCATCTCGCGGTAGAGACTCATCAGATCTTTCGCCTGATCGTCCGACGAGCGCAGCTTCGTGGGGGGCGGTGCGCGCAAATAGCGCGCGCAGTTTCCATCCAACTCGGCGAAAACCTGTTGGAGCGGCAGGTGCGACTCCACATCGATCACAAAACCATTCACGCCGGGCGTGACGGCTTCACCGATGGCCCCGCGATTACTCGCCACAACCCAAAGGCCGGCGGCAAGCGCCTCGCGCGTGACGAGCCCGAAACTTTCCGGCCAGATCGACGGGGCGAGAAGCACATCGTGCTGGGCGTAAAAGCCGGGCATCGCGTCCTGCGATACGGGGCCGACAATATCGACCTCCGTCTCCCCCCAGATTTCCCGTCGCACGTCGCCGGGCTGACGGCTATGGTCCACCGCCGTCAGGCGCAAGTTTGAGAAACGGCCCTCCATCAGCGCCCGACGCACCAAGGGGAAGCCTTTGTGGGCGGTGACATTGCCCACGTGAGCCAGGCGGACGCGCCCATCGAAGGAGGGTTGCCTCGGCGACACCGTCATTTTCGGCAGGCCGTTGGCGACCGCCTTCACATTTTGAATCCCAGCCGATCGATAGATATCTGCAAAGCCGTTCGAAACCCCCAACACGGCGTGCGCCCCCTCCAGCAAGGACTTGAGGTAAGAGGCTCTATGTCGCGATTGGCTTTCTGTAACGCCCATGGGTGGCGGGGGTCTTACGGCGTTGGCGCGGTGATCCACAATCTGATCCTGATCATCCGTCAAGAACTGATAGTCCGAAATCCACCACGCATCATGCGTCGTAATCACATAGGGAATACGATTTTGTCTGCACACATCAACGACTGAACCTGTGAGCCGCTGAATACAGTGAAAATGCAGAATGTCCGGCTTCCAAATATCCTGTATCCGCGCGAATACGGCGCCGATCACAGGATTGGACGGACGCCAGTCCATATTCATTTCTTCTGGCGTGCTGATTCGAAAGACCGGCAGTCCCCGATACGAATCAACGCTGAGCTTTCCAGCCGGTTTAACGCCGGCGTCTGTGGTTAGGATCGCCAAATCAAAGTCTTCGCATAGTCCTAAGGCGATAAAGGCGTCGACATTGTCCTTCAGGACGCGCGTCGCGCCGCCTATGGTTTGCGGCGGAAAATAGACATTCGCCAGCATGAGCTTCGGCTTCACACCGAGCGGCTGGCGCCTGGAGCGAACGTAGTCCAGCGCCGTCCCCAAGGCGCCCGCGGCGACTTGCTGCGAAAAGTGGCTTTGCGCCGTCGCCTTCGCCGCTTGGCCGAGTCGTTTTCGAAGGTTGGGGTCGTCGATAAGCCGCTCAAACGCATCGCCCCAGTCTTGCGGCGTTTCAGCAAACAGAACATCATGGCCGTCTGTCAGCGCCTGTTTATAAGCCGCCGTGGGACTAACGACGGATGGAATGGCGAAGGCGGCCGCCTCCAGCCATTTGATCTCGCTTTTGCAGTCCGCCATCAACGACGGATTAAGCACGGCGATATTGATGTCTGCGCTCGCGAGAAGCCGCCAATAGGCCTCAACGGGTTCGACAAAGTCGATCTTTATAATTCGGTTTAGGTACGGCTCAAATTCGGGCGGCAGCGTGAGGTGCCCGACCACCACGAGGCGCACCTCGGGACGGTTTTCTAAGGTGCGCAGCAGCGCCGGCGCGACCAACTCATCGAAATCGCTATTATGGGCGCGCGTCCCCGTACCGTAGAACAGGGTGACCGTGTCGTGCCGAGCGGGGCGACTGGTCGCGGCCGTGCGCTCGATCCGATCGTCCAGACTATTTGGGACCACCCACGCCTTGCCGGACCGAACGATCTTGCCGAGTTCTTTAGCCAACGGTTCGGTAGACGCGATGCCATAGTCGCAAAGTTTGGCGGCGGCTTTGAATAGCGGAACGCCAAACTGAAGATCGACATAGGTATTGAAATCTATTTGGCCGCCATAGGATTGAAAGGAATCAGGATAGTGAGCTGAATCGAATAAGAGATCGTCAATCTCAAAAAATACAGGTATTCCAAGACTCTTGGCCGTCAGAATTACCCTCATGACGGTTGGCCAAGCCGGGTATCTATAAACTATCAGAGCCTCAGCGCCGACTAAAGATGTAACTAATTTTTCGTGCTCATCTAGTATGTAGAGTTCTGGCCTAAAACCGAGGTTGGCAAGTTCTACTAATTTTTGATCAACCCTATAATGCTTGCATTGTGCGAGATTGATTTCTGCATAAACGATAACGCGTCTATGACCGTCGGTCGGCAATTGCGCGCCAAACGGATATAATTCTAAGAATTGCGCCTCAATTTCTTTAACCGCCTGCGATAATGCTGCATCGCCTTTGAGTTTATCGCCAACTCTATAGCTCGCGAAAGCCATATCAGCCGCATTGCTTAATTTGGCTTCGAAATAGGGGAGTATCAAATCTCGCCAGCGGGGCTGTGCGCCAAACGTCGTTTTTGCCTGTCTTAACAAATATAAGGCATCATCTATTCTGTGTAAGGCGATCGCGCTCTGTGTTGCTTTTAGAAGAAGCGACAGGGTAGCGCTGGATCCTCTTATCGCGTCCATATAAATGGTTAGAGCGCGGCTATTCAGATTCTGTCTGGCCAAGGCGTCGCCTAGACATTCCGCCTCAGAGGCGGAGAGGGGGCGAAGCAGCGATGTCGCTTCCAACAGGAGCGCAGCATATTTGTCGTCACGTCCAACGAAGGCGGCGCCGAGCGCTGAAAGAAATTCCGCCTTACCCTCGTCGAACGTGGGGGGGAGCCTATCGGTCCAAGCTGGCCGATCTAACAGATGACTCAGCGCGGCCCAGCGCGTACCGCCCGCACTCGGGTTACGATGAAGATAAGCATGCCAATTGAAACCGGTTGGATACTCGCTCACTCTTAGCCGCAGCAATTCCGGCCTCGACCCCATACCGCTCTGAGTAGAAATGGACGGATGGAGCGATAAGAACAGTTTGATTTCGGAAGAATTTATAGAGTAGCCGAGGCGCTCATCGCGCAGAAGATGATTTACAAGATCTCCGATCGTTTCAGCTTCTAAGGCGCGGCTACGCGTGATGTCAGCAACGTCGAGACCGACGACCCATTCACGAAGATCGGGCGGAATAGGCTCGTAATACCTCGCGGCGGTGGGCTGATTGCGAGTGCTGGGGATAACAAAACTATCGATGAACTCCGCTGACACAAAAAAACCTGACAAGAGATCAGGAATGGGAAGTCCAACACGACTGTTATTTTCGAGCGCGCCAGCTTCAGGTTCGCGAGCGAGAATAAGTCTGTATCCGTTCCGTATATCAGAACTTCGAGTTAGTCGTTCAGCGAGCAAATTCAGATCGGTAGATAAGGTGTTGGCGCGATAGGACTTTAGAAGTGAGCCAGTATGAATGCGATCGATAATCTCGGCTACAGCCTGCTCGCTCAAGCTTTGACGAAGCCCCCGCTGCGCCGCCGGCAATACGAGCACGCCGGCGAGCTTGTCGATGGGATCTTGCAGACTTAGAAACGTCGTGTTTGGCGCGCCTGCTGCGGTGAGAGCATCGGCTGCGCCTGCGTCCGCCTGCGATCCTGCGAGCCAAGAGCGGTCGGGCGGATTGGAGCGCAAAATGGGCTCGAGGACACGAATTCTGAATTCGTCGCTCGCAACCAGTGTGGCCAAGATTGCTTCAGCCGATTGACCGAAAGAATCGTCTGCGATGCGGACGCTTTCAGGCGGGCGGCCAAGTATCAGCTTATATAAGGACTCAACGCGCTGAACATGGCTACGAACAGCATCCCCTTTGATAAATTTTACAAGCCCCTTCAATGTCCCGTTGTTCCCCTGAAACCCGCTTACATTTCAAATTATACATGTATACGAAACGTGTCGATGAAAATGTGGCCCAACGGCCTGCGACGAAAGGGGACCTCAAGCGCGCGTGCCAGCTCATGTTCAGCCGACGCGTGTGCACGAGCGGGCGTTGCGCGTCAACGTGTTGTTCTGGCTGCGGAGCCCCAGGGATCAAAGGTGCGTTACTTCGAGGGACAAAGAGCGGCGGACCTAGCCAAAGGGGTGACCAAGGCTCCTACCACGATGGCCCAAATGCCCCCTTGCCGGTCTAGGGCCGCTGTGGCAACCGTCCCGTCAGGGCTTCAAGGGTCCGGTTCTCGTCTGCAGAGACGCGTGTTGGTCCGTCTTCAGCCTTACCCCGCAGGATGGGTGGCCGAGTGGTTTAAGGCAGCGGTCTTGAAAACCGCCGTGGGTTTACCCCCACCGTGGGTTCGAATCCCACCCCATCCGCGCGGACCTCAAAACGTCAGGGTCGCCTTGGTCTCCAGCATCAGGTTTCCGGCCTTGGTGAAGAGGCTGTCTTGCAGGGCGTAGGCGCCTGTGAGGTTGAGGGCGAGGTGGCGGCTGAGGACGTAGTCGGCGCCGAGGCCCGTGCTGATCGGGTGGGCGGCCCTGTGGACCAGGTTCTCGCTGCCTGAGGCGGCGTCGATAAAAGCGAAGGGCGAGAGTTGGTCGGGCGTGCGCCAAGCCCGCGGCAGCACGGCGAAGGCCGGCGGGCGTAGTTCGTTGCGGCTGACGATGGCTGTGTCATAGGCGCCGTCGTCCAGCGTATAGCCGCGCACCAGGTCCTGACCGCCGACGCCGAGCTGTTCGGTATCGGGCAGGGGCGAGCCCGAGTATTGGGCGATAATCTCGTCCATGAGGGTCCAGCCCTTGAACAGGTGCGTGGTGCGGCTGGCTTGAAGGTTCACATAGGCGTAGGCTGCGCGGGTCAGACGGCCGCCGCTGAAGGTGTTGAAGCCCGCGCCGCTGTTGAGTGCGCTTAAGCCGCCAGGACTGTCATGAACGGTGAGGTCCACGCTAGTGCGGCCCCGCGCATCGGTGAAGACGCCCGACCAACCGAGATAGACCTGATAGACCTCCTCGGCCGTCTCCAGCACCTTGACGCCGGTGAAGAAGGTCGTGCGCGTTTCGTGCTTGGCTTCCAGGCCCAGGCTTAAGTCCCCTGGAAGGCGTGAGACGTTGGAAAGGCTGGTGCGGTAGCCGAGCGACAGCTCGTCGGTGTCCTGACGGATGGCGAAGGGGCCGGCGCTGAAGGCCGCCGCGGTGTTGCTCTCCACATGGTCGAAGCTGGCCTCGATCTCTTGGCGCGGCGCAAAGGGGATGGCGGCCCGCAGGCCGTGGCTCAAGTATTGCGGGTGGTCGGTGTCGGCCAGGATTTTGCCGTCGTCGTCGAAGACGTCGGGCGAAGCGGTGAATTGGTAGGAGAGGAGCGATCCCGGACCCAATAGGCCGCCGACCTGACCGCCGAGGAGATAGCGGTCGTAGCCCGTCGCAGACGAGCCGGAGTTGGCGTAGCCGGCGTAGACCTGCCAGGGCTTGGTCTGCGTGGTCTGAAGATCGAGATCGGTGCGGCCGAACGAATCGCCGGGCGAGAAAATCGCCTCCACATGATGGTAGGGGTTTCTGTTCAGCCAATCCAGATCGGCGGACAGATCAGGCGCATTGATCGGCTGGCCGGGTTGCAACCGCACGGCGTTGCGCACGCGCATCGCCGCCTTGCCCTTGACGCCGGTGACCTTGACCGTCCCATCGCGGAATTCCACCACCCGCACCTGAAGCACGCCGCCGCCGATCATCTGGGGTGGGGTGGAGATGGAGACGAAGGGGTAGCCGGCCTGGCGGTAGTATTTCGCGATGGCGGCCTCGATCTCGGCGATCAATTTGCGGGACAAGCGCCTGCCGAGATAGGGGCGCAGCAACCCCAAGGCTGCGGGTGTATCTAACCGAGGCACGAGACCAGGCGCGACGTCGGTCACCGGGGCGGTGCGCACCTCATCTTTGGGCCCCAGCAGCAGCAGGCCTTTGAGCGCCGGGCCGATCGGTTTGGCGTCCTGGCTGCCCGGCGTAGAATTGGGGGCCAGGATTTCCTGGGGCTGAGCCGCGGGCGCCGGCGGCAGATTGCGCTCGATCGCCTGTGCCAGGGTCAAGGTCGGCAGGGCGGCTGCGGCCAGACTCAGAGCGCCGCTCAGGGCGGCGTCACGCAGATGGGCTAGGGGCGTCTTTAACGGCTCCCGCCGAGCTAACCCAGAAGCGTCAATCTCTAGCACAGAGGTTGGCTATCCCGCATAAGCCTTGATCAAGTCAAACAGGTAGTCGCGGCCGGTGTAGACCGCCTTGGTGATCGCACGCTCGTTCAAACCGTGCACGCCGTTGCCATCGGGATCGCCGTAGAGTCCAGGCGGGCCATAGACGGGGATGCCGATGGCTTCAAGGAAGATGCCATCCGTGGCCCCGGTCGACATCACCGGTATCAGGGGCACACCCGGATAGTACTTTGCGAGCAGCGTCTCGGCGGGCTGGACGATGGCGGGGTTTAGAGGCGGCGGCTTAGCGACCGGACCGCGGCTGTCGATCTGCTTCACCGTCATGCGCGGGTCGGCGATCACCTCGGCCAACTGGTCGCGCACCACGTCTGGCGATACGCCGGGGAAGATCCGGCAGTTGATGTTGGCGCCTGCGCGCTGGGGCAGCGCGTTGTTGGCATGGCCGCCGTCAAGTAAGGTGGCGACGCAGGTGGTTCGCAGCATCGAGTGATAGCTCTTGTCGGTATCGACCGTCGCGAGCGCCGCCGAGTTCTGCGGATTGTCCGCCACGGCCATCATGGCGCGACCCATATCGTCGCCGCGCGCCTTGCCCGCGGCCCGGAAGTAGGCGCGGCTGGTGTCGGTCATCATCACGGGGAAGTCATAGGCGCGAATCTTCGCTAGCGCGTCGGCAAGTTCGTAGATGGCGTTATCCTTGATCGGCATCGAGCTGTGACCGCCGGGATTGGTCGCTTCGATCCTGTAGTTGATGGCGGTCTTCTCGCCCACGTGCAGGGTTGAGATCACAAGCTTGCCGTGGCCGTCGCTTCGTCCACCGCCGCCCTCGTTAAGGGCGAACTCGGCCGAGATCAGATCCGGCTTGTTTTGGGCGAGCCAGCCTGCGCCGTTGAACGCCCAGCTCGTTTCTTCACCGCAGGTGAGCGCCAGTTTGATGGTGCGCTTGGGCTTATAGTTCTGCTGATGCAAACGGATCAGGCTGTCGATCCAGATCGCGTCCATCGCCTTCATGTCCGATGTGCCGCGACCGTAGAAATAGCCGTTCTCCTCGATCAGTTTATAGGGGTCCCGCGTCCAGTCCTCGCGCTTGGCGACAACGACATCGATATGGCCGAGCAACAGCATCGGCTTCACGGTCGTCGATGTGCCGGGGTAGACGACGACCAGGCCGCCCTCCTTGGGGTGGTCGGCGGTCGAGAACGGGAAAATCTGGTTGTCCGCGAAGCCGGCCGCCTTGAAACGCGCGGCGACCTTGGCGGCCAGGGCGGTGCAGCTGCCCGTCGTTATGCTCGTGTCCGTCTCGACCAGCTCCCGATAGAGCGCGCGAAACGCCTGTTGATCGGGACGCAAGGGTTCTGCGGGCTGTCCAAGCACGGGGGACGAGGCGGCGAGCGCCGCCAGGCCTAGGACCATTCGAACTGCTGACTTCATGGCGCGGCCTCTCACATCTTCACCCTCATCCCATCCGAAAAAAATCGGAGGCGCCAAACGAAAATCCGCCCCATCTGTAAGAGTCCGTTCGCTTGGCGTTTGGTGCATCTTAAACGGCAGATTTTTGGGCAGGCTCGGCGCTATTGCCGGCTCGCAGTTTCTGGGGCGTCGACCGACCTAATGTGGCGCGCTCGAAGCGCCAAAGGGCGGCGGCGACGAGGAGCCAGGCCAGGAACCAGGGCCATCGCGAGCTCGTCGCCTGAGAGGTTGCGCCGACGACCGCCCCCCGCGCCGCCGGGCGCGACGCCAGGACACGGGTCGCGTCGCGGTCCTCCTGAGCCTCCAAGGCGAGGGCCTGCGCGGCGGGTCGGACGTAGAAGCCCTGATCCTGGGGCGTGGTCTCGCCGGGGACGGTCAGGCGCAGGATGCGCCAGCCTGGACTGGCCGGCCAATACCCCGCGCAG
>Ga0116226_10001750_pt1 | contig 18838 bp, 18 predicted proteins | sample S1TSphfallax_FD_89692 | JGI IMG/M metagenome (GOLD analysis project Ga0116226, IMG submission 89692) | Host-associated microbial communities from peat moss isolated from Minnesota, USA - S1T2_Fa - Sphagnum fallax MG | ecosystem: Host-associated > Plants > Peat moss > Unclassified | place: USA... | reverse complement strand
TCGGCATAGGAGACTAGCCAGCGTTCATGGTTTACGTGCTCATGATTTTTTTTGCGACTCATTTTGCGCCTTCAGCCTCTGTCGGGTCGCCATGACCATGCAGGTACGTGCGTAACTTCAGCTCAATCATGCGCGGGTTCATGCCTTCAAGGATGGAGATGACCCCTTCGAGCATCATCTCTTTTGCCATATCTTCCTCATGGTTTCTGATCTTCAGCTTGCCTGCAGCGGGCAGGCAGATGAGGTTGGCGAAGGCGACACCATAGATGGTGGCAACGAAGGCGGTAGCAATACCCCGACCGACTTCGGTGATGTCATCCAAGTGCTGCATGACTTGAATCAGTCCGATTACGGCACCGATGATGCCGACAGTGGGGGAATAGCCGCCAGCAGACTCAAAAACCTGTGGAATCTTTTCCAGATGAGCGGCCTTGTTGTCCAGCTCAAGCTGCATGATCTTGCGGACTTCATTTGGATCTGTTCCGTCAACAGCGAGCATGAGGGCCTGTTTCATGAAGGGGTCCTGCACTGATTTAAGTTCTCCATCCAGCGAGACAATGCCATCTTTGCGCGCCTTGTTGGCAAAGCCAACAATCTGTTTCAGTACAGTTTCGTTGTCGGCGGCTTTGGTTAGGAAGACGCGCACGATGCTTTTTAGTGCATCAATAAATATGGATAAGGGAAATTGGAGCATGACAGCGCCGATGGTACCGCCGAGAACGATCATGGCGGCTGTAGGCTTGGTGATCTGCCCAATCTGGCCACCTTCTATCATCATGCCCGCAAGTATGCCGATTACTGCGAGAAGAATTCCACCTATGCTGCCGATGTCCATATTGCTCCACTCCGTGCGAATTCTATGAAAACTAAAAACTTCTATTTATGCTGGCGGTCTGTTGCATTGCCCGGTGCTGCATTATGTGCGATGTTTGCGGCGGACGCTGCCGCGCTGGATGCTGCCTTTTGTGCCAGAGCGGCGGCTGTATCTGTGGCAGAAAGTGTTTCGCGCAGTAAATCTACTCGCCATGCCCTTGCCTTTTCAACAACTTGTTCCAATGTTTCAAGCACCACGATTTTTTCCCCGGTCACTAGCGTGATCATGGTGTCCGGTGAAGATTCAACGGACTTAATAAGGTCGCCGTTGATGGCCATTGGATGGCCGTTGAGTCTGGTCAGTTGAAGCATGGTTGTTCTGTCCTTTTTACGTATTACCGCAATATTTGTATCGGCTCTAATTAGGTGGGGATTATATGAAGATGGAAATGAGAAGTGACTATAAGTGCATGAGGGCAGTTCGCAATATCGGTGCAGGCGAGTTTCCTAAAACGGGAACAGAAAAATTGCACATTTGCTAATGCGCTACGGGGCAACGCCGATGAATGCTGTGTCGCGAGGCTTTCCGCAAGGTGACCCGACCATAGGATTCGTTAGTAAAGGAAGAACCCAATGGCCGAACCAACACTCAGGACTGGCATCGCGTAATAGAGAAAACGCAACATAGGAGCGGAAACAATATGGGGTCCTTGGGTGTACTAAACAACATATCAGCCCTTTACGCAGAGAACAGTTTGAACCAGACGCAGTCGAGTCTGAATACTGTTCTTCAACAGTTGTCCTCGGGTCAGCGCATCAACTCTGGTGCTGACGATCCCGCAGGCCTTGCAGTAGCAGACGGTCTTGCGGCAAACCAAGCAGCCCTCACGCAGTCAGCCGCAAATGCGACCGACGGCGTAGGACTCTTGCAAACAGCAGATGGCGCTTTGGCGCAGGTGACGAACCTGCTTGACAGCGCAGTATCAATCGCGACTGAAGCGGCTAACGGCACTTTGACGAGTGCACAGGTCAGCTCAGCCAACCAGGAATACCAGAACATTCTGGGCGAAATTGGTGACATCGGTAGCACCACCAACTTCAACAGCCTGTCTGTGTTCAGCGCCAGTGCGACGAGTATTTTTGTGAGCGATGGCAGCTCATCGGGCGTTATTGAGTATCAGGACACTGTTGGAGCGCTCAGCACGACCACAGTGGGTACAGGTGCAGCCACTACATCAGTACTTAGCAGTGCGACAGTAACTGGCGCATCTACATCTGCGGTTACCGTATCCTCCAATACGCCGTCGACTACTACAGCCGCCACTGCTACGCTGACGTTTGCCTCATCCACTAATACTGTTTCTGGTTCGCTGACATTTGAGGTGGGAACTGGCGCTACCACAACCGTTACCCTTACTTCGGGTGAATCGCTGACGGCAGCCGCATCGCAGATCAACAGTGCGCTGAGCTCTGTCACGGGTTTCTCAAATGCGGCAGTGAGTGGGTCAACCATTGTGCTTACCGGCATTACCGGTGCAACCAATACACTCACGGTCGGGGTCGGCAATCTAGAACAAACCTCAGATACAGCGGCAACCGGGACCATTGCGCTTGGTTCTTCCAGCGATACTCTTTCTGGAACACTGAATGTAACGTTGGGTTCAACCGCTACAAGCATTACTCTCTCTTCGGGTGATACGCTGGCGGAAGCTGTATCTCAGATCAGCACTGCACTGGCTTCTGTAACTGGGTTTTCCAGTGTGGTGGCGAGTGGCTCAGACATCATTCTTACCGGAACAAGCGGCGTTTCGTTGACGATCACCGACACAGGTGTAACTCAATCAGTCGCCTCAACCGGTGTAGACTTTGCTTCTAGCACCATCTCAACCCTTACGGCCAGCTCTGCATCCACAGTGTTGACCAGCATCACGACGGCGATTGCAGACGTTGCCTATCAGCGCGGTACCCTCGGCGCCGATATCAACGAGCTGACGGCAGCCAGCAACGTGGCCAGTACAGAGCAGGTAAACCTGTCATCGGCTCAGAACAGCATCCTGGCCACCAACTACGGTCAGGCAACGTCTGATCTGTCCAAGTACCAGGTGCTAAGCCAAACCGGCATAAGCGCTCTGGCACAGGCCAACTCTGTAGCCCAGGAAGTACTGAAGCTGTTGCAATAATCCAAAGCAATAATTTTTAGATACACTCAATTGACTTGAAACTTGTTTTATATGGGCGGCTCAAACCAGAGCTGCCCATACTTTTTTAACTCGGATACTGTGCCAATTATGTACAAGTTTTGCACTGTCGCAATTAATGTACGAAATTAGGGCACACAGTACTCAAGTACCGTTACCAGTGGCCGATGAAGTGAGGGTAGCGCAGTGTAAGAGCAAGTGCACGGCGCACGGTCTGCAAAGACCAACTTACTTAGAAGGAGCACCCTATGGGCTTGGGCGTTCTCTACAACATAGCTTCGATCAACACGCAGAACTCACTGGACCAGAACCAGACGAGTCTGACCAATGTGCTGCAGCAGTTATCAACTGGGCAGAAAATTAACTCTTCTGCAGATGATCCAACTGGCCTTGCAGTTGCAACAGGGTTGGCGGCCAATGAGGCAGCGCTCACCCAGTCTGCGGCAAATGCCACGGATGATGTAGGTTTGCTACAAACTGCAGATGGTGCGCTGGCGCAGGTGACGAACCTGCTGGAGAGCGCGGTAACGGTTGCCACTGAAACCGCCAATGGAACGTTGAGCGCCGCCGAGGTCAGTTCGGCCAATCAGGAATATCAGAATATCCTGGGCGAGATCAATGATATTGGCAGCAGTACCAACTACAACAGCATCCAAGTCTTTCAGGCCACACAGCACACCTTCTTTACGACCGACGGGTCCGCCGGTGGTTCTAGTACTTATACCGACGAGGTGGGTGCGCTCACTTCATCAAGTGTGGGTACCAGTGAAGGGACGGATGCTATTCTGAGCAACCCGGCCCCAACCACGCCGACAACTTCTAATGGTGCGACGGCAACATTCTCTCTGGCCTCGTCGACCGATACCATCAGCGGTACTCTGACCGTCAGTTTGGGGACAAGCAGCTCAATTTCTGTGACGCTGACCTCAGGCGAAACAATCGCAGAGGCGGTATCGACGATCAATGCTTCAACCTCGTTTAGCAGCGCCAGCATTGTGGCATCACAGGGAACTGGATCCAATGCGGATGAGCTGATTCTGACAGGGCCTGCGGGGACAACGAACACCATATCGCTGACTGGTAGCAGCCTGACAGACACGGGTACAACACCCGGTGTGGGAGTAGACTTCACAGCCTCTTCGGTTTTAACTCTTACTGCTTCCAATGCATCCACCGTGGTGGTCGACATCACTACTGCGATTGCTGATGTGGCATATCAACGCGGCACGATTGGTGCTGACATTGATGAGTTGAATGCTGCAAGCAATGTCGAAAGCACCGAGTCTGTGAATTTGGCTGCGGCACAGAACACCATCCTGGGTACGAACTATGGGGCGGCAACCTCCGACCTGTCGAAGTATCAAGTGTTGGGGCAGACGGGCATCAGTGCTCTGGCGCAGGCAAACTCATCACAACAAGAAGTCCTGAAGCTGCTGCAGTAGAGCTTGCTGTAGCAGCTTCAGCGGGCTCCATTGGGGGCCCCTGAGGTTTGGTGGGCAGTCCCAGTTTGGTATGGTTAGAGGATTTCTTCGCAAAGAATTTTCTAATTCTGCCGATGCATTCTATGGCAGGTGGATTGCACACATTCTTGCGAGGGCTGGTATGGCCTGATGAGGGATATGTAATGAGTACAGTCGGTTTGAATTTCGGTTCGGCCACCAGCGGCGACGGGTTCAATGTTTCATCGACAGTAGCCAGCATTGTCAGCAATCTCTCCAATGTTGAGACACCATGGAGTTCCCAGCTAACCACCCTCGAGTCGCAAGATACCGTACTCAGTAGCATTGGCACTGATCTCTCAACACTTTCAAGCTCATTGGCGCAGCTGACTGATTTTCAGGGCGTAACAACCGAAAAATCAGGCTCCAGCTCAGATACAAGTGTCGTAGCCCTGACCTCTGCAGGCGTAGGCGCGGTTGCAGGCAGCCATTCAATCGTTGTCAGCCAATTGGCACAAACAGCAGCGGTATATACAGATGCTGTGGCAAATTCAAGTGATACGCTAAGCGGCAATATCACGGTCCAAGTGGGCACAGGCACAACCCAGACCATTACAGTGGATAGTTCGAGCAATACCCTCTCATCCCTTTCAGCAGCCATTAATGCCGCGGATATCGGTGTTACAGCATCAGTAATTAGCGGTACCAGTGGCTCCTACTTGGAGTTGACGAGTGGCACTGGCGGCACTGCTGGTGCATTGACAATTGGCGGAACGCTGCAAGACAGCACAACTGGAGACACACTTAACTTTAACGTGGCGCAGGAAGGGCAGAACGCAGAGTTCACGGTGGACAATATCTCTTTGACCGCCAGCACAAACACCATTACGACAGCAATTCCCGGTATTACTTTTCAGCTACTTGCGACTGCTCCAACTGAAAGTGTGCAAGTGCAGATTGTGAACGATAACACTGCTGTCGAGTCCGCCTTCGCCACTTTTGTCAGTGCCTACAACACTGTATTGACGGATTTGACAACGCAAGAAGGTGACAATTCCAGTGGTGTTGCAGAGCCACTTTTTGGTGCTCCCATCATTTCACAGTTGCAGACCACGCTGAGCCAAGCCCTTTCCGCTGGTGGTAGCAGTGGTAGCATTTCCAACATTGAGCAGCTAGGGATCACTGTCAACGATAACGGGACGTTGTCGCTTGATGTCAGCACATTGGATTCAGTGCTGAACTCCAATTACTCAGATGTGGTTGGGTTCTTTCAAAATTCGGGCAGCTTTGGTTCAGATTTGACCACCTCATTGGGTAATCTAGCCAATTCGGCACCGTACGGCGCGATTTATCTACAAATTCAACAGGACAGCCAGCAAGAATCTACGCTGAACGCCGATATTACCAATGAAAATGTTCTGATTAGCGCAGAGCAGTCCTCTCTTACAACCGAACTCAATACGGCGAACCAAGAATTGCAGGCCATACCAACGCAACTACAGGAAGTCAACGAAGTGTACAGCGCTATAACGGGCTACAACAACAATCAAACATCATAAGGGAATATGCAGAACAACTATCAACAACAGGCGCTCGCCGGGGCCACCGGCATCGAATTGATACTTGCGCTGTACGATGGCGCGATCCGTTTCCTTTATCGCGCGATTGAAGCAGTTGATCAAAATGACGTGCATGAGCGACGGATCGCCGTGAAGCGCGTGACCGACATCCTTATGTATCTTCAGGCCCGGTTGCGGCCTGATGTGGGTGGTCGTCCAGCGAGAACCCTATCGGAATTCTATGCTGCTATGTTTACGATGACGCTCGAAGCATCAAGCATCGCATCGCGAGAAGGGTTTCAGGAAGTAATCTGGTGTATTCGCAATGTTCGTGAGGCATGGGTGGAAGTAGCAAAAGACCCTGAGGCCCAGCGGATGTTGCCGCGTGAGCTGATGACCCGTGAAGAGCGGTATAAAACACCTGCAAGCCAGAGTGCCATGCCAAATATGGATGATGAGCCAGTAGCCACGCGGTGGAGCGCCTAGCTTACTTCTTCCATATAATTGCACCGAGCCGAAATAGGTAAGCGCGCCAACAGTCAAAACGGTGACCAGTGTTTATTAGCATCTCCTGCATTTCTTTTAATGTGTAAGCACGGCGCACGCTCACGGCTGCATCGTACTTGGTCAAACGGCTGCGATACTTTACTCTTCCTGCGTGTGCCAGCAGCCAATGAATGCGGCTGCGTTCCAAATCATTAATGACCACGGCATGACGCGCAATTCGCAGTGCTGACGCTAAAAATTGGGCAAACTCTTCCGGCCTCAAATGATGTACAAAAAGACAGCAGGAAACAATATCAAAACTGTTATCTGCAAATGGCATGGCCAGGGCATCGCCCAGAACGCACTCTGGTTTTGGCAACTGTGCTTCCCAGTGTGAAGTAGAGGGGAAGTGCTCAGTTTTTTGGTCAAGAAGAGTTATTTGTAATTTGTAGCCATTCCTCTGTAAGCCTAGCGCAGCGTGCTGTAGTACATCAGCTCGGCCACTGGCAACCTCCAGTAGTTGCATGGTCTCTGCGGTATCCAGACCTGCAGATGCCCGCTGCAAAAGTGCAGAGTGGAGTTTGTTGCCCCCGGCACGGCGGTTTACGCTACGCAAATCATCAAGGCAAAGGGCCACATCAATAGGAGATTGATTGGGCATATCCAGTAATTCTTCTGCGACAACACGCTTCATGCGATGCCCTGCTATCCCGTAAAGGAAAGTTCTTCTTCAAGCTGCTGTTTTTCGTGCAGGCTGGTGTAATAGCCATCGCGAGCGATCAGTTGTTCGTGCGTACCCAGCTCAGCGATGCGCCCGTCGACCAAAACGGCTATTTGGTCTGCATGTCGGACAGTAGAGACGCGGTGCGAGATAAATATGGTTGTGCGTCCACGCATAATTTCGCGCAGGCCTGTAAGGATGCGTTCCTCCGTATCGGTATCAACGCTGGCTAGTGCATCATCAAGTACAAGTATTCTTGGCTGCCGCAATAGTGCGCGCGCAATGGCGGTGCGCTGCTTTTGGCCACCACTCAGCGTGATGCCCCGTTCACCAACCACGGTTTTATATCCCAGGGGGAACTCTTCAATTTCATTGGCGATGTGTGCGGATGCTGCTGCACTCTTCACTTCTTCGTCGGTTGCATCCGGCACACCGAAGGCAATGTTTTCGCGGAGTGTTTCGCTGAACAGAAATGTCTCCTGCGGAACAAAACCGATACTGCGCCGCAACACGGCCAGGGGGTAATCACTGATTGGACGACCATCAATGAGCACTGCGCCGCCGGTTGCATCCAACAATCTTGGCACCAGTTGCACCAGCGTGGTTTTACCTGACCCTGTTGGTCCAACCAGCGCCAGACTGCTGCCCGCAGGGATGCGAAGATTAACTTTATTCAGCACCCTCGGGCCAGTCCCTGTGGTCTGAGTTTCTTCAATCAGCGGATAGGAGAATTCAAGATTGCGAAATTCTATTTCGCCCCGCAAGATAGTGTCCGCAGGGATGGTTGGGTCAGCCTTATCATCATTAATTTCGGGTACTTCGCGCATCATGGCATCAATGCGTACCAGAGATGCCGTGCCACGCTGAAAAAGATTGATAACAAATCCAAGCGCAATCATCGGCCAGATCAGAAATCCCATATATGTAGTGAAGGAAACATATTGACCCACATCAATGTGATGTTCAGCAACTTCACGCCCACCCACGAATAGGGTGATGATGAAGCCGATGCCAAGCACAAATTCCAGCGTCGGCCACAACATGGCCATCAATCGCACCAACAATAGGCTGCGGCGGATATATTCGTGGTTGGCAGACTCAAAGCGCACGGCTTCCTGGGATTCCTGTGCAAAGGCGCGAATCAAACGTGCACCCGAGAAATTTTCTTGTGCATGGGCTGAAATGTCAGAGTACATGGCTTGTATGCGCTCAAAACGCTGGTGTATGCGGTGTCCAAAATACTGCACCAGCACAGAGGCCAGCGGCAGAGGTACATACGCCCAAAATGTAAGCCAAGGACTGATCCGCAACATATAGGGCAGGGCGGCCAGCATAAAAACCACTGTTTGTGCGCTATACATGATGGCTGGGCCCAGCAACTGGCGTACCGCGTTCAGATCATTAGTTGCGCGCGCCATGATGTCGCCCGTGCGGTAGCGCAGATAAAAACTGGCAGGCTGGATCGAAAGACGGGCAAACATATCGTTGCGTAGGTCAAACTCAATTTCGCGCGAGATGCCGATGACAATCCAGCGCGTTAGAAAAAGAAAGATGGCACTGACGGTGGCCGTTGCCAGCAGTACGGCAGAGTGATGAATGATCTTGTCCGCAGTAATACCGGCTTTTAAGGATTCAACTGCATTGCCTACAATCAGCGGAATTTGTACCTTCGCCAGACTGTAGAAAACAACCGCCAGTCCACCGCCGAGAAATTGCCAGCGATAGCGGCGCAGGTAGGGAAACAGCGGTCGGATTGAGTTCAGAAATTTTAGAGGCGCAGGTTTCATAAGCCTGCGCCTATTTTAGCTGGTTGTGTCACTGCGGATGTGTTGGATTGGTCGCAGCCGGTGCTGCAGATGGCGAAGGGGCCGTCGTTGCAGATGGCATATTCGGTGTCGCTGGCATAGATGGAGAGGTAGGGTTGCCTGGCGCACCGGGTGTTGCTGGTGTACCGGGCCTGGCTGGCTGCGGAGGTCTTGCAGGTTCTGCAGTTGGAGTGGGAGGCTTTGGCATATCTGAAATGCTAAGCAGCTCAATGTCAAACACCAGGTCTGCTTTCGGTGGGATCAGCGGAGGTCGACCTTGATCGCCGTAAGCGAGCTGGTAGGGGATGAAAACGCGCCGTCTGCCACCGACACGCATGCCCTCAAATGCAGTATCAAAGCCGGGGATCACCCGATGAAAACCCACTGGAAATGTAATTGCCTTGCGCTGCGGGTGGTCTTTATCTGGGAAGGAGCTGTCAAACTCTGTACCATTGCTGCGCAGCCAGCCAATGTAATTCACGGTGTACATTTTTTCCGGCGTGGCCAGCTCTCCTTTGCCCACTTCGTAGTCAATGTACTTCAGCGAATAGGCAATATGAGTGAGGCCTTTTACTGGTGGAATATTTTTGGGCAGGGCAGTGCTGCTGGTGGACGAGTGGTGTGCAGTCGTCGAGTGCGGCGTGGTGGATTTGGTTGTAGTTGGTGTAGTTTGTGCAAAAAGGCTGCTGGCGGTGAGTAAAATGAGCGTGTTTGTATTGAATAATTTTGTGGTAAATCTCACTATGGACAATCTCCTGATCGCTAACATTATGCTACGGATTGGACTGTTGCGGGGCAAGTCTGGCTAGCAAGTATCCAAATATCTCAGGCAGTTTAGACTCACATGACATAAATTGAACCAAGCACCACAGTTCTGCGTATGACAGAATAAGGCATCCATAATGGATGCGGGAGGCGGTTATGTATTGTTCGGCATGTGGAAAAGAAATTCCGGCTGATGCCAGGTTTTGCGTTCATTGTGGTGTGCAGGTTGGGACTGTGCCGCTTGGTACTGCGATACCGCCCAGCCCTGTAGCTCCCGGCTCCGCACCGCTTACCGGACTGTATCGTTCTCGGTCTCAGCGGGTAATAGCGGGTGTATGTGGTGGGCTGGCAGCTACGTATGGCTGGGACATCTCCATTGTGCGTCTGATCGCTGTGCTTGGATTGATCTTCACTGTCCCTGTGATTTTTTTCGCCTACATTATCGCCTGGCTCATCGTGCCGGAAGAACCATACATCGCGCCTCCGATAGTGACACCACCGCCAGCGCCATAGTTGCCAAACAAAATAAATGCTGCGTCAGCATAAAATCATTACAGAAATTAAATTGTAATTTTTGGCTGCGAGGCGAGTTGAGTTCATCACGACCATTTGTTTATAGCGAAGGAAAGTGTCCTACCCTAAGTTGCGGGGTAGTATCACTGGCATCATTGGCCCGGCAGCATGGCACACCGTTATATGTGTATTCCGCTGATCAAATCCTTGAGCGCTTGGGCATGTTTGCGACCGAGCTAAAAGGCCAGCCTCATACGGTTTGCTATGCGGTGAAGGCCAACTCCAACGTGGCGATATTGAAGTTGCTGGCTGCTGCGGGCACAGGGTTTGATATTGTCTCAGGTGGTGAGCTGGAGCGGGTTTTACTCGCCAGCCGTGCTGCTGCTCGACGTGTGGTTTTTTCCGGCGTGGGTAAGACGGCAGAGGAAATGGACTTCGCATTGAAGTCGAACATACTTATCTTCAACGTGGAGAGCGAAGGAGAACTGGAGCTGCTGGCTTCACGCGCTGCGAGGGCGAAAAAGCGGGCGCGTTTCGCTCTTCGGGTAAACCCTGATGTCTTTGCTGAAACCCATCCCTATATTTCAACCGGACTGCGGGAGCATAAGTTTGGCATTGATATTGCCCGCGCAGCCAAAGTCTATCGTAGTGTAGCCAGGTCGAAGTGGCTGGGGCCTGCGGGCATCAGCGTTCACATCGGTTCGCAGATCCGCAGTGCAGAGCCATTTGGAGCAGCAGTTGCGCGTGTCGGTTCCCTTGTTCGCAAGTTGCAAAAAGAGCAAATCTACCTGCGTTATTTGGATGCGGGTGGTGGCCTTGGCATTGAATATGGCGCTGACGCGAAAGCTGCTGAGGACTATGACCCTGCTGCACGTGTTCATCAATATGCGCAGGCAGTAAGAAAATCGCTTTCAGGGCTGGATGTGCATTTACTGCTGGAGCCGGGTAGGTTTCTGGTGGCACAGGCTGGTGCTTTGCTTACGCGCGTACTCTACGTAAAGAAAAACGGAAGTAAAAATTTCGTTATTACCGATGCGGGCATGAATGACCTGATTCGTCCGGCGCTCTATCAGGCACACCATGAAATGCTGCCGGTCAAACCCGCCGCCCAAAAGCGCATCATTGCAGATGTGGTCGGCCCGGTGTGTGAGTCTGGCGATTTCTTTGCTCGAGATCGTGATCTCCCCGCGCTGGTGCCCGGAGACCTGATTGCAATTCTTGATGCGGGAGCATACGGCATGACACTCAGTTCGAATTACAACACCCGGCCACGCCCTGCGGAAGTGCTGGTGCAGGGAAGAAAAGCCAATGTCATACGTCGCCGTGAAACCATCAAGGACCAGCTAGGCCCGGAGATATACGACTAGCGCAAAGTTGTTCGCAAACCTTACTATTCTTCTGCTGGGGAAGTGCTAAATTACGGCATCCCAAAATTGTGAGGTGATATGCGGCTGCGGACATTTTCTATTTTTACTCTGATTGGAATTTGCCTTATGGCGATGCTCATGAGTTCTCAAGCAAGCGGACAACAGGCTGCCGCACCTGCTGCGGTTGCTGCCAGCACTCCAACATGGGCCCCACTTTGGCCCGATGGTGCGCCCGCTGCGCTGGGCACAGCTCCTGAGGACGTCCCCGCTGTTGAGGTTTTTCTGCCAGCAAAAAATCCTGTCCGCTCAGCTGTTGTCATCTGCCCCGGCGGAGGATACGCCCATCTCGCCATTGATAAAGAGGGTGAGGCCATTGCTCACTGGCTGAATGACCGTGGCATCGCAGGTATAGTTTTGCGCTATCGGCTAGGCCCTCGCTACCACCATCCCGTTGAGCTTGGGGATGCGCAGCGCGCACTGCGATATGTTCGTGCCCATGCTGAGCAGTTCGGTATTGATAAAAATAAAGTCGGCATTTGGGGGTTCTCGGCAGGAGGTCATCTTGCTTCAACTACCGGTACTCATTTTGATTTGGGCAATATGTCAGCAACCGATCCAATCGACCATGAATCAAGCCGCCCAGATTTTATGGTGCTCTGCTATCCCGTCATTACCTTTGAACTGCCTTATGATCACAACGGCTCAAAAGTAAATCTTTTGGGAAATAGTCCTGATCCAAAACTTGTGGCATTTTTATCAAACGAACAACAAGTGACGAAAAATACTCCGCCAACGTTTCTGTATCACACCAGTGATGACCCAGCAGTGCCTGTTCAGAATTCGATCATGTTCTATTCGGCACTGGTCAGCAATGGAGTCTCAGCCGAGATGCACATCTATCAGCACGGTCCGCACGGCACCGGTCTCGCCCAAAGTTTTCCTGAACTCCGCAGTTGGCCGGACCTGTTGGAGCATTGGCTGGTTGCTAATGGCTGGGCGCAGGGCTATTGATTCTTTTATTATTCCTGATGCTTCCCTGATTTAGCATTTCAATATGACACTCAAAGAGTTTCGTGCATCGCTTAGAGACAAAGTTCCGCCTAGCGCCCTTGGTAATGCGCTGGCTGCGCTTTGGTGGGATGCGCATGGCGATTGGGAGCGGGCGCATGAGGCTGCACAATCCAGCGATGATCGCGAAGCGGCATGGGCACACGCCTATCTGCACCGCAAAGAGGGCGATGATTGGAATGCTGGTTATTGGTATCGTCAGGCTGGCAAGCCAGTCTTTACAGGCGTACTCCAGGATGAAGCAGAGGCCATGCTGCAAGCACTGCTTAGCTAGCAGCCACCGCTGAAAGGTTTACATTGATCTCAGTCATCAGCTTGGCTTGCAGTGTTTCGCGGGCGGCATCATCTAGCTTCTTGCCGGCTTGTGTCAGATAGAACACATCAATGGCTCTTTCGCCCTCAGTATCAATTAGTGCGACTTCAATATTGCAGCCAGCGTTTGCCAGTGTTTCGGTAACAGAGCGCAGCAGACCGGGTGCGTCCTGGGCCACAACTTGCATCACGGTTGAGTGCGAAGAAGATGTGTTGTCCCATGTGATTTGCGTCTCTGTAACAACACGGATGACACGGTTCCGTGCCGAACGTGAACGGGCTGCCAACAGTTTATCGAGGGGCATTGCGCCGCTGAGCACATCCCGGATGGATGCCATGAAACGATCAATCTCGCTCGGATTTAATTCCAATGTTTTGAAGCGGTCAGTGAAGCGATAACTGTCCACTACAATTCCGGCACTGTTTGAGAATGCATCAGCGGTGACAATCTCCATGCCCCACGCTGCCAGAGTGCCCGCCATATTTGCAAACAACATGGGACGATCATGGGTCACAAGTGTCAGTTCATTCAGGCGTGTTTCCTGGTGGCGCTTGGACACGCGAAAATCTAGCTGCACTGGCTGTTCGCCCAGCACGGTAGCAAGGCGGAAATGGCTGCTTATTTGTTCAGGTGTGCGTGTACGCAGATAACGCTGCGGAAAACCCTCCAAAAATTTTTTCAGCGGGGCCGCTTCTTTGGGGATTAGAGCGACCACCCGTTCCACCACCACAGCATCATCTTGTGTCTCTGGCTGCACCCGTTCCTCATCCACATTGCGGTCAAGATGGTTCGCGGTTGCTATATATAGCCGCCATAGGTTCTCCGCCTTCCACGGTGTCAATGCATCGGGATGTACTGCGGAAATGTCTGCAAAAGTAAACAGAGTCAACATGCGCAGCATCTCCGGCGTGGCCACACGGGTTGCAAAGTTGTGGACAGTCTCCGTATCAAAAATGTCGCGACGCAGCGCCAAAGACATGTCTAAATGCTGCGCAATTAGTTGAATTACCTGGCTGCTTTCGTATGAGTCAAGCTCCATTTGCTGTAGCACACTTTGCGCCAGTAATACGCTTTGTTCCGCATGTCCACCACCACCACCGCGCCCTTTTCCAGTGTCATGCAGCAGACCAGCGAGATACAAAAGTTCAGGATGTGCCAGCTCACTTAACAGGCCCTGTAGCAGCTTTTCCCACTCATTACGCGGCTCCGCCAGTGCATGAAGCGTGTCGATGAGAACAAAGGTATGTTCATCCACCGTGTAACGATGGTAGGCATCACGAACTACCAGCGCATCAATGCCATGAAATTCCGGCACAATTAATTCCAAGATTCCTATGGCATGCATGGCGCGCAGGGCGCTGCCGGCATGGCGGCCCAGCAATACCTGTCGCAGATGGTTCCACAACGCCGTGCCTTCTTCAAGATGTGCGGCCAGCAGCGGCAGGGAATCATCCAGCCTGTCTTCCGTGTCTCTGCCCAGACTGGCCCCAGTTTCTGCGATTGCCTCGAACACATCCAGCACTGCTTCAGCATCACTGGCTGGATCATACGTGGCGGTTGGCGCATCAAGGTAAATCCGCCCGTCCTCTATGCGAAAGCCATTTCCATTGGTGCGTCTCCGACGATTGCGAAATTGCTGATAGAGTGATGCCTTCGGACGTGGCACCTCATCCAGTAATTGCAGAGTGCTACGCTAAATGGTCCGTGCATGGCGGAAATAAAGCCGCATCCAATAGGCTGGCTGCATGCCATTATTTTCAGGGCCAGCTTGTCTTGGCGTACCGATACATCGTGCCGCGGCTTCGTCCTGGGCCTGCCAATCCAGAGTGTTGTCATCCCGACTGGCGCGATAGTGTAGAAAACAGCGTACGGCAAACAGAAATTGCTGTGCCTGTCGAAATTCAGTTGTGGTTTGTTCATCATGGCCGGCTGATGAGGCACCATTCTTTGATCTGCTGTGAAGTGCATTGCTGATGGTCATCCACCAGTGGCAAAAGTTGCTGTCGCGCAGTCCACCCGGACAGTCCTTGATGCTGGGTTCAAGATGAAAAATAGTGTGACCATATTTTCCGTGGCGGGTACGAGTCAGGTCGGCTAGTTTGATCAACAGCCCATCCCCCTCCTTCTCCAATCGCCGCGGCAGGGTTTCATCTTGCAGCTTGCGTTGCACCGCTTCATCTCCAAAAAGAAAGCGCTGGTCCAGCAGGGAGATAAGAAATTCAGGGTTGTCTGGGTCAGGCTGGCCACATTCAGCCAAAGTCCGTGTCTGCGGACTCACTCGAATGCCGCAGTCCCACATTTCCTGGCAGACGCGGCGAATGCTCTCTACATAAAAATTTTCCGGCTGGTGGCCGTCGAGCAGGAACAACAAATCAATATCAGAACCGGGAAATAAATGACAACGTCCATAACCGCCGATGGCAATTATGGCCAGCCCTTTGCCTAAATTTTTACCCAGTGTCAGATTTTGATTCAGCACCTCGCGCCATAGTGCAGTGATGACCGTATCCACTAGAGTGGCGCGCGCAGCCACAGTTTCACTCCCGTTTCCAGTAGTTTCAAAGCCATTGCGTATTGCCAGCATTTGTTGCTGGTAATAGTCGCGCATCCCCGGCACTAGGGCCGGAATTGTTAGTGTGGTGGACATGCCCTATGGATAGAAGTGTGCGGCAATCTGAGGGGAAATGCAATGGCCTCCGCACATTGCCATTAAACCTTTGGTGTGGAAATTTCGCTCCCAGGCTACCCGAACTAAATGGCGATGTCTCCGCGTTCTTCATTGCGGATGCGGATGGCATCATCAATCTTGCTGATGAAAATTTTACCGTCACCGATGCGCCCGGTGCGCGCCGCCGTAATAATGGCCTGCAGCGCTTTCTCTAGAAATGTTTCAGTCACTACAATTTCGAGTTTTACCTTGGGCAGCAGGTCCACTGAGTATTCACGCCCCCGGTAAAATTCAGTATGGCCCTTCTGGCGGCCATGGCCTCTTGCTTCAAGTATCGTGATGCCTTCAACTCCGACTTCAAGCAGTGCCTCTTTTACGGCATCCAGTTTCGAGGGTTGGATAATTGCTTCAATCTTGTGCATTTCAGTCCCTTTATGTGTGCTGTTAAAACTCTAATAGTTTCAAGCGCACGGCTACCAGCTTATCAAGATTCATCCCACGTTTTGGTTAATCCCTCTTTTATCTGAGAGACCAGTACCACTCCGGTACGGGTGGGTTCGGCGATTGCCGATTCGTGTCATAATCCGCAAAGCATGTTTATGGGTTTATTTCCATCGTCGGCGCTGGTTGATCTTCGTGTTCGTGGAATATTGGTTTTTGCGCTGTCCTGCATCACTTGTCTAATGCTGCTTCCTCAGCAGGGCAGCGCCCATCACCAGTTTCACTTGCCGCCATTGCCAGCTACTGCCTGCGTCTCCGCCATCAGCAGCGGTGAAGTTAGCGCTGGCGGAAACTTCTCAGAACCACTGGGCGGCGGGCTAGATATTCTCCTTGATCCAACTCCGACGGGCTGGGTGCTGCGCGTCCTACCGGGCACTGGCATACATCCGCCACACGATTATGCCGAACTGGCTACGCCACCGTATCAGTCAGTCAATCCCTTGTTGATCACCACTGACTTTAGCTTCCGCGCTCAAGATGTAATCGGCTGGAACCCACGCCACTTTCAGTTTTATGCACGGCCATCACAGGCTTCGGCTGCTCAACATGCTTATGATGATTATTTCGCCCATCCAAAAGATATGAAGATAATGCAGCGACTGGCTGAGTTGCCCCAGTATGCAGCCAGTGGGGACTTCACGGTTCTGGACTCGCGCTTATTACCGGGGACAGGGAACCAATCGCCCGCCGCAGCCGTAGTTGCTGCACATTTCCAGACCACTCCCCACACCCTGTTACAGGCACCAGCCAATCAAGCATCGCCTTTGGGGCGGGTTGTATGGATGAGGTTTCAACTCTCACTGTTGCTGCCAAAGGGATTTGCAGTTGCTACCGCCTGGCAGGTCGACCGCTCGCGCTGTCCGCGATAAATGGTTTCTATGGAAATGCTACAAGCATCACTCTTAGAACTTACTTTAAGTCTTCTATGGCAATGCGGTCCATGTCGTCATAGTCCTGATTTTCGCCACCCATGCCCCAGCAAAAACGGTAGCTGCGAGTGCCAACTCCGGCATGCATGGACCAGCCCGGAGAGATGGCAACTTCTTTGTCGGCAATAAATAAATGGCGTGTCTCAGTCGCCGGTCCCATCATGTGAAGGGCCCGCGCACTCGGGTCCAGATCAAAATACAGATACACCTCAGAGCGCCGCATGTGTGTATGCGGAGGCATCGTATTCCAGGCGCTGCCAGTATGCAGCTCCGTTACGCCCATCACCAACTGGCAGGTCTTCACACTGCCTGCGTGGATGTACTTCGTTATCGTCCGACTATTAATTGTCTCTGGTGCCCCGATGCTCAGCGATTGTGCGTCCGCTTTTTTTACCAGCGTTGTCGGATACGCAGCGTGTGCCGGATAACTGAGCAGATAAAAAATTGCGGGCCACTCTGGATTGGCGGAACTGAAGCTGACCTCAGCATTCCCGCGACCAACATAAATCACGTCAAGAGTATCAAGATCGTAGGTGCTGTCGCCGACCTTGACGGTCCCTGCGCCGCCGATATTCAACACACCCAATTCCCGCCGTTCCAGGAAATACTCTGCGCGCAGGTCAGTATCATTGGGCAGTGCGATGGCCTCAGCAGTGGGTGTTGCCATGCCGATGATGGTGCGGTCGAGATCAACATAAACCAAATTGATCTCCCCAGGCTTGTGCAGCCCCTCAACCAGAAAGGTCTCGCGCAGCTCTGAGGTCGTCATGCGTGGGTAGCGGACCGGGTCCGCCATAATGTAAGTCTTCATGGTTTTACACTCTCCCGTTTGTGTTCTGCGGCGGATGAAGCAATTTGGCTAACCAGCCAGCGGACTAGATCATCTCCGGCGGCATAATTATTGAAGGGTGGTGGTGGCTTGCGCCCGTCAGTGTACTCATTGTAAATCCACGGGTCAGGAACTGCGATTACCATCCCCTTGCCATACTTGGCCGTTGCAATCAATACATCGCCCAGATCGGTATAGACGGTCTTTGCATCACCAGTTGGAGTAATGGTGCTGATCTCTTTCATAAACGCAACATGGGGATACGCAAAAACGCTGTCGGCTGGAATGTCCAATTCCCCCATCTCTTCCACCGGCGGATTGCCCGTTACGGTGTTGCGGTTCACCGGGTTGTAATGCAGCCCAAATTTATCTGCCAGCAAATTGAAATGACTGAAGTCAGAATTGTTGACATCATTCTCCATCATCATCAGCACGCCACCCGCCTTCACCCATGCTGCAATGGCATCCGCATCGGCTGGCTGCATGTAATTTGGCTGTGGGTTTTTTACCGGTATGTCCGGCGACACAATAATGTAGATACTTGCCTTTGCCAAATTTTTTGTTGTCGGGGCGGTGTATAGCGTGTCGAGCACCATCCCTCTGGTCTTGAAGAGATGGCCAAGGAATGAGAAGCCGCTGTTGGCCATATCATCCCACTTGTAGTGGAAATACACCATCGCCCCCGTCACATCTTTTTGCTTCTGGCTGTTGAACCATGCGTCCAGCATTACTGTCTTGCCACGCGCAAGAGTAGCTTCTGGGGCGATCTCCATCTCACTTGCCGCCAGCAGGTAGGCCCCGATGCCCTTCATGTCATTTACTGCCAGTTTCTCGCTGACATAATACTCATAGCTTCCGTCGCGA
>Ga0116226_10001749_pt1 | contig 18841 bp, 15 predicted proteins | sample S1TSphfallax_FD_89692 | JGI IMG/M metagenome (GOLD analysis project Ga0116226, IMG submission 89692) | Host-associated microbial communities from peat moss isolated from Minnesota, USA - S1T2_Fa - Sphagnum fallax MG | ecosystem: Host-associated > Plants > Peat moss > Unclassified | place: USA... | reverse complement strand
GCGGCGCGACGAGCGCCGGTGCGACCGTGCACGGCGTGCCGGTCGACCGGATCACGGGAACGCTCGAGGTTGCGAATCGACGGTTTCGCATCGATGCGGCGACGGCGGCCGTGGCCGGCGGGACGCTCGCTGCCGCGGGGAGCCTCGGTGCGCCCGGGGGGGTTGGGGTGTCGGTTTTCGGCGCCGACGCCGCGCGCATGGACGGCGTGCCGCTCGCGCGTGGACGCGTGGCTGCGATCGGCGGCGTGACGCGCCGGGACGGCGTCGACCGATTCGACGGCGGGCTTTCGGTCGGCGACGGCGTTGCCGACCGAATCCCCGTCGCGGGGAACGGCGACATAACGTTCTCGCCGGGCCATCTGGAACTGCGGCGAACCGATGCGCGGGCCGCCGGTGTCGTCGCATCGATCGCGGGAACCGTCGCCGGTCTCGGTTCGGCCGATCCCGTCTACGACGTCGGCGTTGCGGTGCCGAGCGCGGGCGTCGCGCCGATCGCGCGTGCACTCGGCATCGGGGGCGAGACGGTCGTCGGCACGATCGACGGCGACGTGCGCGTGACCGGGCCCTACGACGAGATGAGGCTCGCCGGGCAGGTCGGCATGCCGGAGGGCACGATCGCCGGGCTCGCCTTCGCGGACGCCTCGGCCCGCGTGAGCGTCGACCGCGCCGGCGTGCGCGCGCGCGGCGGTCATGTGACGGTGGGTTCGACCGAAGCCGCGTTCTCGGCGCGTTATCGCGGGGACGACGACGCGATTCGGATCGTCGCTCCGCATGCAGACCTCTCCGATTTCAACGACCTTTTCGACGCGGGCGACACGCTCGGCGGCAAGGGTCGCGTCGCGATCCGCTTTTCGAAGCGCGGGACGGCCACGCGCACGAATGCCGATATCGCGATCGCGGGCCTCCGGTACCGGAGTTTCGCCCTCGGCGACGCGCGTGCCGTATGGAGCTCGCACGGTCGGAGCGTGGTCGGCTCCGTCCTCTTCGGCGGCGCGTCGGGGCGCCTCGCGGCATCGGGCACGCTCGTCGTTCCGGCGGAGGCCGCCATGTCGTCGCTCATGCGCGATTCCCGTTTCGACGGCACGGCCGAACTTCAGGGTCTCGACCTCGGCGTCTGGCTCCCCGCACTCGGCTATCAAGTGCCGATCGGCGGGCGCGTCGATGCGAACGCGACGATCGCGGGGCCGCTCGCGAATCCCGCCGTCACGACGGTCGCGACCCTCCGCGACGGTTCGATCGGCAAATTCCCCGTCGACCGTCTCACGGTCGAGGCCAATTCGACGCTCGATCGGACGAACGTCAGCCGGATCGACCTCGAGCTTCCGTCGGTTTCCGTCGTCGGATCCGGGCGTATCGGGCACGCCTCGGGTGCCCCGCTCGACCTCGTGCTGCACGCATCGAGTCAGAATCTCGGCGGCCTCTCGACACGCCTCTTCGGCGCCGGTTACCCGGTGACGGGAACCGGGGTCGCCGACGTCACGATCGACGGGAGCCGCGACGACCCGCGGGTGACGGGACGCATCGACGTTCGCTCGGCGAGCGTCCGCGGCGTCGCGGTCCCGCAGGCGGACGCGGCGTTCGCGCTGCGCGGCCGGGCGGTCGTCCTGAGCGATTCGCTCGTGCGTTTCACGACGGGGACGCTCGCGTTGCACGGCTCCGTCCCGTTCGAAATCCAGCCCTTCGCGCTCGGACCGCCGGGCGCACCGATCGGCCTCGACTTCACGGCGAGCGACCTCGAGCTCGCGAACTTCGCCACGCTCCTGGCCCCGGGTTCGCAGCTTCAGGGGCGCATCGACGGGACGCTCCAGGTCGGCGGGTCCGCCGGCGCACCCCACCTGGGTGGCCTGCTGACGCTCGTGAAGGGAACGCTCCAATCGCCGCTCGAGACCGTCGCCCTCACGGATGCGGCGGCACGCCTGCGTTTCGACGGCTCCTCCGCGTTCCTCGACTCGTTCCACGCCGCAGCGGGCGGGGGCACGATCGATGCGAGCGGGTCCGCGCGATTCGCCGACTCGCTCGTCTCCGGCGCGGCCGTCGCCTACGACTTCGTGGCCTCCGCCGACAAGCTTCGCCTGGATCTTCCGGCATACGGATCCGGCACGGTCGACGGTACCCTGAGCCTCTCGCGCCTCGCCGGCCGGCCCGCGTCGCTGGCCGGCGACCTGCGTCTCTCGGACGGCACGATCCCGTTCAGCGCGCTCCTCGTCGCGGGCGGCGGCGGCGGCGGCTTCGACGCGAGCGTACCGACGCCGCAAGCGGGAACGCCCGGAGCGGTCCGGATCCCGCGCGAATTGGCGCTCGACCTCGATCTCAGCGCCGAGCGCAACGTCCGCGTCCGGAGCGGGAACGTGGATATCGGCGCGCGCGGCGACCTCCACGTGGCGGGCACGGTCGACAAGCCGTCGCTCGCGGGTTCCTTCGCCTCGACCGGCGGCACGATCACGTATTTCAACACGGTCTTCCGCCTGGTGGACGGCAAGGTCACGTTCACCCCGGACCAGGGCGTGATCCCGACGCTCGATGCCGTCGCCACGACGCACCTGATCAACCCCGATCCGAACACGGTCCGTAACGTCACCGGCTCCGCCGACGTGACTTTGACGCTCGGCGGGCCGGTCACGAACCTCACGATCGGGTTGAAATCCGACCCGTCGTACGACCGCGAGCAGATTCTCGGGCTGCTCCTTAACGCGCCGGCCCTCGGCGCGACGAACCTCTTCGGCGAAGCCCCGGGACAGGCGGTCCCCTACGGCAGCAACTCGCTCGCGAATCTCAGTCCGGGCGTCGCGGCGACGCGTTCGCAGTCGGGAGAACTCTCGGTGGCCCAGGAAGCGTTCGGCGTCGCGAACGCCCAGTTCACGCGGACGCTCCTCGCGCCGATCGAAACGACGTTCGCCCAAGCGGTCGGGCTTTCGAATTTCAACGTGAACGTCGGCTACACGGGCGGCGTGGGACTGAGCGCTCGCAAGATCCTCGGGCGCAACGTCAACGCGATCTACGGCACGACGTTCGGCTATCCGTATCGCCAGACGTTCGGCTTCGATATCAAGGAGAACGATTCGACCGCGGCCCAGGTGACCGTCTTCGAAACGCTCGGTGAATACGGCCTCAGTTCGACGACGCCCGCCACGCTGCTCACGTCGACGGGCAATTTCAAATACAACGCCGCCCAGCCGTCCGCGGGGACCGCCGGTTTCTCGTTCTCGATTCAGCATCTTTTCTGAGCGTTTCTATGTATTTTTCGATTTCGGACGCGATTCCAGGACGTCGGGCCGGGGGGGCGAACCTCGCGGCGCTGACAAAACATGTGGGCGGGTCCGCCCGTGCGTCGGTCTATCGACATAGATCGTACGAAAATCTACCTTCCGCTGCCACGGCACGCCGGTAGGTCGAAGGAATGCTTCTACTGCGTATGTTCTCTTGTCTACGTCGCGCGCGCCGAAACGTCGTCGCGTTCGCCGCATTCGCGAGCTTGTTGCTCCCGCTCGTCCCCGCTTCGGCATCGAATCACGCACCCGTTACGACGGCTCAGGTCGCACCTGCGCCCGATGCGACGCCCGCGCCCGATGCGTCGTCCGCACCCGATCAATCCGAAGCGCCGCCTGCGAACGCACCGCTCGTCGTTAGCGTCGATGTTTCGGGCAACGCGCACGTGCCGACCGACAAGATTCTCTCCGTCGTGCGAACGCGCGCCGGGCAGCCCTTCGACGAACGCCTCGTGCGCGAAGACCTGCAGAACATCTTCGATCTCGGCTATTTTTCCGATCAGGTCCCGCCGCTGATCCGTCAGCGCCCCGGTGGAATCGCGATCACCTATCGCGTGATCGAGAACCCGGTTATCGAACGCATCACGTTCACCGGGAACGACCACGTGCCGTCCGATACGTTGCTCGCCCTGATGGACACGTCCGTCGGACAAGTTCTCAATACGAATACGTTCCATCAGGACGTGCTCAAGATCAATTCGTATTACGACAAGATCGGCTATAGCGGCCAGGTGCCGACCCACGTGTCGGGATTGAACATCTCGAAGGACGGCGTCCTCGCGATGACGATTCGCGAAGGCCTGACCGTTCGGAACATCACGTTCGCCGGCGAACCGCTGCTCAAACCGAGCCTGCTCAAGGCGGCGATTTCGCTCAAAGAAGGCCAGCCGTACTCCGAGGACGCGCGCGACAAAGACTACGACATTCTCAAAAAGTTGTATGAGAAATACGACTTGCAACTCGGCGACTTCGAAGCGGGCATCGATCCGACCACGGTCGACCTGCAAAAGGGCACGGCCGACGTCAAATACAGCATCTACGTCGCGATCGTCGGCGCCGTCGAGATCACGGGCAATACGATCACGAAGGACGTCGTGATCCGGCGCCAGTTGCGCTTGCGACCCGGCATGATCATCACGCAGGGGTTGCTGCGCCGCGACTACGAGCGCCTGAACAATCTCGGCTTCTTCGAGAAGGTCGACCTCAATCCGAAGCCCGGTCCCGATCCGAAGAAGCCTTACGCGCTCACGCTCGATTGGAACGTCAAAGAGCAACGCACGGGTACGGCGCAGGTCGGTGCGGGTTACTCGGGAGGCCCCACGGGTCAGGGCCTGACCGGGACGCTCTCGTACTCGCAAAACAACATCAACGGTACCGGCAACGGCGCGTCGATTCGCCTCGAGCGCGGCGCTCGCGTGTCGGACGGATCGATCTCGTACACCGAGCCGTATCTCGGGAACACGCGCGTCTCGCAACTTTACAGCCTCGGCGGGACGATCTTCACGACCGCGCAGAGCAACTATTATACGGCATATCAGGCCCCGTCGAACGGCAACGTCGGCGGGAGCCCGATCATCACCGCACCGCCGGCCTCCGGCGCGAGCGGCGGAAGCACCACGAATTCTTCGACGGGTCTCATCCCCGTCCAACTGACGCCGAACGCGAACGCCCTTCCGATCGCCGCGCTGTACGGCAACCGTGCCGACGGCATCACGGTCAACCTGGGCCGCCGTGTCACGGACACGGTCACGACGTCGATCGGCCTGACGGTCGAACGCCTCGGCACCGACGTCACGCTGCCGGCGGGTTACTACTTATCGGGCACCGAGCAACTCTTGCAAAGCCCGATCGATTCGTCGCCGTTCGGCACGGAACAGAATGGGAACACGCTCGGCATCAACGCCTCGTCGATTGCGAACACCTCGAACGGTGCCGGGTACAATCTACACTCGGTCACGCTCGGGATCGCGGACGACACGCGCGACGACGTCTTCAACCCGCGGCGCGGCATCAATGCCAACCTCACGGAAGAACTCTCGGGCGCGGCGATCGGCTCGCAGTTCGGGTACACGATCACGACGTTCGATGGTGCGAAGTTCTTCCCGGTGCTCAAAAATTCGACGCTCGGCTTCCACGCGCTCATCGGGGACGCGACGGGCGCGATTCCGCCGAGCAAGCTCTTCGTGTTAACCGACCAGCAACTGCGCGGCTACAGCGAAGTCTTCTACGGCACCGAGGAAGCGCTGCTTCAAGCGGAACTCCGCGTTCCCGTCTCGCCGGATCGTAAGTTCAACATCGCGTTGTTTTACGACTACGGCGGCCAGCGGATTCGGGGCGCCCAGCCGATCCTCGACCAATTCGGCAACGTGGTTGTAAACTACGATAATTGGCTCTACCGCTCGGACGCCGGCGTCGGCCTGCGCTTCGACATCCCACAACTCGGATTCAAATCGATCCGGCTCGACTTCGCTAAGGGAGCGGCCGGCACGCACACAAGCTTCGGCATCGGACAGAGTTTCTAACGACTATGCGTTCCTCGTTCAAACATCGACTCGCGATCGCGCTCGGCGCGACCCTCCTCGGATTCACCACGTTCGCTCCGGCGACGCTCGCGGCGGACGTCACCGACATCGGCTACGTCGATCAGGCGGCGCTTTCGAACATCCCGTCGTTTATCAGCGCCAACCGCCAACTCGCCGCCTATAAGTCGGGCCTCGATCGCCAGTTCGTGCAGGCGATGCACGGCGTCCACGACCAGAACACGCAGGCGCGCATCGCGCAAGAATTTCAAAATAAACTCGCGGTGCGGCAGCGCGATCTCTTCGGGCCGATCTTCGCGCGAGCGCAAGTCGCGATCGCGTCGGTCGCGTCGAGCAAGAATCTCTCGGTCGTGATGGACAAGCGGATCGTGATCTATGGCGGACAGGACGTCACCTCGAACGTCGCCGACTTGTTGAACGGTCCGGGCGACCCGATTCCCCCGGTGAATACGCCGCCGCCCTCGAGCGTCGGCTTCGTCGATCAGACGCAGATCGACGCGATTCCGAAACTCAAAGCGGCGAACGACGATTTCCAGAAATTTCAAGCGGACGAGCAAGCGGCGGCGCAAACCAAACTGAAGGCCGCCAAGAACGACGCGGATCGCCAGGCCGTCCTCAAAGACTACCAATCGGCCCTCGCCGACAAGCAGAAACAAGAGATCCAACCGCTCGTCGATCAGACCCGCGATGCGATCGCGGGCGTCGCGAAAAAGCGCGGCCTGTTGCTCGTGATCGATCGTTCCAATCTGATCTACGGCGGCACGGATATCACGTCCGATGTCACGAGCGCGCTCAAATAGCGCCGCGCCGGCGTTCGTCGCCGGCTTCGCGTTCCTCGCGCTCTCCGCGTGTGCCGGCCATTCCCCCGACGCCGCGCCCGATGCGACCCCGCAAGCGGCCGACGGGCGCGTCGGCTACGTGCGCATGGAAGAACTCGTGAAAGTCCACCCGCTCTATTCGCAACTCGCGCATCTCGACGAAGACATGCAGGCGTTGCAACTGCAATCGGTCGGGCCGAACGTCGCGCACAACGGCGCCGATATCGCGGCCGCCGAGCGCTCGCTGCAGCGCGAACTCGATGCGGCGGCCGATCGCACGAAGAAGATCCTCGGGCAGAAGCAAGCCGAGTACGCACAGCGCGAGCAGGCCGCGATCGCGGCGGCGATCGGTGCGACGTCGGGTACGGGTCCGAGCGGCGCGGGCATCGCCGGCAACGTCGCGCGCGATGCTCGGGCGCAACAACTCGATGCGGAGCGACTCGCGCAGGCGAACTTCGATGCGTACCGTCGTCAGGTCGCCGAACAGTCGAACGCGGCCGCGGCCTCGCTGCAAGAGTCGCTCGCGGAACGCGCGACGCGAACGTTACGCGCGAAGGCCGAAGAGCTGACGAAGAGCGAAGCGGATTTCGCGCTCCAGCAAGTGACCGAAGACGCGCCCGAGCGACTCTCGTTACGCACGAAGCTTTCGAATCTCGCGCTCGACGACGACTCACGCTCCGATGTGAAGAAACAATTGGACGCGCTCGACGCGAAGGAAGCCGACGCGCTCGGCGCGATGAAAAATCGCGACGCGCAGACGCTCGCGGTGCTTCGCGAGAAGCTCCACGCCTCCACGCAGGCGGAGCTCACGACCGCGGTCGCGGCACTCCGCAAGCGAACGATCGCGAAGATCGACGCGCGGGGACTCGCGACGCGCGAGCAACTCGTCGCACAGCTCGGCGTACCGCAGACGGGCGCCGGCGTCGCGATTCCAAACGGGATCGCGCCGAACATGCGCGCGAAACTGCAAGCGCTGCACGCGTCGTACCAGAAGCAGTTCGATGCGGATGCGGAGCAGACGATCGCACGTTTCCAGAAAACGCGCGCGGACCTCACGGATCGTTTCCGCAAGATCGCGGGGGTCGACGCGGACGCGCAGGCGAGTGCGAATCGGCAACTCGGCGTGCTCGCGAAGCAGCGCGGCGATCTCTACAGCGAGATGGTCGCGCAGATCGGTCGCGAGGTGAAAATGGTCGCGCAAAAGCGCGGTATCGACGTCGTGGTCAGCGACGTCGTCGCACCGGCGGGCGGGGTGGATCTCACTGCCGACGCTGAAAAGGATATCGAGAGTCTACACGAGTGAAACGAATCATCATCATCACGGCTGCGATCGCGGCCCTCGCCGGGTGCGCCTCGCAATCCGATTCCACGGTTGCGACGATCGATCTCAATCGGATTCAGAGCAACTGGCCGAAGTTCATCAACTACTCGAACCAGCTCGCCGCGGATACCGCGTCGATCAATCGTTCGAGCGCGTCGCCGCGCGAGAAGGAAGCGCAGCTCGACCAGCTGCGCCAACGTTTCGTCTCGATGCAGAACGAGGTCTCGGGCGACGTGCGTTCGGCCGCGCAAGAAGTGGCCGACGAGCGGCACATCAAGCTCGTCGTGACGCGGCAATTCGTGGGATACGGCGGCGTCGACATCACGCCCGACGTCGAGAAGATCCTCCACATCACCGAAGCGTCGCCCGGCAAGTCGTAAGCGTTTGACGCTCGGAGAGTACGCGGAGCGCGTCGGTGGTGAAGTTCGCGGCGACTCGTCGATTCGTATCGATGGGATCTCGTCGATCGACGATGTCGATGCGACGTCGCTGACCTTCGCGACCGACGAACGCTACTTGCGCACGGCGCTCGCGTCGCGCGCGGCCGCCGTGTTGACGGAGCCCGCGCTTGCGGAGCGCGTCGGGACGGCGCGCAAACCGCTGCTCCTCGTCGCATCGTGCCGCACGGCGCTCGCGGCGTTGCTCGCGATGCTCGAACCGCCACGGCCCGCCGGCCCGTATCGCGATCCGTCGGCCGTCGTCGATCCGAGCGCGACGGTCGGTCCCGACGTATATATCGGCGCGCTCGCGATCGTCGGCCCGGGCGCCGAAATCGGCGCGGAGTGCGTGCTCCTTCCCGGCGCGTACGTCGGCGCGCACGCGCGTCTCGGGCGCGGTTCGACGTTGCACCCGCGCGCGATGCTCCTCGACCGTTGCGTCGCGGGCGAACGTGTGACGTTGCAAGCGGGCGCCGTCGTCGGAAGCGACGGGTTCGGATACGTCTTTACGGACGGGCGCTTCGCGAAGATCCCGCAGATCGGCGACGTGGTGCTCGGCGACGACGTCGAGATCGGTGCGAACACGTGCGTCGATCGCGCGCAAACCGGCACGACCTCGATCGGCACGGGGACGAAGATCGACAACCTCGTGCAGATCGGGCACAACTGCCGCATCGGTCGCCACAACGGCTTCGCCGCGATGAGCGGCCTCGCGGGTTCGACCGTGATCGGCGACTATACGGTCGTCGGCGGTCAGTCCGCGTTCAAGGGCCACATCACGGTCGGCTCGCGCGTGCGGATCGCCGGCAACACGATGGTCTGGGGCGACGTGCCGGACGACGCCGTCATCAGCGGCCAGCCCGCCCGCGATCACCGCGAGGAGCTCAAAGGGCAGGTGCGCCTCCGCAACCTCGAAAAGCTCTTCGAGCGTGTGACCGCTCTGGAGCGAAAATGACGTACCAACACACGCTGCGCGAAACGCTCGCGTTCGAAGGCGTCGGCTTACATACGGGAGCCGCCGTTCGCGCGCGGCTCGTCCCGCAAGAGGCGAACCACGGCATCCGTTTTTCGCTCGACGGCGCGGAGTCGTTCCCGGCCACGTCCGACTACGTCGTCGAAACGCGCCGCGCAACGGTGCTCGGTCACGGCTCGCGCACGGTCTCGACGGTCGAACACGTGCTCTCGGCGCTCTTTGCGCTGGGCATCGACAACGCGCTCGTCGAGGTAACGGGCCCCGAAATGCCGGTGCTCGACGGCAGCGCCGGCGTCTACGCAGACGCGATCGCCGCCTGCGGTCTCGTGGAACAGCCGTCACTCCGGCCACGCTTCACCGTTGCGGCGCCGGCCGTGTTCGCGGACGGCGATGCGATCGTCGTCGTCACGCCCGCAGACGATTTCCGCGTTCGCTACGCCGTCGATTTCGCGCCCCCGGTGGGCGCGCAATTCTTCGATGCGGCGATCGATGCGGAAACGTTTCGGAACGAGATCGCGCAGGCGCGCACGTTTGGATACCTGCACGAAGTCGAAGCGTTGCTCGCGGCGGGTCTCGCGCGCGGCGGCTCGCTCGATAACGCGCTCGTCTTCGCACCGGACGGTCCGCTGACGCCGCTGCGCTGGCAGAACGAAGTCGTGCGCCATAAGACGCTCGATCTGATCGGCGATTTCGCGCTCCTCGGCGCGTGGCCGCAATTCGAGGTGATCGCGATCAAGAGCGGGCATCGCCTGCATGCCAAGGCCGTCGCGGGTCTACGCGCCGCCACGGCGGAACGGACGCGCGCGGGAGTGGTGGGCTAATGGCGATCGAGTTCTCGAAGTCGATGGATATCCTCAAGTTGATGGAGGTGCTCCCGCATCGCTATCCGATGCTGCTCGTCGACCGCATCACGTATTTCGAGCCGATGAAGGCTGCGAGCGGCTACAAGAACCTCACGATGAACGAGCACTTCTTCCAAGGGCACTTTCCCGGGCAGCCGCTGATGCCGGGCGTCTTGATGATCGAAGCGCTCGCGCAGATCGGCGGCACGATCATCCTCGGCCCCGACGACTTCTTGCGCCGTACCGCGTTCCTCACCGGAATCGACAAGGCGAAGTTCCGTCGCCCCGTCGTTCCGGGAGACCGGCTCGATATGGAAGTGACGATGCTGCGCGCCCGGTCGAACATGGGGTGGGTCACGGCCGAGGCGAAGGTGGATGGCAAGCTCGCGTGCTCCGCGCAACTGATGTTCTCGGTGCAGAACGTGACGAACTTCAACATGGACGCTACGGTCCTTCACGAATGAGTCGCGCGTGATACATCCCACTGCAATCGTGCACCCGAAGGCCAAGGTCGGCACGGGCGCCGAGATCGGTCCCTTCTGCGTCGTCGGAGAGAACGTGACGGTCGGCGCGGGCGCGATCTTGCTCTCGCACGTCGTCGTCAACGGCTACACGACGATCGGAGAGAACGCGAAGATCCATCCGTTCTGCTCGATCGGCGCGCCGTCTCAAGATCGGAAGTACGTCGGCGAGAAGTCGTACACGACGATCGGCGCGCGCACGGAGATTCGCGAATACGTCTCCATCCATCGGGCGACGGGCGAAGGCGAGGTCACCTCGATCGGCGACGATTCGCTGCTGCTCGCGTACGTGCACATCGCGCACAACTGTCGCATCGGCAACAACGTGACGATGTCGTCGACCGCGCAGCTCGCGGGTCACGTGGTCGTCGAAGATTACGTGACGATCGGCGGACAGACGGGCGTGCACCAATTCGTTCGCATCGGCGAGCACGCGATGATCGGCGGCATCTCGAAGATCGGCCGCGACATTCCGCCCTACGTGCTCGTCGCGGGCAATCCCGCAAAGCCGTACGGCCTCAATCGCATCGGTTTGCAACGCGCGGACTTTACGCCCGACGTGATGAGCGAACTCAAGGAATGCTACAACCTCATCTATCGCTCGGGGAATAACATCTCGCAAGCCGCGGAAGCGATGCGCGCGATCGTGACGAACGACAAGTCGCGTCACCTACTCGCCTTCATCGAAGCGCCGACGGAACGCGGGCTTGTCAAATAGCGCGCATGCGCGTCTTTTTTTCCACGGGTGAGGCGTCGGGCGACATGCTCGCCGCGGAACTCGCGACCGCGATGCGCGCGCGCGTTCCCGATATCACCTTCGCCGGCATCGGCAACGAGCGCATGGAAGCCGCGGGCATCGAACTCACGCAGCGGACCACGCGTTGGGCGAGCCTCGGCCCGATAGAAGCGCTCAAGCGCATTCCGCCCCTACTCGCGATCGCGCTCGGCCACGCGTTCTGGTTGCGCCGTTCGCCGTGGGATCTGATCGTGCTCGTGGATTTCGGCGCGTTCAACCTGCGTCTCGCGCGTTGGTTGCGAACGATCGGTTACCGGCGTCCGATCCTGTATTTCGTTCCACCGGGCGCGTGGTTCGATAAGCCGGGTCAAGCGCGTGCGGTCGCGGGCGCGGCCACGGCCCTCACGCCGTTCGCTCATCAGCGTGCGTTTTACGAGAGCTTAGGGTTGCCGATCGTGTGGTTCGGACATCCGCTCGCATCGCTCGTCGCTCCGCGCGATCCACGGCCGGCCGCGCCGCACGACGGTGGTACCGTCGCGCTGCTTCCCGGCAGCCGCGCGGGCGAACTCGAACGCCATCTGCCGCCGCTACTCGAAGCCTGCAAACTCGTGCGCGCGAAGCGGCCCCGCGTGCGATTCGTCTTCGCCGCCGCCGATCGCGAGACCGAACGCACGATCGCGGACGCGCTGCGTCATGCGTTTCTGCCGCCGTTTCTCGGCGAGTCGCGCGACGGCACGTCGGGAACGGGCGTGCGGATCGTGGCCGGCGCGCGCGCCGCGCTCGACGAGGCGGACGCCGCGTGGGTCGCCTCGGGAACCGCGGTGCTCGAAGCGACGCTGCGCGAGGTTCCGACGGTCGCGATCTATATCGTGCTCGAGGCGCAGGTGCCGATCGCGCGGCGCATCTGGAAGCGGCCCTACATCACGCTGCCGAACATCTTGCTCGATCGCGAGGTCGTTCCCGAACTTCTGCAAGACGACGCCACGCCACGGCGTTTGGCGGATGCGATGTGCGCGCTGCTGGACGACCCGTCGCAACAACTCGCCGGGATGCGCGAGGTTCGCGCGGTACTCGGTGCGCCGGACGCCCTCGAACGGACGGCGGATTTCGCTCTCGAGCTCGCGCGCTCGTGAGCCTCACGATCTATCACACGTCGGATCTGCACGATCGACGCGGATTCGTGCCACGTTTGCGCGCGCTACGCGCGGAACGCCCCGGCTTGCTCTTCGATTGCGGCGATTCGTTGCGCGGCAGCCAGACGGTGTATCGCAAGAACGAGCCGATCATCGCGGAGATCGATGCCGCCGGATACGACGCGCAAGGGATCGGCAATCGCGAGTTTCACTATCTCTTCGCATTGCTCGCGGCGCGCGCGCGGCGCATGCAGCATCCGCTCGTGTGTTCGAATCTCGTCGACACGCGCGAGCGCCCGCTGCCGTTCGTCAAAGAGGTTGCGTTCGCGCGCGACGGATTCAAGCTGCGCGTCTTCTCGTTGCTCGTCGTTCAGTATCCCGAGGGAAGCCCGTGGGAGCGCGTGCTCGGGTGGCGCTTTCGCGACCCGCTCGAAACCGCGGCGGAGATCGCCGCGACGACGCCGGCCGATACGACGCTCGTCGTGCTCTCGCATCTCGGCTTGCGCATGGATCGCGAGCTCGCGCGCGCCGTGCCACGGCTCGATCTCATTCTCGGCGGCCACAGCCACGACACCCTCGCCGCGCCCGACACGTCGCACGGCGTGCCGATCGTTCACGCGGGTCCGTACGGCGCGTTCGTGTCGCGCACCGTGCTCGAACGCGATGCGGAGAGCGGGCGCGCGCGGATCGGCGAGTTCGCGCTCGTTCCGCTGCTGAACGCCGACGCCGCGTAGTGCGGCGCATTCTCTTCGTGGCCAACGGTCACGGCGAAACGGCGATCGCTTCGCGCATCGCGCAGGAGATCGGGCGCCTCTCGGGCGATGCCGCCGGCCTCGACCTCTTTCCACTCGTCGGGACGGGCGGCGGCGCGAACGGTCTCCACGTCGTCGGGCCGCGCCGCACGATGCCGAGCGGCGGACTCGTCGCGATGGGCAACGTGCGCGCGATCTCGCGCGACGTCGCGGCGGGATTCGCGGGTTTGCTCGCGCGGCAGATCGCGTTCGTGCGCGCGGCGCGCGCGTACGACGCGACGATCGCGGTCGGCGATGCCTACGCGCTCGCGTTCGCATTCGCAACGCGCCTGCCGACGTTCTTCGTCGGTACCGCAAAGAGCGTGTACGTCGCGCCCTACGGTCCGTTCGAACGCGTGCTGCTGCGCGGCGCCGTTCGTATCTTCGTGCGCGATGAAGCGACGGCGGATCGTTTGCGCGCGCAAGGCGTGCGCGCGGAAGCGCCGGGCAACGTGATCGCGGATCTCGCGGGCTCGCGAGACGGCGCGCCGCCGGGACGCTGGATCGGCGTCTTGCCCGGCAGCCGTGAGGATGCGTACGACGACGGGCTACGACTCGCGCGCGTGGTGCGCGCGCTCGGAAAGCGGCGCGTCGGAACCGCGGCGCTGCTCTCCGTCGCGCCGACGCTCGATGCGACGCGATTCGCGCACGCGCTCGTCGATGATGGATGGCTTCCGACCGCGCGCGAGGAGTCTGGTTCGTCGTTCGCGTTCGACCTGCGCGACGGCGACACACGTCTCGCCGGTTGGACGGGGGATCTGGGCGCGCTGCTCGCGGCGAGCACGGTCACGATCGGACAGGCGGGAACCGCGAACGAACAGGCTGCGGCGTTCGGCGTTCCCGTCGTCGCGCTCGACCGCACCGCCCGTGGCGGGCGCGGCGGCGCCGACTGGTATCGCATGCGGCAGCGGCGCCTGCTCGGCGACGCACTGCTCCTCGTGCCGGCGGAGCCGCAGGATGCGGCGGCGTCGCTCGGCGCGCTGCTCGACGATCCCGAACGTCTGCGTGCGATGAGCGCCGCGGGTCCCGCGCGCATGGGGGCGCCGGGCGGCGCGGAAGCGATCGCGCGCGCGGTCTTGAGCGCCGTCGCATGAAGGCCGTCGCCGTTGCGCTCGCCGCATTCTTCGTCGTCGTGCAGTTCTACACGTCGCTCGCCGCGCTCTCGCCGACGCCGCCCGTCGGGTACGTCTTCGTCTCGCGCGCGGGCGCGACGGCGCTCGTCGCGATTCTCGTTTTCGCGGGGATCGCGATCTTCGCGTCGCTCGCTCGCGAGCGGTGGCCGCTCGCGGAAAATTCACGCGCCATCCTCGGCGCGTGGATCGGCGCGACCCTGCTCAGTTCCGTTCTCGGGCTCTACCCATCCGCCGGACTTCAGGTCGTTGGCATCATGGCCCTGACAGCGGTCTTTCATTTCGGGATCGTGCGCTATTACGAACGGCCGGGCGTCGCGCGTCTCGTCGTGGGCGCGTATCTCTGGGTTGGGCTCGTCGCGGCGCTCGCCGCGCTCGCGATGGTCGTGACGCGGCGACCGGGCGAACTCTGGGCGCTTAATCACGGTCGCGCCGCGGGATTTTTCGTGACCGCGAATCAGTTCGCGGCGTTCCTCATCGCATTCGTGTTCGTTGCGCTCGGCACCGCACTCGCCTCGGGTTCGGGTTTGCGTCGCCTCGCGCAGGCCGGCGTCGTCGCCGGCGGGATCGCGCTCGTCGCGACCGTGTCGCTCGCCGGGTTGCTCGGCGCCGCCGTGGCTGCCGCGTTCTATTGCTTCGCGCTCGGGGCGCGGCGCGCGGCGGCTGCCGTCGCGATCGCGATCGTTCTCGGCGGCGCCGCGGCGGCGCTGCGGCCGGCGCTACGGCACAATCCGGCGGAGGCTCTCGATCGATTGCGGATCTGGCAGGCCGGTATCCGCGTCGCCGAGCTCTTTCCGCTCACCGGCGTCGGGCCGATGGCGTACTTCGTCGTCTATCCCGCGATTCGCCCGGCGAACGGCGATCTGCCGGGGACGTTCGGGGCGCTCCACCCGCACGATGCGTATTTGTCGCTGGCCGGCGAAACGGGCCTCGTGGGACTCGTTGCCGCAGGCTACGGTTGGACGCGCTTCGCGCGCGCGTTTCGCGTGGGCGTGCGAGCCCTCGATCCGGCCGGGCAGCGCTTCGCCTTCGGCGTCGCGGCCGCGATCGTGGCGACGCTCGTGCAAGGTCTCTTCGATACGATCGGGGTTGTCGAAATGGCATTCGTATGGATACCGTTTGCCGCGCTCGGCCTCGCGGCCGCCGCGCGCGGTCTGCCGGAGGCCGCATGATGTGGCGATCCGTCGTCCCTCCGGCGGTACTGGCCCTCGCGTTCGCTACGGTTGCGAGCGGCTGTTCCAGTCAGCCGGGGCCTGCCGCGTCGCCCAGCCCGGATGTGGCCGCGTCCGGAAGCCCGGCGCCGAGTGCCAGCGCGACCGGCGTGGCATCGACGCCGCCGCCCGTGAATTTCTACGGCCAGCGCGTCGGTTCGCACTACGTCTACGCGACGAAGCAGAAGGGCGCGAAGACCGTCTACGTGCTGCGGGCCGATAGCGTCGACGCCGTCTACAACGGCGCACTGACGGGTCGCAGCAACTTCACGAACCCACACGTGACGTTTTTCGGGCAGGCTGGAAAGCGACTCGTGGCCGACGCTCCGGCGGGAACGGTCGTCGAGAAAGACAAGACCGTCGTCATGACGGGCGGCGTGCGTGCACGGACTCAAGATGGAATGACGCTTTCGAGCGACACGATGCGCTACCAAGACGATACGCAGATGGTGCACGGCGCGGGTCACGTGATCGTCACGCTGACCACGGGCGAGCAATTGCGCGGCGATACGGTCGACTGGAACCTCAAGGACGGTCACATCAACATGGGGGGGCAATAGCGTGGCGGACCCCATCAAGAGTCAGCGGATCGTCCTCGAGGATCTCGTGAAGCGCTACGGCGCGCGCACGGTCGTCGACGGCGTGAGTGCCGACGTGCGCACGGGCGAAGTGGTCGGACTGCTCGGCCCGAACGGCGCGGGAAAGACGACGACGTTCTACATGGTCGTCGGGCTCGTCAAACCCGATGGCGGTCGCGTCGCGCTGCAGGGCGCGGGCGAACCGATCGACCTCACGGGTTCGCCGATGTACAAACGCGCGCGGGCCGGCATCGGCTATCTCGCGCAAGAGAGCTCGATCTTTCGCAAGCTCTCCGTCGGCGATAACATTCGTTTGATTTGGGAGATGAACGGCGTCGGCGAAGAAGAGCGCGAGCGTCGGCTTCCCAAGCTGCTCGACGAATTCGGTCTCTTGAAATTCGTCGATGCACGCGGCGACTCGCTTTCGGGCGGCGAGCGGCGCCGCGTGGAGATCGCGCGCGCGATCGCGACGGAGCCCGCGTTCTTGTTGCTCGACGAGCCGTTCACCGGTATCGATCCGATCGCGGTCGCGGACATTCAGTTGATGATCCGGCAGCTTCGCGATCGCGGACTCGGCGTGCTGATCACCGACCACCAGGTGCGCGAGACGCTCGCGATCGTCGACCGCGCGTACATCCTCAACGACGGCAAGATCGTCGTCGCCGGCTCCGCGCAAGAAGTGCTTTCGTCCGCGTCCGCGCGCCAATTCTATCTCGGCGAGGGCTTTCGCCTGTGACGGGAGCCCGCCCGTCGCGCGCCGCGCAAGCGCGTGGCGTGCTCGATGCGTTCTTGCGGCCGAGCATCCTCGATCGCTACATGGTCGCGGAACTGGTCGGACCGTTCTCGTTCGGTCTTTCGGCGTTCACGTTGATCTACGCGGCGACCGATCTGCTCGCGATCGGTCGCCTCGTCTCGGAAGAACACGCGCCGCTGCTCGCGGCGATCGGGTACTTCGTCTGGCAGCTCCCGATGATCGTCGTGACGGTCGCGCCGATCGCGATGCTCTTCGCGATGTTGCTCGCGATGCAGCGTCTCTCGGGCGAAAGCGAGATCACCGCGCTCAAAGCGGGCGGCATCGGCCTCGTGCGCATCGTCGCGCCGTTACTCGTGCTCGGCATCCTCGTCTCGATCGTCGTGTACGTGCTCCAAGAGGGCCTCGTGCCGTTCGCGAACGATCAAGCGGTGTCGCTCCGTGAGGCCGCGATCAAACAGGTCGGCGCGTTCGGAGGCGGCAGTCACACCGTCGTCTCGCAGCTCCCGGAGGGCGGCCAACAGATCACGTACTTCCGCGGATACGACCCCGCGAACCAGCAGTTGCTCTACGTAACGATCGTGACCTACGGCGCCGACAAGAAGCCGGAGGCGATCCTCTTCAGCGACCGCGGACGCTACGATCCGCCGACGTGGACGTTCGATAATGCGTCGATCTATCGCTTCGCGCCCGACGGGTCGCTCGTTGCCACGTCGCAGGATCCGAGCGCGCGCATCGACATCGGCGAAAAGCCGAGCGAACTGCAACAACGCACGGTCGACAATAACCGGGAGACGATGAGTCGCTCGCAAATAAAAGAGATCATCGCATCGGGCCAGCTCTCGCCGCAAGAGACCCGGAGTTATCAAACGACGTACGAGGAAAAGCTTGCGCGACCGTTCGCCTGTTTCGTGTTCACCTTGATCGCGGCGCCGTTCGGCTTGCGTCCGGCGCGCGGGAGTGGGACGGGTTTCGGATTCGCACTCTCGCTCGGCATCGCGTTCTCGTATTTCGTGATCGCGAGCATCTCGTCGGCCGTCTTCAGCGGGCTACCCGGCGGGTATTTCACGTCGACGATCGGCGCGTGGATTCCGAACGTCGTCTTCACGTTCATCGGCATCGCGCTCTTGCGCCGCGCGGCGGAGAATTAAGTCGTGGGAACGCTCGGCGGCATCGCGATCGTCATCGGCGTCACGCTCATCGCGGGCTTGATCGCGTACATCGGCGATCGCGTCGGCCATCAGGTCGGGCGCAAACGCATGACGCTCTTCGGTTTGCGCCCGAAGTACACGTCGACGATCGTCGCCGTCGCGACCGGCATGACGATCGCGCTCGTCGCGGAGATCGTGACGCTCCTCTCGTCGCCGTACGCACGCGCGGCGTATTTTCATTTGAGCGACATCAACAATCGCGTCAACCAGCTCCAAGCGCAGCAGGACGCGCTCGAGAAGACGGTGCTCAACTCGAACATCGTCGTCAATCGCGGCCAGCTCATGTACGACCAGTTCCTGATCATCAGCCCGCTGCAAACGCCCGCCGAGCGCGAGAAGCGTTTGGACGCGTTTTTCGATGCGATCGTCGACTCGGCGAACCGCCGCTTCGTGCCGCAGGGCCTGCGGCCGTTCAAGGGCAGCTCGAGCGATCCCGATATCGCGAAGAAGATCGATGCGGTGCTCGCGGATCAAACGGTTCAGGGATTCTTGTTGCGCGGTCCCGTGCTGCTCGTCGCGATTGCGAATCAAAATCTCTTTCCGAACCAACCGATCCACTTCACGTTCGCGCCGTATGCGGAT
>Ga0116226_10001748_pt1 | contig 18846 bp, 15 predicted proteins | sample S1TSphfallax_FD_89692 | JGI IMG/M metagenome (GOLD analysis project Ga0116226, IMG submission 89692) | Host-associated microbial communities from peat moss isolated from Minnesota, USA - S1T2_Fa - Sphagnum fallax MG | ecosystem: Host-associated > Plants > Peat moss > Unclassified | place: USA... | reverse complement strand
TCGGTCTTTCAGTGTTTCTCTGCGTTGCGGGTGTAGCACTGGGTCAGGTCTTGGCGAATGCGTTCCATTGAACCGCTTCAGGTGTCGCTGCGGCGCTCGAACGCAACGCTCTTGATCATCGCATGGACAGCAAGGCCGGGCACCAGGGCGAGCCGTTCGGCAGACAGCGCGGTGATCCGGGCGACCAGCTCGGTACCGCCGGCCGTCAGCGTGACATCGACCATGCCGTCGCGCGGTTCCGAGAGACCGGCGATTCTGGCCGGCAGCACGTTGAGCATGCTGATGCGAGAGGGTGGCTCGATGGCAATCGCGACATCGCGCGCCCTGACATGGACGCGGACCGCTTCACCCAGCCTCAGCCCCTCGCACGGGACCATCAGTGAGCTGCCGGAAAAGGCCAGGGTCGCCAGACGGTAGGTTTCCTCGATGGCCACAACGCGGGTCTCGATCAGCGCGCCCGCTTCCGCACCGAGGCTGATGAGCCCCAATCGCGGCATCATCGCCGCCAGCGGTCCCACCGACATGACCGCGCCATGGTCCATCAACACCAGCCGATCGGTCAGACGAACCACCTCATCCAGCGCGTGGCTGATGAACAGGATCGGTAGCCCGAGGTGATGCCGCAAGCGCTCCAGATAGGGCAGGATCTCGGCCTTTCGCGCTATATCCAGGCCGGTCAGCGGCTCGTCCAGGATCAGGAGCCGCGGTGCCGCCAGCAGCGCCCGACCGATCGCCACACGCCGTTGCTCGCCGCCCGACAAGGTTCCGGGGCGCCGATCCAGCAGATCGCCGATACCGAGCAGATCACAAATCGGGCCAAGCCGCGATGAATCCGCCCGGTTGAACCACGCGCCGTAGAGCATATTGCGCCGAACCGAGAGATGCGGGAACAGCCGGCCTTCCTGAAACACCACGCCGATCCGGCGGCGCCAGCTGGCGACATCGATGCCGGCTCTGGTGTCGAGGAGCGTCTCCCCGCCAAGCCGGATCGTCCCGTGCTGCGGCCGGACCAGCCCGGCCAGGATCAGCGCGACACTGCTCTTGCCGGCACCGGAGGGGCCGAACAGCGTCGTGACGCCGCCATCACTTTCAAAGGCAGCCTTCAGCCGGAAGCCCGGCCGTTCCAGCGTCACATCGATGTCGAGCCTCATGCCTGTGCCCGCTTCAGCCGCCGGGCGATGAGCTCTGCACCGAGCACGGCGATCATCGACACCAGCACTGATAGGCCGGCCAGTCGAAGCACGGCGGGATCGCTGTCCGGGACTTGGAGCAGCGAATAGATCGCGATCGGCAGCGTCCGCGTCTCACCCGGAATATTTGAGACAAAACTGATGGTAGCGCCAAATTCACCGAGGCTTTTCGCAAACGCCACCAGGGCGCCGGCAAGGATTCCGGGGAGGCCCAACGGCAGCGTCACGGTGAGAAACACCCAGGCCGGCCGCGCCCCCAGAGTGGCGGCAGCCTGTTCCAGGCGGCGATCGATCACCTCGAACCCTAGCTGGATCGATCGCACCATCAGCGGAAAACCCATCACCGCGGCGGCCAGCGCCGCGCCGGTCCAGCGGAAGGCGAATACAATCCCAAAGCTCTGGTCGAGCCACGCACCAAGCAGGCCATGCCTACCGAACAGCAGCAAGAGACCATAACCGGTTACGACCGGCGGCAGCACCAAAGGCAGATAAACAGCCGAAGCCAGTAGCAGCCGGCCCGGAAAATCGCGGCGCGCCAGGATGTAAGCCACGCCGATCGCAACCGGAAGGCTGCAGAGCACCGCCCAGACGCTGACCTTAAGACTAAGCGACAGCGCTTCCTGTTCGAGCGGTGTCAGCATGGCCAATTAGTATGGTATGAGATCGAGTCCTCCCTTGCGCCAGCGGGGGAGGGGACCGCGCGAAGCGTGGTGGAGGGCGCGATCACCGAACCTGCCCCCTTCACCATGCTACGCATGGTCCCCCTCCCCCGCTTCGCAGGGGAGGAATGAGGGAATCAGGCCTGACGCTTCAGCCGTTCGGTTGCCTTTTTGGCTTCGATTTGGTTCTCGCGGGTTGCCTTGCGTGCACGGCGATGGCTGGCATCCCCCTTGGAGGAGAGGGTCGCTTCGATGATGCCACCGGGGAACAAAAAGAAGAGGAAGGCCCAGCAAGTGAAGAGGAAATGCAGGGAAGCCCAAGCACGATCGCCGAAATTGACCTTGATATATCCAAGGAAATCGGCAGATGAAGTCGAGGACAGGAAGTCCCATATATTCGCTATGGTCACCGGCTCAAACCCGGTGGTCGCCGTGATTCCGTGGAACACGTCCGCCGTGAACAGGACGATACCGAAAAACAGTAGAATCCAGCCAAGGATGCGGAGGATGATCATAGACGCCTCAATGATGCTTCAAGCATGTTCGTTATCTCTCTAGCATAGTAGCGCGTTCAACGATCAGACGAAAACAGCGTTTTGTTAAGATTCTTGTATGTCGAAAATCTGATTTCGGCCATCTTTTTTGATAAGCAGCGCGGAGAGTGCCGCAGCTTGGACGTCAGCTTGCGGTTGTGAGGCGTCGATGAGAATGGTGCGCCCCGGATCGCGCTCTGCATCTGCCAGAAACGATGCCCTCACGCGCCGATGAAAGTCGAGATCCAGCCCCTCGAACCGTGTTTCAATGCTGTCGATCTCGGCCAGACGCTTACGGCTGCGGGCAAGCCCGATGGTCGGGTCGATATCCAGCAAGAGCGTGAGATCGGGCCATAACCCGCCAGTCGTTGCGTCATGCACGTCACGGATAAAATCCCGCGACAGACCGCGTCCTCCACCCTGATAAGCAAGCGTCGAGCCGACATAGCGATCGCAAATCACGATCTTGCCCGCCGCCATAGCGGGCCGGATGATTTGGACGACATGTTGGACACGAGACGCTGCCATCAGCAGCAACTCGGCCGAAGCATCCCAGCGAGGCGCGCCGTCGGAGACCAGCAGTGCCCTGAGCGCCAAACCTTCCGGCGTGCCACCCGGCTCGCGGGTCAGCACGATTTCGTGGTCCAGTTGCACCAACGCATCGGCCAGAAACGCGGCGACGCCACTTTTCCCGGCCCCCTCGCCGCCCTCCAGGACGATGAAGCGACCGGGCCGCCCCGTCACGACTTGCCGTGCCAGATCATGAAATCGATCGCACTCGCAATCCGGCCACCGGGTCCCAGCCGCTCGACAGCGCCGCCGGTCACCAGCGGGATGCTGCTTGAGGCGATATCCGGCGCCGATACGGTCAGCATGCCAACGGCGATGCCCGACGCGACCGGTGCCTTCAGCGGCGCATCATAGGTCACGGTCACCTTCATGTCCTTGCGCGAAACGCGCGGCAAGGTAATCACCAGATCCTGCGCGGCCAGCAGCGGCACCTTGCTCTTCTCGCCGACCCAGACATCCGCCTGATCGAACTCCTCGCCTTTGCGGGCAATCCGGATATTCTGGAATTCCCGAAACGCGAAATCGACGATCCGCTCTGCCTCCTGGCTGCGGCCCTTCATGCTTTTGAGGCCGGTTGCGACCATGACAATATGACGGTCGCCGCGTTTCACCGAGGCGGTGAGGCTGAACCCGGCTTCATCCGTATGACCGGTCTTGATCCCGTCGGCGCCGATATTGTGATAGAGCAACGGATTGCGGTTGCCCTGCTTGATCGGCTTGCCGGCCTTGTCGGTGCCATAGGTAAAGTCGAGTTCCGAGAAATAATGATAATATTCAGGGAAATCCTGCATCAGATGGATGCCCAGCGCGGCAAGATCGCGCGCCGTCATATAATGGTCCGGGTCCGGCAGGCCGGTGACATTGGCGAAATGACTATCCTTGAGACCGAGCTTGGGGGCCTCATCGTTCATCATTTTGACGAACTCATCCTCGGACCCGGCAATGCCCTCGGCCAGCACGATGCAGGCATCATTGCCGGATTGAATGATCATGCCGCGGATCAGATCCTCGACCTTGACCCGCTCGCCGAGCGGGACGAACATCTTCGACCCGAACGTATGCCAGGCCCGCTCACCGACCGGCAGCTCATCATCGAGCTTGAGCTTGCCTGAGCGCAATTGCTGGAAGACGACATAGGCCGTCATCATCTTGCTCATTGACGCCGTCGGGATGCGATCTTCACCGGCCTTGTCGAACAGCACGGCGCCGGTATCAACATCGGTGATATAGACGTGGCTGGCTTCGGTGTCGAACGCCCACGCGCCGACCGACCAGAACAGCAGGAACAGCGGCACTAAGCCCCTGCCGGCCTTCGCACCCCATGACATGGTCGTTAATCCTTTAGCCGTTAAGACGGCAACATCAATCAATGACGATCCGGGACTCCACCGCACCGATACTTTGGGCTTTGGCGAGCAGCGCGTCCGCCTCGTCGACCGAAGCGACGGGTCCGAGCCTCACACGATAGACAAAGAAGCCGTTGACCCGCACGGGCGTGACCAGCACCGGGCCGAGATGCGCCATGCTGAGCGTGGCCTGCATGCGGTTCGCGTTGCTGTTGTCGTGATAGGCGCCGGCCTGCACATAGATTCGGGTCTGACCGACCGGCAGCACATTGACCGTCTGCGGCAGAACGGGCCCGGGCGCCGTCGACCTGCCTTCGGCAATGAAGGTTCCCTCGTGGCCCTTGGCTTGTTGCTGTTGAATGGCACCCTCAGGCGTCGGCAAAGTCGAGCCCTTTGGCGGTGGCAGCGCCTGTGAGTCAACCGGGACCCAGGGTGCAGCATTCGCCTGTTCGATGCCTGGCTGGCCATCGGAGCCATTCAGTTTCGCCAGCGATTGCGCCTGCATTGTTTCCGGCGCCATCACCCGCACGCGGACCTTGGCAGTGCCCTGATTTTCAAAGCCGAGCAATTGCGCGCCGCGACGTGACAGATCGATGATCCGATTGGTCACGAACGGACCCCGGTCATTGATCCGGACCAAAATCGACCGGCCATTATCGAGATTGGTCACCTGCACGATCGACGGTAGCGGCAATGTCTTATGCGCCGCGCTAACCTCGTTCTGGTCGAACACCTCGCCATTGGCGGTGTATTTCTTGTCGAAATCATTGCCATACCAGGACCCGATACCGGTCTCGTCATAGGTCATATCGACAGACGGGTAATACCAGATGCCGTTAACCTTGTAGGGCTGACCCAGCTTATAGGTGGGGGCGCCATGGGATGCAGGTTCGCTCTGCGCCTGCTGCTGAGACGAGCTCTGCGTCGGCCGTACCGCCGTGGTGCATGCAGCGAGAGACAGGCCGAGCACGGCACAGCACGTTAAAGCAAGAAACCGCATCTTCACCATCATATAGGGTCGCCGCTGGGACTTAAGGCAATATCTGGTAGTGGCCAAGCCTATCAAACCTCGATCCGATCGGCAAGATAAGAGACCGATGTCGCAAAATAGGTCGAGCGGTTCCATTTCATAATGACCCGAAAATTATCGTAGGTCATGAGGGTCGGCCCCGTGGCACCACCCGGCTGCACCAGCCCGGCCTGGAGTGCCGCCTTGGGCAGATTGCCGCCATCGCCCCGGCGGACGCCCAGCGCAGCCCACGCCTCGATCGGCTTCAGCACTTTGCCGTTGATCAGCGACTCATCGAAGCTGCCGGGCACCTTGACATCGCGCCCCCAGGTGAAAGCACCATCCCAGCCTTCGTGCGAGAGGTAGTTGGCAATCGAGGCAAACACATCCGCGCGGTCCGACCAGATATCCGGACGACCGGCCTTATCGTAATCCACCGCATAGCGCAGATAGCTCGACGGCATGAACTGGCATTGCCCCATGGCGCCGGCCCAGGAGCCCTTGAGCAGCTCAGACGGCATGCCATAGCGGTCGAGAATCTTGAGCGCCGCGATCAATTCCGACCGGAACAGCTCCGGTCTGGTGCTGCTCCAAGCCAGCGTCGCAAGCGAGGCCACCACCGAAAACCCGCCGGTCGAGGCGCCGAAATCGCTTTCAACGGCCCATAGCGCGACGATGAAGCGAGGCTGAACATTATACTGCGCGGCGACTCGGTTGAGGAGGGTACGATTTTCATCGAGATGTCTACGACCATTCCCGACCCGGATGGCATTGACCACCCTCGAAATATACTGCGCAAAGGTGATCGTGGTTTCCGGTTGCTTCTGATCGAGCTCAAGCACGCGCTGAACCGGCTTTAGCCCACCAAGCGCCGCATCCAGGGTCCTGGTGCTGATCTTAGCAGCGACAGCATCCGCTCGAAACGCCTCCAGCCAGTCCGCAAAACTCTGTGCCGGCTCAGCCCTGGCCAATTTCGGTAGGGCGCAAGCGATGCTGCTCACCACGGCGCCGCGCATCATATCTCGGCGATCGATCATACTCAGTTTGTCTTCGCCCCTGCTGAAATCCGTCTTTGTCCTGCCATAGACGCGCCAATCCGGCAATGGTTAGTTTCGGGGACACAATGTGTTTCGGGGACGCTATACTAATTACCAATGCGCCTCCGGGGGCGCGTTGGTAATTAGTATAGCGTCCCCGAAACTAACCGAAACTAACCGAAACTAACGCTCTAGCGGGCGGCGGCCAATAGCGGTTACGATAATGTCCCTCGCGATCCTCATCTTATCTCAGGGGTTGGTATGGCCCTGCGTCCCCGCAAGCAGCTTGTTCGGTACCGGCGTCAGGCCGCATGGGGGATCGTATCGGTTGTTTCATTATTGATCGTCGCGGGCGGCGCCTGGGTCTGGTGGGTCTTTGCCGGCAGCGTCCCGGTGCTGGAGGGGACCGTGCGGATGGCGGGCCTTGCCATGCCGGTCGAGATCCAGCGCGATCCCGCGGGTGTCCCGACCATCACCGCCGCAAACCGCACCGATCTCGCCCGCGCGCTCGGATTTCTGCATGGGCAGGAGCGATTCTTTCAGATGGATCTGCTGCGCCGCGCGGGTGCCGGCGAATTGTCCGGGCTGGTCGGTGCCGTGGCGTTGCCACTCGACCGCGACCGGCGGATCCATCGCTTCCGCGCCCGGGCGGAAGCCCTCCTGGCACGGATGAAGCCGGACCATCGCGCGCTGGTCGACGCCTATGTGCAGGGCGTCAATGAGGGTTTGGCGGCGCTGCGCCACGCACCCTACGAATATACGCTGTTGCGCACCGACCCCGCGCCCTGGCGGGCGGAAGACACGCTGCTGACCATCTATGCCATGTATTTCGATCTCCAGGAGAGCGACGCATGGCTGCAGCGGCGTAACGGGCTCGCCCGGCAGGTGCTCGGGACCGCGCTTGCCGATTTTCTCTATGTGCGCGGCACGCCGGCCGATGCAGCCCTAGACGGAAGCATCGTTCCCGACCCGCCGCTGCCTGCCGATGCACCGGCCGCGGCGTCAGGGACGGATGCATCCCCGCCCCCACCGCCGCACGGCAGCAACGCCTTTGCGGTCGCTGGCAGCCGGACCGCGACCGGCAGCGCCATCGTCGCAAACGACATGCATCTTGATCTCTCGGTGCCCAATACCTGGTATCGCGCGCACATGAAGCTCGCCGGCGCACTGTCGCTCGATCTGGACGGCGTCACCCTGCCCGGAACGCCGTTCATGATTACCGGCAGTAACGGCAAGGTCGCCTGGGGCTTCACCGATGCCTATATCGCGACCGGCGATGCGATCTTGCTCGATCCGGTACCCGGTGATGCCAATGCCTATCTGACCCCGGATGGGCCGAAACCCTTGACCGTATCGACCGAACATATCTGCCCGCTGAGAGAAGCGTGCGTGGATCTCACGGTCGAGGAAACCGTCTGGGGTCCGGTCGTGACTCACGATGCGCAAGGCAGGCGCGTGGTCTGGCGCTGGGCGGCTCAGGACGGCAGTGCGATCGAGTTTGATGGCATTCTGGCGCTGGAAAATGCCGGCACCATGCGCGCCGCCTTGGATGCGATCCACCATGCCGGCCTGCCGCAGCAGAACATGATCGTCGGCGATCACGACGGACATATCGGCTGGACCATCGCCGGGCAAGTGCCCAAGCGGATTGGGCTTCATGCCAATGTGCCGCAATCCTGGGCCGATGGAACGCGCGGCTGGGATGGCTATCTGCCACCCGATCAGGTGCCGGAAATCATCGATCCACCCAATGGCATTCTCTGGTCGGCGAATAACCGGATGGTGGGCGGCACCGCGCTGCATGTACTCGGCGATGCCGGTTACGCCGCGGGCGGCCGTGCGCGGCAGATCCGTGACGATCTCCTGTCCAAGGATCGGCAGAACGAGACCGCCTTGCTGCAGATCCAGCTCGACGCCCGCGCGCCGGTCATGGTCGATTGGCAAGCCATGTTGCTGCGGTTGGTGATGGCGCATTCGGGCGATCCCGAGATCGCCGCGATGCTGCCCTATATCCGTGATTGGGGCGGTGCTGCCAAAACCGGTTCGGTTGGATACCGCTTGGTCCGCAGCTTTGAAGAGGAATCACTCCGGCTGATCTATGGCGGGTTCGGCAGTGCGATCAAGGCCGCGGCCGGCCCGAATGCGGGGCGGGTGACGCCGTCACAACCGGATTGGCCCGCCTTGCGGCTCTTGACCCAGCAACCCACAAAGCTGGTGCCCCCGCCCTATCACCAATGGCGCGAGGTCGACGATGCGCTGTTAACCAAGCTGGTGGGGCGCATCAACACAGAGGCACGCGGCGATATCCGCCGTTTCACCTGGGGCGCCCGCAATCAGGCAGGAATTCACCACCCGCTCTCTCCGGCGGTACCGCTGCTCGGCCGGCTGACCGATCCGCCAAACCTGCCGATGGACGGCGATACGTTGCAGCCGCATGTTGTGGTCCCCGGATTTGGCGCCAGCGAACGGTTCGTGGTGAGCCCCGGTCACGAAAGCGATGGCATCTTCGAAATGCCGGTCGGCGAGGCCGACAATCCCGCGACGCCCTATTACCTCGCCGGACACAGCGACTGGGTCGAAGGACAGCCTTCACCGTTTCTGCCGGGACCGCCCCGCTGGAAATTACGGCTTGCCCCGAACTAAAGCGGTATGAAATCAAAAATCCTCCGCCGCTGAGCAAGGGAGGAATAAAAGTTGTGGAGGAATCGCTTGATGGATCGCTCGACCGTTCGGACCAAACTCAATCGACAGCAAATTATCGGTTTCTGGGCAGCCTGGGCCGGCTGGGCGCTCGATGGCATGGATTCGGTGATCTACGCGCTGGTGCTGGCACCGGCCTTGACCGAGTTGCTGCCGAAATCGGGCTATACCGTCACGCCTGGTGCGATCGGGCAATTCGGCTCGATCCTGTTCGCGCTGTTTTTGATCGGATGGGGCCTGTCCTTCCTGTGGGGACCGATCGCTGACCGCTTTGGGCGGACCAAAGTGCTGGCCGTCACCATTCTCATCTATGCGGTATTCACCGGCGCCGCGGCACTCTCGCAATCGGTCTGGCAATTGGCCCTGTTCCGGCTGCTGGCCGGTATCGGGATTGGCGGGGAATGGGCGATGGCCGGCACTTATGTCGCCGAAGCCTGGCCGGAAGATCGGCGCAAGATGGGGGCCGGCTATTTGCAGACCGGTTACTATGCCGGGTTCTTCCTGGCCGCCCTGTTGAACTTCACGGTTGGTGCCAGCTATGGCTGGCGCGCGATGTTCTTGTGCGGCCTGTCCCCGGTTGTGGTGGCGATCGCGACGCTGCTCCGGGTCAAGGAACCCAAGCGCTGGGAGCAGCGCGCCGAAACGGTGCGGAGAGACCGGCGCAATTCGCTGATACGCATTTTGACCGCACCCTATGCCGGTCGGACATTGACCATGTCGGCGCTGTTGACGGTGGCCGTGATCGGGCTGTGGGCAGCCGCAGTCTACGAGCCGGCGGCCCTCAGCGCACTCTCCAAGGCGCAGGGTATGAGCGGGCCTGAGGCCGCGCGAATGGTATCTTACGGCACGGGCATCTTATCGATCGGGACGATTATCGGGTGCTTGCTGCTGCCCCCGATGGCCGAGCGGTGGGGGCGGCGGCGGACATTGGCGGTGTATTTCGTCGCCATGATGATCACGATCGTCGCCGGATTTGGCTGGGCATTCTATCTGCCGCCGGGCGAGGCGCTACCGGTCTTCCTCGTCGTCCTGTTCTTTCTCGGCATGGCCGGCGGCAACTTCGCCGCTTACAGCCTGTGGCTCCCGGAGCTGTTCGGCACAGAGATCCGGGCGACCGCCTTCGCATTCTGTACGTCAGTCGGCCGCTTCATCGGCGCGGGTGTGAATTTTGCGATTGCCGCTGCGGTCAGTTCGATGGGGACGATTGGGGCCCCGGTAGCGTTTACCGCCGTCGCCTTCGCGATCGGTCTCGCCATCATCCCGTTCGCCCGCGAGACACGAGGCCAAGCCCTGCCGGACTAGATTTGTCTTGGCTACGGTCTAGCTTATCCAGTGTTTAGAGGAGAGACCGTGGCCACTGCCTACCTCAATCGCATCGCAACCGTCGTGCCGGCGCTTGACGTGCATCACCTGTTCCTTGATCTCGCCCACTCGATGCTCGACGATCCGCGGCTCAGGGCCTTATTCAAGCGCATGGGCCAAAAATCCCAGATCGACCATCGCTATAGCTGTCTGGAACTCGGACCCGATCCCACGGAAGCGCTGGATACGTCAGGGCTCTATCGCCACGGCGCCTATGGCAGCACGGCCGAGCGCATGGCGGTCTATGAGCGTGAGGCGCCGATCCTGGCGGAGCGCGCGGTCACCGCGCTCGAACTCGGAACCGATGCAAAACACATCACGCATGTTCTGATTACGACCTGCACCGGTCTTAGCGCGCCGGGCCTCGATCTCGAGCTTCAGCAACGCTGCGGGCTGGATCCGTCGGTCGAGCGCACGGTGATCGGCTTCATGGGCTGCTATGCCGGCATCAATGCGCTGAAAATGGCGCGACATATCGTCCGCTCGGAACCCGAAGCCCGTGTGCTGATCGCCAATGTCGAGCTTTGCACGCTGCATCTGAAAGAGACGAAATCGCTGGAACAGGTTTTGTCGTTTCTGGTCTTCGCCGATGGCGCCGCCGCGTCCCTTGTGACCGCAGAACCCCATGGCATTTCGCTCGATCGGTTCAAGGCGGTCGTTTTCCCGGAAGATGCCGACCTCATCACCTGGAAAATCCGCAATGACGGGTTCGATATGATCCTGTCGGGCGGCGTGCCCGCATCGCTGCGCGGCGGGCTTGAGCGGACGTCGGATATTGTTCTGGCCGGCATGGCGCCATCCGATATCGGCTCCTGGGCGGTGCATCCGGGCGGTCGCTCTGTGCTGGATGCCGTCGAACAGGCGCTGGCGCTGGAGCCAACCGCGCTCGAAGCCTCGCGCAGCGTGCTGAGGGATTTCGGCAATATGTCCTCGGCCACCGTGATGTTCGTGCTGCAGCGCTTGATGCAGAGCCAGGCATCCGGCACGCGCGGCTGCGCCATGGCGTTCGGCCCCGGCCTCACCGCCGAGACGATGCTCTATACCCATGTCGGGTGATCGGCCGGATTTCTCGCGACGGTCCGATACACCAGAACTGATGGATACCGAGACCTGCACGCCGGAAGATTATGCTTCCTGCCTTGCCGATCTCTCGACCGTCAATCGCCTGACCCTCGCCTATCGGCCGACATTGAGTTTTCTCGATCGATTGCGGCGGGCCGGCAAGTTTCCGGCCGGTCAGGTCGTACGCATTCTCGATGTCGGCGCCGGCTATGGCGATATGCTGCACCGGATCGGCAATTGGGCCGCACGGCACAAAATCGCGGTCGATCTCACGGCACTCGACCTGAAGCCACCCGCGATCCGGGTCAAGACCGACTGGCCCATCCGCTGGGTCGCGGCGGATATTTTCGCGTATCAACCGGAGCCGCCGCCCGACATCGTGCTGAGCGCGCTCTTTACCCATCATCTGACCGACGATCAGGTTGCAGGGTTTCTCGGCTGGATGGATCGGCACAGCCGGATCGGTTGGTTCGTCAATGATCTGGAGCGCCAATATCTGCCCTACGCTGTGTTCCGGCTGTGGTCGCGCCTCGCCGGCTGGCATCGCTTTGTCCAGCATGACGGGCCGGTCTCGATCAGCCGCGCCTTTCGCCGGGCGGATTGGCAACGCTTGGTCGCAGCCTCGGGCCTCAGCCTCCGCGATATTGCGCTCCTTCGGTATATTCCCTTCAGGCTCTGCCTCGCGCGGGTGAAACCATGACACAGCATGACGTACTGATCATCGGCGGCGGCCCCTCGGGTGCAGCGCTTGCCACGGAACTGGCGATGGCGGGCCGCGAGGTCACGCTCGTCGAACGCGATGCGGTTACCATGGACCGTGTGTGCGGTGGCTTCCTGTCGGTAACAACCCTCCGCGCCTTGCAAAGGCTGGGCATCGATACCGCGACAATGGGCGCGCCGAGTGTCGATGCCGTGCGGATCGCGATCGATCGGCATCCGGCGCAACGCATGAACCTGCCGTTTCAGGGCGCCAGCCTGTCGCGGCACGCGCTTGATACCGCTCTCACCGACACCGCGATCAAGGCGGGCGTCCAGCTCCGCCGCGGATGCCGGATCGTATCGCTCGACGGCATACCGGGACACTGGCAGGCCCGTAGCGCCGACGGCGAGATCTTCACGGCCCGCGATCTCTTCCTCGCCACCGGCAAGCATGATCTCCGCGGCTGGCCCCGGCCGGCACCGGCGGGGGGCGGCATGCTCGGCTTCAAGCTCCATTGGACACTGGCGCCCGATCACGCGCGCGCTCTCAACCACCATGTCGAGTTGGCGACCTTCACCGGCGGCTATGCCGGCCTGGAAATGGCCGAAGGCGGCCGCGCCAATTTGTGCCTTGTTGTCAAACCCGGGGCATTCAGCGCGGCCGGCGGTGATTTTCCGAGCCTGCTCGCCGCAATCCGCGAGGCCTCGCCGCATCTCCAACAGCGCCTCGACGGCGCGACGCCCGTCGAAGATCGCCCCTATGCGATCTCGGCGATCCCGTATGGCCATATCCAACAGCACGCCGATGGGATCTGGCGATTGGGCGATCAGGCCGCGGTGATTCCGTCGCTGGCCGGGGAAGGCATCGCGATGGCGCTCGAGTCCGCCAGGCTGGCCGCGTCTGTTTATCTCGCCGGCGAAACTGCGGAGCAATACCAACGGCGCTTCGCCGCGCGCGTGCGCCGGCCGATGCGCATGGCCGGCCTCATCTCACGCGCCCTGCTGTCGCCGATCGGCCGGCAAGCGATCACGCTGGGGCTAAAACTCGTCCCGATCGCGGTACCGATGGCGACCCGGGCAACGCGGGTACCGGTACTGACATAAGCCATTCCTCCCCTGCGAAGCGGGGGAGGGGGACCATGCGCAGCATGGTGGAGGGGGCGCAGCACCGATCCTGCCCCCTCCACCACGCTTCGCGCGGTCCCCCTCCCCCGCTTCGCAGAGGAGGATTAGCTCCCTACTCCGCCGCCAAGGCTGGGCGCCAGCCGATTTCTTTTAGGCATTTATCAATCCAGCGCTTGGTCAGCTTCTCCTGGACGCCGTTCTGCGACAGGCGCTGGCGGAGATTGGCGAAATCGACGTGGTCGAGTTCCTGATCCTGGTTGAAGCAGGAGAACACGGTCGTCTCGACCCCAGTCTTCGGATCGCGATGCAGCTGGAGGCACTGCGCGCAGATTTCCTTCATCATGCATTGCATCGGCGAGTTGATGCTGCCGACCGCGCAATGGCCGGGCTTGAGATAGGGTTTCAGTACGGTGTGACGGGCCTGCCCGACCGCGTTCATCATACCATCCGAGCCGATTGCGATGATCCGGTCGACCTCACTGAGCGGGATACTCGGCGTGCCGAGCTCGCCCGCGCCATAGGACCGGATCGCCTCGACGATATTGCCGACGAAGCTGCGGTCCTGCGGCCGGGTCGGCGTGAAGCCGGGTGCCTCGTCAGAGCACCACACGATCACATCCGATGCGCGCTCGATCTCTTCGATCTTGTACCGGTCGATCAGCTTCTTATAGCCGGCGAAATACACGACCTTGGTGCCTTGCGCGCGAAGCGCCTGGCCAATCGAGAACAGCACAGCATTGCCGAGCCCGCCGCCAGCCAAAAGCGCGGTTTCCTGCGCCGGGATCTCGGTTGGCGTGCCGGTCGGCCCCATCAGGATCACCGGTTCGCCGGGCTTCAGCAGCGCGCAGAGATCGGATGAGCCGCCCATCTCGAGCACGATGGTCGAGAGCAGCCCGCGCTCTTTATCGACCGACGCGCCGGTCAGCGCCAGCCCTTCCATCGCCAGCACGGTATCGTCGGTCTTACCCGCCAGCGCCTCGAAATTCTGCAGGCGATAGAACTGGCCGGGTTCAAAGCCGCGCGCCGCGAACGGCGCATGCACCGTGACCTCGACGATCGTCGGGGTCAGCCGTTCGACCGCATGGATCGTCGCGCGCAGCCCTTCATTCATCGTCTTCGCGAGCGCCTCCGCCGTGACCGAGCTCGGCGCGGTCTGCGCCAAAGCGTGGCTCACCACGGGGTAGCCCTGCTTGGCGCTGCCCATCGCCTTCACGACATTGCCGGCAAAGCTTGGATGCAGATCGCCGAAGAAGCTGATCGTCCTTCCATCGGCACGGCGATTCATCAGGACGCGAACCTCGTCCGGCTTGGCCGTGCGGGCCGGGCTCACGACAGCACCGGACGCATCGATCGCCTGGAAATATTTGCCCTCGATCAGCACCCGCGAATCTTCCCGCGCGAGCACCGTGTTGGGCTGCGTCCCCGCGGCAATCAGGATCGACTTCGCCGGCAGCGTGACATGCTCGCCGGTCGGCGTCAGCTTGTTGGTCTCGGGGTTGAATGCGAATTTCGAGACGGTGAGACCGGAAGCGGCACCCCAGCGATCGATCTCAACCGCGTCTGGCGACAGGCATTCGGCGAAACGGATGCCCTCTTCCATCGCCAGCGCGACTTCTTCATGGTTCAGCGTATAGCTCGGCGCATCGATCAGCCGGCGGCGATAGGCGATGGTGACGCCGCCCCAGCCATCGAGCAATTGAGCGATCCGCGGGGGCCGTGCTTCAGCTTCAGCAGCCGCGCGCTCGGCCCGGATCGCATCGGCATGGGCGAGGAACTCATCGGCCGTTTCGCGCTCGGCCGGGGTCCAACCGGCACGGACAACCGCCTCGCCTTCGAGGGCGACCAGCGCATCATAGCGCGTGCGGAATTTCTCGACCTGGACCGGGTAATAGGCGAGCGATTCCGTCGCGGTATCGATCGCAGTCAAGCCGCCGCCGATCACGACGACCGGCAAACGCAATTGCAGATTGGCGATCGACGCGGTCTTGGCCGCACCGGTCAATTGCAGCGCCATCAGGAAATCCGAGGCCTGACGCACGCCCGACACCAGCCCGTTCTTCATCGGGATCACGGTCGGCCGACCGGCACCCGCGCAAAGCGCGATATGGTCGAAGCCCAGATCGAACGCGCTATCGATCGTGATCGTGCCGCCGAACCGGACCCCGCCGACCATGGTGAATTGCCGCCGGCGCTCCAGCAGCAGCCGGATGATCTTCAGGAAATTCTTATCCCAGCGCACGGTGATGCCATATTCGGCCACCCCGCCGAACCCGGCCTGAGCGCGCGTATCCAGCGTCTCGGCGATCTCGCTGACGCAGCGGATCGGCTTGAACGGCACGCGGCTCCCGGAAGCGGTAACGCCCGACAGCGCCGGATCGAGCGGTTCGATCTTCAGCCCATCGACCGCGACGATCGCGTGGCCGTCATTCATCAGATGGTGCGACAGCGTATATCCGGCCGGCCCCAACCCGACGACCAGCACCTTGTACCCGCTCTCGGGCTTCGGCAGCGGCCGGCGCAGATTGAGCGGGTTCCAGCGCGTCAGCAGCGCATAGATCTCGAACCCATAGGGCAGCGCCAGCACGTCTTTGAGCGAGCGCGTCTCGACCTGCGGGATATCGACCGGCTCCTGCTTTTGATAGATGCAGGATTTCATGCAATCATTGCAGATCCGATGGCCGGTACCGGCGCACATCGGATTATCGACCGTGATGACGGCGAGCGCGCCAAGCGAGAAGCCGCGTGACTGCACCAGATTCATCTCGGAGATTTTCTCTTCGAGCGGACATCCCGCGAGCGGAATGCCAAAGGCGCTGTTCTTAAAGCCGCCGGTCTTTTCCTTAAGCCCCTTGGAACAGCTATCCTTGCCCTGATTATGGCACCAGATGCAGTAATTGGCCTGATCGAGCGCGCCCCTCAGATCCATGCCGTGATCGGTGAGCCCGAAACCTTCGCGATGCCGCCAGCGCGCCTCGGGTAGGCGTTGCATGGTGACGCCGTCCCGCTCGATCGTCTCGACCGGCACCAAATGCTTAGGGGTGAGCTTGTGCGGCACCTTGAACAGCACGCCGCCTTTATGCTTTGCCCGTCCGGCCGGCGATAAAGTCGCCCAGGCAGCGTAGCGCGCGGCAAGATCGAGGGCGGTGGCATGTTCAGCCTCGTCCGCCATCCAGCGCTGCACGAAGTTGGCAAACACGAGTTCGGTCAGGCTCTCGCCGAACAAGGCTTCGAGTGCCTCGGCGAGTTCGGTGCCATCGAGAGCCGCCGCATCGGCCTCGGTGACGCCTTTGAGCGCCCGCCGCTGCACGAACAGGCGCTTCACGGTATAGAGCGGCGCCAGCCGATCATGCTTAGTCTGGAGTGCCGCGATCTCGCCGCCAATGCCGAACAGAATGCCGAGGAAATCCTCGACATGCGGCGCGACGTCCGTGATGAGCTCAGACTCGGCCTTGCGGTCCAGGCCGTCCGGATGCTCGCGGGCGACCATCAGCCGATTATGGAGCGCTGTATCGGTCTTGTTCAGGTGCTCAACGAACGCGCGATCCAGTCGGACCAAACCGCCGCGTGTATAGAGTTCCTCAAAGGTGAGGCCGAAACCCGGCTGAAACGCGCACGCCATTGACCACCAAATCCCGCTGCAACATCAGAAAATCCGCAGCGGAAACTACCCGAAATCGCGGGCCGATCGAATGCCAAAGCGCGTTCGGGGGGAACAAGGCTGCATTGTGGGCATCGCGATGCGGGATTGCGCATGGGTAATTTCCGAAGCTGTGCCTCTGCCGGGGCTCGTCCCTATCTCTCGGGGGAACGTAACAACCCGAGGAAACGACATCATGGCAAATATCGTCACACCGACCAACCAAGCCGCAACCAGCCATCTGGCCGCCGCCGCACACCACGCCTCGGCAGAGCACCATCATCAAGAAGCCGCGCACGAGCTGGTCCACGGCAAACATGACGAGGCCCACAGCCACGCCACCGCCGCGGCCGCCCACAGCGAAAAGGCCCACGAGCATACGCTCCAGGCCCTGAAGCATTCGACGAAGTAGAACTGCGACACACGACACGGTCCAGCCGGCATGGGTTTCGATCCATGCCGGCCGGAAAGCCGCGATCTGACGTAATATCCCAGTAAACCGAACGCCTTGTGTTCGATATGCGATATTTTTCCCTCCGCCTTTCCAGATGACTCGGCGCGCTACGCGGAACATGGTGCATTTAACCATTTTGCTGAAAAAAAATAGTTGCAATTAATAAACCATTATGGTTAGATGCGCTCTAATCCTAATTAGATTTGACATTTAATTATATGTAAACGTTTTATTTTTATATTGCGACGTCGTGTAGATACATACAGGAGTCGACGTGCAGCTGTGTTGCCGTGCTTATCTGTTTCCCTGCTCTTTGCTAATATTCAGCGTCGTTTTTTCGGGGTGGCTTGGGTTTTATCCGGAGCCGTCCAAGCCCGTAATTATATTCTTCTCTCCTTTCATTTCCTCCAATGAGGCTTTGGATTTAGCCCGTGGTGTTGGTGCGCGGGTCATTCGCTTAGGCTTCTATTCCAATAGCCTTGTTGTCCAATCGGACCAGCCGGATTTTTTTGTCCGACTGCGCCAAGCTGGTGTTTGGTTTATGGCCGATGCTACAGGTATCGCCGGTTGTAGTACGAAAGCAAATGTCAAACAATAGGAAATTCATATGGCACATGGCATAGCTTCACTTAGGCTAACGGCGAACAAAATTCTTATGCTTTTGCTATGGGGGCACGTTCCCCTGATTTTCGCATTAGCGATGTGGCTGGAGTCCGATTGGCTGTGGCCGACATTTGGTACCGCATTGTTCGCGGGTATCACTACTTTTTGCTGCCTTAAGTTTCCAGATGATTTAATGACCCGCCTGACCGGCAGCGTCGCCTATATCGCTATTATCGCTCTCGTGCTTTATCTGATGCATGGGCGTGATTGGCAGATTGATGTTCATATGTATTTTTTCGCAGGTCTGGCAATACTGTCGATCTATTGTGATTGGCGCGTTATCATTATGGGTGCCGTGGCGATAGCCTGCCACCATTTGGTCCTGAATTTTCTTTTGCCCGCCGCCGTTTATCCAAACGGGGGCGACTTTTTACGCGTTGTCCTTCACGCCGTCATCGTTGTTTTGGAAGCGGTAACGCTCACATGGATGACGTATAAAATGGAGACTCTCTTAGCCGCCAATGAGCAAAGCATTGTGGCGATGGATGAGGCTCAGGAGCGGGAACGCGCATTACAGGCACAGCAAGAAAATCTCCGTGTTCGGACCGAGAATGAAGAAAAATTGGTCATGTCTAAACTTGCCGATGACTTTGAGACGTCAGTCAAGGTTACCGTTGATACCATGTTATCAACTTCTAAGGGGATGCAGGCCACCGCACGAGAATTATCTATGATGGCCCAGGGCTGTTCAACGCTCCTGAAATTCCGAACGGGGCGATGGTCTGGGATGCATAAACATACGATTCTCTCTCGGACTCTCATGTGAATCTATGGCGGGCAGCCATGCATGGAGGGTTGCC
>Ga0116226_10001747_pt1 | contig 18849 bp, 17 predicted proteins | sample S1TSphfallax_FD_89692 | JGI IMG/M metagenome (GOLD analysis project Ga0116226, IMG submission 89692) | Host-associated microbial communities from peat moss isolated from Minnesota, USA - S1T2_Fa - Sphagnum fallax MG | ecosystem: Host-associated > Plants > Peat moss > Unclassified | place: USA... | reverse complement strand
TGGCGTCGTTATGAAGCTCGGTGCCTATGGCTGTCTTCGCGTTGCCATGCTTCTACTGCCCGACGGACTGGCACCCTGGGGCTGGCACCTTCTTTGGATGGGCTCATGGCGCGATGTCTTCGCCCTGCTGGCCACCACAGGCATCGTTTACGGGGCCACTCTCGCTCTTGTCCAGCGCGACTTCAAATTCGTCATTGGTTATTCCAGCGTCAGTCACATGGGATTCGTTCTTCTTGGCCTGATGTCGCTGACGGCGGTCGGCATTGATGGCGCTGTTCTGCAAATGTTCTCGCACGGCATCATTGCTGGTCTTTTATTCGCTGTGGTAGGCCGCATGGTCTACACCCGCACCCATACTCGTAATTTGGACGAGCTCGGCCCCATGCAGATGGCTCGTGCCATACCCTTTGCTGCTGTCACCTTTGTTCTGGCGGGCATGGCATCCATCGGCCTGCCCGGGTTCAGCGGCTTCCCGGCTGAACTACAAGTACTTATCGGCGCATGGCATTCTGATCCCATCTTCACCCTCTGCGCTGGGCTAGGTATTGTCATCGGCGTTGCCTATACCTGGCGCGCTATGCAGCTCAGCTTCTTTGGTGCCCCGGCAATACCCGATGCACCACCAGCGGCACTCCCGCCCATCACGCTGCCTGAAAAACTGGGCACATTCCTATTACTGGCCTGCACGCTCGGTGTCGGGCTCTATCCACGCCTGATCATGCAGTGGATCGAACCCGCAGTCGCCTCACCATTCTTTGATGGATTGAGAAAGGTGGCCGGCCTATGAACTCTCTAAACATGTTCGCGCTCTTCCATGCCACCATGCCGGAGACTATCCTCGAAATCACCGCGCTGCTGGTGCTAATTGTAGACATCGCTTTCCTGCGCCGCACAGTGCAATTCGTGCGCTTCCGTGTCGGCGCATTACTCTCGCTTTTCGGTATCGTCGGTTCGGCCTTCGCTGTCCTCTGTATTCAGCCCGTCACCCAACTTGCAGAGAGCATGATCGTCATTACGCCGCTCGGCAAATTAGTTCAGCTCGGCCTGCTCGGCATCACCGCGCTCTGCATCCTGCTCGCGATGGACGAAACCTTAACCAACCACGTCGGCGAGTACATAGCTCTCATCTTGTTTGCGCTCATCGGCAGCATGATTCTCGTGTCCACTCTACATCTGCTGGTCATCTTCCTCTCGCTGGAGCTTCTCAGCCTATCGCTCTACATTATCACCGCCTTCAATAAAAACAGTATTCAATCCTCTGAAGCTGCGCTAAAGTATTTCCTCTTCGGCGGTATGTCCGCAGCCACGCTACTCTTCGGATTCAGCCTTCTGTACGGCCTCAGCGATACCTTGAATATTGCCTCCATGGCCGGTATTTTTGTACTTCAACCTTTTACACCTGTACTGGTCTTGGCTGTCTTGATGGTCATCGTTGGCTTTGGATTCAAAGTCGCCGCGGCCCCACTGCACTGGTGGGCACCGGATGTATATCAGGGCGCACCCGCTCCCAGCGCCATGTTCATCGCCACAGCCTCTAAACTTGCCAGCTTTTATCTCTTCTGGAATTTACTGGCGGCGGTCGGCGAAAAGCTAAATCTTGCCATTACACCCGGCCTAATTGGGCTGGCAGTCATTTCTATGCTCTGGGGCAATCTTGCTGCACTCGCACAGAGTAACCTCCGCCGCATCCTGGCCTACTCCGCCATCGCCCACACCGGCTACATCCTGCTCGCATTTCTTGTCGGCGGCACCATCCAGCCCGCACTCATCTTTTATGTGCTCACCTACTCCATCGCGGTCACCGGCGCCTTTGGCGTTGCTGCAATTGTTGAGCGCCAAGCCGGCGGCAGCGATCTTAAAGATTTCGCCGAACTCAGCAAGCGCTCTCCACTCCTCGCATTTTGCCTGCTGATTTTTGTGCTGTCGATGGCGGGCATACCGCCGCTGGCCGGCTTCTTCGCCAAATTCAATCTCTTCGCAATCTTCTGGCAGTCGCAACCACAGCTTTGGTGGTTGGTCGCGCTCGCCATTGCCATGAGCGCCGTCTCACTCTACTACTACCTACAAATCCTTAAAGAGGCTTATGTAGTCGAAGCATCCGAATCTGGACCTCAGTCAACGGCTGCCAGTCTGACTGTCTCGCTTATTACAAAATTGATTCTGCTGCTCTGCGCCTTGGCGGTAATCGCGCTGGGCTGCTTCCCGCAAGCGCTACTTGGCCTTTTGGACCAGGCCGCATTTACCAGCTTCTAAATATCGCATCGGCTCCGCTTTTGTATGATGAGTTATGCAACTCGACCCAAAAAAATTCCGCACACCCACACCCTTCTGGCACGCGATGATTGAGATCGCATTTATTATCTTTCTCTTCTACTCAAACCTGCTGATGGGCGAGTTTACTGCCTCCAGCAGACATGGAAAGACCCTGACATTCGCCCTCCATGATATTTTCACGACTGCGAACTTCACCATTGCCATCATCTCTGCACTGATCGGCTATGTAGTCTTTGAATATCTGCGTAAGAAGGTCTGAAGACTGCCAGCCCCCGCTTCTACTAATCCCCCAGCCGCTGCTAATCTCTGCTACGCAGCTTGCTCAACAGCCGTAGCATTTCCAAGTACAGCCAGATCAGCGTCACAATAATTCCAAAGGCCCCGTACCACTCCATATATTTAGGTGCGCCCATCTGCACGCCCTGCTCAATGAAATCGAAATCCAGCACCAGATTCAGCGCCGCAATACCCACAACAACCAGACTGAATCCGATCCCAACAAGACCGCTGCCATTAATCGAAGCAAAGTGGATGCCAAAGAACCCCAGCACCATTTCCAGCAGATAGAAAAACATTACCCCGCCCGTGGCTGCGAAAACGCCCAGACGAAACTTTTCCGTCACTTTAATCATTCCGCTGCGGTACAGAAACAGCAGGACAAAAAGTGTACCGAAGGTCAGCCCAACTGCTTGGATTGCAATTCCTGGATACCGCAGCTCAAACATCGCTGACAGACCACCCAGCACAAGTCCCTCCAGCAACGCATAAATCGGTGCAGTCACCGGAGACCACTCTTTCTTGAAACAAGTGATCAACGCAAAAATCAGTCCACCAAACATTCCCAGCAGCATCAGCGGCATCACGTCTGTCACATCGTGCGACTTCAAAAACAGATGCCAGGTCCAACACGCCGTGGCAATCGCGCACAACAACAGTATGCCGGTCTTGTCAACCGTGCCGCTAAGGGACATGGTGCCACTGCGGTCCGAAAATCCGCCATACAACGTACCGGGAATGTCGCGAAATGTATTCGCGCTCAATGCTGGGTTCGATGTCTTCATCAGTGCCATTGTGTTCTCTCCTGTACTTCCAGTCCGGCGCTTTGCGCACCAGAGCATCACTACATGGCCAGATTCTTTTGCCCTTTGGCCATATTAGTTGGACGAAATGGATAGGGAAAAATCATAGTGAAATGGTCGGGACGACTAGATTCGAACTAGCGACCTCACCCACCCCAAGGGTGCGCTCTACCAGGCTGAGCCACGTCCCGACTGTTGGGTAGCGCGGGCCAGCACTGCGCCCTGCGCGGGGGTATTGCTCTATAAGTGTACATCAGTGCGCCACACCGCTGTTTAGTGGGTCCTAGTGGGCTGGCGGTACAAATTCCTTCGGGACCTCGCCCCCAGAGCCAAAGAAAAAGTCGTTCAGCTGCTCCACCAAAAACTCCTGCGCCTGCGGCGTCCACGGCTGCAAGCGGTACTCGTTCAGCAGCATTTTCTGCCGCTCCACCCACTCGCCCCATGCCTGGCGAGAAACATTCTTAAACACTTTTTGCCCTAATTCATTGTCAAAAGGCGGCTCGTCCAGCCCCTCCATCTGTGCTTTGTAGCGAGTGCAAAAAACCATGTGCGCCATTTTCAAACTCCTTCATTGCTCTCTATCTGTATTGATTGTAAAAGCTCTCCACGCAAGTTGCGAATGTTGACATCCCGCCTCACCACCGCTTCTTCCTCCCAGACTTGTTGCCCGGCGGTTTCTTCTTTACATCTTTCCTCTGTTTTTTGAATTTCTTATACACAACCGGCTTTTTCTGCCGCACCTCTGGCAACCCGCTCTGCGTTGTGCCATCTTCAAGAATGGCAAACTGCAACCGGCGCTGCATCCGGTCAATCCGGTCTAGTAACACATGCACTCTCTGGCCAATGCCATAGCGCAGTCCCGTCCTCTCTCCACAAATCTGCCGGGCATTTTCACGCCATGTAAAGTGGTCTCCGGGCAGCGTCGCTATCGGCACCAGCCCCTCAATAAACAGGTCATTCAACTCCACAAACAGGCCATATTTCGTTACCGATAAGATAATTGCCTCAAAGTCATCTCCTACCCTCTCCTGCATAAAGACCATCTTCTTCCACTCGATCAGCTCCCGCTCGGCATCATCAGCGCGGCGCTCGGCATCACTCGACTCCTTTGCTATCGCTGCCAGCTCAACCTCAGGAATCACGTCCGACTCAGCCGATGCACTCCTCATTGGCGATGTCGCCGCTTCCAGCACCGGGTCAGCCCCATCCATCAAAAGCGCTTTTACAATCCGATGAACAATCAAATCAGGATAGCGCCGTATGGGGGAAGTGAAATGCGTGTAGCTTTCTGCAGCCAGCGCAAAATGCCCCTCATTCTGTTCGCTGTATCGCGCCTGCTTCAACGAACGCAACATCAGGTGCGAAAGGATGCGTTCCTCCGGGGTGCCAGAAAGTTTGAGCGATAGTCGCTGGTACATTTGCGGAGTTACATCAATCGCCTCCACCACCTCATGCGAACGAGGATTGCGCCCACGTCCAACCGCATCCCGGCGGTCGCCCCGTGTCTGGATGCGTCGCACTGGCACATGGCCCACGCCCAGCGAATAGCCAAACGCCGCGGCCGCATCCTCAAAATCAGCAATCTTCGCAGGGTCTGGTGGTTCATGAATGCGATAGAGGCTCGCCACACCCTGCCGCTCAATCCAGGTAGCGACCGACTCATTTGCCGCCAGCATGAACTCTTCAATCAGCCGGTTCGCCCACCTGCGCTGGCTGCGCACAATACCCTGCATCATACCCAACTCATCAAATTCAATCACCGGCTCCGGCAGATCAAAATCAATTGACCCGCGCCGCTGCCGCTTCTTATTCAGGAGTAGGGCCAGCCCATACATGCGCTCAAATTCAGCCACCAACGGGGCGTATTTCTCGCGCGCTGCCTTGTCTCCATCCAGCACCGCCTGCACATCGGTATAAGTCATGCGCTGCGCAGAGCAAATTATCCCTTCGCTGATCTCCGCCCGCACTACCTCGCCCTCGGCATCAATCTCCATCACACAGCTCAGTACCAAACGTTCTTCATTGGGCCGCAAGCTGCAAATGCCGCTGGAAAGTTCCGTCGGCAGCATTGGTACGGCGCGATCAGGAAAATAAACAGATGTCCCGCGGACTCGAGCCTCCAGATCAAGCGCCATCCCCGGCTCCACATACTGGGCCACATCCGCAATGTGCACTTGCAGCTCTTGATTGCCATTCGGCAGGGGCCGAACCATCACTGCGTCATCAAAATCTCTCGCTGTCTCACCATCAATCGTCACAATTGGCAGCCCGCGAAAGTCCTGCCGCTGCGCTATCTCTTCTGCAGACAATGACTCAACCGTCTGCTTCGCCGCGGTATTCGCCTCAGCGAGCACAGCATCAGGAAAAATATGCGGCAGATGGTGCTTGCGGATAATGATCTCGACATCCACGCCAAAAGCATCCGGGGGACCCAGCACTTCAATCACGCGGCCATGTGCCGGTCGCGACATCGTCGGAAAAGAAATAATCTCCACCTCAACAGCCAGACCATCCAAATCATGCCGGCCATCCTGCGTTGCCGAAAACTGCGCTCGAGCTTCATCCCCTAGCACTCGGTGTGGAGATGTATTTGGTGGAGCTGGCAAATCATCATCATTGTCGATCACAATCGGCTGCGTCACACGCTCATCCAGCGGAGTTACATAGCTCCCCTGCGTCGCTAAAAAATATAACGGCGATTGCTGCGCATTGCCGCGCCGTCTGCCAGCAGCATGAAAAATGCCCACCATCGTCGGGTTCTGCCGCTTCAGCACACGCGCAATCCGCCCCGAACGCCGTCCATCTCTTCCCGGTGGTGCCATCTCCACCAGCACCTGGTCGCCCTGCATCGCACCATTAATTTCATTCGGCGGAATAAAGATGTCGCCATCCAGACTGCTGCTGCGGCCCCCACCCTGCACCCGCACAAAACCGTACCCATCGCGATGCATGTCCAGCTTTCCTGCCACCAGATTGTCGCCAGCCGTTGCTGCTGGCCTCTTTTTTGGGCTTTTCTCTTTTGATTGCGGCAGACACCAGCTATCTCGCTCCGGCTTGGCCAGCTCACCCCGCGCCGTCAATCGCGCTAATTGTTCTAGCAGCAACCGTCGTTCGCGCCCGCCACCCAGGCCAAGCTCTCGTACCAGTTGCTTGTATCCAGACTTTCGCTGAGGACTACGGGAAATGCGCTGCAACAGGTCTTTGTCAGTGACCCCACTGGAAGTACCTGTTTTACCGCCATTTCTTGGAATAAAACCTCGATTTTTTCTCGTCACAAGAGCTATCCTAGACTCACTATGTTCGTATGGTGTTGACTTAAGTGGTAATCTCAATTTGGAACAAATTAAATATTCTCGTAAATCTCTGTAATATCTGGTCAACACGAATTGCTCCCAGACGCGGTAAGATCGTGAACATAGTGAATATGCACAGTTTATTTGCTGTGCATCAAACGAACACGAAATTATTTATTTGAGAGGAACCCGTTTTATGTGGAAGCCAGCACAACCAGGTATTACGCCCACGCCCCCGGAGCCGATTCGTCCCACCGCCGCTCCACTTCCCTACGAGCCAACAACAGCGCGTGTCAGCACACCTGTGGTGGCCCAACCGTCTGGCGAACAGGCCACTATCGGCAAATCGCTCATCGTTAAAGGTGAGATCAGCGGCGCTGAATCTCTCTTTGTCGATGGCAAGGTCGAGGGTGCCATCAACCTGCCTGGCAACCGCGTTACGGTTGGACGCAATGGCCAGGTGGCTGCCAGCATCTCTGCCCGCGAAGTTGTCGTCCTCGGCAAAATCAAGGGCAACGTACAGGCCACGGACCGCGTCGATATACGCGCAGAGGGTTCACTCACTGGCGATGTGATTGCCGCCCGTATCAGCATTGAGGATGGTGCCTTCTTCAAGGGTGGCATAGACATCCGCAAAGCGGGGGTGGGCAAGGAGAGCGAGTCTAAATCCTCTTCGCACGGCAACGGATTGGCAAATGGCATCACGCTCAGTTCAGCAGACCTGCCGCTGCCTATCGTTCAGGCCTAGAACTTTTAGAGGCGGACAGAACGATTATTTTCTTTCCTCTACGGCCCCGGATTCACCTGAGGGGCCGACTTACTCTTCCTGTTTTTTATAACTTACATTTTAGCTTATTCAGGCCAGCTTCTTCCGCCCAAAAATTCTGCCCTTTATTTCCTCCGGCAACCTTGACCCCGTCACTTGCAACACTCCATAGCAGCAACTCACCCATAGCACTGTTCCCACTATAAGCTGTATCAGCGCACCTACAAATCCCGCCAGCTGGGGTACCCCATACACAAATGCCACCAGCACACCGCCCGCCACTAGTGCGGCAACTAAGGCCCTTCCCATCTCCATCCAGCCAAGTCCGCTCAGCCTAACCAACCCGCCAGTATTCAGCAGCACCGCCATAGCCAGCGTCTGCGCCAATATCCCCGTGTCGGATGCGATCACCAGCCCGGTCGCACCCTGCAAATGATAAAGCTCCCAATACAGCGGCAGAGACAGTAGCAGTATCACTGTCCCCGCCACCATGGGAGTAAACGTATTGCCCGCCGCATAAAACGCCCGTGCATAGATCGATTGTGATGACCATAAAAACAAGGACACAGAAAATATGGAAAGATACTTCGCAATCATCACCGCATCCGCCTCATGCAGAGCACCGCCTCGCAGCAACACATCCACAATCGGGCGCGCCAGACCGATCATCGCGGCGCTACCCAGAAATGAAATCGCAATCAGTCTCGTCACCGAGGAATTCACCTGCGCCGCAAATTCTTGGTGTTTTCCCTGCCCAATCAGCGCCGCAAAAAACGGCATCGATGCCGCACCCGCCGCCTGCCCCAGCACCGCCATGGGCGCCGTGAACAGCGTCTTGGCAAAATTCAATAGTGCGATCTCGCCAGTTGCATGCGCGGCAAAATGGTTGATGATCCATGTATCGGCTGTGACCAGCGACACGCCCAGCATCAGCGGTAATGACAACCTCACCCACTCATATAGGCCGGAATGTTTCCAATTCAACGTCAGTCGAAGCTGTACTCCCAGCTGCCGGACTCCAACATAGTTCAGCACTAGGAAGCCTAAAAACGCGCCAACCAGCGCCCCCACCGCCAAAGACGATACCCCGATTCGCCCCGCCAATAGCAACACGCCAATGATGATGAAGATGTTGTAGATCAGCGGCGAGAGTGCCTGATACGCAAACTGCTTACGCACAATCAGCACCGAAGCCAAGACTCCGCCACTAAAGAAAAATAATTGTGCTGGCAGCAGGATGCGCGTCATCTCCGTCGTCAGCGCAATCTTATCCGGGCTAAATCCCCTGAAAAAATATGCCACGTATGACCGCGCAAAAACTTCGGCCAGCACTATGCCGGTGCTCAGTACAACCAGCATCATGCTTAGGATTGCTGAGAGCGCTTTTTCACCCTCGTCCTCGCGCCCCTGTTCGCGATAGCGCCCAAGGATACTCACAAACACGACCGAGGCCACTCCGCCCACCAGAAAATAATTCAGCATGTCTGGCAGTTGAAAGGCCGCGCGGTATGAGTCCGTCTGGCCGCCAGCGCCAAAGATATAGGCAATGATTTTCTCACGAACAAACCCAATTATCCGTGACAGAAAGACTGACAGTACCAGCAGCAGCGTCGCGGAGAACACCGTATGCTCATGCGATGGCCGCAGCCACTGCAATCTCCTCGGCTTCTCTCCGCCAGTAGAAACGTCGTTTGTTTCACTTGTCATGCAAACACGATTCTAACCGTCTGCAATATCACGCAGCCGCACAATCCATCGCGGGGTATCTACTTTTACTGCACAGTTATGTTGAACGTGCTCGTTGTACTGGTGGTGCCATACGTGGCAGTCACCGTCACCGCGTATGTCCCCGGAGTTGTACCGCCGTTGTTCAGCACTCCGCAGCCAACTGTGCCCGCCGCCAGCACGCTCAGCAGCAATAGCACCAGCACTTGCACCCTAAACTTCCGCCATCTCCTCGGCACACAAATCAGCAAAATACACGCCAGCACTGCCCCTCCCGGCAGAGTCCCCGCTGGCACTAACCAGCGCCCACCTTCATTTCTGTTGAAAGAAATAGTGCTGGTCTTGCCCGGCGCCTTTGTTGTGATCGTCAATGTCGCCGTGGCAGCCTTCCCATTGGTGATGAGCACCGGACTGGTCGAGCCAAAGCTCAACGTCGGCGGGTTCACCGCACCCTTAGGACTACTGGTTATCGCCGCCGTCAAAGTAATGCTGCCCGAAAATCCTGCATTCGGAGTAATCGTGATTGTGTCAGTATTATTTGATCCAGACCCCGCCACCACATTCACCGTCGATGCGCTGCTAAGAGTAAACGGCGCCGTTGTTGATGAAGTCACTGTGACCGACACCTGGTTCGTCGCGCTGTTGTAAATCAGTGCGCTCGTCGTGTCCGGCGTGTAGAGTGCGGTCAGCGTGTCCGTACCCGCCAGCAGCGTTCCCGCAGGAATGCTCACTGTCGCCGAGCCATTCACAAGCGGCACCGATGTCGCGATAAAACTACCGCAGGTCACAGATACAGTCCCCGTCGGCGATGGATAGCTACCCACTCCAGCAACCGCAATCGTCGCCGTCAACACCTGCGAGGAGGTAATGCTGGTCGCCGAAAGCGCGATCGCTATTGCTGGCGCCACACCCACAACACCCTCAGTTAGCACCGCTGAAGTCTGCGGATTGTAATTATCTGATCCACCGTAGGATGCCGTAATGCTGTCGGAACCAGCGGGCAAACTACTGGTCGTGTAGGTGGCCACACCTGCGCTGTTCAGCGTTACTGTGCCCAATGTTGTTGTCCCGTCCAGAAACGTCACCGTGCCCGTTGGTGTGCTGACGCTACCACTCACGCTCGTCGTAAATGTAACCGCTGTCGCGTATGAAACTGTGCTGGCGGATGTAGTCAGTGTCACCGTCGGGGTGGCAGGATTGACTACTTGCACATAGCTCACCTGCTTCTGCGAAATTGCATTTTGAGGACAGAGCACCATCAATCCGCACAAGCAAAGCGCGGCAACCGTGATGGCCGTCTTGGACCCTCTACCCAAATCTGTTCCTCAGGTAAATTATCGTCCTCACAGACACCTTTCCCTGCGTGGAACAAAGCCGCACGAATGCCGAATTCCCATCATAGGAATAAGCCGAAAACCTCAATTGTATTTGAATTTATAGAAAAACCAACAGGCTCGGATGAGATGCCCAGATGTGTAATTGGGTTTCAAAAAAATGGCGGAGAGGGTGGGATTCGAACCCACGGTACCATCACTGGTACGGCGGTTTTCAAGACCGCTGCCTTCAACCGCTCGGCCACCTCTCCCTACTCAAATAATATACTCACTCGGCCGTTCTCGAATCACTCCGCCCGTCAGAATTCCGCCCGCAATTACCGCATCCACACCTTATCTATGCCCATCTTCGCATTGAAGCCAATCTATAATTCGGACAGCGGAAATATCGGCAGCTGTGGTGCTGGTCCACTCAGGCCTTGAAGTAGTCTCCTGTATCAAGGTCCTCAAGTAAACCCATCTGCGTTGGAGTCCAGCCCAAACGTTCCTGCGTCAGTCTGCTCGAAGTTGGACTGTCCATGGGAACAAATGGCGCGAGAAAACCAAACTGCTTTGCTGCCTCCCCAGCAGACTTGCTTACCACAGGCACATTCAGCCGCCGCCCAATCAGCCCTGCGATCTCTCGAAATGGAATGCCCTCCTCTGCAACTGCGTGATAGGTGCCTCCCGCTGGTCCTTTCTCCAGCGCCAGTCGGAACAGCCGCGCAGCATCATCCCGGTGTACTGAGGGCCAACGGTTCAGGCCATCGCCCACGTATGCTGACTCCTTCTTCTTACGCGCAATCTGAATCAGCTGCGGCGCAAACCCGTGGTCACCATTCCCGTGAACAATGGGTGAAAGGCGGACCGCCGACGTACGAATTCCTTTCCTAGCCAATTCCTGCAACATGTCCTCCGTCCTGGCCCGCACCGCTGTGAAGGAGCTTGCATCGTAGCTGTCCGTCTCTGTCGCAAGCTGGCCCTGCTTCATGGCAAGCGTTCCAAAAGCTGCCACCAGCGGGCGGTCGCTTCCGCCAAGTGCGCCAGCGATCGTCTCCAGTGTCTTTCGATCGGTAGCCACGGCTGCACTCACAAACCGCAACATTATTCCACTGGGTGCTCCACCTGCAAATACGCGCAGCCTTGTAGATAGCGGTATATGTGACAGCTTATGATAAAAAGCAGTGTGGATTGCACCATCCGCCGCCGCCGCCGCACGCCGCAGACCATCAAGGTCTTCTACTGTTCCCACCTGCACCTGAGCGCCTGCCTCAATCAGCTTTTTGCCCGACTCCGCAGAGCGCGCCAGTCCCGTAACCTGGTGTCCCGCTGCCAATAGTTCCTTCACAATTGCAAATCCAATGAATCCTGTAGCACCCGTTACAAAAATTTTCATAACCTACCCTCTTCATTCAAGCTAATGTTTCACTGCGTCCTTAGTCTGCCCAGCGTTTACGCCAATATTTAGATACCAAAAATATCTCAATAGCCAGAGTACTACGCATCCACATTTACAATTAGATTTACAATCAACAGACACTTTGCACCATCCTCTGACTTGAAAGCATCTCTAGTAACAGATTTCATGCCCGCAACCACACAAAGACCGTCGACCTTTGAAAATACGCTGGCCAGCGCACGCACCACCATGCTTTTTAGCGAAGTGGTCCGTCTCGCGGTCGATAGTTTCCGTGCCAGCAAAGTCCGCTTTATGCTCACCATGCTGGGTATGGTCATCGGCTCGGCCTCCATCATCCTCGTCGTGACCATCGGCATGACCGGCACTGAATATGCCCTTCACCTGCTCGACAGCATCATGCCCAACTCAGTCGAGTTGGAGTGGTCCGGTGGCCCCACCCCCGGCCCTGCCAACACCTCCACGCCCGACTACATGACCCGTGAGGACCTCCAAGCCGTCCTCGATCAGGTCCCCGGAATTGCCGCCGCCTCACCTGTGTTGGACATGCGCGACGGTATCACCATGCCTGGCGGCATTGTCCGCGATATTCAGGTCCTCGGCGTATCGCCTCAGTACAAACTCGTCCGAAACCTCACCATTGTCTCCGGCCGCTTTTTCGATGATGAAGATGCCCTCACCCACGCCAAAGTCGCCGTCATCACTCCCCAGTTTGCCAAAAATATGTTCGGGTCTGTCGATGCCGCCATTGGTAGCACCGTCTCACTGCGCGGAATTCCCTTCACTGTGATCGGCACATTCAAAGAGAGCGTGGAGACCTTCGGTCAGACCGAAATCGACGAGCAGACCATCCTAATCCCCTATCAGGTCGCCACCTATTTCACCGGCACCAACACAGTCCGGCAAATGTACTTCAGTATGGACAATCGCGACGATGTCATCCCCGGAGCAGAACAGATTGTCGCCGTCATGCATTCCCGCCATCGCGCCAACTCGGTCTACAAGGCCTTCACCATGACGCAAATGCTCTCCATTGCCGCACAAATTTTGAATGCCCTCACCATCGTGCTCACCCTCACCGCAGCCATCACTCTGGTAGTCAGCGGAGTTGGCATCATGAACAGCATGTTGGCCAATGTTCAGGCACGCATCAAAGAAATCGGTATCCGCAAAGCGCTCGGTGCCACAGCACAGGAAATTAGAATGCAATTTCTCGTCGAGGCCGTGTTCATCTCCTTCAGCGGCGGCCTCATCGGCACCATCCTCGGACTCTCCATCCCCATCGGAGTGAACCTATTTACGCCGTTCCATATTCCTGTGTCCTCTTGGTCGGCGGTCATCGCCTTGGCAACATCCGTCATCGTAGGTGTCATCTTCGGCACACTTCCTGCAAACCGTGCCGCACAGCTTGACCCCGTCGAAACGCTGAAATACGAGTAGCCCGACTGCACTCCCGTTGAGCTGTATCAACTACATCATCATGGCCAGCTTTTCCAGCTCATCACCCAGGCAGGCAATCGAGCAGCGCTGACCCTCCACGCGCTCCACCGCTTCCTGTGCGCTTTGCCGCGACACACCATAGCCCCTGCTCACTAGAAACATACTCAAAAACTCTGCAGCCTGCCAGTTGTCCAGTCCGGATTGCAGCAAATCATAGCGCAGACTTTCCAGTTCTACATCACTGAACTTCTCCACTACCGCTTTTTGTTTCGCCTGCGAGTTCATGTCTTTTAGACGCTCTTGGCGCGAACACGTCGCTGGTACCATCACCCCTGTCCCCTGCAACACATTACGCATCTAACAGCCATTGGTTCCACAATGTCTCCCATTCTCACAAATCCGTTAGGATAAAAGTGGGTTCGCCATCACTTTATGACTACCACCACCACACCCCGCATTTTGGATGGCAATGCCATCGCTGCCGAAATCAAATCTGAAACCGCTGCCCATGTCCGCGAACTCACCGCACACGGCCTGCGCCCCGGACTCGCCGTTGTCCTCGTCGGCTCCGTCGCCGCCTCCCAAATTTACGTCCGCAGCAAGGTCCGCACATGCGAGCAACTCGGCATCTTCAGCGAAATGATCACCCCGATCGAGTCCATCTACACCGACGAACTGATCGCCATCGTACATCAACTCAATGCCCGTGATGACATTGACGGCATCCTCGTTCAACTCCCTCTCCCAGCCCATGTGGATACAAAACTTGTCCTTGATGCCATCTCGCCCGAAAAAGATGTCGACGGGCTGCATCCTGTCAACGCTGGCCGTCTTATCACTGGCCGCCCCGCTCTCGCCCCCTGCACCCCCGCCGGAGTCATTGAAATTCTCAAGCGCAGCAACATTCCCATAGCCGAAAAAAATGCAGTCGTACTGGGCCGCAGCGATCTCGCCGGTAAACCCATGGCCATACTTCTACTGCAACAGCACGCCACCGTAACCATCTGCCACAGCAAAACCCGCGACCTCGCCCACCACACCCGCCACGCAGATATTCTCGTCGCCGCCATCGGCATCCCCGGCTATGTCACGCCAGACATGGTCCGCCCCGGCGCGACCCTCATCGACATCGGCATCAACCGCATCAGCGACCGCACTGACTTCGACCGCTTCTTCGCCGGAGACACCACTCGTGAGGAAAATTTCGCCACCAAAGGCTACACCATCGTCGGAGACATCCATCCTGCCGCCTTCGCCATTTCCGCTGCCTATACGCCAGTCCCAGGCGGCGTCGGCGCGCTCACCATCGCCATGTTGATGGTCAACACGGTTACTGCCGCCCGTCAGCGTCGCGGCCACACCGTTGCCCTCACAGGCGTAAAAAACTAATGCTGCGCGTTGGCCTCACCGGCGGTCTCGGCAGCGGCAAATCCACCGCCGCCGACATCTTCCATTCCCTCGGCGCCCACATCATCAAGGCCGACCAGATTGGCCGCGACCTAATGCAGCCCGGCCAGGCCGTCTACCGCCAAATCGTCTCCCACTTCGGCCCCACCATCGTCGCTGCCAATGGCGAACTCGACCGCCCCGCTCTCGCCCAGCTCGTCTTTGATGGCGAAGCTGCCCAAAATCATCTCGACGCGCTCAACGCCATCGTCCACCCAGCAGTCATCGCAGTCCAGTTAGATTGGATGAATCAAATCGCCGAGCGCGAACCCAAGGCCATCGCCATCGTCGAGTCCGCCCTCATCTTTGAAACAAAATTTGCCGATGACATGCGCCGCTTTGATCACATCCTCCTGGTCACCGCACCTGACGATCTAAAAATCTCCCGTTTCGTCGCCCGCTCGCTCTCTGGCCGCACCTCCTCCCCAGCCCAGCAGGCAGCCCTTGAAGCCGACGCACGCCAGCGCCTCACGCATCAAATTCATGATGAAGAAAAAGCCCCTTACTGTGACTTCATCCTCAACAATTCCGGCTCACTCGCCCATCTGGAGAAGCAGGTCCGTAGCATCTACAACCTCCTCAAAAGCGAAGCCAGCGCTCCCCGCCCCGTTAACAACTCGCGCCCAATCTAGCTACAATATTTGTTGTTGCTGTTTCATCTCCACCCGCTCTTGTATTGAGGTGCCTCTATGAATCTGCGTCGCTTGTTGCTGGTTGTTCTCTTCGTTAGCGGCTTTTATTACCTGACGACGATGGCCCTGCCCACCGGCTCCCTTGCCCATTGGCTCCATCTACCCGCTGGCAACAACCTGTTCACACACCGTCTTCTGAGCGGAGTAGAACTCACTGAAGCCAGCGCCCAACCCGCCTTTGATGCCGAGGAACTCAACAACATCTCTGTCTACAAAAAAGCCCTGCCATCGGTCGTCAATATCACTTCCCACGCTGTCGCTTTCGACTTCTTCTACGGCCCCGTCCCGCAGGAAGGCCAGGGTTCCGGCTTCATCCTTGATAAAGAGGGCCACATCCTCACCAATAATCACGTCGTAGCCGATGCCCAGCAGCTCGAAGTCACCCTCTTCGACAAGCACAAGTACAAGGCAAAAGTCGTCGCTATCGACAAGGCGCATGACCTCGCCCTGCTCCAGATCAACGCCCCTAACCTCACCCCCGCCGTCCTTTCAGACTCCAGCGGTCTCATGGTCGGCCAGAAGGTCTACGCCATCGGCAATCCCTTTGGCCTCAGCGGCACCATGACCACCGGCATCATCAGTGCCATCCGCTCCTTCTATGGCCCCAACCGCACTCCCATTGACAATGCCATCCAGACCGATGCAGCCATCAATCCCGGCAACTCCGGCGGCCCGCTGCTCAACTCCCGCGGAGATGTCATCGGCATCAACACCATGATCGCTTCCAACGGTGCCGACCAAAGCTCCGGCATCGGCTTTGCCATCCCCATCAATACCGCCAAAGCTGTTTTGGATGATTTTGCCCACTATGGCCGCGTCCGTCGCCCCTCCCTCGGCATCGTGCCACTCTCCATCGGTCCCGACCTTGCTGAGCAAATCGGCCTCGTCGCTGACTATGGCGTCCTCATCGAGCGCACCCTGCCCGGCGGAGCTGCGGAGCGCGCCGGTCTGCGCGGCGGCGGCCAGAAAGCCTACCTCGGCAACACCCCCATCTACCTCGGTGGTGATCTCGTCGTCGCCATTGACGGTCAGGAAGTTGCCAACGCGCAGGATTTAGAGTCCGTCATGGACGCCCACCGCACCGGCGACACAGTCACCGTCACCGTCTTCCGCGGACGCAAGCGCATGGACGTTCACGTCACCCTCACCGACGACCGCGACGACACCACCATATAGCCGTGTCTGCTTCCGGCTACCCAAATTTTCCGCTTCCCGTTACTATTTATTTGCTGCAACAACTTTCTCATTGAGAACTTCCCCATTCCCTGCCCAAAAATCAGCAGGCCCCACACGAAGGAGTTGCACCGATGCCCCACTGGACTGCGCAGCAAATCGAGTCACAAAATGGCCGCACAGCCATCGTCACCGGTGCTAACAGCGGCATCGGCCTTCACACCGCCAGTGGACTCGCAGCAGCCGGTGCCCACGTCGTCCTCGCCTGCCGCGACAATGCCAAGGCCGCCACCGCAGCCGAATACATCTGCAGCAAGCACCCCAGAGCATCGGTCGAAACTGCAACTCTCGACCTAGCCAGCCTTGCCTCTATCCACACCTTTGTGGATCAGTTCAAATCCCACCACCAGCAGCTCGACATCCTCGTCAACAATGCCGGAGTGATGGCTTTCCCCCAGCGTCGCGCCACCGCCGACGGCTTTGAAATGCAATTTGGCACCAATCATCTCGGCCACTTCGCGCTAACTGGACTGCTCGTCCCCTCCCTGCTGGCTTCTCCCACGCCGCGCGTCGTCACCGTCAGCTCCATCGCACACAAGTCCGGCCAAATCCATTTCAACGACCTGAACTGGAACCAGGAATACGCCCCCTGGCCCGCCTATGGACAAACCAAACTGGCCAATCTCATGTTTGCGCTGGAACTATATCGCCGCGCCGAGCAGTCCGGCAGTAAGATCATCAGCGTCGCCGCACACCCCGGTGTCTCCATGACCAATATAGTCAAGAACGGCCCCGGCAGCAGCGGACTAAAGGCAGTTGTTTTGAATTTGCTTGGGCCGCTCCTCATGCAGCCAGACTGGCAGGGCGCATTGCCCTCGCTCTATGCCGCCACCGAGAACGGCCTCAACGGTGGGGAATACATCGGTCCCGATGGTTTCCTGGAATGGCGCGGCTGGCCTACTCTGGTCAAGCCCACCGCCCGTGCCCTCGATGAAGTCGCTGCCCTGCAACTCTGGGACATTTCCGAGTCACTCACCGGTGTCACCTACCCATCGCTGGTCTAACCTCAATCAAGTCGAAGATAAACTCTGCTATTGCATACATTTATAAATACTAATTTGACATATCTGATTTGGGTTATTCAGCCTATGCAAACTAGCGTAGCTTTTTGAGGAGCTTCCTATGCTATCTCTAGTTTCGCAAAGATTAATATTCTCCTCTGCGTGATTGCCTTATGCGGCATACTCATTGCAATTTGGATTACTAATTTTTCAGGTAATTCTCAACCTGCTTCTTCCGCGGCATCTTATGAACCACTCACTACGAGTACTCCCATGTATACACCACGTTTCCTGGCACAATTCGATAGTCTTGCAAAAACGGCGCATCTGACCGGCAACAATAAAGAATTTGCTGAGAAATCCATCTCATTCTTTATCGATCCTGCTATTGGAAGGAAAAACTCCTCACAATTAGCTTGTCGTTTAGAACTAGCCGAGGACCGCTTTCGCGACAACAAGCAACCACTAACCACCGAAGAGAATGTGGCGGACACATTTAATTCACTGCGTTCAGGCTTGTATGACAATCAAGTTTTTGAACCTGTTACACCGAATGAAGTACACATATTGCGGAACAATATGGCACGATACAGTCCAAATCTATTTCTGACTGACAAAGAGTACTTTTCACCTGTTGAATTGTTGGTTCCACTTTTCCTAATTATTTACAACAACGGTGCGATACACGGAATCAAAGACTATCCAGATGAATCTATCGAATCTGGGCACACAACGATGATGTTAACTGGAACATTGATGGAGAAATCGAATACTCCAACCCTATTCGAATCTATTCAATCAAAAGCCCACCTCATGTCAAAACAAAAAAATATGAGCTGGCTTACAAAACCTTTCAACAGTTACAAATTTGATCCACAAGACAAATAAATGCCGACGAATATGGATTGAGTAACTATGTTCAGTTCAATGCTCTATTTCAACTCGATCTTATTTAGTAGTGAAAAAAATCTACTGCAGCACATACCGTCGGCCTTGCACTTCATACTCGCCGCTTAGCACCCGCGCAATTGCCTCAGGATACGCAATATGTTCCTGCTCCAATATCCGCGCCGCCAGCGTCGCCTCATCATCTGAATCCAGTACCGACACCGCCCGCTGCAAGATAATCACGCCGTGGTCCAGCTGCTCATCCACAAAATGCACCGTGCA
>Ga0116226_10001746_pt1 | contig 18850 bp, 15 predicted proteins | sample S1TSphfallax_FD_89692 | JGI IMG/M metagenome (GOLD analysis project Ga0116226, IMG submission 89692) | Host-associated microbial communities from peat moss isolated from Minnesota, USA - S1T2_Fa - Sphagnum fallax MG | ecosystem: Host-associated > Plants > Peat moss > Unclassified | place: USA... | reverse complement strand
GGCGCTGGGGATGTTCAATTTTTCCTGCGCAATGCGTGCGCCCAACGACAGGGTCGAGAAGGCGACCACCGTCTGCTGATCGGCGTACCGTTCGATCAGTCGGAATACTTGATCGACGGCGGGAATGAGCACCCGTGCGATGATGCCGAAGCCTTTGCGCGGATGCCAAAGATCCGGATTGGCAATCACGCCATGCGCTTCTGTCGCCGTCCCCACCCCCAAAAAGCGCAGACCCTGCGATTCGATCTGCGCCTGAAAGATCGGGTTGGTGATCACGGTGGCGCGATGTCCGCGTGACTGCAGCGCCACGCCGAGCGCAACGAAGGGATTCACGTCGCCGGAACTGCCCAGCGTCGGCAGCAATACGTTCACGTCAGCGCTCGAACTTGGTCGACAGGATGATGGACGAATGCGTGCGCTCGACCCCCTCCAGTTCGCCGATCTGATCGATGACTTGATCCATTTCGGCGACCGAAGCGGCAGCCGCGACGGCGATCAGATCCGCATCGCCACTCACCGAATGCAGCACTTTCACCTGCTTGATGGCCCGCAGGGCCGCGGTCACCGCGCGCGTTTCCTTGGGCCCGATCTTGATCATCACGTGCGCGCGCACCGCGCCCAACGCGTGCTCGGGTGCCAGACGCACGCCGTAACCGACGATCACGCCGCGCTTCTCCAGCCGTTCAATCCGGCTTTGCACGCTGGTTCGAGACCGGCCCACCAACCGCGCCAGCTCGGCCGTCGAAGCCCGACCATTTTCCGCCAGTGCCGATAATAAGCGTTCGTCGATGGAATCCATGTCACTTTGCCGCACATATCCTTCGAATTGCCTAGCTTATACCTGTAAATTGGCTAATTTGTCCCTTTAATTCGCAAGGTAACCGCGCAAGACTGTCGCTCACTTGTGGGAGGCGACATGAAAGACATCGTTATCGTAGGCGCGGGCAAGATCGGCTCGATGATCGCCGAGCTGCTGGCAGGTTCCGGGGACTACAACGTCACCGTCATCGATCGCGCCGCCGCGCAGCTGGATCGCCTGGAAACGGCGCGGCCCGTATCCAAATTGGTCGCCGACATCACGCACGCCGAAGGCCTGCGCACGATTCTGGGCGGCAAGTTCGCCGTGTTGAGTGCGGCTCCCTACCATGCGACCCGCCTGATCGCCGAAGCGGCCAAGGATGCCGGTGCACACTATCTGGATCTGACCGAGGACGTGGCCAGCACGCGGGTGGTCAAGCAGCTTGCCGACGGCGCCCGCTCTGCGTTCATTCCGCAGTGCGGCCTTGCCCCTGGGTTCATCACCATCGTTGCCAGCGACCTTGCGTCCCGCTTCGAAGAACTCCACGACGTGCGCATGCGGGTGGGTGCGCTGCCGAAATTTCCCTCGAACGCGCTCAATTACAACCTGACGTGGAGCACCGACGGCGTCATCAACGAATACTGCGAACCCTGCGAAGCCATCGTCAACGGTAAGCTTCGCGAGACGCAGCCGCTGGAGGAGCTGGAGGAATTCTCGCTGGATGGCATTCTGTACGAGGCATTCAACACTTCCGGCGGCCTGGGCACGCTGTGTGAAACCCTGGCCGGCAAGGTGCGCAACCTCAACTATCGCACCATCCGCTACCCCGGTCATGCTGCCATCATGAAAGCGCTGCTGAATGACCTCCGGCTGCGGGACCGGCGTGAGCTCTTGAAGGATATCCTGGAGAACGCCGTGCCCGTCACTCTGCAGGACGTGGTGATCGTATTCGTGACGGTCAGCGGCAAGCGCAATGGTCAACTCATGCAGGAAACCTACGCCCACAAGATCTACGCGGCGCCGGTCGGCGGCCGCGTGCGCAGCGCGATCCAAATCACCACGGCGGGCGGCATCTGCGCAGTCCTCGACATGTTGAGCCACGGCGCGCTCGCCCGCTCCAGCGGGTTGATCCGCCAGGAGGAAATCGGTTTGTCGCCGTTTCTCGAAAATCGCTTCGGCCGCTGCTACGCCCAGCCGGGGCTGGCCATCCCAAACGCCGCCTGAGCCGCAGGTCCACGCGACCAAAGGTCGAGCTACCTGCGGCTCGAGATCAGGTACGTTCGACTTAAGATCAGCTACGCGCGGTGTGCGCGTTGTCGGGTGCAGCGATGAAGCTACCGATCGCCGCCAGGATCGGTGCCCGGTAGCGCAGCGGCGCGCTGAGCGCGGCAGCCGTGTCGGCGTGAGTCAGATTCGGATAGAGATCCAAGGTCACGGGAACGCCGAGTTTTTGCAGCGCAGCCGCCAGATTGCGCGAATTTTTCGGCCATACCGTATCGTCCTTGAGCCCATGGACCAGCAGCATGGGCGGCGAGTCCGCACGCACGAAGTTGATGGGTTGAGATTCAGGGTAGAGCGGCGGCGGACCGAACATGTCCTTGACGTCGGGTTCCAGTAGCGGCAGGAAGTCGTACGGTCCCGACAAGCCGATCACGCCGGCGATGCGCGTAGCTTTCGTGGGCGCCGTCGGCTTTGCGATGGCAGCGAGATAACGCTGATCCAACGTCACCAGCGCTGCCATGTGGGCGCCGGCCGAATGTCCCATCAAAATCAGCCGCTCGGGATCGGCGCCATGGTCGGCAGCGTGTTCACCCGCCCATTGCGCCGCGCGTGCCGCATCGTCCATGAAGCCGGGCATCTTGACCTGCGGATAATGGCGGTAGTTGGGCAGCACCGCGACACAGCCCAATTCGGTCAAAGCAGCGCCGACGAAGCGGTAATCGCTCTTGTCGCCGTAGCTCCAACGGCCGCCGTGCCAGAACACCACCACGGTGCGCGCAGCATCGGGCTTGTGCGGCACGTATACATCCAGACGATGTTGTGGATCCTCGCCGTAGGCAATATCCGTATGGCGCGTGTAGGAGCCGAACACGGCGGGAAAATTAACCGCGAAGAACGCGGCCTTTGAACAAGCGGCCGTGGCGGTTGCCAGCAGGCAGGAGATCGCCGTGCGGCGCGACATCGCGCTACCGGCAGGCATGGGTGGGGCGGTCCGACGCATCGATCAGGCCATGTTGCAGCAGCCACGCTCGCGCGTCCTCCGCGTCGTGTTCGAACCATGCGCCCGCGCTCCCCAGCCTGAAGGTGTAGCCCCACTCGTCCATATCGCGGCACATGCGTGGCCCGCCGACCCGCGGCAGCGACATCGCCAGCAGGATCTGCAGATAGCACACTGCATTCTCTTCGGCGTGATCGCCGCCCGCGTCGGTGTCCAATCCGGCGCGCCGTTCCGGGGTCATGCAAATGAAATGTGCGCCCTCGTGCAGCACGGAGTGCAGCGGCGTATCGAGACGCGCATAGATTGTCGATCCGACCAAACCGGCCTCCCGATCGCCCCAATAGGAACCTGGGATCTTCTCACCCGCCGCCACCAGGCGCATCTCCAATCCATAACAATCCAGCAGCAATTGCAGGTCGAGTCGGTCGATGGCGTTGAGAAGGAGCACCGCGGGCAGCCTTTCTACCGATGCGCGCAACGCTACTTCAAGCTCGTCAGCCGGTGCATGGCGATCGCCGCCAGATCGCGCGCCATCTGCTGCCGCAAGATGTCCGCCTCGTGTTCTTTGGCAAGCTGTACGTTCTGGTTGAAGCTGTAATCCTTCGACAAACTGATGGTCTGCGACGGCAGCACCTCCTTGTCGGCGCGCTGCACCGAAAACGTCACGCTGTAGGTGAGCTCGTATTCGGTGGGTATATTGGCAGCAGAAACCGACAAAGTACGCTGCGCGACCTGATCACGGGTGACATCTATGGTCGCGGTCGCGCCCTCCCGGCCCGGCTGCAACAGCGCGCCGGCGCTCGTGAGCTGATGCTCGAATTCACGGGAGAAATCCGTGTAAGGATCCTTCAACGACACATACGGATGCGCCATCGAGGGCGGCAGCGGGTCGCTGCCCACCAGCCGGAAGCCGCATGCGGACAATGCCGGCAGCAGCGCGAATGCCAACAGCAGCGCGGCCACGCCCGTGTTGCGACTATTCAAACAATCCCTCGCATCGCAATTCATCAGACCACGATATTGACGAGTTTGCCGGGCACGACGATCACCTTGCGAACCGCGGCGGCGCCGACGAATTTCTGCACGTTGGCGTCGCCCAGTGCCGCCGCGCGGATCGCGTCCTCCGCGGCATCGACCGCGACGGTGATGCGGCCTCGCAATTTGCCGTTCACCTGCACCACCAAATCCATGGTGGCGGACTCGAGCGCTTGTGCATCGACCGGCAGCCAAGACTCATCGATCAACGGCGTGCTGTGGCCCAATGCGTGCCACAACGCGTGTGTGACGTGTGGAATGATGGGCGAGAGGCCCAGCACCGCGATCTCCAACGCCTCCTGCATCACGCCGCGATCCTGCGGGGTGTTCTGCGGAAACTTCCCCAGGGAGTTGAGCAATTCCATGACGGCGGCGATTGCCGTGTTATAGGTACGGCGGCGGCCGATATCGTCGGTCACCTTCGCCAACGTCTGATGCGCGGTGCGCCGCATCGCGGTTTGCGCCTCGTTCAGGGCGTTCTTGTCGAGTGCCGCGGCGCCGCGCGACACGTGCTCGTACACCGCTTTCCACAGGCGCTTGATGAAGCGGTAGGCACCCTGCACGCCCTCGTCCGACCACTCCAACGTCTGCTCCGGCGGTGCTGCGAACATGGTGAACAAGCGCGCCGTGTCCGCACCGAATTCGCCGATCAACACCAGCGGGTCGACACCGTTGTTCTTGGATTTCGACATGGTGACGATGCCACCGGATTCCACCGGCTTGCCGTCGCTGCGCAACACCGCTACTCGCTGCTGGCTCGCCGGGTCGGTGGTGACGGTCACATCGACCGGGTTGAAATACTCGATGCGGCCCGACTCAGGCTTGCGGAAGTAAACCTCGTTCAGCACCATGCCCAGCGTGAAGAGGTTGGCGAACGGCTCGGAAAATTGGACCTCACCGATGTCGGCGAGAAATCGCGTCCAAAAGCGTGAGTACAAAAGATGCAGGATGGCATGCTCGATGCCGCCGATGTATTGATCCACCGGCAGCCAATAGCGCACCCGTGCATCGAGCATGGAGCGGTCATTGCCGGCGCAGGCGAAGCGCAGGAAGTACCATGACGAATCGACGAAAGTGTCCATCGTGTCGGTTTCCCGGCGCGCAGCGGCGCCGCACCGTGGGCATGCAACGGCGAGGAACCGCTCATCCTTGAGCAGCGGATTACCGCTGCCGTCCGGTACCAGATCGGTCGGCAGCACCACCGGCAGCTGCTCATCCGGCACCGGCACCGCGCCGCAGGCCGCGCAATGAATGATGGGAATGGGGCAGCCCCAATAGCGCTGTCGTGAAATCCCCCAGTCGCGCAGCCGCCACGTGATGCGCTTCTCGCCGAGGCCCGCGCGCTTCAGATCGGCTGCCACCGCATCGACGGCAGCTTGGAAATCCAAGCCATCGTAAGGCCCAGAGTTGATGCAGCGGCCATGCGCGGCGTACCACGGTTGCCACGCTTGCGTGGAATACTCACGGCCGTCCACGTCGATGACTTGTCGGATGGGCAGCCCATACTTCTTGGCGAACTCGAAATCCCGCTCATCGTGGGCGGGCACACCCATCACCGCGCCGTCGCCGTAGCTCATCAATACGTAGTTTCCCACCCACACCGGCACCGGCGCCGAGGTGATCGGGTGGCGCACGGTAAGCCCCGTGGGCATGCCGCGCTTCTCCTGGGTCGCGAGCTCGGCTTCGATGGCCGGCCCGCGTTTGCATTCCTCGATGAAGGCGGCAAGCGCCGGATTTCCGGCGGCCGCGTGCGCGGCAAGCGGATGCTCGGCGGCGACCGCACAAAAAGTCACGCCCATGATGGTGTCGGCGCGCGTGGTAAAGGCGTGCATGACCCCCGACCCGCCGATCTCGTGCGGGAAACCCAGTCGCACGCCCTCGCTCCTGCCGATCCAATTGGCTTGCATGGCGCGAACCCGCTCGGGCCAGCCCTGCATGGTGTCCAACGACTCGAGCAGCTCGTCCGCGTAGGCCGTGATCTTCAGGTAATACATCGGGATCTCGCGCTTCTCGACCAGAGCGCCGGTACGCCAGCCGCGGCCGTCGATGACCTGTTCGTTGGCCAGAACGGTCCTGTCGAGCGGATCCCAATTCACCACGCCGGTTTTCTGATACGCGATTCCCTTCTCCATCATCCGCAGAAACAGCCATTGATTCCAACGGTAATAAGCGGGATCGCAGGTCGCCAGCTCACGGCTCCAGTCCAGTGCCACCCCCAGTGACTTGAACTGTCCCTTCATGTACGCGATGTTGTCGTAGGTCCATTTGGCGGGCGGCACGCCGTTGGCAATGGCGGCATTCTCGGCGGGCAGCCCGAAAGCGTCCCACCCCATGGGCTGCAGCACGTTGCGCCCGTTCATGCGCATGAAGCGCGACAGCACGTCGCCTATGGTGTAGTTGCGTACATGTCCCATGTGCAGGCGGCCGCTTGGATACGGAAACATGGCGAGGCAATAATACTTCTCGCGAGTCGCGTCCTCTTTGGCCTCGAAGCAACGGTGTTCGTCCCAATGAGCCTGTGCCTGCGCCTCGACGGCAGCGGGTTCGTATCTTTCTTGCATGATTGGGCCGCAGAATACCGCAAGATGCCCCGCGGCCGCGAACTCACGGACATAAGGCGGTAATTCGACGAGGGCGTCATGCAATCAAGGCGGTCATGCGAAATTTGAATTTTTTGACGGCTTTCGCGCTCAGCACCTTGAGCGGGTGCCTGTGGTTCCTGGCGGTGGCGCCTTTCGATCACGCGTATCTCGCCTGGATCGCCTCCGTACCGTTGCTCGCCGCGCTCGATAAAACTCCGCGCTTGTCCCGCGCGCTTTTCCTGGGATGGTGGGCCGGCGTGATCGAAACCGGCGGCGGCTTCTATTGGCTCATCGACGTGATGCAGCGCTTTGCGGATTTCCCCTTCATCGGCGCGGCGCCGATATTCTTCGCCTTCTGCGCGGCCCGCGCGCTCATCTTCCTGGTGTTCACCGCCATCCTCGTCGGCGTGCGGCGCCACTTGCAGCTGCCCATGACCTTGCTCGCGCCGCTGGCCATGGTGAGCGGCGAACTTGTGGTGCCGCAGATATTTCCCTGCGGTCAGTGGATCAGCCAGGCGTGGCATCCCTTGGTCATTCAAATCGCGGACATCACCGGTCCGTTCGGCGTGACCGCGATCCTGCTGATGGTCAGCGGCGCACTCTACGATGTCACGCAAGGAGCGCGTGCCGCACGCCTGCCGGCCACCGCCGCCGCCGCGGTGCTCGCCGCAGTCCTCCTCTACGGCGCGATCCGCATGCACCAGGTGGATGCGGCAATGGCCGCCGCACCTCGGCTCGACATCGGCTTGGTCCAGCCCAATTTTGCGTACAGCGTGAGCGGCGACGAATCGCGGGAGGAGATTTTGCGCCAGCTCACCGCACTGCAGGAACAATCGCGGCGGCTGCAGGGACAAGGTGCGCGCCTGTTGCTGTGGAGCGAAGGCAGCTTTCCGGTCGCCGTACCGCGCGATTTCAGCGAGGATTTTGCGCCCGATTCGCTGATCATGATCCGTCGCGGCTTCGATGTCCCCACCATCATCGGCGCCGATATGTACGACGCAGCGCACGACGATGCTTTCAATTCCGCCATACTGCTCGACGCCGACGGCCGGGTCGGCGGGCGCTATGACAAGGTAAGGCTGCTCGCTTTCGGCGAATACATTCCCGGCATCGAGGCCTTTCCCTGGCTGCGCAAGTTTTTGCCCGAAGGCGCCGGCCGCTTCACGCCGGGCAGCGGTCCCGGTGTGCTGAATTTCGCGGGTCCGGCCGGACAAACCTGGCATTTCGCTCCGGTGATCTGCTACGAAGATATACTTCCCGGATTCATCCGCGGCGTCGGCCGGTTGCACCCCAACCTGCTGGTGAATCTTACCAGCGATTCCTGGTTCGGCGCGGATACCGAACCGTGGGAACACCTGGCATTATCGGTATTCGCGGGGGTAGAGTTGCGCGTCAGCCTGGTGCGCGCGGTGAATTCCGGAGTGTCTGCGCTCATTGACGCAAATGGACGAGTGGTGCAACAGACCTATGCCGATGATCCGTACCGCCGCCCGCGGCCCTCGGACGGCGTCGTGGTTTCGGCGGCCATCATGAGCGGCAGCGCGACCATCTTCACCCGCGTCGGAAATCTGTTCGCCTATCTGTGCCTGGCGGCGTGCTTGCTCGCGGCAGGCGCAGCGTGGCGACGGAGCCGCGCGGGGTGACGCGCGCTGCGGCAGCCGCGGAGTTCCTCGCGGGAGGCGGCGAGGTCGGGCGGCGAATGCGCGCAAAGCGCTGGGAAGAAACCGCGCTTGGGCCGCCTGACCTATGGCCTCAGAGCCTGAAGACGGTGGTGCGCATCGTGCTCACGTCTCGCTATCAGATGTGGATGGCATGGGGTCCGGAGCTCGCGTTCTTCTACAACGATGCCTACCGGCCGACGCTGGGCGTCAAGCATGAATGGGCGCTCGGTGCCTCGGCACGCGAGGTTTGGAAGGAAATCTGGCCTGACATCGGCCCGCGCATCGAGCACGTTCTATCCGGCGGCGAGGCCACCTGGGATGAAGGACTGCTGCTGTTCCTCGAGCGCAGCGGTTATCCCGAGGAGACCTACCACACCTTCTCGTATTCACCGCTGGCCGACGACGACAACAAGGTCGTGGGTATGCTCTGCGTGGTCACCGAGGAGACCGAGCGCATCATCGGCGCAAGGCGGCTCGCCGGTTTGCGCGAACTCGCCGCGGAGATCCCGAAGAACAACACTCGTGCGGCGGTGCTCGATGCGTCCCAGCGCCAGCTGAATCAACTTCTGACGGATCTGCCGTTTACCCTGCTGTATTTGTTCGACGATGCCGGCAATGCGGTCTTGAGTGCGCGCAGTGGCTTCGAGCGCGATCACGCCATCGCGCCGCACCGCATCGACCGGCACGACCCGCAGGCGGTTTGGCCGGTGGAGGAACTGCTGTCGCGCAGGGCCATGGTAAGCATCGAGGGATTGAGCGACCGTTTCTCGGATCTACCCCGGGGCGCGTGGGGCAAGGCGCCGCGCGAGGCGATCGTGGCTCCGATCGCGCAGCAGGGCCAGGACGCACCCGCGGGGTTTCTCGTGGCCGCCATCAATCCGTTCCGGCGCCTGGATGACTCCTACCTCGGCTTCATCGATCTGGTGGCGGGTCAGCTGGCCTCAGGGCTCGCCAACGCTCAAGCGCACGAGGAGGCAGCCCGGCGCGCCGACGCATTGGCGGAGCTGGACCGTGCCAAAACCACCTTCTTCTCCAACGTCAGCCACGAATTCCGCACGCCGCTGACGTTGATGCTCGGACCGTTGGACGATCTGCTGGCGCAACCCGACGACGCGCAGCTGGGCGAGCATCGGCAATTGCTGCACATCGCCCAGCGCAACGGGGTGCGGCTGCTCAAACTCGTCAACACCCTCCTGGATTTCTCGCGCATCGAAGCGGGCCGTATGCAGGCGAGCTTCGAGCCGGTGCAATTGCACAGCTATACCGCTGAGCTTGCCTCGGCATTTCGATCGGCCATGGAAAAGGCGGGGCTGCGCCTCATCGTCGACGCGGCGCCACTCGCGAACACGGTGTTCGTCGACCGCGACATGTGGGAGAAGATCATCCTGAATCTGCTCTCGAACGCATTCAAGTTCACGTTCGAAGGCGAAATCCGCGTCGAGACTCGTACCTCACCCGACGGCAAGCACGCGCAGATCACGGTGAGCGACACCGGTACCGGCATACCGGCAGAGGAGTTGCCGCACCTGTTCGATCGATTTCGCCGCATCGAAGGCGCGCGCGGGCGCTCCATCGAAGGCAGCGGCATCGGCCTGGCTTTGGTGCAGGAGCTGATCAAGGCCCATGGGGGGCATATCGAGATATCGAGCGACGTCGGGCGCGGCACGGCCGCGACGATCAATGTGCCCTTCGGCGATGCGCACCTGCCGCGGGATCAAGTGGGCCGCTTGCGCGAAACCGACACGACCCAGGCGCGGGTGCAGCCCTACATCGATGAGGCGCTCGGTTGGCTGGCGGATGCCGGCGCGGAAATCGAGACCAACGTGCTTGGCCAGACCGCCGGCCAAACCGGCGTATTCGCTCTCGATGTTCGCAACCGCGGCCAGAAGGTGCTGCTGGTGGATGACAATCTCGACATGCGTACCTATTTGCAGAAGCTGCTGGAGACGGCGGGATTCACCGTCGACGCGGCGGGCGATGGTGAGGAGGCTTTGGCGGCCGCAATGCTCGGCAAGCCTGACTTGGTGCTGTCCGACGTCATGATGCCCAAGATGGACGGATTTCAGCTGCTGGCCGCATTGCGCGCGGATGTCCGGCTGCGCGATGTCCCGGTCCTGCTGCTGTCCGCGCGTGCCGGCGAAGAAGCCAAGGTGGAAGGCTTGGCCGCCGGCGCCAACGACTATTTGACCAAGCCATTCAGTGCCCGCGAACTCATTGCCCGGGTGCGCACCAATCTCGACATGGCAGCCGTGCGGCGCGAATCGCAGGAGGCGCTGCAGCGGGCGAATGAATCCCTCGAGAAACAGGTGCAGGAGCGCACCGCCGATCTGGGGGTCAAGGAGGCGCGGCTTAGGTCCATCTTCGGAACCAGCTATACCTACCAGATCTTTCTCTCCCTGGATGGCACGCTGCTCGACGCCAACGCCACCTCGCTGGTCGGCATGCAGGCGGCGCTCGAGGATGTGGTCGGCAAGAAATTCTGGGACATACCCTGGTTCGCCTCGACACCGGGAATGCCCGAGACCATCCAAGCCGCGGTGCCGTCCGTGGCCGCCGGGCAAACCTTGACCCGCGAGATCCACGTGCATCTGCCCGAGCTGGGCTGGCGGTGGTTTGATTTCCAGATGCGCCCGGTCTGCGATACCGATGGCGCCGTGGTCGCCATCGTGCCGGAAGCGGTCGACGTCACGCAGCGGCGGCGCGCGGAGGAGGCGCTGCGCCAGGCGCAGAAAATGGAGGCCATCGGCCAATTGACCGGTGGGGTCGCGCATGACTTCAACAACCTTCTGACCATCATCGTCGGCAGCCTCGAGACCTTGCGCCGCCAACTGCAGCCGGGGGCGGCCGGCGCGGCGCTGCAGCGTCCCTTGGACAGTGCCATGCGCGGCGCGCAGCGGGCCGCGTCGCTGACGCAGCGGCTGCTGGCATTCTCGAGACAACAGCCGCTCGACCCGAAGCCGGTTGATCTGAGCCGCCTGGTATCCGGCATGTCCGACCTGCTGCGCCGGAGCATCGGCGAGCAGATCTCCATCGAGACCGTGCTCGCGGGAGGTCTGTGGCGCGTCAACATCGATGCCAATCAGCTCGAGACTGCCATCATCAACCTCGCAGTCAACGCCCGCGACGCCATGCCGGGCGGCGGCAAACTGACCATAGAAACCGCGAACGTGCATCTCGATGAGAGCTACGTGTCCGACCAGGCGGAAGTGGTTCCGGGCCAGTACGTCATGCTGGCCGTGACCGACACCGGCAGCGGCATGAGCGCGGCGACCATCGCGCGGGCCTTCGAACCCTTCTTTACCACCAAGGATGTGGGACATGGCACCGGCCTCGGGCTCTCCCAGGTGTACGGCTTCGTCAGGCAATCCGGCGGACACGTGAAAATCTACAGCGAGGAGGGCAACGGCACGAGCGTCAAGATTTACCTGCCGCGGCTGTACGCGCAGGATGCGGTCGACACCCCGGAACCGGCCGCGAAAATCGTCCGGGGCAGCGTTCGGGAAATCGTCCTGGCGGTCGAAGACGATCCCGACGTTCGCGCCCACACCACCGGCGCGCTGCGCGAGCTCGGCTATCAAGTCCTCGAGGCGGCGAACGGCAGAATGGCGTTGGACACCCTCGAGGCACATCCGGATGTCGCGCTGCTGTTCACGGACGTCGGTCTGCCCGGGGGCATGAACGGCCGCCAGCTGGCGGAAGCCGCGCGCCGGATGCGGCCCAAGCTCAAGGTATTGTTCACCACCGGTTATGCGCGCAATGCGATCGTTCACGATGGGCGCCTCGATCCAGGCGTGCAGCTGCTCACCAAACCATTCACGTTCGCAGGACTGTCGCAAAAACTGCGCGACATGCTGGAGTCGAGTGCCGGCGCTGCGCGCATCCTGGTCGTGGAGGATGAGGAACTCATCCAGACGCTGATCGCCGGCCATCTGGAGGAGATGGGATTCAGCGTCGAACTTGCGGGCACGGCGGCCGAGGCGAAGAGCAAAATGCTGCTGCTGAAAGGCGCGCTCGACGCCGCCATCATCGACATCGGGCTGCCGGATGCCAGGGGCGACGCTTTGGTGAGCGAATTGCGCGCCATTTACCCGGCGCTGCCCATCGTGATCTCGAGCGGCTATGACAAGGAGTCAACGCAGAGCAAATTCGCCGATTCGCCGCTGATCGAATTTCTCAGCAAGCCCTACACCGCGGATCAGCTTCGCGACGCGCTGCATCGCGTCGGCGTGGGCGTCCCCGCCGGCGCCTAATCGATGAACTCGAGCCGGTATCCGTAGGGTTCGCCGCCCGGCGCCGCGGGCGGCGCGGCGGACGCGGCCGCCTGCGCTTCAGGTGCGGCCGGGTTTTTTGCCGAGGCTGCGACATGGCTCAGCTGCGAGGCGGGAAATGCCCAACGCTCGCACCATTCGAGGCCCACACCGGCGGTGCAGCGACGCACCACCGTCGCGGCCAGACGTTTGGCAGCGCCAGGTTTGCCATGCTCGCGATCGGAGTCCAGGCCTTCGATATAAACCACCGTGAGCAACCGTAGTTTGGCGCGGGTTTCCATGAAGGCGCCGCTCAAACTGATATTCGTGACCCGGCCGGCACCAATGGTCCCCGGCAAGGCAACGAAGCGTACCGCGACGTCGGTGTCGTACCTGCGCCCCCAGCGGTGTTCCATGCGGAGCTACGCGTTCGCGACGGCGCGAACCGACTCGATATTGCCCATCAACTTCACCAAATCCTCGAGCGCGGACCAGACGTCTTCATCCGTGTTGTCGGCTCTCGATTGTGCCGCCGCACCCGCCGCAGATTCCAGCCGGCCCGCGGCCTTCGCGACCTCCGACTCTTCGAATATGGCGGCACCGCCCTGCAGGCGATGCGCGCGGTATACCAGGTCCTCGAATATCCAGACGGGATTCTCATCGGCACGGGCAAGGGCGGCGCTCAAGGTGACGAAGTGCACGCGCTCGCTTTCCAATCTTGCGTGAAAAGCCTGACGCAGGCTCTCGAAGCTGTCGTCCTGGGTTGCCGGAGCCTTTCTGAAAGCGGGCGTCAAGGGTCTGCGCCTAATTGATCCCATTTTTCTCTCCCGGTTGTTTGATGATCGCGACCCTGCCGGCGGTCACCGAGGCAGCCGTCGCCTTGTCTCCACCCTGACTCTTGCTGGCATACAACCCGCGGTCCACGGCGCGCAGCAAGTCCTCGATCTTCGAAGGTTCCTGAATTTCCCGCTCCGCCTCGAGAGCCGTGATTCCGATGCTGACGGTGAATTTCACGGGTCCGACGTGAGTCGCCACCGGGCAGTGCGAGAACACCCTGCGCAATTTCTGCGCGGCGCGATTCGCCCCCGCCACGTCCGTTTCGGGCAGCACTATCAGAAATTCATCGCCGCCGACGCGCGCCAGCCAATCGCTGCCCTCGCGTATGCAACTGTCCGCCCGCGCCACGAATGCGCGCAGCACCTCGTCGCCGATGTCGTGTCCGTAAGCATCGTTTATCTGTTTGAAGCGGTCGATATCGCAGCTCAACACCGCCAGCGGATGCAGATAGCGCTGCGAGCGGGACAGTTCGCGCGGCAGATGCTTCATGAGAAAGCGCAGATTGTATGCGCCGGTCAACGGATCGGTGACCGCCAGACGGCGGTTTTCGCGATGGCTCCGGCGCAGCGAATACTCGACGTGCGTGATGCGCCGCGCGACTTCGAGACGCGCCATGATCTCCTCGACCGGCGCGCTCTTCACGACGTAATCATCGGCGCCCGCGCCCAGCCCCTTGAGCAGATCCTCCTTGCTGTCGCGTACCGTGAGCATGACCACGTACACGTAGCTCTCGCCATGCTCCGAGCGCACGATACGGCACAGCGACAGACCGTCCATGTCCGGCATCTGCCAATCGGTGAGCAATATCTGGCAGTGCCGGGACCCGAGGATGCGCAGCGCGTCTTCGCCGTTCGACGCCGCCTCCACTTCGAATTCTGCGTTGCGCAGCAATGCGGTCAGGCGGGCGCGGACCAGGTCGTCGTCATCCACCACGAGCACCCGGCACGGCTGAGTGTTTTCCATCCGCTGCGTGAGAATGGTGTCGTGCAAGTCGGCGCTGGAGTCTTCCAGCGAGTGGAGCTTGTGTTCAGTCGGCACGCAGCCTCCAGCTGACATCATTTACCTCTAGTAAGCATTCCATCGCGCTACTCCCGGGGACGGGAAATCCAAATTGCCCAATACAGCGTATCCAAGCGCACACGCACCGGATGTAGGGAGACTGTGACAAACACAGAGTCTTTGCCTGTGTTTTACTGCGTTTTTCATAATGCATCCCTGAATCGGTTCACGTTTTCTATAACGCGATCAGATCGTTTGCAATTGCAAACCGGATCAGCGCCGTGCGGTTCGTCACACCGAGCTTGACCATCAACCGTGCCCGGTACGTGTCGACCGTCTTGCGCGACAGCGACAGCTCCTTCGCAATCGCAAGACTGGTGCGGCCCTCGACGATGCGATGCATGACGTCCCGCTCGCGGGCGCTCAACCGTTCCATGGGGGTTTTTGCCGGGCGCCCGGTCGACGGCGCAGACGCCGGACCCAACGAGGCGTGCCTGCTGAGGTACTGCCTGCCGGCACTCACGGTGCGCACCGCCTCGACCAGCTCCGCGCCCTTAGCGTCCTTGACCACATAGCCGCGCGCGCCGGCGCGCAGCGCCCGGCTCACATGCTCGCTGGTGTGGCTGGCGGACAGTGCGATGACGCAGGTCATGGGATGCATGCTCAGTATGCGTTCCGTGGCGTCGATGCCGTTGAGGTCAGGGAGCGCCAGATCCATGATGATGATGTCGGGTTTGAGGCGTTCCGCGGCGAGGATGGCCGCTTTGCCCGTGGCCGCGGAGCCCACCACCTTCATGCCGTCCTGTTTGTCGAGGAGCGCCATCAGACCCTCGCGCACGATGCCATGATCATCGACCACGATGATACGAAGCGGCGGACGCGATTCTGCGTGTGTCACGGATATTTGCATCGCCCTATCATGCTCAATCTGAAGCGCGAATGCGCTGAATGATGCGCCGCAGAATCTTCTCTCCGAGCAGTGGCGCACACAGCGCGGCGCCGCGCGATGCCATCTTTGACCTTCCATAACTTGGGATGCTTGTGCAATGTCATTGATGACACCCACAGGGTTGCCGCGGGAGGTCATCGACAACGTGACGTCCCAGGTGCTCGAATTCGCACCGAACGGCTTTGCGCTCACCATGACCGACGGCAGCATCGTGCTGGTGAATGCAGAGCTCGAGCGCATGTTCGGTTATTCGCGCGCACAGCTGCTCGAGTTTCACATCGAACGCCTCTTGCCGGAACGGTTCCGCCAAGGGCATGCACTGCTGCGCGATGGCAACTGGAATGACTTCAAGCCGCGCAACATCGGCGCGGGACGCGAATTGTTCGGACTCAGGGCCGACGGCACCGAATTCCCGATCGAGATCGGCATCAACGCGCTGCAGACGCCCGGCGGCATGATGGTGGTGGAGACCATCGCCGACATTTCCGTGCGCAAACGCCTGGAGCGTATGTTCCAGAAGATCGTCGAAGCCGCACCCTGCGGCATCCTCATGATCGACGGTCAAGGCCGCATCGCCATGGTCAATCCACAGGCGGAGCTGATGTTCGGCTACGCGCGCACCGAATTGATCGGCAATGAGCTGGAAATGTTGCTCCCCGAGCGGCTGCGGGCCGCACATGGTTCGCATCGGCGGGCATTCGCCGCGAGCCCGGCGATTCGCCAGATGGGCGTGGGCCGCGATCTGACCGCGCGCCGCAAGGACGGCTCGGAATTTCCAGTGGAAATCGGTCTCAATCCGGTGGCCGGAGATCAGGACGGCCTGGTGCTGGCGGCGGTGACCGACATCACACGGCGCAACACCATGCAACTGGAGTTGCGCCAGGCAAACGCCAACCTGGAGGAGTTCACCTACGCCGCGTCGCACGACTTGAAGTCGCCGCTGCGCGGCATATCCGATCTGGTGGAATGGATCGCCGAGGATCTCGGTGCCGATGTCTCGCCGGCGGTGGCGCGCAACCTGGTGCGGGTGAGCGATCGCGTGCGGCGCTTGGACCGCGTCATCGACGACCTGCTGGCCTACGCAAGGGCCGGCGCGACGTCTTCCGACGCAGTCATGGTCGATCTGCAGTCCCTAATCGATGGAGTGCTGGAAATACTGCCCCGTCCGCCGGGATTTCGCGTGAGGGTGCACGTGCAGTCACAGCCTTTCGTGACCAACAAGGCGCCCATGGAGAGCATGCTGCGAAACCTCATCAGCAATGCCATCAAGCATCACGACCGGGATGCCGGCACCATCGAAATTCGCGTCGAGGACATCGGTCGCTACTGCGTTTTCAGCATCGCGGATGACGGTCCCGGCATTCCTCCGGCGCATCAGGAACGCGTTTTCCGGATGTTCCAAACCCTGGCACCGCGCAACCACGAGCACACCGGCATCGGGCTTGCGCTCAGCAAGCGGCTGGTGGAAGCGCACGGCGGCTGGATAAAACTCGATTCGACGGAGGGCACCCGCGGCACGGCGTTCCACGTCTGGTGGCCGCGGTTTCAATGGAGAAAAAATTATGACTGAGACGCAAAATCATGACTGAGACGCCGGCGTTCACCGTACTGCTGGTCGATGACGACGATGTCGCGGCCGAGGCCGTGGTGCGCGGACTGCGCAAGCATTCCATGCACTGCCCGATCGTCATCGCGGAGGACGGCGCCGCCGCACTGCAGATACTGCGCGGCACGCATGTGCGCAAGATCACCAAACCATACATCGTGCTGCTGGACCTGAACATGCCGCGCATGAACGGCATCGAATTCCTGCGCGAACTGCGTTTGGACGGCGCACTGAAGGGCACGGTGGTCTTCGTGTTGACCACCTCGGGCGCCGAGGCGGATCGCTCACGGGCCTACGACCACAACATTGCCGGCTACATGGTCAAGTCCGCGGTCGGACCGCAGTTCAGCGGTTTGGCGCGATTTCTGACGGAATATCGCTCAACCATGCTGTTTCCTTAGCCCGGGTTCTTCATGGCCACGATTCTCGTCGTCGACGACAATGCGATCAACCGCAAGCTGCTGATCGCGCAGCTGAGCGGCGACGGGCATCTCACGCTGCAGGCCAGCGATGGTGCCGACGGCCTGGCCATGGCGCGCGAACAAAGACCGCAGCTCATCATCTCGGACATCCTGATGCCGTCGATGGACGGTTACGCCTTCGTGCGTGCGCTGCGCCGCGAACCAGAGCTGCGGGACACGCCGGTGATCTTCTACACGGCGCACTACCATGAACGTGAGGCCCATAATCTGGCGCGCTCGCTCGGCGTCAGCCGGGTGCTGGTCAAGCCGTGCCCGCATGCCGAATTGATCAAGGCCGTGGAACAGGTCATGGCCGGAGTCTCGGAGTCGCAACCGGACACCGTACCTGAGGACTTCGATCGTGAACATTTGCGGCTGCTCACCGACAAGTTATCGGAGCGTGCCGCCGCCCTGTCGGCATCGAACTCGCGCTTCGCCGCGCTGGCGGACTTGAGTCTCGAGATAGCCTCGGAGCGTGATTCACATGCCTTGTTGAAGCGTATCTGCGCGGGCGCCCGCAGCCTGATGGGGTCGCACTACGCGGTGCTCGCCGTGGCCGACGAAGCGGTCGACGGCGGCGTGTTCTTCGCAGCCAGCGGCATCGACCACGGCATACGCGCGCCGAGCGCGCCGGACCTGCACGCCGGCGCCCTGGGTGCCGTGCTCACCACCCGGCTTGCCTGGCGCTCATGCGCCAGAGACGCCGGCCAGCTCGATGCCGGGCTGCCCGCCGACTATCCTGCCGCCCGGGCCTACCTCGCCGTGCCGCTGATGACCCCTGCCAGAATTTTCGGCTGGCTGTGCCTCGCCGAGAAGATCGGAGCCGAATGCTTCGACGCCGACGACGAGAAAGTGCTGATGTCATTGGGCGCCCTGGTGGGTCGCAGCGTCGAGAACATCCGCCTGCAGACGGAATTGCAGCAGCAGGCCAACCGGCTCGATCGCGTTCATGCCATCTTGAGTGCCATCCACCTGCTGATCGCGAATGGCCGGGACGAGGAAGAGGTTTGCGCAGCCGCCTGCCGTTTGTGTATCGAGTCCGGCGGCTACCCGCTTGCGTTCGTGGAAGGCGAGCACACCCTGATCGCGGCTGCGGGCGATACCGGGGACATCGAACGGCTGGCCTCGCCCAAGCACCATGGGCGCGCGGAGCGGGACGACTTGTCGGAACTGGCGGCCAACACGCGCTCCCCCGCGATTTGCAACGACCTGAAGAGCACGCAGATGCGCGTGCGGCGGCGCGAGGAATTTCTCGGCCGTGGCTACCGCTCGATGGCGGTGCTGCCATTGAGCGGAGCAGCCGGTAGACGACTGGTGCTGGTCAGCAAGCAGAGCTGTGTGTTCGACGGCGCGGAGCTGCACTTGCTGCACGACATGGCGGTGGGAATTTCACTGGCGCTCGCCAGAAATTCCGAAGCGGTCGCCGGCACCTGACATGCAAGCACCGGGTGTCGAG
>Ga0116226_10001745_pt1 | contig 18858 bp, 16 predicted proteins | sample S1TSphfallax_FD_89692 | JGI IMG/M metagenome (GOLD analysis project Ga0116226, IMG submission 89692) | Host-associated microbial communities from peat moss isolated from Minnesota, USA - S1T2_Fa - Sphagnum fallax MG | ecosystem: Host-associated > Plants > Peat moss > Unclassified | place: USA... | reverse complement strand
GTTGCCGCGGACTTGATGGCCACGTCGTAGCGGCGCTGGGTGGCGGCATTCGGGTCGCATTGATACCCTGCCCGCTCGGAGGCGGAGCGCGCGCTGTGCGTGCGCCCTGGCCGCGCGCGTTCCAGAGAGAATCATGACCCAAGCACAGTACTTAGCGGACTTCCCCGGGCACATCGTGCTCATCGGCTGCGGCAGCATCGGCCAGGGGGTGCTACCGCTCATTCTGCGGCATATCCAGATCGCCGCCGACCGGATCGTCATCGTGACGGCCGACGAGCGCGGCCATGAGGAGGCCACCAAGTATGGGATCCGATTCGTCAAGGAGCCGCTGACCCGTGAGAACTTCCGCCGGGTTCTGACGCCGATCATCGGGCGCGGCGATTTCGTGCTGAACGTCTCGGTCGATGTTTCCAGCATTGCGCTGGTGAAATTTTGCTGGGAACGCGGCGCGATGTATCTCGATACCTGCATCGAGCCCTGGCCCGGTGGCTACACCGATCCGACCGTGCCGATCTCGCGGCGCTCGAACTATGCGTTGCGCGAAGACGCTCTCGCACTGCGCCCGGGGAACGCCAAGGCGCCGACCGCGGTACTGACTCACGGCGCCAATCCCGGCCTCGTCTCCCACCTGACGAAGCAGGCATTGCTGAACCTCGCTTCGGATCTGGGCGTCGATGCCGCCAATCCGCGCAGCCGGGACGATTGGGCCGACCTCGCCCGACGACTCGGGCTGCGAGTGATCCACGTCGCCGAGCGCGACACCCAGGTATCGCGGCTTCCCAAGGAGCCCGGGGAGTTCGTGAATACCTGGTCGGTCGAGGGATTCGTCAGCGAAGGGCAGCAGCCCGCCGAACTCGGCTGGGGAACCCACGAGCGCAACTTTCCCCGCGACGGGAAGCGGCATGACTTTGGCGGCGGCGCTGCCATTTATCTCATGCAGCCGGGGGCTGCGACCCGCGTGCGGACCTGGACCCCCAAGGCGGGACACATCTTTGGCTTCCTCATCACCCATGGTGAGGCGATTTCGATCGCCGACTACCTAACCGTCAAGGAGGGGGGACAGCCGGTGTACCGGCCGACCGTTCACTACGCCTACCACCCGAGCGATGCCGCGATCGTGTCCGTACACGAACTCGCGGGCCGGAACTTCGTCCTCCAGGACCGGCGACGCATCATGATGGACGACATCGTGCAGGGCAGCGACGAGCTCGGGGTACTGCTCGCCGGACACAAGAAGAACGCCTATTGGTTCGGTTCGCGGTTGACCGTGGACGAGGCGCGGGAGCTCGCGCCCTATAACAATGCGACCTCGCTGCAGGTGACGATCGCCTGCCTCGCCGGGATGATTTGGGCGATCGAGAATCCGAACATGGGTCTGGTGGAGCCCGAGGACATCGATTTCAGGCGGATACTCGAGATCTGTCGGCCCTATCTCGGCAGCCTCGTGGGCGAGTACACCGACTGGACGCCGCTGCATGAGCGCGAACGTCTGTTCCCCGAGGATGTCGACAAGAGCGACCCGTGGCAGTTCAAAAACGTCCGCGTCATTTGATCGGACCGCTCTCGGCGCCATAGCGGATTGCGACGATGGTCAGGCGGCGCAGGCCGCCCGGTGACTCGACCTGCACCTCGTCGTCGAGTCGTCGGCCCATCAAGGCGCGCGCCAACGGTCCGTCGAGACTCACGTAGCCGGGCGCCATGTCGAACTCATCCGGCCCGACGATCCGGTTGACGGACAGGCTGCCATCCTCGGACTCGAGAGTGACCCAGGCGCCGAAGAAGACCCGCTTGGGATCCGTGGGGCCCTCCTCGACGATGTGCATGCCGTCGAGCCGTCGGCGCAGGAAGCGTACGCGGGAGTCGATCTCGCGCAGCCGACGCTTGCCATAGATGTATTCGGCATTCTCCGAGCGGTCGCCCTGGGCGGCGGCCTCGGCGACCGCCTGGGTCACGCGCGGCCGTTCCACCCGCCACAACTGCTCGAGTTCGGCACGCAGTCGCTCCGCGCCCTCGCGGGTGATGTATTTCGAAGCCGAAACGGTGGGGGGCCGGTAGCGGGTCATGGGCGTGATCATAGAACTGGCGCACAGGATTTCGGGATCGATCTGTGGAGTGCCTCACAGAGGAGGGCAACGCTCGGCCATAAGCTTGCAACCATGGCCACCAAGTACTACACGCACTTTGTGACCGGTACCGAGGAGGTGCCGACGGCGAGCGAGTGGAGTGGAGTCGTCGAGCTTGCGCGGCCGCTGCTCGAGAGGCGCGCGAGTCGGGAACTGCGCACGCTGCTCGCCGAGAGTTTTGACCTGGATTCAGAGGATATACGGATTTTGCATTGGGCCCGCCTGCACTGAGAATTGCGGCTTGCTGCCGATCCCCTAGCGGACTTCCTTCCCTTCATTGAAAGTCCGCCTTCCAGCCCCAGGCGTAATACCTGGGGCGTTTTTTTTGAGGGGTAAGCTGCCGCGCATGCGATTCAGCGCCGTACCTTTGCTCTGCGGATGTCTGCTCGGCTGCGCCGCCGCGCCGTCGCCTTTGCCGAACCCAGCGCCCGTGGCAACGCCGGTGCCGCTCGCGAGCATTCCGCCAGGCATTTCGGGACTCGATCTCGAGGGCTTCGACCGCAGTGTCCGTCCGGTCGATGATTTGTATCGCTTCGTGACCGGCGGCTGGCAAGCGCGCACTCCGATCCCCGACGATCGCGCCAATTGGGGAACCATCGCGATGCTCACGGCGCGCGCGCAGCAGGATCTGCACGCGCTCGTGGAGGAACTCGCGGCGCGGCCGCAGGCCCTCGGCAGCAACGCGCGCCGCATCGCCGATTTTTACGCGAGCTTCATGGACGAAGGACGAGTTCGATCCGGGGGCCTGGCACCGCTGGCCGGCGAGCGCGCGCGGATTCGGGCGTTGCGCCAGCCGTCGGACCTCGCGGCGTGGCTGGGTTCGGCGCAGAAGCTGGGATTCACGGCGGGGCTCGACGGCACACGGGTCGGTATGGATGCGCCGCTCGACTATTCGGTCGAAGCGGATCTGCGGGACTCGGCCCACTACATCGGTTACCTGGGCCAGGCGGGGCTCACGCTCCCTGACCGTGACAGTTATCTCTCGTCCGCGGCGTCACAGCGGGCGCAACGCCGCGCGCTGCGACGCTATGCCGAGCGGCTGCTGGCAGCGGCGCATGAGCCCGGAGCGCGGCTCAAGGCGGGCCGGGTGCTCGCGCTCGAGACGCAGCTCGCACGCGCGCAGTGGAGCCCCGTGCGCATGCGGGATCCGCTCGCTACCTACCACCGGATGAACCTCCGGGAGCTCGAGCGGGTGGCTCCGGGATTTCCATGGGGGAGGTTCTTCGCCGCCGCCGGGGCGCCGGACGCTGTGGTGATCGTGGCAGAGCCCGATTATCTACGCGCGGTCGCGCGTTTGGCGCGCCGCGTTCCGATCCAGGAGTGGCGCGCCTGGCTGACGTTCAAGCTGCTCGATGGCTATGCCTATGCGTTGCCGCCGCCCTTCGAGGATCTCGCCTTCGACTTCCATTCAGGCACGCTGCTCGGTGTGGCGCAGCCCGCGCCACGCTGGCAGCGCGCGATCGAGGCGCTCGACCTGCAGCTGGGCGAGGCGCTCGGGGAGGAGTACGTCGCGCGACATTTCAGTGCGGAGGCGAAGTCGCGTGCTCGCACCCTGATCGACAATGTGCTGCGCGCGTACGACGCCGCTCTCGATGGCGTCGATTGGATGAGCCCGGCAACCCGCGCCGAGGCGCGGCGGAAACTCGCGCAGATTCGCGTCAAGGTAGGCTATCCCGACCATTGGCAGGAACTGGACGTCGAGATCTCGCCGACCGATCTCGTCGGTAATCTGCTGCGGCTCGCAGCCCTGCATCAGTCCCGCGCCACGGCCCGGGCCGGCGGGCCGGTGGATCGCGACGAGTGGATCATTCACCCGCAGACGGTCAACGCTTATTACTACCCACCGGGGAACGAGATCGTCTTCCCGGCCGCGATCCTGCAGCCGCCATTTTTCGACTCGCGGGCGGACGACGCGGCAAATTACGGCGCCATCGGCGGCGCGATCGGCCACGAGATCAGCCATGCGTTCGACAATCGCGGCCGTAAATACGATGGCGCGGGAAATCTACGCGACTGGTGGACGGCCGGGGATGCGGCGCGATTCGACGCCCGCGCCGCGCGCCTCGTCGCGCAATACTCGGCCTGTCGCCTCCCCGATGGTTTGAAGGTGAACGGTGAGCTCACGCTCGGCGAGAATCTGGGGGACCTCTCGGGGCTGTCGGTGGCCTGGAAGGCCTGGCGGCTTGCCCTCGGGGGCCGCAGGTCGCCAGTGCTCGACGGCTTCACGGGCGAGCAGCGATTCTTCATCGCCTGGGCCCAGGCTTGGCGCTTCGAGATCCGCGAACCGGCGTTGCGCGAGTGGCTGGCGGTCAACCCTCACAGTCCCCCGGAGTTCCGGGTCAATACCGTGGTCAGCAATCTCGACGCCTTCTACGACGCGTTCGGCGTGCAGCCGGGCGACGGGATGTTTCGCGCGCCCGAAGATCGTGTAAAAATCTGGTGAGTATCGTCCCCGTCGCAGATCTACCCTCCACTACGGAGCCTGGCATGAAGCTGCTGCATCGCCTGAAGCCCGCGGTCATCGGTGTCGTGTGGCTCGCCTCTGCCTCTGGGCTCTCCGCTTGTGGCTACAACGCGCTCCAACAGCAGGACGAAAACGTCAAGAGCGCCCTCTCCGAGGTGGTGAATCAATATCAGCGGCGGGCCGATCTGATCCCGGATCTGGTCGCCGCGGTGCAGGGGCTCGCTTCCAAGGAACGTTCGGCGCTGGCCGAGGTGAGCGAGGCGCGGGCGAAAGTCGTCGCGATTCCGCTCACTCCTCGGCTCGTCAACGACCCGGCGACGCTGCGCGAGTTCCAGGCCGCGCAGGCCGAGCTCACCAGCGCCTTGAAGAGCCTGGTCAATGCGGCGGAGCAATCGCCGCAGCTGCGTGCGGATCGGAATTTCCGCGATCTCCAAGCCGAACTCGCGGAAGTTCAAGGGCGTATTGCGACGGCGCGCGATCGTTATCTCGAGGCGGTCCACACCTACAACCTGACGGTGCGGGATTTCCCCACCAACCTCACGGCGCGGGTATTCGAGTTCAAGGACAAGGGCTGAGGGAAGTTCGACCCCTCAAGCTTGGCTGCCTCTCTGTAGCCATTGCACGACAGGGTTTGGCAGGCGCAAGCGGCTCGCTAGCTGCCATACTCACTGTCGCTATGAACTCGTCCTATGGAATCTGGCGCGGCGCGACGCTGCTCCTGCTCGCAGTGCAACTCGGCGCCTGCTCGCTGCTGGGTCCGCATACCCACCCGGCGCCGCCGCCGCCCTCGCCCCCGCCGGCCGCGGTGCCAGCGGCCCTGCCGCCGCTCGCCACGCACCAGTTCGAAATCGATCCGCAACACGATGACGTGATCGGCGTCGTACAGCTGACCACCACCACGGCGGACGACACCTTCTCGGACATCGCGCGGCGGTTCGACCTCGGTTACGAGGAGATGGTGCGGGCGAACCCCGGCGTCGATCCCTGGATTCCCGGGGCTGGACGCGTGGTGGTGGTTCCGACCCAGTTCGTGCTGCCGAATGCGCCCCATGAAGGCGTAGTCATCAACGTCAATGCGATGCGACTCTTTTATTTCCCGCCGCATAAGCCTGGCGAGAAGCAGGTGGTTTATACCCATCCGATCGGCATTGGTCGCGTTGGCTGGAAGACGCCCGAGGGAGTCACTCGGATCGTTCGCAAGCAGAAGGACCCGCTGTGGCGTCCGACTCCCTCGATTCGCAAGGAGCACGCCGAGGAGGGTGATCCGTTGCCCGCGGTGGTGGCGGCGGGGAGCGATAATCCTCTCGGCCAGTCCGCCATGTATCTCGGCTGGCCGAGCTATCTGATTCACGGTACGAATAAGCCCTACGGCGTCGGTCTGCGCTCGAGCCACGGCTGCATCCGTCTGTACAACGAAGACGTCGATCGCCTGTACGAGAAAATTCCGGTGGGCACGACGGTGCGGGTCGTGAACCAGCCGCTCGTCTTCGGCTGGCATGGCGCCGAACTCTATGTGCAGGCCGACGGGGCGCTCGAAGACGACCGTCGCGGTAGCTGGAGCGCCTCACAGAAGGTGCTGCAGAAGTCGCTGCGGCAGGAACTCGGCGCACGTCAGCAGACGGTCGACTGGGAGGACGTCGCGGCGATCGCGCACGAGTCGCGTGGCATCCCGATCCCGATTTCTCCGCAGGAATCGACTCTCGATCAGGTGCTCGCCTCGGCCCGTAAGGTCGAGAATCGGTTGCCCGAGGGCTCGAACTGGGACGGCAAGGTAGAGCTGTCGGTAGACCCTAAGGAGTTCCAGGACATGCTCTCTGAGGCGACGGCGCCGAAGGAGCCCGCGCCGCGTTGAGCTTGGCGGGTGTGTTAGAGTCCGGCTCGGTCCGCTCAAGGGAAGACCGTGGCCGAGCCCAGCGCCTCCGGCATAACAATCGAAGAAGAATCGGGACCGGAACAGGCGATCGGGCGCGTTCCGACCTCCATCGCCGCTTTCGTGGGCCGCACCCTGAAGGGTCCGGTCAATCGGCCGCGCGAGGTGCGCAGCTTCCAGGAATTCGCCAGGATTTTTGGGGGACTGTGGCAACCAGCGCCCCTGTCGTATGCCATCGAACAGTATTTCGACAACGGTGGACGGACGGCGATCGTGGTGCGGATCGCGAATGGCGGGCGGCCGCCGACGCTCTCGCTCGCGACGGGAGCCGCACCGCTCACCCTGATCGGACTCGCGCCCGGCACGCGTGAGTATCTGCGTGCTGCCGTCGATTACGATGGTATCGGTGCCAACGAGAACGATCGCTTCAACCTTGTGGTGCAGCGGGTCCGGGCGCCGGGCTCCGAGCTCATCGAGGATCAGGAGATCTTCTCGCGGCTGTCGGTGGCGGTCGATTCGGGGCGATTCGTTGCCGACGTGCTGCCCGAGTCGCGACTCGTCCGGCTGCTTGGCGAAGTGCCGGCTGCACGGCCGCTGCCGACGACCGCGGCGGCGGGCGCCCCGGTGGCCGGCTACGTCGGCTCGAACCCCGACGGCGACGATGGCGCGCCGCTCACCGACTATGACGTGATCGGGTCTGCCGTCCTCGGGACCGGTGTGTTTGCGCTGCGCGCCGCGCCTTACTTCAATTTCCTCTGTATCCCGCCGCTCGCGCGGGATGAAGATGTCGGTGCGGCGGCGCTGCTGGTGGCGGGCCGCTTCTGCCGCCAACACCATGCCTTGCTGCTCGTCGATCCGCCGGCTTCCTGGACGACGGTGGAGGCGGCGCTCGCCGGCCAGCGCGACTGGCCGTTTCGCAGCGACCACGCCGTCATGTATTTCCCGCGCATCGTTGCCTTCGATCGACTGCGCGGCCGACACGAGATCTTTGGCAGCGCCGCCGCCGCCGCGGGCCTCATCGCGCGTGGCGATCAGGGCTCTCCGGTCTGGGCCTCGGTCGATGCGGGGCTACTCCGGCCAGGGTTACGGCCTGCCTGTGCCGTGCGCGTGAGCGAAGGCGCGCGCCTCGCGAGTCTCGGGATCAACGTCCTGCACGCGGTGCGCGCCGCAGAGAAACTGCCGTGTGTGCCGCGCACCCTGGCGGCGGGCACGCCGGGGAGCTCGGACTGGAAACACCTCGGGGCCCGACGGCTGGCGCTACTGATCGTCGCGAGCATCGAGCGCGGCACGCGCTGGATGCTGTTTGCCGGCAATGGGCCCGAAAGCTGGGCGCGCGCCACCGCGCAGGTGAGCGCTTTCCTGGAAGGATTGGCCGCGGAAGGCGCGTTCGGCGACCGGCAGCGGGAGGAGAACTACTTTGTCATCTGCGACCAACGGGTCAACGACCCGGAGGCGGTCGAGGCGGGTCGTACGAGTCTCCTCTACGGCATCGCCGCCTCGCGGCCGGGAGAGTTCCATGCCTGCCTCGTGACCCATCACGCGGGCATGAGTCGCTCGCGTCTGGTCAGCGTGAATCGACTCGTTACCTGTGGCAAACGAGTCGAAGCGGAGGTCGAGGCGGCGATCATTGCACTCGGGTTGAGTGGGAGCCCCCGCCCCCGGGCGCACCGACAACGCTGAGGGCGCCGCGGACTATCCGGAATTGCCACGCGCCGACGCCGATGTCAGGCTTCGTCGGTCGTCCTCTCGAGGTGGATTCGTGGCTTCCCGTTTCGTCGTATTTTCGCATGGCCTGGAGGGTAGCCCCTGGGGTACCAAAATCACCGCCCTCGCCGATACCGCCCGCAGCGAGGGTTACGAGACCGTGTCCGTGGACTATCGCGGTATCGATGGAGTGCGCGAGCGCATCACCCGGCTGGTGGATGCCTGCAAGGATTGCGATGGCGAGCTGATCCTCGTTGGCTCGAGCCTCGGCGGCTACCTCTCGGTAGCGACCGCCTCGCTGCTGCATGCGCGCGGGCTGTTTCTGATGGCGCCCGCCCTGTACCTCGATCCGCTGCCGCCGCTCAAGCCGGGGGTCATCGAATGTCCGGTGGCCATCGTGCATGGCTTGAACGACGACGTCGTGCCCTACGCCAACTCGATCCGTTTTGCCCACGAGTACCGGGCCGCGCTGCATCTGGTACAAAGCGATCACCTGCTGCATGACCAGATCCGCTTCATGAAATATCTGTTCGAGTATTTCCTGATTGCACTCGATCTGCCGGTGCCCATTGCCTGATAAGCGTGGGCCGGGCTCCACAGTGATGCAGTCCTAGCGATGCAGTTCTTGCTCCGCCGGCTCCTCGCGCTCTGGGTTCGTGCCAGCTTGCGTCCCGACGATGCCGCGACCCGGCTGTCGCAGTCCACGGCTTCCGTGTGCTACGTCCTCGAGCGTCCGAGCGGCACCGACCTCGCGGTCCTGCAGAATACCTGCCGCCGGTTCAAGCTACCGCGGCCCGCGCGCCGCCTGCTCGCCGGACGCCTGCGGGAACCGCGCGCCTGGTTCTACCTTTCCCGCAGCCGCCCGCGCCGGGTGCCCGCCGCCCTCGAGAGCCTGATCGCGGCCCTCAACGCCTCGCCCGAACTCGACGTCGCGCTGGTGCCGGTCGCCGTGTACTGGGGCCGCGCGCCGCAGAAAGAGGGCTCGCTGCTGCGACTGTTACTCGCCGAGGACTGGGTCGTCACGAGTCGGGTACGCAAGCTCCTGCAGGCGATCTTCAACGGCCGGGATATCCTGGTGGAAATCGGCGATCCCGTGGGGCTTCGAAGCCTGCTCATCGCGGGGGTGCCCGCGGATGCTCAGGGGCGGCGGGTGGCGCGCCTGCTGCGTGGCCATCTGCGCAGACAGCGCGCGGCGCGGATCGGGCCGGATCTCTCGCACCGTCGCACCATCGTCAATCGGATCCTTCGCACCCGGCCGGTGCGCGCGGCCGCCGCGAGCCTTGGGCGGGAGAAACGCTTGAGTTACCGGCTCGCACTGCTGCAGGCGCGCGGCTATGTCGATGAGATCGCGGCCAACTACTCGCATGCCTTCGTGCGCTTCATGGATCAGATCCTGACGCGCCTGTGGAACCGGCTCTACGATGGCGTGGTATTCGAGCACGCGGCGACCTTGGAGCAGGTCGCCGAGGGGAACGAGATCATCTACGTCCCCTGTCATCGCAGCCACATGGATTATCTGCTGCTCTCGTACGTGATTTACCGCGCGGGCTACGCGATCCCCCACATCGCCGCCGGTATCAACCTGAACCTGCCGCTGGTGGGTCGCCTGCTGCGCAAGGGGGGGGCATTCTTCATCCGCCGCAGTTTCCGCGGCAACGCGCTCTACACCGCGGTGTTCACGCAGTACATGGGCGCGATCATGGCGCGTGGTCACTCGATCGAGTATTTCATCGAGGGCGGGCGCTCGCGCACCGGGCGTCTGCTGCGCCCGAAGACGGGCATGCTGTCGATGACGGTGCGCAGCTTCCTGCGCGATCCGGTACGGCCGGTGCTGTTCGTGCCGGTGTATTTCGGGTACGAGCGGATCGTCGAGGCTAATACCTATCTCGGCGAGCTCTCCGGCAAGGTCAAGAAGAAGGAGAGCATCCTCGGCCTGGTACGGGCGTTGCGGGTGGTACGCGAGAAGTTCGGTCAAGTGCACGTGAATCTCGGCGAGCCGATCGCGCTCAACCAGGTGCTCGACCGGGTCGCGCCCGATTGGCGCGAGCTGGCCTTCGACGATCTGCGGCCGGCGCTGATCGGCGCCGTGGTGGACGACCTTGCGCCGCGCGTCATGCGCCACATCAACGCGGCGGCGGCTGTGACTCCGATCAACCTGCTGGCGGTGGTGCTGCTGGCGATGCCGCGACAGACGCTCCCCGAGACCGACCTCATCCGCCAGCTCGAGTTGTACGGCGCGCTGCTGCGCGCCTTTCCCTACAGCGATCGCCTGACGATCACGCCGCTTTCCGGGGCCGAGATCATTCGCCACGGCGAGGCGATGAAGGTGGTCACCCGCCAGCCGCATGCGCTCGGCGATCTCGTACGTATACCTGAAGGCAGCGCCGTGCTTGCGACCTACTACCGCAACAATGTGCTGCACCTGTTTGCGATGCCCTCGCTCGTGGCCTGCGCTTTCATCTCCAATCCCGTTCTGCGACGCGAGGATATCCAGCGCCTCGCCTGGCGTATCTACCCGTACATCGCCTCCGAACTCTTCCTGCGGTGGAGCGAGGCGGAGCTGCCTCAGGTGGTCGACCGGGTGCTCGAAGTACTCGGCGGACTGGGGCTGCTCGAACGCCTCGAGGATGGAGAACTCTGGCGCCGGCCCCCCTCCGACTCGGCGCGCGCGGTGGAGTTATCGCTCCTCGCCCAGGCCACGATCCAGACCATCGAGCGCTATTACCTCGCGATCAGTGCGCTCATCGAGGCCGGATCGGGCACGATCACTCAGCGCTCGCTCGAGGAGCGCTGTGCGCTCAATGCGCAGCGCATGACGATGGTGTATGGGATCAACTCCCCGGAGTTCTTCGACAAGGCCTTGTTCGCACACTTCATCGACTTGCTGCGCGAACGGAGCGTCATCCAAGTGGGCGACGGCGGTCGGCTCGAGTTCGACGAGGTATTGCTGCGGGTCGCAGCCGACGCCCAGTTCGTACTCTCCGCGGAGATGCGGCACAGCATCCTCCAAGTGACCGCGGTGGCGGCCTGAGCCAAGGCGTCAATCGTCAAAGCGCTTTTTGGATCGCAGCTGCTTCGTGGCGCCGCGCTTTTCCTTGGTCTCGAGCCGGCGCTCCTTCGAGCCGCGAGTGGGACGCGTCGCGCGCCGGATCTTAGGCTCGATGAGTGCGCGTCGCACCAGCTCTGCGAGTCGCTCGAAGGCCTCGCGTCGGTTCTGTTCCTGAGAGCGCTGGGTGCGGGCGAAAATCAGAATGGCTCCCTCGTCGGTCAGCCGTCGTCCTGCCAGCACGCGCAGACGAGCCTTCACCGCGGGCGCGAGCACGGCCGTGCCCTTCAGGTCGAACCGCAGCTGGACCGCCGAGGCGACTTTGTTCACGTTCTGCCCGCCGGGGCCGGAAGCACGCACAAATTCGAGTGTGATATCGGCGTCGGGAAGCGTGACCCGGGGAGAGACAGACAACGGCACAGGCTGTTTACCGCGGAGCGCGAACGGCGCGCCGCTCAGGCGTTCATGTCGGGGATGAGCTGGCTCTCGAGCTTCGTGATCTGATCTTTGAGCCCGAGCTTGCGCTTCTTGAGGCGCTTCAACTGAAGCTCATCGATGTGGATGTCCATCGAGAGGCGCGAGATCACCTCGTCGAGATCGCGATGTTCGATACGCAGCGCGCGCAGCTTCTCGATGTTCTTGAACAGCTCTCGATCGACGTTATCGTCCGTTTCGCTCATGCCGCGGGCACCGTCAGCGCTGAAGCAGCTGGCAGAAAGCGCGCTGCAAGGGGTTCGATTTCAGGCGCTAGCTTAAGCGAGCGGCCAAGCGGATTCCACGGCACCGCTGGATCGTGAAAATCCGAACCCGCGGAGCCCGCCAGCCGCGAGGCTCGCGCCAGGCGCCCGATCCGATCGACCGCATCCGGACTCATTCCGGGCAGGCTCACCTCGAGTGCGTCACCGCCCAGTTGCGCGAATTCGCTCACCAGTGCCCGCAGCGCGCCGCCCGATAACTTATATCGATGGGGATGCGCGAGGACGATGGTGCGTCGCGAGCGTTTGAGCGTCATCAGCGTAGCTTCGAGCGACGGCCACTCGACGGGAACGTGACCATCGCGGCCCCTCGCAAGGAAGCGCTCGAAGGCTCGTGAGATGTCGGGTGCGAAGCCGCCGGCGACGATTGCGCGCGCCAGATGCTGACGCGTAGGAACCGCCGCCGTCTCCATGACAGCTTGCGCGAGGCGGATGCCGGGCAGGCGCGCGCGCCGCTCGAGACGCGCGCCGATCTCCTCGATCCGTTGCCGGCGGCGCGCACGCAGTTCAGCGTTGTGCGCTTCGAGTGCCGCGCAGTCAGCGCCGCCTAGCCCGATGACGTGGATGGCTTGGCCCCGCCAGCTCGCCGAGAGTTCGACGCCGGGGACGAAGCGGATTCCGTGGCTTGCGCAGGCCGCTGCCGCGGCGCCGCAGCCTGCGGTCGTGTCGTGGTCGGTGAGTGCGAGCAAACCGACACCGCGCCCGACAGCGCGAACGACGAGCTCCACCGGGTCGAGGACACCGTCCGAGTGAGTACTGTGCGTATGCAGATCGATGCGTAAGATATCGCTCGTCATGCTAGTGCCTGATTCCGAGTCTGGTTCCGCTCCAGTCGCCTGCCCGATACCCTGGGAGGAGATCGACCATGTGCTCCTCGACCTCGACGGGACGTTGCTCGACCTCGCCTTCGACAGCCATATCTGGCTCACCCGTGTGCCAGCGCTGTATGCAGAGGCCCACGGGATTTCGATCGCCGAAGCCGCGACGAAACTCGCGCCGAAATTTCGCGAGCGGGAGGGCACTCTCGACTGGTACAGCATCGATTACTGGACACGCGAGCTTCGACTGGACATTGCGGATCTGCATCGCGTCGAAAGCGCGCGAATCGGCTGGTTGCCGGGTGCGCCTGAATTTCTGAGCAGGGTACGGGCGGCGGGCAAACGACTCGTGGTCCTCACCAACTCGCATCCGGTAATTCTCGACATCAAACATGACAGGACGCGGCTCCGCGATCATGTCGATGCGGCTCACAGCTCGCACGAGTTCGGGGCTCCCAAGGAGGACCCGCGATTCTGGGAACGGGTGCGCGAGCGTGAGCCGTTCGATCCCGCTCGGACCCTCTTTGTCGATGACAGCTTGCCGGTGCTCCGTGCGGCACGCCGCGCCGGGATTCGATGGGTGTATGCCGTCGCGCGGCCGGACAGCTCGCGGGCGGGTAACCGACACGATGAATTCCCCGCCGTGGACGGCGTGGCGGATCTGCGCGGACGCTGAGGCGCTGGCCTCATGGGCGGCGCGAATGGCGCTCACGGGCCCTGCGCGCCGCTCGCCCCGCCGCCCGGTCCGGGTCTGCCGCCTCCACCCCCGCCGCCACTGCGGCGCCGAGGACCGCCGCCGCCGCTGCGGTTGCCGCTGCCCCCCGGTCGGCTGCCCCCGCCGCCGCCCGTGCGGTGGGGTCCGCCGGAGTGGCCGCCGCCAAAGCTCGGGCGTCGGGGGGGGCGCACGATCTCGGGGATCATGTCGGCGCTGATGGTGGACACCGGGATCTTGTGACCGATGTAGTCCTCGATGTCGGGCAGTCCCACCGCGTATTCCTCGCAGCCGAAACTGATCGCGTCACCGGCGGCGCCGGCGCGAGCCGTGCGACCGATGCGATGCACGTAGTCGGCGGGATCCTGCGGCAGGTCGAAATTAAACACGTGGCTCACGTCGGGAATATGCAGCCCGCGCGAGGCGACGTCGGTCGCGATCAAGACCGCGAGATCGCCGGCATGAAAGTCCTGCATGAACTTCAAGCGCTTCTTCTGCGGCACATCGCCCGACAGCGCTTGAGCATTGAGGCCATTGGCGCGCAGGCATTCCTCGAGACGCTCGGCCATCCGGCGAGTGTTGACGAACACCATGGTGCGACGCGCGTCGTATTGACGCAGGAGGCCGACGAGCAGCGGGATCTTCTCCTCCATCGATGGGAAATAGATCACCTGGCGCACCCGGTCCACCGTGACTTTCTCGGGCTCGATGCGCACCAGCTCAGGGCTGTTCATGTGCTCGTAGGCGAGTTCCAGGACGCGCTGCGAGAGCGTGGCCGAAAAAAGCATGGACTGCCGCTCGTCGGGTCGCGGCAGCCGGCGCAGGATGTAGCGGATATCGGCGATGAAGCCCAAGTCGAACATCCGATCGGCCTCATCGAGCACCAGTACCTGCGCGAGCCGCAGGTCATACACGTGCTGTTTGTAGTAATCGATCAAGCGGCCGGGCGTACCGATCAAAACGTCGATGCCGCCCTCGAGCTGTTTGCGCTGCTTGTCATAATCCGTACCGCCGAATACCACCGCCAGGCGCAGCCCCGTATGGCGGCCCAGCACCTCGGCGTCGTTAAAGATCTGGACCGCGAGTTCACGCGTGGGTGCGATGACGATGGCCCGCACCGAGGTGGGTGGCCGATTCGGGGCGGCCGGCCGCGTGAGCAGGTTCTGAAACAGCGCCAGCAGGAATGCCGCCGTCTTGCCGGTCCCGGTCTGCGCCTGACCGGCGATATCGCGGCCGGTGAGGGCGGCGGGAAGGGTCTGGGCCTGGATGGGGGTCGCCAGGTGGAAGCCAGCCTCGCGTATCCCCTGCATGATGGGTTCGGCCAGGTGCAGGGACTCGAACGCCAGGTCGGAAAGGTGGGTATCTGTCATTCGCTGATCGACTTGAACTGCGTCAACCTTGAGGGGGGTGGGCCTTGCAAAAGGGAACCGGACAGGCTAAAAAAGCGTCTACAGAGCGGCGGGACGCCCGGTCCCCAACCGACCTTCCAAGCCAGCTCCTCCAGATCAGAACTGCGCTCAATCCTATTCATCGATCCGACTCATCGATCCAATCCATCGATCCGACTTATCGATCCAATCAACTGGCCGACTCCAATCGTCCGAATAGTGCTTCTTTAAGAGGCTGATTGTAACCTGTTTCGACCTTTAACTCGGCATGCCTTCATCCCTGGCTGCCGCTTCCACACTCTCCCCCTCATTTGCCCCTTCTCAAAAATCTTCCTACCGGAGGTTCTCCCGCGTGAGTAGCCAGCACATCGTGCACACCACCGATGCCACGTTCAGCCAGGACGTCCTCAAGTCCGAGAAGCCCGTGCTCCTCGACTTCTGGGCCGAATGGTGCGGTCCCTGCAAGATGATCGCCCCGATCCTCGATGAGATCGCGGCCGAGTATCAGGACAAGCTGCGCATCGCCAAGATCAACATCGACGAGAATCCCCAGACGCCGCCGAAATTCGGCATCCGGGGAATTCCGACCTTGATTCTTTTCAAGAACGGAACCGTCGAGGCACAGAAGGTGGGCGCCCTCTCGAAGTCCCAGCTCGCCGCCTTCCTGGACAGCAACCTGTGAGAGGCTATCTAGGGAATCAGGGCCGCAATCGGCCGAGCAATAACAACAAGGGTCCCCGTCACGAGCGCGGCCGCGGTGGCGGTGGCGGAGACGGAAACCGTAACGGTAACGTCGGGGGCCGTGGCTACGACGATATGATGCCGCCGCCCGACGCCTACGACGGCGGCGAGGATGAGGAGGTCATCAGCCCGGCAGAGCTCGCGCAGTCGCGGCTCTCGATGAACCTGACCGAGCTCAAGGCCAAGCCGATCAACGAGCTCGTCAAGGTCGCCGAGTCGATGGGTCTCGAGAACATGGCCCGCTCGCGCAAGCAGGACATCATCTTCTCGATCCTGAAGGCGCATGCGCGCAACGGCGAGAACATCTACGGCGATGGTGTGCTCGAGATCCTGCAGGACGGCTTCGGCTTCCTGCGTTCCGCCGATGGTTCGTATCTCGCCGGCCCCGACGACATCTATGTGAGTCCGAGTCAGATCCGTCGCTTCAACCTGCGAACGGGCGACACGGTCTCGGGCCTCATCCGGCCGCCCAAGGACGGCGAACGCTATTTCGCACTCCTCAAAGTGGGCGAGATCAACTTCGACTCGCCCGACAGCTCACGCAGCAAGGTCCTGTTCGAGAATCTGACGCCGCTGCATCCGACCAAGCGGCTCAAGCTCGAGCGCGGCAACGGTTCGACCGAAGATCTCACCGCGCGCACCATCGATCTCGTTTCCCCAATCGGCAAAGGCCAGCGTGGTCTCATCGTCTCGCCGCCGAAAGCCGGTAAGACGATGCTGCTGCAAAACATTGCGACCTCCATCACCTGGAACCATCCCGAGGTGTATCTGATCGTGCTGCTCATCGATGAGCGGCCGGAAGAGGTGACGGAGATGCAGCGTACGGTGAAGGGCGAGGTCGTCTCCTCGACCTTCGACGAACCGGCGGCGCGGCACGTTCAGGTCGCGGAGATGGTGATCGAGAAAGCCAAACGCCTGGTCGAGCACAAGAAGGATGTAGTGATCCTGCTCGACTCGATCACCCGCCTCGCGCGCGCCTACAACACCGTGGTGCCGAGCTCCGGCAAGGTGCTGACGGGTGGTGTCGACGCCAATGCACTGCAGCGTCCCAAGCGCTTCTTCGGCGCTGCGCGCAACATCGAGGAGGGCGGAAGTCTAACCATCCTCGCCACGGCGCTCATCGATACCGGGTCGAAAATGGATGATGTCATCTACGAGGAGTTCAAGGGCACGGGCAACAGCGAGATCCATCTCGATCGGCGCATCGCCGAGAAGCGGGTATTCCCCTCGGTCAACATCAACCGCTCGGGCACCCGCAAAGAGGAGCTCATCACCGACCAGGGCGAGCTCGCCAAGATCTGGATCCTTCGCAAGCTCCTCCATCCCATGGACGAACTCGCCGCGATCGAATTCCTGCTCGACAAGATGAAGGATACGAAGTCGAACGGAGAATTCTTCGAGGCGATGAAGCGCTGAGCCCGGCCAGCTTTCCGGATACAGTGGTTCACGCATGCGCTTGACCCGGCGGTCGCTGCTCGGTTCGGCAGCGGCACTCCTTCCGGCGTGGCGGCACGCGGCTGCGTCCGCTGTGAGGGAATCGGGCGCGGTGCGGATCGTGCTCTGGCAGCTGCCATGGTCGAGCGCCGATACCGCTAGCGCGCTCGCCGAGCGCATCGCAGCCACCGGTCTGACCGGCACCGGCGGAGCGGGCGACGCGGGGCTGCCTATCTTGTTCCTGATGTCACCGGCTGCGACCTCGAAGGTCGCGCCGCTCTCGCCTGAGTTCTACCGCCGGATGGCCGAGGTCGCCCGTCGCACTGGCGTGCACCTTGCGGGCGCGGCTGCGGTCCGTGCCGACTTGCATAGCCCGCCTCAGACGGAAGGATTCCTGATTGGGCCGGATGGGGCGCTCTTGTTGCGCTCCGCGAAGATCACCCCGGACGTGCTCGAAGGATTCAGCGATACGCGGGCGGCGCTCGACGCGCCGGCCAGCTTTCCGGTCGCGCGCCTGCCCTTCGGCTGCGTGGGTCTGCTGGTGGGTGAGGACATCTTCCGTCCCAGCCATGTGCGCGCGCTGTGCTTCAACGGTGCGGAAATTGTCCTCAACTGCGCCGCGGAGGTCGCGGATCCAGCGCTGCCTGCCCGTCGGGACGCGATGGCGGCTCTTGCTTACTGTCACATGGCGTACGTCGTGGTCGCGACCGGCCCGCGTCCGAATCGCAGCGGAGTGTGGGACTGGGCGGACAGCGCGCTGTCGCCCGACGGGGCCGATTTCTTCACGACCGTACTCGATATCGAGCGTCTGCGGGTAGCGCGCCATCAAGGAGTACAGGCGAGCGCCTATGCGTCCACCGTGCTGCCGCCGATGGTGCGGGATGGTCTGTACGGCCCGGCTTTCGCGGCCGCCGCCACCCGGCGCGGCAAGGTTCAGGTGCCGACGACACGCGCCGGCTGGGCGCAGGAAGCGCAGCGCCGGATCGAAGTCCAGGCCGAGCGCCGCACGCCGCCGAATGAGCTGCTGTCTTCCTATGACGCGGTGCTGATGCAGACCGGGCATCGCTCGGTCGTCAGCGTGGCGCTGGCGGATCGCAGAGCGGCGATCGCGCAGAACATCAAAGATATGCTCGCCTCGGCCGAATTGTATGCACGCCGCCCGCTCACCAAGCTCGTGATGTTCGGCGAGTTCGCGTTCACCGGTGCCGGTTACCGGACCATCCCGGACTCGCTTTCGGTGGCGCTCAGCTGGCCCGGACCGGAGCTCGCCCAGCTCGCCGAATTCGCCGCGCGCCACGGGGTCTACGTCGCCGCCCAGCAGATCGAGCTCGACGCGAAGTTTCCGGGCCGCGTATTCAACACCGCGTTCCTGTTCGATGCCGCGGGCAATCTCGCCTCTCGGCACCGCAAGCTGCAGTGCGTGGATCTGCTCGGCACCTTTCCGGACACAACCCCAGGCTCTATCTACGATCAGTATGTCGCCGAATACGGCGTCGAGAGTCTCTGGCAGGTGGTCGATACCCCGCTCGGCAAGCTCGCTCCGATGATCGCCATCGAGAGCATGTTCCCCGAAGTTGCGCAGATCTATGCCCAGCAGGGGGCCGAAATCTACCTGCAGCTCTCCTCGGAGGGGTGGGACACCCTCACGGGGGCGCGCTCTGCCTGGGATGCGGCGCGTCGCCAGCATGCGTTCGAGGCCAGCGCGTATTTCCTGACCGTGAACGAGGGCGATGATCCAGCGCTGCGCGACCCTTATCACGTCGTCGGACAGAGCCACGCGATCGATCCCTACGGTCGGGTGGT
>Ga0116226_10001744_pt1 | contig 18863 bp, 13 predicted proteins | sample S1TSphfallax_FD_89692 | JGI IMG/M metagenome (GOLD analysis project Ga0116226, IMG submission 89692) | Host-associated microbial communities from peat moss isolated from Minnesota, USA - S1T2_Fa - Sphagnum fallax MG | ecosystem: Host-associated > Plants > Peat moss > Unclassified | place: USA... | reverse complement strand
CTCGCAAGATGGCCTGGATGCCATTGCGAGACAGCTTAATCAACGCCCTCGGAAGACCCTGGGGTTTAGAACGCCTGCCGAGATGTTCGAAGAATGTGTTGCGTCGATCAGTTGAATCCGCAGAGTAGAACCGACGCTTGAATGTCCAATCGACGCCTTGGGCGAAGGGCCGTTCATGGCCGGATGCCGCCCAATGCGATCGGCAACATGCGACCCTTCTCAGTCGCTGGTCCAAGCGGATCGTCAGCGGCAGCTTCTAAGCTGCAACAGCCAGTTTCACGTTCTAGCTAGTCGAGCCGCCGTCGGTTACCCGCCTCTACGTGATCGCGGTAGAGATAAGCGTTCTCAACCCTGTTGAATATCGAACGGTTTCCAGTCGGGGATGCCGCGAAGACGAATGATCTTCTTAATCACCTCAACGCATACGCCGACTGCAGCATCAATGATTTCATTGGCCGACATAAGTTCGCCGTCAATTGTTTTGTTACCGCTCGGCTCTTCGCCGTTATGGACCATTTTGCTTCGGTAGCCGTAGGTAGCATGGACCACGTCGCGGTTGCGGAGCCGCTGCCCGTTTGTGCCACCAAGCAAGTGCGCCGCGCGCGTGGTGACCTTATGCGTTACCTCATTGTTCTCGTTCCCGCCCAACAACGACTCAAGCGCGATTGCCAAGTCGATGGCTTTATCCCCCATCTTGAAGCGCCTTTGGGCTAGACTTAACCGGTTGAGTGCTACACGCAGCCGCTTTCGAAGCGTTTGAGGAAGTTCAGTGAAGATAGCAACCAACTCACGGGCTTCAATTGGGTCGAGTACTGGATGAAAAGACGTTGGCCGGAGCGGCATGACTTCAACGAGCCGCGCGCGTCGCCCTAACAAGAGCGAACCCAAGTAATGTAGGTCTGGATCGTCGAACTCGAAGGTTATTGCTGCGGACAACGCGACGCGCGGACCAACAACAGTAAGAAGATCCGTAATCTCCTGCATCTGCTCCTCGATAGCGTTTGCTGTTGCTTGCGAAAGAGCGGGCGGAAGATCGGTAGCTCCGACTGGGGCTATTACACGCGTGAGTTCCGTCCGGAATGCCAGCACGCTGCGAGGAAATACCATAGTGAGTGGTGACAACACGAGATCGTCTTTGATACCCTGATGCTGACCGAGCAGCAGCATTTTGAAAGGTCCATCCTTGAGAGACGTTACCGGCCAGATGCTTAGATTTTCCCGAAGCTCAATTTCCTCAGCAACGGGGACTCCCCACAGCGCTTCAACGATGCGCCCTGAAGCATTTTGCGCTTGCAAGATTCGTAGCAACCATCCAATAGCTTCACCAGGCGAGCCACAATCCATCGTTCGTCGGATGAGGTATGTCCCAACCTGCGTTGGATAGAACGGCAAGTCGCCGCCGGGGCTGCGGAGTTGGAACTGTGCGTTTTTCGGGAATCGGTCATCCGACATCACCAATTCAACCACTTTGCGGCCAAGCGTGTCGAGCCTTTCAACCCCGCTCGCCCATATATTGAAGTCGCCAGAGTGGATTGCTTCCGTAAGTGCAACTTCCCCATAGATGGTCGAGACCGAAACGTCGGCCGCGGCCGCTAAAGCGGCGCAGAGTGCATCGATCTCCGGCCCTTGATTCGCAGCAGGTGCCGGTTGAGCCGGTTGAATCTCAGACATCGATGCACTCCTTGTAGTGTATGTTGAGGGCATAACTTCCCGAACAGACGCTGGCTATTGTCAGCCTCCGTCCAAGCTATCCTCTCCTTCCTGTTGAGCGACAGTACGTTTGTCTCAAACGCATTGACCGGGTCTTTACCCCTCTAGCTTACAAGGGAACCTCCTTCAAACCCAGCCACAGCGCGAGAGGCTGTTTTCGAAGCGCACAGAGATGCTCAAACGACCACGTAGAGGTCATGGTAAACGTCGGCTCCTGGCCGAATGCAGCCCCCGTGAACACCCCGCCTCCCACTGACCAACATACACTGACGCGACAGCATCTCTCCGCTGTCGCATCACAACAAGTCATCGACATGGCGCAAACCGCACCCCGTACCCCGACCCAGAAAAGCCCTAGCGAGCCCTAAAAATAGTAGCCAGCATATCCCTTTCCGCAGCCACAGGACTTGGCATCAGCGGTTTCCCAGCCCGCCCGCGTGACCTGGGGTGACCGGCCCCACGGGTGGCATCGCCGGGCCGAACCCCGGTATACACCGCGCGCGGCCGGATCAGACCCGGATGGGCGCGCTGTTCCAGCCCATGCGCAATCCAGCCTATCGAGCGGCCCAATGCGAACAGCCCAAAGGCGGCCCCGACAGGCAGACGCAAGTACCGGCGCAATGCCACGAGTGCGAGATCGATGGTGGGTTTCTGGCCAACCAGCGCACTACCCGTATCGAGCAGGATCTGCCACTGCGGATGGCGCGGTAGTATGCGCGACAACAGCACAGTCGCGCGCACATCGCCATCCGGATATAGCGCATGTCCGAAGCCCGGAAGATCGTCGCCTCTGGATAGACGGTTGCGCATTTTTCGTTCGATATCCTTATTGCCCAGTTCATCCCATAGCGCCTCGCCCCGCGCTGTGGTGGCGCCATGTCGATCACCCGACAGACCGGCCAGACCGCCGACTACCACGGCCCGCAGGCTTGCGTTCGTTGAGGCGACGCATCGTCCGGTAAAGCTCGATGCGTTCAGCTCGTGGTCTGCACACAGCACGAGCGCCATCCGTATCAGTTCCGCGCCCGCGGGTCCCACGCCCCATGCCCGCGCGCATTGCACGTGAATGGGTGCGGTATCGGGTCGGGTTCGCAGCAGGCAGGCGGCCAGTATTCGCACCAGGTCGCCGCAGCCCTGGAGTTGACGGTCGGCCGACTTTTGCCAGATTGCTGTCGGTGCATCCTCGCTGGCGACCGTGAACAGCGGGAGGAGCGCTTGCTCGGCGCGTTGCTCGGCGTAGTGCTTATAGAGCGTACGCATTACCGTCGACGTTGCGGGCGCGGCAGGGACATCCTGACCGAAAGGGAGGATGTTGCCGCACTGCCATAACAGCGCGGCAACATCCTCAAGACGCGCATGGTTAGCGAGCTCAACCGCGTCCACGCCACGATAGAAGAGCCGCCCCCTATCGATCAAGGTGATGCTCGATTCGAGCACGGGGGAGCCCCAGTTCAGCGCGGCCTTGGCCACTTCTTTCGGCTTTCTGCCCCGCGCACGTTGGTCCGCCAACCGCTCGACGTCGGTCGCCAGATACCGGCTTTCGCGATGATTGCCGCCAGGTTCCGCCCGCAGCAAACCACGGCTGACATACGCATACAGTGTTTGTCGCGAGACGCCGAGCTGGGTCGCGGCTTCGGTGGAATTCAGGTAGTGCGACATGGGCGTGAGCGTGAATCGTTCGATAAGTTGATCAGGATAATCAACGTTGACAATCAATGCGAGCGGGGCGATCTTTGCCATACCGAATTCATGCGAGGCGATCATGAGTAGCGATCAAATTTCACAGCATGCGGCCATTGCCGATGACGATGCCGACGACGTTGCCGAAAAGCATTATTTGCGGCAATTCTGGCTGGCTGCGGGCGGATCTCCACAGCACCTAGAGGCTTGCAGCTTTAGCGGGGCGGGAGAGCTGCTGTTGCCGTTCCGCGTCACCGATATGGCGGCTGCAGCAATAGGTGCGGCGGGCACGGCTGTGGCAGAACTGCTGTTGGCATCGAGCGGTACATTGCCGGCGGTGCGGGTCGACCGGCGCATGGCGTCGCTCTGGTTCGGCACCTCGCTGCGTCCGCAAGGATGGACACTGCCGCCGCTATGGGATCCCGTCGCCGGCAACTACCGGGCGCGCGATCGCTGGATCCGCTTGCACACGAATGCCCCCCATCATCGACAGGCCGCGGTGTCCGTGCTCGACTGTGCCGTGGACGCGCAAGCTGTCGCGCAAGCAGTCAGCCGCTGGGACGCCGCTGCGCTCGAAGCCGCCATCGTCGAGCGTGGCGGGTGTGCCGCGACGATGTACTCGCAGCAGGAATGGCGCGAGCATCCGCAAGGCAAAGCGGTCAGCACCGAACCCTTGCTGCACGTTCGCACCACGAGCGAGGTCGCGGCACGCGCGTGGCAACCTGCGCCAGATCGGCCCTTGCGTGGCATACGCGTGCTCGATTTGACACGGATTCTGGCCGGGCCGGTTGCAACGCGATTTCTCGCGGGTCTGGGGGCCGAGGTGCTGCGCATCGATCCATACGGCTGGGAAGAACCGGGCACCGTGCCCGATGTCGTCCTGGGCAAGCGCTGCGCGCGGCTGAACCTGAAAGAGGCCGCAGATCTCGACACGCTCAAACGGCTGCTGCGCGACGCCGATATCATCGTGCACGGATACCGCGCCGACGCGCTTGCGCGCCTGGGTCTTGACGCCGACCAAAGACGCGCCCTGAATCCTGCGCTGATCGATGTCTCGCTCGACGCGTATGGCTGGACCGGGGTATGGCGTTACCGGCGCGGCTTCGACAGCCTGATCCAGATGAGCACGGGAATCGCCGAGACCGGCATGCGCGTGATGGGAGGGGACACACCGGTCAGCCTGCCGGTCCAGGCGATAGACCACGCCACCGGCTATCTGATGGCCAGCGCGGCCATACGCGGACTTACAACGCGGCTCAAACTCGGTGCCGGTACCGAGGTCCACGCCTCGCTGGCGCGGACCTCGGCTGTTTTGCAATTACGTACCGAGGCGATGGACCAGGTGCTTGCGATGGCGCCCGAGGTCGAGCGCGATCGTGCCGCGCATGTCGAACAGACATCGTGGGGGCCCGCAAACAGATTGCTGCCTCCGTTACAGATCGATGCCGTGCCGTTCCAGTGGTTTTATCCCGCCCGCGCATTGGGGGCGTATGAGCCGCAATGGGTGTCGTCGAATCCGTCTCTTTGAGGAAAGACGCGATAAGCCTCTAACCTGCGGCAGCCTGCTCGCGCAGGCGACGCGCTTCGTCGCGCAGAAACTGCTGGTAATCGTCCAGATCGCCGTCGAAGGGCTCGACGCCGCCCTTGGTGACCAGCCAGAATTCGTCGCATACTGCGCGCAGCAGGGATCGATCGTGGCTGACCAGCATCACGGTGCCTTCGAACTCATTGAGCGCCACGCCCAATGCTTCGCGCGTGGCCAAGTCGAGGTGGTTGGTCGGTTCGTCCAGCACCAGCAGGTTGGGGCGCTGCCACACGATCATGCACAACACGAGCCGCGCTTTTTCGCCACCGCTCATCGTGCCGACCGCCTGATGCACCATGTCGCCACTGAAGTTGAAGGTGCCGAGGAAAGTGCGTAGCGATTGTTCCGTGCCACTCTGGCCCGGGGCGCGCATCTGCGCCGGGGTGTCTTTGGCCAGGCGGATCATATGCTCCATCGGCGTGTCCAGCGGTCGCAGCACGTCGAGCTCCTGCTGGGCGAAGTAGCCGATGTTCAGGTTTTTGCCTTCGCTGATCTCGCCGCCTATCGGCGCCAGCTCGTGCGCCACCGTCTTCACCAGGGTAGATTTGCCCTGGCCGTTGGCACCGAGGATGCCAATGCGCTGCCCGGCCAGCACGGATCGGTTGATACCGCGCACGATAATGGTCGGCGGCGTGCCCGGCGCCGCGTCGTCCGGTGCCGGGTAGCCGAAGCTCGCGTCCAGCATCGACAACAACGGGTTGGGCACGTTGAGCGGCTGCTTGAACTCGAAGGTGAACTCCGCGTCGGCCAGCACGGGGGCAATCTTCTCCATGCGTTCGAGCGCCTTGACCCGGCTCTGCGCCTGCTTGGCCTTCGAGGCCGTGGCCTTGAAACGGTCGATGAATTTTTGCAGGTGGGCGATCTTCTCCGCCTGCTTGGCCATCGAGGCCTGTTGCAGCACCAGTTGCTCGGCGCGCATCTCTTCGAACTTGCTGTAGTTGCCGCCGTAACGCACCAACTTGGCGTTGTCGACATGCACCGTCACATCCGTTACCGCGTCGAGGAATTCACGATCGTGGCTGATCACGACCAAGGTGCCTTGATAGCGTTTGAGCCAGGCTTCCAACCAGACCAACGCGTCGAGGTCCAAGTGATTGGTCGGTTCATCGAGCAAGAGCAAATCGGACGGGCACATCAGCGCACGCGCCAATTGCAGCCGCATACGCCAGCCGCCGGAGAAACTATTGACCGGCTGCTCAAGCTGCGCAGCACTGAAACCCAGACCCAGTATCAGCGCTTGAGCGCGTGCGGGCGCATCGTGGGCACCCGCATCGTGCAAGGCCATATAGGCGTGTGCCATGCGCATGCCATCGTCGCTTTCCTCGGCGGCGGCGACTTCGGCCTGCGCGGCCAGCAAGCCGGTATCACCCTCGATCACGAAGTCGGTCGCACTCTGCTCGGTTTCCGGCATATCCTGCGCCACCTGACCCATTTTCCAGGCAGCAGGAATCGAAAACTCGCCGCTATCTTCGTGCAGCGTGCCATTGAGAAGGCCGAAAAAAGACGACTTGCCGGCGCCATTGCGGCCGACCAGACCTATTTTTTCGCCGGGGGCGAAGGTGACGGACGCGCTATCGAGAACGACATTGACGCCGCGGCGCAGGGTGACATTACGGACGGAAATCATAAGGGGCTGCTTCGGAGGGGAAACGCATGATACCCGACCCGGCGTGACGGACTGTTTCTTTTGTGGCTGGAAGGGGGCGTGGGGGTGCGGTGGGGGGTATGGTTGGCGGTATGTACCTGCGCCTCACGCGTGGCCCGACACGCGCGTGACCATCTCCTGAATCACGATATGGCGGATCGCTCGCAGCAGCTGCAGCTCGCCGCCGAGGGTTGCGCGAAGCGCCGGTCGCTCGTGCGCGAGCGCTACAGTTTCCTGCTCGACCTGGGTGAGCAGGGCCGTGGCCATGGCCGGGATGCGAATGAGCAGTTCGGTGATCTGGCGCGCGGCGGTTGCGCGAGTCAGGCCGAGTTGCTCGCCGGCCTCTTCCAGAACTTCGCGACTAAAGTCGGCGTAACGTTGCACACCGCAGACCTCGCGCGTGAATTCCGTCAAGTCAGGCCAGCGGCCCTTGTCGCTGTAGTTCCCCGTCTCGTACACGGCCTCGCACAGCAGGTCGTAGAAGGGCGCCAACGTGATCCCGTTGGCCGTCACGAGAAAGCTCGTGTTCTTCAGGTGCGAGTCCCCATTGCCGACCAGCACGCAGAACACCAGCCAGCGGAAGAGTCGCACGCGCACGGGTGCTGGCGCACGGCATTTCGCGGCGAGCTCCGCGAGCGCGCCGACCGACCAGCTCGAGTACTTCATCGTCGCGGCAAGATTGAGCAACTGACAACCGTCGATCGCATGCCGGCGCACTACCGCACCGTTCTGCATCTCGCGGTCGAACCGCTCGATGAGATACACCGGTGCGGGCGCGTAGCGCCGCTCTACATGGGGGACCTCGAGACCGACGCTCGCTGCCAGTTTCATGGTGAACCACTCGTTGACCACGGTACTCGGGTAGGCGTTCGTCCGCGCGTGGTTCGGCTTCAGGATGTGGGTGGACACTGCCTGTCCGCTCGGCTCGAAGAGCTGGCCATCGCGCACGACCACCGCCAGCTTGTGCTGCGCCCCCGCCAACGACATCTTCTTGGGGGCATCGTGCGTGAGCGGGACCCCCGGAAGGTTGCGGATGCGCTCGTTGAGTTCCTCGTCGCTCAGCGGCCGCAGGGTCGCTTCCTGAAGGCCTTCGTTCGCGGCCTCGGGCGCGCGCAGGGTGACCGAGCCGGCTGACTCCTGCCCGTAGTACTCGAGCAGGGCGAAGGCGTCATTCACGTCCGGCAGCGTCGCGTCGCGCGTGAGCAACTCGCGCACTTGCTCTTCCGGAAGTAGGTTGTCGAAGTACCACTGTGCCGGACGTCGGGTGGCACCATCGCGCAAGATCTCCGCCTGCAGGGGCAGGTGCGGGCTCAGTGCGAACCGATCAGGATTGGCGAGCCACGCCGGGTCATATTGGAACGCCCACAGGTTCTGGTTTTCATGCAGCGTGCCGATCAGTTGGTGATCGATCGAGGCAAGAAGGGTGCGCTCGGTCATTTGCGGGCGTTCCCTTTACCGGTCTTTTGCTCGCTGGCGTCCTCGGCGTGCGCGAGAACGTTGCGCGCGCGCGTGAGGGTGTCGCTCGCGCGCGCGTCAAGCGAGGCCGTATCGAGCACCCGTTTTGCCGTATGGAAAAGCGCTGCAATCGCTTTCGCGCGCTCTGGGGAAAAGGTATCGAGAGTGCCGGTCGGCGCCGCTGAGAGGCGCTCGCCCCGAAGCTTCCACTTCTCGGCTGTCTGCTCCGCTGCGCGAAACGCTCGTACCGCTGCCCGATGTTGCGCCTTCATCGACTGCGCTTTCAGGAGCCCCTCATCCGCATCCGGAATGTCCACGCTCACGCGCACGCCGAGGCCCTGAAGGATCAGAAAGAGCTTGCCCCACTGGACCGATTCGGCGCCGGCTTCCGCCTTGCCAAGAAATGACTCGCTCACGCCCATGCTGCCCGCGGCATCGTCCTGCCGGAGTTGCTGGGCCTTGCGCGCCGCCCGGATCACTCCTCCGATGTCGGAGGGCTGGTCGATGGTGTAGTGCATGACGGAGGTTGCCTCCTAGGATCTGGGCAGCCTGCCGCGCCCATGGAAAACCTTGCGTTCGACGAGTATTGTGCCTGATTTTCCAGTTTCAAGCAGCGAAATCGTGCAAACGCAAAGTTTTGCACTTCATCTGGGGCCTACTAAGGAAAAACCGTTCGATTGCACGGTTTCGGGAGCAGCGGGTCGGACTGAAGTGAAAAAACGTGCGAGCGCACGGTTTTGTACCGAGATGGCAACCGATACGGTCGGATCGCCGCGCTCCATCTTGCGCAACGTGGCTACCGATACTTGCATGCGCTGCGCGAATGCGACAAGCGTAGACCCACCCGTCGCTAACGAGACGGCAGAATTAGACCCCCGGCGCGAGTCGAGAAGTGTTGTATTGGACCATGACATTGCGAGCGCCACGGATAATGGCCCGCGTTATCATCGAACTTTTGCAGCTGCCGCGAGTGCCTTAACGCCTTGAGCCGAGTCTTCGTTCGAGTTCATGAACTTCGTGATTGCATCTGTAATAGCCCCTTCAGTTGCAGCTGATTGAACCATGCCGAATGCCAGAGACGGAACAAATCCCCCTGACTTGATGGTCGAGATCTCGTCCGCGTATGACTTCTTGGCGCAAGTATCGAACTTGTCCATCGGCACATTCAGGCGGACGGGAATCGAACCTTTGTAAAGACTGAAGTCTCGCTGGAAGTCGACCGACATGATTGTCTTCGCCATCGCCAACTGGCCAGGGGTGGGGTCCTTCGACCCGTTCTTCTGGAAGAATACAAACGAATCGACGGAGTAGGTGTACGCGTTCGCTGTTCCGGGTGCTGGAGCACAAACGTAGTCCACATCCGCCTGCTTGTTTGCGTTGGAAAACTCACCTTTTGCCCAATCGCCCATGAACTGCATGCCGCCGGTGCCTTGCAGCACCATCCCTGTGGCTAGGTTCCAATCACGTCCCTGGTAGCCCGTTCCGAAATAACTATGGATTTTGCGCACGATGTCGAAGACTTGAACCATCTGCGGCGATGTCAGAGTCTTCTGGTCGAGGTCAACTAATGCCTTGCGGTAAAAGTCAGCGCCCTGAGATAGCACTACTGTTTCCCAGACTGTCATGTCTTGCCACGGCTGACTTCGATCTTGGACATCCTTGACATCTCGATGAGACGCGCAGTCGTCGCTATCGGCGACCCCGCTGCAGTCTTGTCGCGCCCGCATACACGTTACTGGTAGTAGCCCAACTCGTGCCGTAGCGCTGCGACTTCCAGTAATTCACATGCTCGATCGCCGGGATCGGTCAAGCGGTCAGCTGCGTGTGCCGCTGCGATGAGAGCTGCATTGACAACCTCTTTTCGCTCGCGAACGACCGCAAGGCGCGCCGCATCGAGAGCCAACTTAACCGCCTCGATGGAATTCTCATCGCCGACGATTGCGACGATGCGCGACAAGTACGGGTCCGCGTCCGCGGCAGTTTGCCTATTGATCGCATTGACCGCCATAGCAGGAAGCGTGGCACCGTCGGTTTTCTTCACACAGGTATCGTCATCAGGTCGAGGTCTCCCCTCTTGTCCCGATACCGCGCACACTTCGATCCAGGCATGTCGCTGATACCAAGGACCGAGTTGCGTGACCACGTTTTCGAAATCGCCAGTATTACCGCTGCGATAAAGCTCGACGGCGATAGCCGACCGCAGGCTTTCATTCAAACCTAGACTCGCTCCAGTGATTGGCTCCAAGTTGGCTCCAACTCCAATGATCTGATTGCGGCCGGGAACCGAATCCAATGCAGGCTTCAACAAAGCGGTAGCTCGAGCATAATCGCCGACGTCGTTGAAGGCTTGGGCAGCATCCACGAAATGGCTGGCCTGAACAATGCCAGGCTTACGTGCCTCGATTTCGTCCGCAATGGCACGCGCGCCCTGCACGTCACCCGCCTCCATCCTGAGATCGACGGCATCTCGCAACAGGCCCGAAGCCCCAGGCCAGTCTGGTTGCTTGCGCACGTCAGCCAGCGCTGAAGTGGTGACATCGAGCGCATGGCGGATATGCCCGGCGCGCAAGTACGCGCGAGCAATATCGAACTTTAGTGAAGCGGCCGCCGTACTGGTACTTGCACGTTCGGCGTTCTGCAGCGCTCGGGCGGGTTCTCCCATTTCGAGCCAGGTTCTAGCAGTCACATCGCCGATCCGCTGCACGCCGCGGTAATCGACCATGCCGGTTCGCTCAGCCTGTTCGAGCGACCTCTTTGCGGAGTTTCTGTCTCCGAGAGCCAGCCAGGTGCTGGCAAGATTGTTCCAACTGTCACCCTGTTGGTTCTCAGGCAACTGCTCAATTACGCTCGGCCATCGCGAATTCAGAATCGCAGTCAGTGTGGCGTTGCTGCCTCTGTGTAGCATCCGTGGTTCAAACAGATCAGCGAGTCCGACTTCCAACCCTGCCTTCGACGAACGATGGATTATCCGATCTACCGTGAGGTGTAAGTAGTCCGTCAGACCCAAGCCATCTGCCCGATTTGCCGGTAGCAGTTTCTCCAGAGGAGCCAGATTCGCGATCTCGTTTGGCGCTGCCCATGATCGAGCGGCGATAGTACCGATTACGATGTCATCATTGGCCTGCTTCCATTGAAATTGCTGTGATCCGGTCCGGTCTAGTTTTGCTGCCATCGCACTGGCGTAATCGAACTGGCCAGCGCGTGCCAGGTCTTTGACGAAATTCAGCAAATCGTCCTGCTTGACGGAGCTAACGTTTTGTAAGGCCTCTCTTACAAGACAACTGCTGTCGACATAGCACCCGGATTGCTGGTCGACTGCAAATGCAATATCTGCGTATAGCGCTAGGCATAGACTCGCTAAGCCGCACGCGAGAAGTAGTCTTTTGGTAGATGATTTCTTGTACATGGCAGAGTGCAGAAAACGGGGCAACATTTCCCCCGATTGTCGCGAATCTTCATGGGTTAGTCCAATGTCCCTCCTAGCCAAACCCGGAAGTTCACACGGGCCTCGCGCAACGCAGATCGCTTGGAGATTCGCTGCGCATCTCGACCCTCAAGAGCCGTTCACAACATCGAAGAGCGGCCACCCGCGCAGCAAATCCAACGATTTACGGAAAGAAGGCCAGATGCGGTCAGCACTTTCGTTTCATAACAACCGTCAACACCCTCGGCCTCTCGTTTAGTGCACGACGAATGCGTTCAACATATGCGAGGTCTTCGCTTCAAGTTCTCTCCAGTTTGCAAAGTCAGATTTGTCAGTGATGCCAACCGGTCGCATCAGCGCCCGAGCATGAAAGGACGGCAGATTGAAAGACAGAGTACATTGTGCGTAGACATCATAAGGCGTCACGGCACGCATCAAATTTTCGCAGACAATCAGCGTCCCGGCTATATTCCGCGGATCAAAAAAATATTCGTACTGCGCGTTCATTATCCCGCTCGTCAGTGGGGTCGTCGCACGGTAATGAACCAATCCCCACGTATCAGGAAGCTTCTCGAAGGGCCCGTGACTCCAGCGTGAATTAGCATCATCCTCGAAGCGCGCTTGCGGATCCATCGGATATCCTTTGCTAGACACTTGAATATGTAGCCATCGATTCTCTACAGGTGGCGGCGCTCGAACGGTATTCTCGGCAAGTCCGAAGTCGGCTTGCTCCTGAGGACTTGCGACCGGCTGGAAATCGCTCTGTCGTACGTCGACAGACACGGTGTCAATAGGCGTGTTGATGGTCGGCGCAGACGCATCCACCGTCGCCCCCCCGGTCCGCCCTCCAGCCAGTCCAGCATTACTTATATAGGTGACAAGACTGTTGTGACGATAGAGCGCCGGAATACGGATCTTGACGCCACCTATCGTACCAACCGAATCGGGCGCTCTACGAACCGCAGCGGACATCGCAATCCAGTAGTCCTGGTCCGTATCCAGATCGTGTACTTTCACGGACAGTGAACTGGTCGGTGGTATCTCGGAGACTACCGCCCGATGACCGCCCACAGACCAAGGGCAGTGCTTGAGCGCTTCATTGAACGAAATGGAGCCTGCGCGCTCCTTCAAGATCGGCTGTAGCCGTGCTTGTTGGCTCATCATCGGCGAGGACATTGCCGGAAATACCGCCTCTCCGCTACTCGGATCAAACGTCGGCAACAACGCTTGCTTGTCGCCTCCAGGAGGCAAGTGCTGTTCGAGCACATGGGCCATGCTGTGCATAAGCTGCTCGAAAACAACGAAATCGGAGATCTCCTGCGTGGGACATCCTCGGAAGCCAAGCTGAGGGCTGTCAGGCAAAATCGTTACCAGATCGCCTCGAAAGCAGAGCCCACGGAAACATGGTTCTGTCGGAGGCGTCTGGGCATGAGCAAGCGGCATGACGCTCATGATGGACACGATGAACATACGCCAGCTCTTCAAGGTCTTATCCCCGTTGTAAGGTATCGCCTGGTCCCAGGCTGGCGGCTTAGTGGCAGTTCGGCCAAGCTTTCGAGCGTGCCGTCATCAGCCTTATCAGAACTGCCGTGGCTTGTGCCCTCTGCACCGGCGTCAAGTTCAACTTGGCCAGCGTCTTCAGCCACGCTATCGATGCTTCCCATGCGCTCGATGGTTGCGACTTCGTCGGCGTTTTCATACTCGACACGATAGCTGGAAATGGCTGCACTGCCAACAGAAGGCAGTTTTTGACTGTCGATCTAATCCGAGTGTCGATGTTGAGTGTCCGCAAATGGCCGATAGCCCCGGTTCTCAATGTGCACCGAAAGCGAGCGATGGATATGCGGCTCAGTTGGCCGACGGCTGCTTTGCGGCACCAGCGCAAATTGGCAGTCACGGCCAAGCGCGGCCGATCGTCTAGGATCTGTGACTGACCGCTTTCGACAAAACCAGCGTAAACACTGAATCCTCAACTCGACTTGAACGTTCTCATCCCGTCTCGCAAAGATTGTAGGCCCCGAAAATAATTGCGCTGACTGCGCCAAGGGCTTGCGCTTCGGCAAGAGCCGAGGGGGTGCCGAAACGGTTCGAATAGTACCTCGCCAGTTCATCGGTGGCTTCACGAATCAACACAGGATGCCGTGCCACAAAACGCGGTACATCCACATCGTTCGTAGGATTGTCGTTGTCTTCGTCCTGACCTCCCTGATTTACATCGAGTTTCTTGGAATCCCATAAGTCAGTGCGGTGCAAACGAACGGCCACCAGTGTTTTGTCGAAGTTACGTCCGCGACTAAACCGAATCGTGGCCCGACAGAATGGTTGAGCGGCCACCGCCGCTTTCGTCAGGTGAGTGAAAGCCGGCAAGCTCGACGTCATTGCCTCGCAATCGCTCCGGATCAATTGACCATCAATTGCTCCGCCGTACACCGCATTCAGGGCATCGCTCAATCCGGGGCGTCGCACCAGTGCCGAACAAGGCATCGTCAGCTTATCGTTACTGACCGACGCGACGTCCAGGAATGCTGAGAAATTTTTGTCTGATGACGCCGCATCATGAGCGTCCTTAACATTGGATAAAGGTCGTGCCCACGGCTTGTCGTGAAACGCTTCGAACGCCGGGCCGATCAGTTTGGCGACTACAGTCGCGCGCTCGACGGTATCGTCTATCGTTGCGTAACGATAGATAGCTTCGTATAACGCGGCAGATTTCGGTTTTTGTCGAGTTAGTTCGGCAAGGGCCTCATCCGGATCCTGGAAAAGTGCCGCCACCGCTAATTCATTCAACCGGTCGTCGTATGTCTCGACGAGACACGAATGCATGTCGCCATTCGTACATTGCTCGTTGCGCATCTTCAGCCACTGTCGTTGCAGGATTTGCTGTTGAGACCTGCCCTGGTTGAAAGCGTCCTTCTGAGATGCGGTGAACAACGTAGCCATCGTTCGATCACGTGCGGTAAGTGCGGCATCGTTACAAATTGTCGTCTCGATGACGCTGTTCGCCGGCCCACACGAAAAGCTCGGACCGGAGATAGCACGATTCTGCGCGGAAGATGCAATTGGCACTTCCAAAGCCGCCACTAGCAGGGAAATGGAGACTATCAACCGCATCGTGCGAACGGTCCGTATCGTAACCGTCGCTCCAGTCTTGGTTGTCAAGGCTCGATCCCCATTGATTTGTTCGGTTGTGGGATGCTACCGCTCCTGCTGATAGTGTCCAAGTTTTCTCGCATGCGGACATACGGGCGCGCATCGGAAATGTTCGCTCGGGGTCGGCTACCCTCGCCCGCGTCGGGCGGTAGTCGGCCAGCTTCGGTTATCCGATCCTTGCGCTCAAATCGTCGACAATCCGTTGCGATCGATCCAAACAGCGCGTCGTATAGCTGCGACACGCTTCGTCAAGGCTACGCGAAAATACCGCGCCGATAACAGTGCCGCAACCCGGTTGTTTGGCCCAGGCAAGGAACAAGGGACTTTCGCCCGTGATTTCTGCGGTTGTGTCGAAATATATCGATAGACGACAGACGCACTACAACGTCCCCGCGACAGACGCAATCAAATCACGCAGCCACTGCTGCGCCGGGTTGGCATCACTACGCCGGTGCCAAATCACATGAAGGACAATTTCAGGCAGCGTAAGGGGAGGCGGAAATAGGGCGAGTTCTCGCCCCGCTGAGGAACGCAGTGCCACCCGTTTCATGACCGTAGCAGTCAAATGTGTCCGCGCCACCACAGCCGGAACCGCAAACATATGCGGCAAGGTCAGCGCGACGCGACGCTGTTTGCCCTGTTGCGCCAGCGCTTCATCGACTAAGCCATGCCGCTGGCCTTCCGGTGACGCCAACACGTGAGATAAGGAAAGATAGGTTGCCATGTCCATCGCCCGGTGAGAAGCCGGATGATGATCGGACAGGATGGTCACAAACGCGTCCCGCAAAATCGGGCGCATCAAAATCCTACCCTCGGGCGTTGTCGGCGGTATGCCGATTGCTGCGTCAATCACCCCGGCGTCGAGCAAATCGACCGCGTGGTCGCGGTCATTGAAGGCGTGAACATGAATCGTGATGCCCGGCGCTTGCGCTGAGACGGCTTCTAACAGCATCGGCATCAGCACGAACGCCGGGTAGTCCGACATGCCCAGGTTGAATGTGAGCGTTGCATCGTGAGGCGTGAACGCGGCGCCTTTCAACAAGGTCATGCCGATCTGATGCAGCGCGCGTGCGATGGGTTCTGCCACTTCGCGTGCGCGCGGCGTCGGCAGCAATCCGTCGGCGCTGCGGATAAACAAGGGATCATCGAGGAGTTTGCGCAGGCGCGACAATGCGGCGCTCATCGCGGGCTGACTGACGCCGACCTGCGTGGCTGCACGTGTGACGTTGCGCTCGTTCATCAGCGCATCGAAGGCAGCCAGAAGATTCAAATCGATACCGTGGAAATCCATAAATCAAATAATACTGTATATCATTCATTTGTTAGACAGATTCTACTGCGGATCGCACACTCTCGTCTGAATCAACCCACCCAGACGGAGATTGCCATGAATACCCATGAATCGAACCTTGTAGAACGCCTGCAGATTGAACGCACGGCTGTGGAAACGTTGTATCGCGCTTTCAGTGAACAGAACCCGGATCTGGTCGACGGCGTCTTGGCGCCAGAATGGGATGACATCCCCTTGGCACCGGGGCAAGGGGCTGGCCCGGAAGGCATCAAACCGATTATTCGCAGCCTTGGTGACGCTTTTCCGGACGTCAAGATCGTGATTCACAACCTGATCCAGGTGCCCGGTCAGATTGCCGTGCGCGCGGAAATCACCGGAACGCATCAGGGCGAACTATTTGGCATTGCGCCAACGGGAAAGCACGTCAGTGTTCGCTTGCATGAGTTCCATACCGTGGTCGACGGCCGCGTGACGACGACGTGGCATATGGAGGACTGGTTTGGCTTGTTTATGCAACTCGGGCAGTTCCCGAAGCACGGGTAAGCTTTGGAGCTAGGCCGATTTGTATGAAAGCGGCGCGTATTACATCCTTCGGAAGTCCCGACATGACCAACGTGATATCGCGCCGCATTGCCGAATAGAACGGGGATCACTATCGCATCTGAGTGATCGTTACCAGGAACGGCCAATGTGCAACTAAGGCTATAACCTTGTCGTGCAACTGGGCTAACCCTCCAAGGTCTGAACAAGAGTCCAACGCCCCTCTCGCAGCTCGACTTGCGCAAGCGCCCCATTCACGCACGAAAGTTGTGGAGGGATATGCCCAATAACCGCGATTGCGATGATGCATCGATGGATCGGTCGCGGTGCGAGGAGAGGCGCGCAGACGCACTCGACGAGGGCGCAGTGATGACGCTAGATCGCCATGAGCAAGTGGTTTGGGGAAGCGGATATTCATCGGATTGCGTATTTTGTCAGGTTACGCCAAATCGCAAATTTCGCTTACGGCGACCCAATCGTGGGCAGCATCTTCGCAGGTCGTCTATCCCAGGGTTTTATCGAAGCAATAAATGGTTCAGTGTCGCCGGTTTGGACAGGTGCTCAACCTGCCTGATATGCGTTACGAGTCGGGCGGCGGCTGTTTCGGCATCGATTGACGTGACATCCAGGGTATAGGTCTCTGGGACATCGGGGTATTGCAAGGTGTGCCCCGAAATACATGCTTTTAACTCGTCCGGATCCGACATTTTTTTACCGATCCGCTCGGCGCTCTGGATGCGCCGCATATTCTCAACTTCATCCAGCTCAAGCACGATCGGTAGTAGGGGGGCGTTGCGCTGAATCGCGAGTCGAACCACATGCTCCCACGCTTCAATTTCACGCGGCGCGGTTTTACATAGAGCGTTGGTCAACACCAGCCATTCGCCGGAGGGACGGCTTAGCAAGCCTTCATAGGCTGCCTTTCGTACCTGTTCATATACGCTCCACCGTGCGGGCGTATCGAAGCCGGCGCAGACGATGGCGACATCGTGCAACAAGTGGTTGTGAACGAATCGGGCGCCAAGCATGCGTGCGAGTATCGCCCCGATGGTCTTTTTCCCGGCACCTGGCCATCCGTTGAGGTGAATGATCATATTTATCATGAAGCTAACAAGCTAGCTGGTGGAATGGATAGGCCGTCTATGCCAGTGTTTTCATCTGAGGCAATCTGGCAAATTCGCACTTCTTCGAACGGCTGGCGCTTGGTCTTTACTGTTTCAACCCCGCTTTAAACGCATCCGGATACTCCCGATGAAACCAATCCTTCACCTGATCATGACTCAGCGAAAAGAATTCACGTGATCGAGGCACCAGCACAAAGCCGAAAGCAAACACGCAATGGGCCAGCCCGAAACAGGTGTAGACCGTGCCCACAGTCCAATGTGTCAATGCCAGGCCCGCGAGCATGGGGCCCAGAATGCCGGCGATCTGCGTCGTCATCATGGTGGCCGCGATGATGCGGACGCGGAAGTTCTGCGGTATGGCCAAGGATCGATGGGTGGCGCCGACCAGTCCCATCGAGGCATTGGCGAAACCCACGCCGGTCAGTGCCAGGACCAGAAATACAGGGGTATGGGCCCAGCCCGATGCCGCCAGCGCCAGCCCTTCGCACATGGCTGCGCCGACGCGGACATTGAAGCGGCCGAAGCGGCTGACCAACAGATCGGAACCGCGAAAACTGCCCAAAAGCAAACCGACGGACAAAGCGAATTCGCAGGTTCCCAACCAAAGCCCGGACAGTCCCAGCGATTGCACCTTGAGGGGAATCAACATACCGACCGCCGGTCCCTGGAAAATCCACACCACAAAATTGACCAGAGTCCAGCCGCGCTCCAGCGGCACCACCCATTTGGCGCGCAGTCCGTCGCACAGGTCTCGCCACCAGCGTGCCAGGCCGCGATGCGAGTCTTGACGAGGTGAGGCGCCGGGCAGTTGGGCCGTCGCGTAAGCAGCCAGGGCCAGCAATATGCCACTCAAGCAGAAGGTCGCCGCGATTCCGCCCAAGGCCAGGGTGGCACCGGCCAAGGCGGGGCCCAAGGCGCGACCGACGGCTTGCGTCGATTTACGAAAACGCAGCGCGGGCGCCAAGCGATCCGCCGGCACCAGTTCCGCCGAAATGGTGGCGCTGGCGGGATTGATAAACGCATTGGCGATCACGGTGATCACGCCGATGCCGATGATCAGCGTCAGTTGATAGTGGGGCAGCCAGGCGAGCAGGGCGAAGATCCAGGCGACGCCCGCGAGGACCCCGGTGCCCCAGACGATTTGCGTCCGTTTGCCATAGCGATCCCCCAGCGGCGACAGCAGGGGCATGGCAAAAATCGTGGTGACCGCGATGCTTGCGCTATAGATGGCCAGGTCGCGTGCGCCGCCTTGATGCACG
>Ga0116226_10001743_pt1 | contig 18869 bp, 19 predicted proteins | sample S1TSphfallax_FD_89692 | JGI IMG/M metagenome (GOLD analysis project Ga0116226, IMG submission 89692) | Host-associated microbial communities from peat moss isolated from Minnesota, USA - S1T2_Fa - Sphagnum fallax MG | ecosystem: Host-associated > Plants > Peat moss > Unclassified | place: USA... | reverse complement strand
TCGCGTGACGTGCGAAGCACGCATTCGCGTGACGTGCGAAGCACGCATTCGCGTGACGCCCCCTCGACCCAAGTCGTGCGCAGCACGCATCCATGGTAGAGGTCGGGTGAATGTGGGCTCGGAACCCACGCTACGGTCATAGCCACAGCCGACACTCACGCAATGACGGCGAGAGTGTCGGCAATGGCGGCGGGTTTTAGTCGGTCAACGCCAACGCACCCTGAAACAAGGTGGGGCCGCGCTGGCCGGTTGGGTCGACGTGGACGGACTCCAGCGTCACCATGACGGGAGTCCCGTCAGCCACTTGGTACGGGAACGGCAGTTCGCCGCCGGTGGCGGCGATGCGGCCGACATAGATCGGCTCGGCAACTTCGCGCGGCCATACCCAAAATGCCAGTTCCTTGTCCGCCGGCACCGACACGGTTTGCAACGCCTCGATCCGGATGGTGCCGGGGTGCGCGACCACCGCTTTCATCGCCACCTGATCGCGCCCGGGCGCATCCAGCAATGCCACCGCGCGCGACCGGGCTGGCGGCGGCTTGGCTGGCGGCGCTGCCGGCGTCCTTTCGGCAACGGCGATGGGCGGCGCCGGATGCGGCGCTGGTGGAGCGGGCGGGAGCGGCGTGACGATCGGTTTGACCGGCGCCGAGACCAGTTTCTCCTGCGGCGCATCCCACGTGATGCGGACATCCAGCCGATGCCCGGACAGAATGATGATGCCCGCCAGGCACGCGGCCAGCGCAAATCCGGCGACGGAGGCCACACGCCATGCGAGCCCCGATCGTGGCGCCGGCGTCGCGGCGGGCGGGCGGGCGCCGGCATCGCGCGCGGCGCCAAGATCTGGCACGGCGGGGCCGCCGCGGACGTCGCGCGCGATGCGCTGCCACAGCGTGTCGGTTGGCGCGGCCGGCGGAGAGAGCGCGCTCAGCGGCTCCAGCCGTTCGCTCCAGTCCAGGATCGCCGTTTGCAGCGCCGGGTCGCGGGCCGCGGCGGCCGCGTCCGCCGCGTCGAGCAAACCCAGCACATACTCTGCTGCGCGCGTATCGCGGTCCTGGGGGTCGTTTGGGGTCGTGCCGCTCATCGGTCCATGCACTGCTTGAGGTCGCGCAGGCTCCGCCTGATCAGCGATTTCAATGTTCCCAATGGCATATTGTATGTGCTGGCGATTTCGGTATGCGTCAGCCCCCGGTTAAATGCGAGCATCAGCGCCGACCGCGCGCGCGGTGTCAGCGCGTGCAGGCACGCCGCCAGCACGCGCCCTTCGGCCTCCGCCATCACGCGCGCCAGCGCATCCGGCGCATCATCCTCGACCTCCGGCACCTGGTCGGTCGGGCGCTCACGCCCGCTGCGCCGCACGAGCTCCATGGCGCGGAAACGCGTGAGCATAGTGAGCCACGCCTGCGCCGAGCCGCGTTCGGGGTCGAACTGATCCGGCGCGTGCCAGATTTTCAGAAAAACGTCGTGAACCACATCCTCGGCCATGGCGGCGCTGTTGGTGATACGCAGCGCCAGGCCTTTCAGACGCGCCGCCTGCAGATCATAGATCCGCCGCAACGCCGTCTCGTCGCCGTCGATGCAGCGCTGCAGCAGCGCCGACAATGCGTCGATCTCCGTGTCCGCCACCAATCCTCGCCGCCGGTTCGAAGCAAGAAAGTCTTCTTTTTTGAAAAAAAGAAGCAAAAAACCTTTGCTTCTGCGCCGTCATCACCGGGCGCGCCATAGCGTCAACTCACGCGAAACCCAACAGATAAAAGTTTTTTGGTTCTTTTTTTCAAAAAAGAACATATTTTCTTCCTTGGTAACACGATGTCAGCGCGCATCAAACACGCGGGTCAATGTCAGCCCTGCCGCCAGCGCCACAGTGCCGTCGCGGATAATGCGCGTCATGATCGCGCCGTCGGCGCCGCGCGCGCGATGGATGATCGTTTTGTCCTCGGTGCGGACCACGAGATAGTCCCGCAACGACGGGATACGCATGTAATCGGCGAGCTTCGCCCCGGTGTCGCGGGCACGGGACGATGGCGACACAACCTCGACGACGACGACCGGATCGGTGATTTTGACCGCGTCGTCCGGCAAGGGTGCGCCGTAGCGCAGCAGTGCGTCCGGCTCATGCACGGTGGCCTCGTCCACCTGGACCGCCATGCCGTCGAGGAAAACTTCGCATGGCAGGCCCGCGGATACTGCGGCTGCGAGACGTTCGGCAATGCGCAGTTTGGCGCGGGCGGCGCGCTCCGGGGCCATGGCGATTACTTCACCATGAGCGAGTTCCCAGCGCTCTCCCGGCGGCCGATCCATGGCCCAGGCGATGAAATCGTCGGCACCAAGCATCGGACGCGCGGGGTCGCTCATGTCACCATGCCTATTTGGGGCTGAGCACCATGACCATCTGGCGCATTTCCATGCGCGGCATCTGCTCCACCTTGGTCGCCGCCTCCAGGTCGCCGCGGATGCGTTCCAAAACGCGCACGCCGATATCCTGGTGGGCCATTTCGCGGCCGCGGAAGCGCAGGGTGACCTTCACCTTGTCGCCTTCCTCGATGAAGCTTTTCATCGCGCGCATTTTGACCTGGTAGTCATTCTCGTCGATGTTGGGACGAACCTTGACTTCCTTGATCTCGACGATTTTCTGCTTCTTCTTGGCCTCGTTCTTCTTCTTTTGCTGCTCGTATTTATACTTGCCGTAATCGAGAACCTTGCAGACCGGCGGATCGGCGTTCGGGCTGATCTCCACCAGGTCCAGGCCGACGGCATAGGCGCGGGCTTGGGCCTCGCGCACCGTCAGCACGCCCTGCATCTCTCCGGCTTCATCGATCAGGCGAACCTGGGGGACGCGTATCTCCTCGTTCACACGGGGCCCGTCGCGGGTTGGCGGGGCGGGCATGGGACCTCTGGCTATGGAACTCTCCTCTCAAAGTGGTGGCCGCCGCGGCGGCCAAGCCTGTTATGTGCCGTCTGACAGGGCGGTAATCAAGGAAACACTGTGCGGCAAAGGCGCCACCAGGCCGTGCCGCGCGCCGATATTGTTCGAGGGTAGCACGCTATGGTTGTAGAAGTCCAAGTCTCTGGTCTGTCGGCAGCCCGCCGCAGGCCGCCCTTGCGCCCCGCCACGCCCGCCTGTTACCTGCCCCGCACAAAATGCTCTACGATCGAGAGGAATACGGCCCATGCGGCTAGCGGTGCTGAAAGAGCGTCGGCCGGGCGAGACCCGCGTCGCCGCCACGCCGGACACCGTCAAGAAACTGGTCCAGCTCGGTCTGACCGTGGCCGTCGAGACCGGCGCGGGCGCAGGTGCCGCGATCGCCGATGCCGCCTACACCGAAGCCGGCGCTGAAATTGCCCGCGACGCCGCCGCTGCCCTCGCCGGTGCCAGCGTGGTTTTTACGGTGCAATTGCCGGACCCGGCCGGCATCCCCAACGGCGCCCTGCTGGTCTGCATCTCCGGGGCCCTGGCCGACAAACGCACCGTCGCTCCGTTTGCCGCCGCCGGCGTAGACTTGGCTGCCATGGAATTGCTGCCGCGCATCACACGGGCGCAGAGCATGGACGTGCTGTCCAGCCAGGCGAACCTCGCCGGCTACCGCGCCGTCATCGAGGGCGCGTTCGCGTTCGACCGCGGCTTCCCGATGATGATGACGGCGGCCGGCACCGTCCCGCCCGCCCGCGTGTTCGTCATGGGCGCCGGTGTCGCCGGCCTGCAGGCGATCGCCACCGCCCGCCGCCTCGGCGCCATCGTCTCCGCCACCGACGTCCGCCCGGCCGCCAAGGAGGAAATCAAATCCCTCGGCGCCAGCTTCGTCGGCGTCGAGGACACTGAAACCGCCACCCAAACCGGCGCCTACGCGAAGGAAATGAGCGCCGAGTTTCGCCAGAAACAGGCCGAACTGATTGCCGCCACGGTGGCGAAGAATGACCTCGTCATCTGCACCGCGCTGGTGCAAGGCGGCCGCGCCCCCACGCTGGTCACGCAGGCGATGGTCGATGGCATGAAAGCCGGCAGCGTCATTGTCGACCTGGCCTCCGACGGCGGCGGCAACTGCGCCGCCACCACGCCGGGCGAAGCCATCATCACCGCCAACGGCGTCAAAATCCTCGGCTACCGCAACTGGCCCGCCCGTATCGGAGTCGCCGCCAGCACGCTGTATGCCAAAAACCTGCTAACCTTCCTGACCACTTTCTGGGACAAGGACGCCAAGGCGCCAAAATTCCCCGCCGACGACGCCATCGTGCAGGGCGTGCTGGTCACGCGCGGCGGCGCGATCATTCACCCCGCCTTCGCCGATGTTGCTGTCGCGGCGCCGACGCCGCCGACGGCTGCCCAACCGCCAAAGCCTGTCGAGGCGGCCGCGCCGGCTGCCGTCGCACCGGAGCCGCCGAAACCCACGGCGCCGCCGGCCGCCAATCCGGCCGAGTCGGTTGCCCCCGCGCAACCGGCCGATCCGCCGACGCCGGCAGCGGTTGCCGCGGCCCCGGCGCCGGCTGAACCCGCCGCGGCCGTCGCCACATCTGAGCCGCCGAAAGCGGCAAAACCGCCCGCGCCTAAGCCAGCCAAGCAAGCCGCCGCGCCGGCCCAAAAACCGCCCGCGCCGGCGAAAGCCGCGGAAAAACCGGCCGCCAAACCGGCGCCCGCGCCCAAACCCAAGGCGGCGACCCCGCCCGCCGCGCCGGACAAGACCGGAGGAACCCCATGAACCCCACCGATGTCCTGGCCCACGTGCAGACCGTTGTCGTCGCCGCCGACCCGTTCATCTATCTGCTGACCATTTTTCTGTTGGCCTGCTTTGTCGGTTATTACGTGGTGTGGAACGTGACCCCGGCGCTGCACAGCCCGCTGATGGCGGTCACCAACGGCATCTCGTCGGTGATTATCGTGGGCGCCATGCTGGGCACCGGCCTCAGCCACGGCTTCTGGCCGCATCTGTTTGGCTTCCTGGCCGTCACGCTGGCCAGCGTGAACATCTTTGGCGGGTTTCTGGTCACGCAGCGGATGCTGGCGATGTTCAAGTCGAAGAAGTAAGACATGTTCTTTTTTGAAAAAAAGAACCAAAAAACTTTTGCTCTTTTGGTTCCGCGCAAGCTGCACCCAGCGACCCCGCCCGGAACGGGATCGTGGGAGCAAAAGTTTTTTGGTTCTTTTTTTCAAAAAAGAACAGTTTCTTTTTCCTATTAGGCAGCGCGCATGTCCCAAACCCTCGTCTCGCTGCTGTATCTCGTCGCCGCCGTCCTGTTCATCCTGGCGCTGCGCGGCTTGTCCAGCCCGGTTACGTCCCGGCAGGGCAACCAGTTCGGCATGATCGGCATGGCTGTCGCGGTTGTGGCGACGCTCGCCCGTCCGGGCATGCATGCCGCCGGCGTCGACCTGATCATCCTTGGCATCGCCATCGGCGGCGCGGGGGGCGCCTATATCGCCCGCCAGATCCAGATGACCGCGCTGCCGCAATTGGTGGCCGCGTTCCATTCGCTGGTCGGCCTTGCCGCGGTGTTCGTCGCCGCCGCGGCGCTGAACGCGCCCGAAGCGGTTGGCATCGGCACGCCAGGCCATATCCACACCGAAAGCCTGATCGAAATGTCGGTTGGGCTCGCGATCGGTGCCATCACCTTCGCCGGCTCGCTGATCGCGTTCGCCAAGCTCCAGGCCCTGATGAAGGGAACGCCGATCACTTTCCCATACCAGCACCAGCTCAACGCCGGCCTGGCTGCACTGATCGTGCTGCTGATCCTGAAATTCGTCGGCGGCGGCAGCCAGGAAATCTTCTGGGCGATCGCGGTGCTGTCGATTGCGCTGGGCTTCCTGCTGATCATCCCGATCGGCGGCGCAGACATGCCGGTGGTCGTCTCGATGCTGAACAGCTACTCCGGCTGGGCGGCCTGCGGCATCGGCTTCACGATCCAGAACCTGGCGCTGATCATCACCGGCGCGCTGGTCGGCGCGTCCGGCGCGATCCTGTCCTATGTCATGTGCAAGGGCATGAACCGCAGCATCTTCAATGTGCTGCTGGGCGGTTTCGGCACCGACGCGGGTGGCGCCGGACCCGCCGCGGCCGCCGGCGACCGCACCACCCGCAACGGCAACGCCGACGACGCCGCCTTTATTATGAAGAACGCCTCCAAGGTGATCATCGTGCCCGGCTACGGCATGGCGGTGGCGCAGGCGCAGCACGCGCTGCGCGAAATGGCCGACAAGCTCAAGCACGAGGGCGTAGAGGTGAAATACGCCATCCACCCGGTCGCCGGCCGCATGCCCGGCCACATGAACGTGCTGCTGGCCGAAGCCAATGTCCCGTACGACGACGTGTTCGAGCTCGAGCAGATTAACAACGAATTCAGCACCACCGACGTGGTCTACGTCATCGGGGCGAATGACGTGACTAACCCTGCGGCGAAGACCGACCCGAAATCGCCGATCTACGGCATGCCCATCCTGGAGGTGGACCGCGCCAAGACGGTGCTGTTCGTCAAACGCTCCATGGCCTCTGGCTACGCCGGCGTGGACAACGAGCTGTTCTTTCGCCCGAACACGATGATGCTGTTTGGCGATGCGAAGAAGATGACTGAGGAAATCGTGCAGGGGCTGGATCGGGCTTAGGAAGGAAGAAAGTGTTCTTTTTTGAAAAAAAGAACCAAAAAACTCTTGCCGTTTGGCATACGCGGCCCGTTTGTTCTTCTTTCTTGAGCGCCGTTAGGCTCAACATGATCTCTTTGCTTCTTTTTTTCAAAAGAGAAGCTGCTTTTTCCTTTTGCCTTTGATGACCCGCCGCGGCGTCCTCGCCGCCGCCGGCAGCCTCACCGTCGCTAGCCCCAATGGCCTGCTGCGCGCCGTCCATCTGCGCTGCGAGTATCTCACCGACCCGCTCGGCATCGACGTGGCCCGCCCGCGCCTGTCCTGGCGCTGCGTCGCCGGCCCGCGCCAGGCCGCGTACCGTATCCGCGCCGGCAGCGCCCCAGGCGCCGCCGATCTTTGGGACAGTGACGTCGTCCCTGCGTCCACCTCGCTGCAAATCCCCTATGGCGGCGGCGCGCTCGTGAGCCGTCAGCAGATTTTCTGGTCCGTCCGGTTGCACGACGACTCCGGCCGCCCCGGCCCCTGGTCGCCCGCCGCGCGTTGGACCATGGGCCTGCTCGCCCCAGCCGACTGGCAGGCGCGCTGGATCGGCCTCGACACACCGCCGCCGCACCGCACGCTCGACGCCACCTGGTTCTGGCACGACGAGTCCCGCCCACTGGGGCAAACCCTCCCCGGCCCACGCTTCTTCCGCCGCGTCTTCACGCTCGCCCGGCCTGCCTGCGCCGGCGACCTGATCGCCTTCGCCTGCGCCGACCCCGCCGCCACGTTCACCGTCGACGGCATCCCGATCGGCGACGCCTATGGCTGGGCGGACGCGGCCACCCTGCGCGTTCCCGCGCTCGCCGCCGGCCGGCACGTGCTGACCGCCCAAACCATCATCCCCGAAACCAACGTAAAACCCCGCGGCATCGCGCTGCGCTTCGAAGACCATTTCAACACCGAAGCCGGCTGGGTGAGTCGCGACCGCGCCGAATCGGGCTGGCAATCCCCCGCCTTCGACGACTCCACCTGGCGCCCCGCCATCGCTTGGGGCGCCACCGGCGTCCCACCTTGGGGCCCGATCGCGGTCCACCCGCCCGATCCGGTGCCGGCCCGCACTCTGCGCCGCGCGTTCCATCTCGCCGCCGCGCCACGCACCGCCAGCGTCTCGTTCTGCGGCCTCGGCTGGTCCGAATTCCACATCAACGGAACGCCGGTCAGTGACGCCCGGCTTTCCCCGCCGCTAACCGACTATGATCGCCGCCTGATCTACGTCACCTACGACGTCGCCGGCCTGCTCCGCCCGGGCGCGAACGTGCTCGGCGCCATCCTCGGCCCCGGCCGCTTCATCGCGCCCCGCGCCAGCGCCCGCACCTACGGCTGGCCCAAGCTCTTGCTCCGCCTCGACGCGACGCTGGCCGACGGCAGCCACACCGTCATCACCAGCGACCGATCCTGGCAGCTCACCCTGGCCGGCCCGATCCGCGACTCCAACGAGTATGACGGCGAAATCATCGACCAGCGCCTGGCCATGCCCGGCTGGTCCGCCCCCGGCTTCGACGCGTCCGCCTGGCACCCCGCGGGCGAGGTCGACGCCCCCGGCGGCGTACTGACGGCCATGCGCCAGCACCCCACCCGCATCGTCGAAGCCCGCGATCCGATCCACGTCACCCACACCGCGCCCGCTACCTGGACCTTCGATTTCGGCCAGAACCTCGCCGGCATCTGCCGACTGCGCACGCGTGGCCCGCGCGGCGCACAGATCACGCTACGCCACGCCGAGCGCCTGCATGCGGACGGTACGCTCGACACGCTCAACCTGCGCAGCGCCGCGGCGCGCGACATCATCACGCTCGGCGGCACTGGCGTCGAAACCATTACCCCCAGCTTCACGACGCACGGCTTCCGCTACGCCACCGCTGCCGGCCTGCCGCAATCCCCGGGCCCCGGCACACTCACCGCCCTGGTCGTCAGCGACGACCTGCCCCGCACCGGCCATTTCACCTGCTCCGACCCCCGCCTGAACCGGCTCCACGACGCGGCCCTCTGGAGCGCCCGCAACAACACCCGCAGCATCCGCACCGACTGTCCGCAGCGCGACGAACGCCTCGGCTGGCTCGGCGACCCTGCCGAGGAAGCGCGCGGCGAGGCCTATCTGTTCGACAACGCCGCGCTCTACGCCAAAATCCTGCGCGACATCATGGACGCCCAGCGCCCGGACGGTGCCCTGCCCGACATCGCCCCCGCATTGCTGCCGCTCTACAAGGACGACGTCTCCTGGCCCGCCATGCTGGCGATCATCCCCGCCACGCTGCACGACCACTACGCCGACCGCGCCATCGTCGCCGAAATCTACCCCGCGTTGGTCCGCTGGCTCGACCGCATGTGGAACGCGGCACCCGACCACGCGGGCCGCGACCAGTACGGGGACTGGGGCGAAATGGCCAAGCTCTGGCTGCCCACCCCGCTCATCGGCACCGCCTACCTGGCGCACTGCTACGAACGCGCCGGTGCGTATGCCGCCCTGCTCGGCCACACCGCGGACGCCGCCTCCCACACCGCCCGCGCCGCCGCGGTGCGCGCGACGTTCCAGCAGAAATTCCACCGCCTGCCGGATAATCTCTATGGCGACGCCGGCGCCACCGCCTGCATCCTGACACTTGCCTTCAACCTGGCCGACCCGTCGCACGTCCCGGCCGTGCGCCGGCGCCTGATTTCGCTGATCCTCGCCGACGGCGGGCCGCACGCCTGCTTCGGCCTGATCGGCGCGCAATGGGTCAACCGCGTGCTGTCCGATGCCGGCCGCGGCGACCTGGCGCACCGCATGGCGGTCGCCAGCATCCGCCCCAGCCTCGGCTACATGATCGACCACGGCGCCACCACGCTGTGGGAACTGTGGGACAGCGACGCGCCCACCTCCCGCATGTCCTCGCTGGACCACACGATGCTCACCGGCGATCTGCTGGTCTGGCTGTATCAACATGTCACCGGCATCGGCGCGGCCGCCCCCGGCTTCGCCCGCGCCCTCATCGCCCCGCGCCCGATCCCGACACTGGCCTGGGCTCGCGCCAGCTACGACGCCATGCCCGGCCGCATCGAAAGCGGCTGGCGCCGCGAAGCGGGCCGCATTGTCTACGACATCACGCTGCCGCCGAACGTGGAAGGCACGCTTTCACTACCGACGGAAACGGCTGCGGCCCTGCAACCAGGGCGGCACCGTTTCGTCAGGTAGGAAGTGTTCTTTTTTGAAAAAAAAGAACTAAAAAGTTTTGCTCGCAGGGCGGAAGAGCGAAGCGGCTCCGCCTCTCGCTCTCAACCGGATTCGCCTTAAAACCCTTCGCGTTCCAGCCGCTTGCGCTCCAGCTTGCGCGCGCGGCGCACAGCCTCGGCCGCCTCGCGGGCCCGCTTCTCGCTGGGCTTCTCGTAGTGCCGCCGCAGCTTCATTTCACGAAAGATGCCTTCGCGCTGCATCTTCTTCTTGAGCGCCTTGAGCGCCTGATCAACATTGTTGTCACGAACAAGAACCTGCACTTGGCCGCCGTCTCCTTTCCGGCGCCTGCCGCTTGATCCGGACAATCCGGAACGCGCGCATGGCGAAGCGCCCCGGCTTTGACCTCGGGGAAGCGGCGCCTATATCACAGGCTTGTGCCAGCCCCCAAGGGGCTTCGTCGCGATTTCTGAACCCGAGGCCCCCGACCGCACATGGCTCTGTTGAAAATTGCGCGCATGGGCCACCCGGTGCTGCTGCAAAAGGCCGAACCGGTGCCGGATCCCGGTGCTGCGGACATCCGCCGCCTGGCAGCCGACATGATCGAAACCATGCTCGACGCACCGGGCATCGGCCTTGCCGGGCCGCAAGTGCATATCCCGCTGCGCCTGTTCGTGCTGCATGTGCCCGCCGCCCGCTCCGGCGAAGCCGCCATCCCGCCCACTGTCGTGATCAACCCGACCTTCGAGCCCGTCGGCGAAGAGCGCGCGTTGCGCTTCGAGGGCTGTCTATCCATCCCAGGCTTGCGCGGCGGCGTGCCGCGCTGGGTGCGCATCCGCTATCGCGGCGTCGATTGCGACGGCAACGCGGTGGGCGGCGAGGTGGACGGGCTGCACGCCAATGTTGTCCAGCACGAGTATGACCATCTGGATGGCATTCTCTACCCGATGCGCATGACCGATTTTTCCACCTTCGGCTTCGTCGACGAGCTCAGCCGCGTCCCCCCGCCCGAGGAGAAAGCCGCATGATCACCCCGCCCGAACGCAGCCCCGAACGCGACGCTGCCATCGATCTGCTGGTCCCGCACGTCGCCGCGCTCGGCTGGACCACCAACGCGCTGCGCGAAGCCGCCGGCGAAGGCGCGCCGATGCTATTTCCCGGCGGCGCCCCGGACCTGGTCGAAGCCTATATCGACCTGATGGACCGCCGCATGGCCGACCACGCCGCCCCGCATTTGGCGGACCAGCGCCTCACCGCCCGCGTCCGCACGCTGATCGCCACCCGTTTCGACCTCGCCCGCGACCACAAACCCGCCATCCGCCGCGCCGCCTTCCTGCTGGCGCAGCCGCAACACGCGGCACTGGCCACGCGCTGCACCGCCCGCACGGTAGATGCCATCTGGCACGCAGCCGGCGACATCTCCGCCGATTTCAGCTGGTACACGAAACGCGCCATCCTCGCGGGCGTCTATACCGCAACTTTGTTTTACTGGATGAACGACAGCGCAACCGACGCCGCCACCCTAGCGTTCCTCGACCGCCGCCTCGCCGCCGTCGGCCGCATCACGAAACTGCGCCAGCGCGTGACCGCGGCGTTAACGCGCGTCTTGCCCGGTCGCGTCGCGGACGCATGAAGAAGTAAGAAATGTTCTTTCTTAATGCTTTACGGTAGACGCCGCGTAAATCTCATCAATCGCCGCCGTCAGCGTCGCATCGAATTCCGCATCGCTCATATGATATCGAAGATCCTCGGTCAGCGCCCGCGAAAAGCTCGCGACCATATCGTGATTGTGCGACAGCCTTTCGCAGGCATCGGCGCGTGAATAGCCGCCCGACAGCGCCACCATCCGCGCCACGTTCGCGTGCTGCGCCAGCGGCAAATACAAATCCGCTGTCTCCGGCGGGGTCAGCTTCAACATCACCTTTCGGCCGTCCGGCCACGCATCGAGATGGCGCGTCAGTTCCGCCAGCAGGATCGCCTCGGCGCCCGCCTTGTCCGGGCTCTTGATCGACACTTCGGGCTCGATGATCGGCACCAGCCCGTGTGCTGCGATCTGCGCGCCGATCTCGAATTGCTGTGCCACCACGGCGGCAATGCCCTGCGCCGACGCGCCGGTAATCACCGACCGCATCTTGGTGCCGAACACGCCAAGCTTCACCGCGCGCGCCAGCAACGGGTCGAGATCCGGGATCGGCTTCAGCAGATTGACGCCATCCGCCTCGGCCGCCAGCCCCTTGTCGACCTTTAGGAACGGCACCACCCCGCGCGTCTCCCACAGGAAGCTGGGCACCGGCAGCCCCTCGGCCTGCGCGTCCATCGTCGCTTCGAACAGGATCGCGCCAAGGATCTTCGCCCCGGTGAACGAAGACGCGGTCATGATGCGGACGCGCATGTCGTGCATCAGCCTGAACATATCAGCGTCGCTGCTATAGGCGCTGTCCGGAATGCCGTAATGACGCAGCGCGCCGGGCGTGGACCCGCCGCTTTGGTCCAGCGCCGCGATGAAACCGCCCTTGCCGCATATCTGCTGCATCATCCCGTCAAGCGCCACGCCATTCATCCCCACAGAGTCCAAGCGTCCCTTGCAACGGGCACCTCTAAAAGAGCAAAAGTTTTTTGCTTCTTTTTTTCAAAAAATAAGGCGTTCTTTTTTGAAAAAAAAGAAACAAAAACTTTTGCTCTTTTGGATACGTGCCAACGTGGCAGCATCCGGCGGGTTGCGCGGCGCGGACCTGATCCTCTAGGCCAAGCCAAACAGTATAACGGTATTCCGATGCGGCTTCTGTGCCGGCTCCTTCTGGCTTTGCTGTTGCCGCTGCCCGCGGCCGCGGCGCCCAGTGTTTTCGTAGTCAATTCCAACGACGCCACCATCAGCGTCATCGACCTCGCCACCCACCAGGTGGAAAACACACTCCCGCTGCTGCGCGAGCCGCACCATCTGGTGCTGAGCCCGGACCACCGGTCCCTGGTGGTGGGCGACACCACCGGCAATTCGCTGTTTTTCCTCGACCCGCGCACCGGCGCGCTGCAACGCCGCGTCACCATCAGCGACCCCTACCAACTGCGCTACAGCCCCAACGGCCGCCTGCTCACGACCGCCGGCCTCGCGCGCAACCAGATCGACATCTACGACGCCACCACGCTGGCACTGCTGCACCGCGTGCCGGCGCGCAGCATGCCGAGCCACATCGATTACAGCCCGGACTCCGCCACCGTCTTCGTCAGCCTGCAAGGCACGAACCGGCTGATCGCCATCCGCACCACCGACGGCACGATCGCCTGGAACGCGCGCGTCTGCAGCACGCCCGCCGGCGTCATGTGGCAGCACGGCGAGATCCTGGTCGGCTGCATGGGCGAGGCCCATATCGCCGTGGTGGACCCCGCCACCGGCCGCGTGACGCGCGTTATTCCGACCGGACGCGGCGCTCACACGATGTTCCTGAGCCCGGACGGAAAGCTGATTTATGCCACCAACCGCGTCGAAGGCAGCATTTCGGTCATCGACGCCGATACGCTCACCGTAAAACGCACGCTCGACGTGCCTGGCGGGCCCGACGACATCGACTTCGCGCCGGACGGCCACCTGTGGGCCGCGCTCCGTTTCGCGCAATCCGTCGCGGTGATCGACCCCAGCACCGGCGCTATCGAACGCATTGCCGTCGGGCGTTCGCCTCACGGCATCTGGATGAACACCCACGACGCATTGGCGCCGTAAAAGCAAAAAGGAAGAACTTATTTTTTGAAGAAAGAAGCAAAAAACTGGTGCTACTGGGCTGTGCGGTCCAGATCCACGCTGGCGGTCTGGCCGGCGACCAACGTGACGCCGGGCGGGACGCGGTCGATCGTTATGCGCACCGGTATCCGTTGCGCCAGGCGCACCCAGGTGAAGATCGGATTGACCGACGCCAGGCCGTTGCCGTCGGCGGCGGCGTTCGCCACCTGAATGCCGCGCGCGAAGCCGGCCACATGACCCTCCACCACGCCGCGCCACCCCATCAGATGCACGCGCGCTCGATCCCCGACATGAATGGCGTGGAGCGTGGTTTCCTCGAAATATCCGTCCACCCAATATGACTGCGCATCGACCAGCGTCAGCGCCCGCTGCCCGGCCAACGCATAATCGCCGACGCGCACCTGCAGGTTGGTGACATACCCGTCCACCGGCGACAGGATCTTGGTGCGCGCCAGGTTAACCTTCGCCTGCGCCAGGCTGGCGACCGCCTGCGCCACCGCCGCATCGGCCGCCTGGGCAGCGGCGACGTAGGTCTGCCGCTCCTCATCCGACGTGGTCAGCGTAGTCAGCGACTGCCGCCGTTTGGCTTGCGCCTGCTTGTTCAATGCGTTGGCACGCGCCTGGTCGAGATTGGCCTGCGCGGTATCCACCGCAATCGCATAGTCCGTCGGGTCGATCTCCAGCAGCGTGTCGCCGCGATGCACCGCCTGGTTGTCGACTGCGTTGACCGCAATGATCCGCCCGGAAATCTCCGGCGCCAGCGTCACCACATAGGCGCGCACCGTGCCATCCCGCGTCCAGGGCGGTGCGATATAGGCGGTCCACGCACCCCACGCACACAGCGCGGCCAGAACCACCAATAGGCCGGTCAGCAGCACCGGCACCAGAAGCGGTGCCGCGCCATGCCGCGCCGGCGTCACTTCGAGTTCCGGCGCGCGCAGCTGAACCGTCTCCGACATGCGCTACCTCCCCACCCCGATGACGATCAGCGACAGCAGAATGACATAAACGGCCAGGCTAGCCAGCGCCGGATGCCACACCAGTTGCCAGGCGCCAAACAGATCGGCCACCCGGCGCACGGCGACGAGCCCCACCCAGGCGGCCAGCATCATGGCCGCCAGCGGCGAAACAAAAACCCCAAAAAAATCGACTTCACAGTAGCGCATGAAGAAAGGCCTTCTTTTTTGAAAAAAAGAAGCAAAAAACTCTTGCTCCTCCGCTCTCACCACCGGACGCGCTGGTCCTGGAACCGGCGCCGAACCAAACAGACAAAAGTTTTTTGGTTCTTTTTTTCAAAAAAGAACTACTTCCTTACTTTCTTGAAATAGTCTGCATGCCTGGCCAACGCCTCCTGCAAAGCCAACCGTGCAACCTGCGCCCGAAGCCCGGCACCGCCGCGCCGCAACCGCAGCATCGCCTCCCCGACATACAAGGCCGCGATCAGATCGCCCCGCGCAGCCGGCGACGCGCAGTCCGGCAGCGTCGCGAGCCGGCCATAGATCACCGCCTCCCACGCGCGTTGCGATCCCGGACGTCGCAGCGTGGTCAAGCGCCGCAGGTCGCGCAGCGTCAAAACAAGCGCGCGCTGCACGCGCCGCGGTGGCGACAATTGCGGCACCAGCGCCATCAGCAGCACGCCCATGCCGACCCCCACGCCGATCGCCAGCGTCGCGTTGTAGAACGCGGCCGTATCGTAACTTGGCAGGTTGGATGGCGCCAGCAGGGGCGTGAAATTGGTCGCCATCGCGGTGAAGGCAGATTTCTGCCAGTTTCCAGCGCTCAGCGCCGCCAGCGGCACCAGAAAGATGCCCATCACCAGCGCGAGCTTGCCGAACCCTTCCAGCCCCGGCAACAGCGCGAAGTCGGCGACCGCCGCAAGCCCCGCGGTCGCCAGCGTGCCGAACAGAAATCCCCACGCATTGGAAATCGCGCTGTCGCCGCGCGGCGACAGCAGCAGCACGATGATCGCGCCGAACACCAGGGCGGAGGGTCCGCTCGGCCAGGCGGTCACGATCCAGAACACCGAAATAACCAGGATGATCAGGAACGCGCGCACACCGTTCAGCAACGCCGGCAGCAGATCTGGCGGCCGCAGCGTGGCACCGCGACCGGCCAGTTCGGCACGCGCCGGCTCAACCAGCAGGGCCACGCCGTTCAACCCGCGCGCCAGGCCGAGCAGCGCGTCGGCGCCGCCGGTGATCACCAGCGCGGCGCCGGCCCCGGACACAGGTTGTGCGGCCATGGCGCGCGCGGCATTCCGGCAGCGGTCGCGCGTGTCGGCCGGACTGCTGCGCGCTGTCATCACGATGGCCGGGCCCGGCGGCAGCGCCGCCAGCGCCGCGGCCGCATCGGCGGCCGCCTGCTCGGGGGGCAGGCTTTCCAGGTGCGTCGCGACCATGCGCCAGCCCGACAACGCGGCGAACAGCCCATCCACCGCGGCTTGCAATGTGCCCGACCGCACCCGCAGGTCGGGGCTTTCGCCCACCGTCTCGTCGAGCAGCCCGGACAATGCGCTGACCCGCGCGATCAGCGCGCGCCGCGCCGGCGCGCTGTCCCGCTTCGGACCCCCGGCAGCCTCCAATGTCGCGCGCATGCCCAGCCCGGTTTCGCGCGCGATGGTGGCGATGGTGCTGGCGGCCTGCGCCCGCGCCGTACCGCGCGCGGTCAGCACCAGCACGAGGCCGGCGCAAACAATGCCGAGCCCGATTTCCGAGGCCCGCGCCACCGCCAGCATGAATGCCGCGTTCGGATCGCCGATCGCGTCGCTGGCGATGATCACCGCGGTATATCCGGCCAGCGCCGCCCCGTAGCTGCCGAAATTCTGCAGCACGGTCGCGGCGAACCCGCACAGCCCGCACCACACCGCGAGGGCGAACAGAAATCCGGCCCGGTTTTGCGGAAACACGCCGATCAGCACCACCAGCACCACCGCCCCCAGGACGGTGCCGATCAGGCGGAAATTTGCCTTTCGCAACGACGCCCCCAGGCTTGGTTGGCACACGATGCCCGCGGAGGTGCCGGCCCAGAATGGATTATCGAGTTGGAGCCAGTAGGCGAGGAACAGGGCGAGCACCACGGACGCCCATAGGCGTAGACCGAAGGTGACTTGCGCGCTGGTCATGTCGAAAAAAGGAAGGTCTTATTTTTTGAAAAAACGAAGCAAAAAACTTTTGCTTGTTTGGTTCCGTGCAAGCTGAACCGCGTATGCGCCAATTGATGAAGGCGCAGGAGCAAAAGTTTTTTGCTTCTTTTTTTCAAATAAGAAGACCTTCCTTGCGTCAAACCGCCCTGATCCTGTCCCGCGCCGCACTGCCATAAAGGCCGACCGCGTCAAACCACGGCGCGAAGCCTCGACATCGATCACCGCGATCAGCCCGGCGTCCAGCGTCAGGTTGGCACGCACGGTGCGCCCGGCGTCCAGGCGCAACGGAATCATCACGGCGATACCACCATCCTTCAAAGTCGCGGCGGCCCACGCCGCCAGGCCGGCCACCGCATCGCTGATTGCCTGCTCCGCGGTCTGACCGGCGCCAAACGCGCCCGGGCAATCCGGTATGCGCACGCCTCAGGCCCCTCCGCGCCATTAAGAATGCCGACATAGCATGTCGCGAACAACCGTAGGCCGGGCCTCCGCGCGGGGCCCTTCACCTGCTTCCCGCATTTTCCGCTTGACACCGGTTTGCGGCTCCCCGATATCGCCCCTCTCAATTTGGAACGTGGGAGGCACAACAGCTGCCCGGCAAGCGCCGGTCCGGCTCGTTTACGCCGTTCGCACCACGGTCCTGCCCTTCGGAGCCAGGATACCATGGCAAAAAAGATCGTCGGCTACATCAAGCTGCAGATCCCGGCCGGCAAGGCCAATCCGAGCCCGCCGGTCGGCCCGGCGCTCGGCCAGCGCGGCCTGAACATCATGGCGTTCTGCAAGGAATTCAACGCCCGCACGCAGAACATGGAGCCCGGCATGCCGGTCCCCATCGTGATTACCGCGTTCGGCGACCGGTCGTTCAGCTTCATCACCAAGACGCCGCCGAACACCTACTTCATCAAGAAGGCCGCCGGCATTACCGCCGGCTCAACCACGCCCGGCAAGGGCGCCCCGGCCGGCCGCGTCACCATCAAACAGCTGCGTGACATCGCCGCGCAGAAAATGGTCGACATGAACGCCAACGATGTCGACGGCGCGGTTCGCATGCTCGCCGGGTCCGCCCGTTCGATGGGCCTTACCGTGGTGGAGGGCTGATCCGATGGCACATAACAAACGCCTGGCGACTGCAGCAGCTGCCATCGACCGCACGAAAAACTACCCGCTGACCGATGCGGTCTCGCTGGTTAAGAAGAACGCGAAGGCGAAGTTCGACGAGACGGTCGAAATTTCGATGAATCTTGGCATTGATCCGCGCCACGCCGACCAGATGGTGCGCGGCCTGATCAGCCTGCCGAACGGCACTGGCAAGACCGTGCGCATCGGCGTATTCGCCCGCGGCGCCAAGGCCGAGGAAGCTACCGCCGCCGGCGCCGACGTGGTCGGCGCCGACGACCTGGCCGAAAAAGTCCAGGCCGGCGACATCGCGTTCGACCGCTGCATCGCCACGCCGGACATGATGGCGCTGGTCGGCCGCCTCGGCAAAATCCTCGGCCCGCGCGGCCTGATGCCGAACCCGAAGCTCGGCACTGTCACGATGGACGTCAAAGGCGCCATCGCGGCGGCAAAGGCCGGCCAGGTGGAATTCCGCGCCGAGAAGGCCGGCATCATCCATGCCGGCGTCGGCAAGGCCAGCTTCCCGGAAGACAAACTGCTGGAAAATATCCGCGCCCTGGTGGACGCCATCCAGAAGGCCAAGCCAACCGGCGCCAAGGGCACCTATTTGCAAAAGATATCGCTGAGCTCGTCCATGGGACCTGGGGTGCGGGTCGACGTAGCGAGCGTGGCAGCGACGTAAGAACAAAAGAAGGAAGGCCTTCTTTTTTTCAAAAAAGAACTGCTTTCTTACTGAATTCGCCGGCGGTTCGCCGCCGGCGCGCAGGGGCGGAGAAATCCGTTCCGAACCTGTCCAAGACCGCACGTGATTTCCACGGGGAAATCTTAATGAGGCGCACCTCGCGGGTGGGAGACGGGAAGCCGGACGTAAAAATCTGGTGGGTCCGTTTTTGACGAAGGACAGGCGAACCGGCGTTTTCCATCCGGAAAACGCCTTTGGTAACCCGGCCGGTGGGCAACCCCCGGCCACAAAGGAGACGGGATTTGGACCGTACGGAGAAGCGAGAATTCATCTCGTCGCTCGCCGCCGTCTTCGCCGATACGTCCATGGTGGTCGTCACCCGCAACAAGGGTCTGACGGTCGCCGAAGTGACGGATCTGCGGAGGCGCATGCGCGCGGCCGGGG
>Ga0116226_10001742_pt1 | contig 18874 bp, 17 predicted proteins | sample S1TSphfallax_FD_89692 | JGI IMG/M metagenome (GOLD analysis project Ga0116226, IMG submission 89692) | Host-associated microbial communities from peat moss isolated from Minnesota, USA - S1T2_Fa - Sphagnum fallax MG | ecosystem: Host-associated > Plants > Peat moss > Unclassified | place: USA... | reverse complement strand
GGGTTGCCGCGCCGCCTCTTCCAGATCCCCCTCATCCTACCGCCGAGATATAAGCATTGACGACTACTGCGACGCCTCCCGCCTTCGACATCACGCCGGTGACCATCGAGGAGGAGATGAAACGCTCCTACCTCGATTACGCCATGAGCGTTATCGTGTCGCGGGCGCTTCCCGATGTCCGTGATGGCTTGAAGCCCGTCCATCGCCGCGTTCTGTTCGCCATGAAGGAAGGCGGCTACGATTTCAATAAGCCGTTCCGTAAGTCCGCCCGCATCGTCGGCGACGTGATGGGCAAATATCATCCCCATGGGGACGCATCGATCTATGACGCCATGGTCCGGATGGCGCAGGATTTCTCCATGCGTCTCCCGCTGATCGACGGTCAGGGTAATTTCGGCTCGATGGATGGCGACCCGCCGGCGGCGATGCGCTACACCGAGGCCCGCCTCAGCCGCGCCGCCCATAGTCTGATCGACGATATCGACAAGGAAACTGTCGATTTTCAATCCAATTATGACGACAGCTCGCGTGAGCCCACCGTGCTGCCGGCGCGCTTTCCTAATCTTCTGGTCAACGGCGCCGGCGGAATCGCGGTCGGCATGGCGACCAATATACCGCCGCACAATCTCGGCGAGGTCATTGACGCCTGTTGCGCCTATATCGACAATCCGGACATCACCCTTGAAGAGTTGATGACCATCGTGCCGGCGCCGGACTTTCCGACCGGCGGCGTCATTCTTGGCCGCGCCGGGACGCGAGCCGCTTTTACCACGGGCCGAGGCTCGATCGCCTTGCGGGCAAAATGCCATTTCGAGGATATCCGCAAAGACCGTACCGCCATCATCGTCAGCGAGATGCCCTATCAGGTAAACAAGTCTCGTCTGGTCGAACAGATCGCCGAACTGGTGCGCGACAAGAAGGTCGAGGGTATCTCCGATCTGCGCGACGAATCCGACCGCGATGGCGTGCGGGTGGTGATCGAGCTGAAGCGCGACGCGGTGCCTGATGTGGTGCAGGCGCAGCTTTACCGCTTCACCCAGCTGCAGACCAGTTTCGGCGTGAATAGCCTGGCCTTGAATGGCGGCCGGCCGATGATGATGACGCTGCGCGAGATCATCGTCGCCTTTGTCGCCTTCCGCGAGGAAGTCATCACCAGGCGGACAGCCTATGAACTCGGTAAGGCGCGCGAGCGCGCCCACATCCTGGTCGGCTTGGCCATCGCGGTCGCCAATATCGACGAGGTCATCGCCTTGATCCGCGCCGCCGCCGACCCGGCGATCGCGCGGGAGCAATTGATGGGGCGGGCCTGGCCGGCGGACGATGTCGAGGCGTTGATCACATTGATCGACGAGCCCGGCCGCACCGTGGTCGATGGCCGCTATCAATTGTCGGACGCCCAGGCCAAAGCTATTCTTGAGCTGCGCCTGCAGCGCTTGACCGGGCTTGAGCGAGACAAGATCCATCAGGAGTTGAACGAGATTGGGGTGCAGATCGCCGAATATCTGCTGATATTGAGCTCGCGCGCCCGGCTCTATGAGATTTTGCGTGAAGAACTGGTCGAGATGAAGACGCAGTTCGCCACACCGCGTCGCACCGCGATCGAAGAGTCCGAATTTGAAGTCGATATCGAGGATCTGATCGCCCGCGAGGACATGGTGGTCACAGTGACCAACACCGGCTACATCAAGCGGGTGCCGCTGTCCGAATATCGTACCCAGCGGCGTGGCGGCAAGGGCCGGTCCTCCATGGCGATCAAGGATGAGGACTTCATCACCGAGCTGTTTGTCGCCAACACCCATACGCCGATCGTGTTCTTCTCCTCGACCGGTATCGCTTACAAATTGAAGGTTTACCGATTGCCGCTTGGTAGTCCGCAGGCCAAGGGCAAGGCTATGGTCAATCTCCTGCCGCTCGAACAGGATGAGACCATCTCGACGGTCATGCCACTACCGGAAGATGAAACCAGTTGGGGCGACCTGCATGTGATGTTCGCCACCGCGACAGGGTATGTGCGGCGTAATCTGTTGTCGGACTTCACCGATATCCGCTCCAATGGCAAGATCGCCATGAAGCTCGACGAAGGGGATAAGCTGATCGCTGTCCAGACCTGTTCCGAAAAGCAGGACGTACTGCTGGCGGCGCGCGGCGGCAAATGTATCCGGTTCCCGGTGACCGATGTCCGCGTCTTCGCCGGCCGCACCTCGACCGGCGTGCGCGGTATCCGGCTGGAGGAGGGCGACAGCGTCATTTCCATGTCGATGCTGACCCACATCTCCTATGACGGCGAAACCCGCGACGCCTATTTGCGGGGCGATCTGCCGATCGAGCAAATCGAGCTGATGAGCGCTCAGGAGCAGCATATTCTGACGGTCAGCGTGAATGGCTTCGGCAAACGGACATCGGCCTTCGAATATCGCATCACCGGCCGCGGCGGTTCGGGCATCGCGAATATGGATCTCACCGATAAAACCGGTCCGGTGGTCGCGAGCTTCCCGGTCGGCCATGATGACGGCGTGATGCTGGTCACCGATGCCGGCAAGCTGATCCGCACATCGGTCGACGACATCCGCATCGTCGGGCGCAAGACCCAGGGTGTGATGCTGCTGCGCACCGCCGAGAGCGAATCGGTGATGTCGGTCGCGCGCCTGGTTGATCTCGGCGGTAATGGCGACGAGGATGAGCCGGTCGAGGATGAGCCATTGGCGGAAGAGGGGTCCGCGGAAGAGGGGACCGGCATCTTGGGCGATGGCGACATTGGCGGCGTCGAAGAATAGGGGGTACCATGGGACAGCCGCGGACCGCGATCTATCCTGGCACCTTCGATCCGATCACGTACGGTCATCAGGATATTATTCAGCGCGCCGCGCGGATCGTCGATCGGCTGATCGTCGGCGTCGCCAGCAATGCCGGCAAAGGTCCACTTTTCTCGGTGGAAGAGCGGGTGGCGCTGGTGCGCGACGATATTGGCGGTTGGAAAACCAAGAGTGGCAATGCCATCGAGGTTCGTCCCTTCGACACTCTATTGATGAATTTCGCCATCGCCTGCGACGCGCAAGTGATCATTCGCGGTTTGCGCGCCGTATCGGATTTCGAATATGAATTCCAGATGGCCGGAATGAATAGCCGTTTGAACCCGGATGTCGAGACGGTGTTTCTGATGGCATCGGAAAGATGCCAATTTATTTCGTCGCGTTTTGTTAAGGAAATCGGTCGCTTAGGCGGTGATATCTCATCTTTTGTGTCACCTTTGGCGCAAGAAAGACTGAATGACCGCTGGGCCTCGCTGTTGGAGGAAATGAAAGATGAGTGAGGAATTGGATCTCGAGAATACGCTCTTTCTCGAGTTGAAAGACGGTCGTGTGGTGATTGCGCTCAGGCCCGATCTGGCGCCCAACCATGTGGCGCGTATCAAGGAATTGACGCGCGAGAAATTCTATGACGGCGTGGTGTTTCACCGGGTGATCGACGGCTTCATGGCCCAGGGCGGCGATCCAACGGGCACGGGCATGAGCGGCTCGGGTCAGAAATTGAAGGCTGAATTTTCGCGGGCGGCCAAACATGTGCGCGGTGTCTGCTCGATGGCCCGCAGCCAGCATCCCGACAGCGCCGACAGCCAGTTCTTCATCATGTTGGACAAGGCCAGCAGCCTCGACGGGCAATATACCATCTGGGGTGAGGTGATCGAAGGCATGGACTTTGTCGATCTGATCAAGAAGGGTAATTCCATGTCGAACGGCGTGGTCAAGGATCCGGACGCCATCGTCAGTCTGCGGGTTGCCGCTGACGTGCCGGCGTGAACATCATGCGGCGCTTTTCGGCAAAGCTCAGCGCCGTCCGGCGCGGGTTGATCGTCCTGGCGATGGTCTTCGGCTTTAGCGGCGGAAGCCTCGCCCAGGCTGACTCTGTTGCGATCAGCGATCCGCAAAACACTCTGATCATGCAGCTCAAGACCGGCCGCGTCGTCATCCAGATGCGGCCCGATCTCGCGCCACGTCATGTGGCGCGGATCAAGCAATTGGTTAAGCAGGGTTTTTATGACGGTACGCCCTTTCATCGGGTGATCGACGGCTTCATGGCTCAGGGTGGCGATCCGACCGGGTCGGGCATGGGCGGCTCCGGTTTCAAGCTGGCCGCGGAATTCTCCGGCGAACAGCATCTGCGCGGAACAGTCTCGATGGCGCGCGCCGGCGGCTTCGATACGGCGGACAGCCAGTTTTTCATCTGTCTGGGACCAGCGCCGAAATTGGACGGCAAATATACCATCTGGGGACAGGTCATCGATGGTATGGATCATGTCGATGAGATCAAGAAAGGCGACGAGTCGCATGACGGGCGCGTCACCAATCCTGATCGCATCGTCTGGATCAAATTGGCGACCGATGTAAAGGAGTAACTGATGAAGATGGCGCGCCGGAAGGGTCTATTGTTCGCTCTGATATGGTCTTGCGGCGTCACCGCCGTCGCACAGGATCGCATGCCCGAGATTCCCGCGGCACAACTGACCCCAGCCCAACAAAAAGCGGCCGCCCTTTTCAAGGAAACCCGCGGGGTGCCGGTGTTCGGGCCCTTCGTGCCACTGTTGCGCAGCCCGGAATTGATGCTCGATGCGAAGAACATGGGAGATTATCTGCGCTACCGCAATAGTTTGCCCCTGTCGGTCAACGAGATGATCATCCTGCTGGTCGCCCGCCAATGGTCGCAGCAGGTCGAGTGGCAGATCCATTACCCGGCTGCCTTAAAGGCCGGATTACGTCAATCCATCGCTGACGCCATCGCCGTTGACCGAAGGCCCGATGATATGTCCGAAGCCGAATCGTCGGCATGGGATTTCGTCACCGAATTGCAGCGCGACAAGCAGGTCAGCGACGCGGTCTATCAGCGGGCCTTGGCGCAGTTCGGCGAACAAGGCGTGATCGATATGGCCGGCACGGACGGTTATTACCAGTTTCTTGCCCTGACCATGAGCGCCACCCGCACCGCCGCCGACCCGGCCAAGCCCCTCATGCCGACCCTGCCCGACCGCGGCATGAAGTAGTCATCATTCCGGCACCCGTCACCTTTAAACCATTGGCCCGCCTCGCCAAAAATTTTCCGCTTGATCAACCCTGACCGCGGCGACGCGGGGCGAAGGCGTCACTGCCTCACTTCGATAAGGAATTTCTCGACCTTGGTGGTCAGCAATTCCGATTGACGCGACAATTCGGTCGAGGCCATCAGCACTTCGTGGGCAGTATGACCGGCCTCACTGGCCGCATCGGTGACCTGAGCGATATTTCGGGTGACGCTCGCGGTATTTTGCGACGCTTCGCTGATATTTCGGGCGATGTCCTGAGTCGCCGCGCCCTGCTGCTCGACAGCCGCGGCAATGGCCGAGGCTATCTCACTGATATGGCTGATGGTACCGCCGATCCCCTGAATGGCACTCACCGCATTGCTGGTGGCCGCCTGCACCGCGCTGATCTGGGTGGAAATCTCGCCGGTCGCCCGCGCCGTCTGATTGGCCAGCGATTTTACCTCGCCGGCAACGACGGCGAAACCTTTGCCGGCATCGCCGGCGCGCGCTGCCTCGATGGTGGCGTTCAATGCCAGCAGATTGGTCTGGGAGGCGATAGCGTTGATCAGCTTGACCACATCGCCGATCTTGCCTGCAGCCAGCACCAGGCTCTGCATGATTTCATCGGTGCGCGCGGCTTCCGACACTGCCGCTTGAGCGACCTGCGAGGATTGGCTGACCTGCCGGCTGATCTCCAGGATCGAGGCCGATAGTTCCTCGGTGGCCGACGCCACCGTCTGAACATTGTTGGAAGCGCGCTCTGCGGCATTGACCACCTGCGCAGCCTGCTGCGCCGTGGTTTCTGCATTCTGGGTCATGGAAGCGGCGCTGGCGGTCAATTCGGTGGCGGCGGAGGCGACGATTTCGACCAGGGAGCCGACATCCTGCTCGAAGCGGTCGGCATGGCCGCTCAGCAATTTATGAGCAGACTCGGTGCAGGCATCGATATAGACCGATACGGCGATATCCATATCGAGAAAGGCCGCCTGATTGATGGCGTTGAGGACCTGCTGCAGCCTTTCCGGCTTTTTGCGATAGGCGGCCATGGCGATCGCCGCCATCTTGCCGAGTGAGCAGCAATAGCCGGAAAGATACCAGCGCGGTTCCAGACCGACCTGCTCATGGATGCGTCCGATTTTGCGCGCCTGGACGAAGTAGGACTCATCGAAACGGCCGCGAAACACGTGATCGAGCCAATGGATCCTCTGCATCTTGCGGGCATGATCCATAGAGTGCCCGGTAAAGATCCGCGCCGCATCGGGATGGTTCTTGATGTGGCGATAAAAGCTATCGAGCAGGGCGTCAATTTCCCGCTCCAGCAAGGGGCGGAACTCCTGCAAGGCAAAGCGTGTGTCGTCATTGATCTGAAGAAAGGAGAGACGGGTATCCTGATTGGATTCTGTCTGCATCATTCTGACCCTCGCTTGATTTCGCGAGATACTATACCTCAGAAATATGTGCGTCCATCTGCAATATCCCCGTGATTAGAATCATAATAAATATATTGATATTTATCAGTATTAATATTTATTAATAATTATCAGATGACTTATTGTCTATTTCAACATACGAAGAAATCGTCACCCTAGTCTCTTGCGGTCCTCAGGGTCTTTTAAAAAGACCCGCGCCAACCAGCAGCACGCCAAGCAGCAAAGCCGCGCCTGCCGCTGCGGGCGGAATGATGTGGTCATGTTGCTCCGTCGCCTGTACCCGCATATCGCCCAACTTCACGACATCTTCGGTCGAACTGGTGGTGAAATAGGGTACGGCGAAACCGAGGATCCCGAGCAGGATCAGCGCCAAACCACCAACGATCAACTTGTTCATCGAAATCCCTCCCGATTATTGCCCCGCATGGACAATGTCGGACATTGCGGAGCGTGCGGCGAGGATCGGAAAATACGTAGATAAGATGGCCGCCGCTCCTTGTTTCAGGCAAGGCGCGGCGGCGCAAATTGGTAGGCTCAATCAGGCCGCTTCATGTTCCGGATGCTCGGGGTGATGCACCGAATGCTGCTTGGCGTGACTCTTCGCGGCGTGCTCTCCATGGTCATCAGCATGCAGCTTGTGGCCGTCGGCCAATTGCGCATGATGGGCCGCCAGCTGATCGTCACCTTCCTGATGCGCGGCGTGAGCCTCGCGGTGATGATGGGCAGCGGCTTCGAGGTGATGGGCGGCTTTTTCGTGATGATCGTGCTTGGACATGGTGGGGTCTCCAGTTGCAACGAAACAGGATTGAGCGGTAACCAGGCAAACCGGCTCGGGGGGAGGCGATTGGATTGATCCCGCCTTGAATGAATAGCATGGCCTTGGACCGGTGTGGCGCTGTCGCCGAAATTTCATCTTGGGAGATGGTGTCGGCAGCCCAACGACCGGTCGGCTTACGAGAGCGGGATGACAATAGATTGACGCGAATCCGCGTCAATCTATTGTCTGAATCGCCCTCTAACTCATTGAATCTCTTGCGGTAGCCGGGCTCGTTTGACTCTCTTGCCAGAGCTCAGCTTCGAGCGTTCAGCGGCACATATTTGCGCAGCGTTTCGCCGGTATAGAGCTGGCGCGGACGGCCGATCTTCTGGTGCGGATCGCCGATCATCTCGTTCCATTGCGCCACCCAGCCGACCACACGGGCGACCGCGAACAGCGAGGTGAACATGCTCACCGGGATGCCCATGGCGCGGAAGATGATGCCGGAATAGAAATCGACATTGGGATAGAGCTTCTTCTCGATGAAATATTCATCCTCAAGGGCGATTTTTTCGAGTTCCATCGCCAGTTCGAGCAAAGGCTCATTATGCATGCCGAGTTCGTCGAGCACCTCATGGCAGGTGCGCTGCATGACCTTGGCGCGCGGATCATGGTTCTTGTAGACCCGGTGACCGAAGCCCATCAGGCGGAAGCTGTCATTCTTGTCCTTGGCGCGCTTGATGAACTCGGGAATCCTTTCCTTGCTGCCGATCTGGGTGAGCATGTTCAGCACCGCCTCATTGGCGCCGCCATGGGCGGGACCCCAGAGCGACGCGATGCCCGCGGCGATGCAGGCGAACGGATTGGCGCCCGAAGAACTGGCCAGACGCACCGTGGAGGTCGAGGCATTCTGCTCATGATCGGCATGCAGGATAAGAATCCGCTCCATCGCCTTGGCCAGCACCGGATTGACCTTATAAGGCTCGCAGGGCGTGGCGAACATCATATGGAGGAAATTCTCGGCGAAGGTCAGATCATTGCGCGGGTAGATGAAGGGCTGGCCGAGCGAATATTTATAGGCCCAAGCCGCGATGGTCGGCATCTTGGCAATCAGGCGATGGGAGGAGACCATCCGTTGATAGGGGTCATGAATTGCCAGACTGTCATGATAGAAGGCCGACAGAGCGCCGACCACGCCGCACATGACCGCCATCGGGTGAGCGTCACGGCGGAAACCGCGATAGAATTGCGCGATCTGCTCATGCAGCATGGTGTGATAGCGGATATCGGTCTCGAATTTGCGTTTCTCGTCAACGCTGGGTAATTCGCCCTTGAGCAGCAGATAGCAGACTTCGAGATAGTCGGACTGTTCCGCCAATTGATCTATGGGATAACCACGATGCAGCAAGATCCCCTGATCGCCATCAATATAGGTGATCTTCGACTCGCAGGAGCCGGTCGAGGTATAGCCCGGATCATAGGTGAAATAGTCGGTCTCGGCGTAGAGCGACCGGATATCGATGACTTTTGGCCCGACCGAACCCGGCAGGAGAGGAAATTCAAAGGTCTTTCCAGTGCTGTTATCGGTAAGGGTGACGCTTTCCCGGCTCGCTTCGCCGCTATTGGCCGTTTGATCTGACATGTGCTGGCTCCTCTTTACCTTCCGCGTAACGCGTCATTGATTCGGCCGAGAGATTCCTCGCGGCCCAAAAGCTGCATGACTTCAAAAATAGGTGGTGAAACCGTCGATCCGGTCAGAGCGGCGCGCAGTGGCTGCGCCAGCTTGCCCAGTTTTAAATTCTCTGCTTCGGCAAAAAGTCTGGCTTCATTCTCCAGTGCTTCCTGGCGCCATTCGGGCAGGGCGGCCAAGCTTTCTGCAAAGGAAGACAGCGCCGCCCGTCCGTCTTCGGCCAGGATTTTGGCTGCCTTGTCGTCCAAGGTCAAGGGTCGCTCGAGCAGATAAAAAACTGCGCTTTCCGCCAGTTCCACCAGCGTCTTGGCCCGTTCTTTCAGGCCCGACATCGCGGTTTTGAGCAGTTCAAATTGCGGTGGCGCGACATCGTGGCCCACGCGGGCCGCCAGCAGCGGCGCCACCAGCCTGGCAAGCCGGTCATTGTCGGCCTCGCGCAGATAATGACCATTGAGATTTGTCAGTTTGGCCAGATCGAAGCGCGAGGGCGATCGGCCTATATCCTCCAGGTTGAACCACTCTATCGCCTTTTCGCGCGGGATGATCTCGGCATCGCCATGCGACCAGCCGAGCCGGAGCAGATAATTGCAGAGCGCCTCGGGCAGGATACCAAGATCCCGATAGGCATCCGCGCCCAGAGCGCCATGCCGTTTGGAGAGCTTGGCGCCATCCGCGCCGTGGATCAGCGGGATATGGGAAAAGATCGGCAATTGCCAGCCGAAGGCGTTATAGAGCTGGATCTGCCGAAAAGAATTGGTCAGATGGTCGTCGCCGCGGATCACATGGGTTATGCCCATGTCATGGTCATCGACCACCACCGACAGCATATAGGTTGGCGTGCCGTCCCCGCGCAGCAGCACCATGTCGTCGAGCTGCGCATTGGCGACAATGACCTCGCCTTGCACCTGGTCCGCCAGCTTGGTCTCCCCATCGCGAGGCGCCTTGAGTCGGACCACCGGCCGCACGTCCTGGGGCGCCTCGGCCGGATCGCGGTCGCGCCAGCGACCATCATAGCGCATCGGCAAGCCATTGGCCTTCTGCTCGGCGCGCATGGCGTCGAGTTCGGCGGGTGAACAATAGCAATGATACGCCTTACCTTCGGACAGCAATCGATTGGCCAGTTCGGCATGGCGGCCGGCGCGGGCAAACTGAAAAATCGGCTCAGAATCCCAGTCCAGCCCGAGCCAGGTCAAGCCATCAATGATCGCGTCGACGGCGGCCTGGGTTGAGCGGGCGCGGTCGGTATCCTCGATCCGCAGCAGGAATTTTCCGCCGTGATGGCGGGCGAACAGATAGTTGAACAATGCTGTGCGCGCGCCACCAATATGCAGGAAACCGGTGGGTGACGGGGCGAAACGGGTAACAACCGACATGACGGTGAAAAGACCTTGTTTCTTCATTGGGGCAGAACGCCGATAGTCATCTATCATATTTCATCATGCACTGCAGCGAGATAAGGGTCGGTGATCGAATCCCTGGCGACTAGGCTGGAATCCGAGCGGGATCGCTGGATTTTATGGACCCCGGTGGCGGTTGCCGCCGGTGACGGGCTGTATTTTTCCCTGAGCCGGGAACCCTCCCTCTGGCAGGGCTTTCTTGCTTTGGCATTCTCGGGCCTGGCCCTGATTTTGTGGCGTGGGCGCAGGGGCTGGCCGGTACTGGCGGGATTGGCTCTGGTCGCGCTCGGCTTTTGCGCCGCTGAGCTCCGCAGTCACAGCGTCGCAGCGCCAATTCTGGTCAAACCGCTCGGCATCATAACTTTGTGGGGCAGGGTGGTGGCGATCGAACCGACCGAGGGGGGCAGCCGTGTCGTGCTCGATCATCTGTCGGGCAGCGGGATTGGTGCGATCGAGCGGGTCAGGATCCGGCTGCGCGGCGATTATGGCGTGCGGCCGGGTGAGCGGATCCGCCTGCGGGCCAGTTTGATGCCGCCACCCCCGCCCATGGTGCCGGGCGGCTATGACTTTTCGCGGCAGGCCTGGTTTCAGCGCCTGGGCGCGGTCGGCTATTCGATCGGTCGGCCGGTGGTCATTCCGACCGCTCCGACGTCCCTGCCGTTCGAGCGTTTTGCCCTCGCGCTGGAGGAGAGTCGCCAGACCCTGAGCCAGCGGATCGTCGGTGCCATCGATCACGCCGGCTTTAATGCCGGAATAGGGGTGGTCGCGGCGGCGTTGATCACAGGACAGCGCGGTCCGGTGCCGCCAGAAATTCTTCAGGCCTTCCGGGATGCCGGGTTGGCGCATATTCTGGTGATCGCCGGCATGCATCTCTCCATGGTCGCCGGTCTGGTGCTGGTGGTGTTGCGCGGCCTCCTGGCGGCGATTCCCTGGCTTGCGCTTCGCTTTCCGATCCATAAATGGACCGCCGCGGGGGCGTTGCTGGTGACTTTTGGCTATCTGTTGATTTCGGGCGCGCCGGTGCCGACCCAGCGCGCCTTCATCATGAATTTCTGTGTGCTGGCGGCAATTCTGCTCGACCGGCAAGCCATGTCCTTACGCGCCATCAGCCTGGCGGCCCTGCTGGTTCTTCTGATCCAGCCAGAGGCCCTGTGCGGCGCCAGTTTCCAGCTTTCCTTCGCCGCCGTCTATGGCCTGATCGCCGGCTATGAGGCGCTGGGACCGCGCTTGGCGTCATGGCGGCACTCGGCAAGATCACCCTGGCAACTGCCGCTGTTTTATGTGGCAGGCATCCTGCTCACCACCCAGATTGCCGGTTCGGCTACTGCTTTTTATAGCCTTTTCCATTTCAATCGCTATGCGCTTTATTCCCTGCTCGGCAATTGTCTGGCGGTTCCCCTGGTTGGTTTTTGGGTCATGCCGTCGGCGCTGATCGGCTTTTGCCTGCTGCCGTTCGGCCTGGATGGCTGGGGCTGGCAGGGAATGGCCGCAGGCCTTGATCAGGTCAGCCATATCGCCGCCTGGGTGAGCGGTCTGCCGGGCGCGACCGTGACCGCGCCCGCCATGCCGATGCTCTCGCTGGTCCTGTTCTCGCTCGGCGCCGCCTGGCTGATCCTGTGGCGCCGCTCCTGGCGTCTGGCCGGTCTGGCCATCATGGCGGCGGGGGTCCTGAACGCCGCCCTGCAGCGGCCGCCTGATCTGCTGATCGACGCCGATTTCAAGCTTATTGCGCTCAGGGAAGCGGATGGTCGGCTGCATCTGTCGCCCGGCCGCGCGAGCCCGGGGCTGCGCCAGAGCTGGGCCCGCCTGGCCGGCGAGGACGATAGCCTGCCGCCGATGACCGGTAGCAGCCGAATCGCCTGCGTTGAGCGGGGCTGTCTGATTCAAAGCGGAGAGGGCGACCGGTTTATCCCGCTTGACCGTATCAAATGGCGTGAGAGCGGGACCCATGAAGTGTGGCTGCGGGATCAGGGCCTCCCCGCCATCCGGAGTGTCGCGGATTGGCAGGGCGATCGACCCTGGCGGCCTGGATCGTTGCGATGATTGACTGGCCGAGTGATGGCCGTTACAGTGTGTTACATACAGTATTTTAGGGAATTCTTAAATGACGGCCGCGGCTTCCTCTAACGATCCTCCGCCATCCCCGGAGGAATTAGGTTCCGCCGAGTATTACGCCTTGCGCGTACATGACGAGATTAACTGGCTTTTTCTCTTCTTCTGCTGCTTGGTCATGATTGGATTCATGCAGGCGCCTGGATTGCACGAGCTGAAGGACAGCAGCGCGGCATTTCCGACTTTCATGCATTGGATCCTCGAATCCTTGACGGTGAGCGTCGCGGTGGTCATTGTCGCAGGTTGTTTTTGGCGGGAAGTTCCGCAGTGCGGGCAACGCTTTTTGCTGGCCAGCGGATTGTTTGCCGCCGGAGGGTTGGATTTTTTCCACGAGTTGGTCTATCGCGAAAACCTCCAACAGGCGATCCTCTTCTGGCTGGCGGCGCGGTGTGTCGAGGGTCTGTCATTATTCGCCGTGGTCGCGACAGACTGGGGGGTATCGCTTCGCCGCAGGACCGGGCTGGCTTTTTTAGGGTTGTCGGCCATGATAAACCTGGGTGTTTGCTACCTGGTTTTCTTCCAGCCGCAGATCTGGCCGTCTATGTTTGAGCCCGAAAAAAATGGCCTGACCAATGCCAAGATTTATACCGAATATTTGATCATCGCAGGCTTTGTCGCCACTTTATTGGTATCAATCCTACGAAATGATAAATTATATTTCTTAAATTTAGCCAAATTTCAAACAGGACTGTTTTTTAGTATCCTGTGTTCGCTCTGGTTTACAATTTATCCCAATCCTGGAAGTATATATTCGTTTTGCGGCCATATATATAAAGTATTGGCTTATTACTTTTTTTTGAAGGCATTCTATACACCTGTTATGCCGAGATGGTTTCTCCTGCTGGTCGGCACCTTGGCTGGCGTGCGATTTAAAATGTTCCCCCAACCCTGATACGCCTCGCGGGCTGGAATATATTCAAAAAACTGTACCTATTTTTTCATCGTTTCGGCACGGCCTTTTTGCCGCGGCCGAGATCGAGCAGGACCGGTGCGGCCAGGATCAGCCTTACCAGTTCGGCTTGGCGGGTCACTTCGGTCTTGGAGAAAACCCGCTTCAGATAAGTCCGCGCCGAACTGACCGTGATGCCGAGAATTTCGGCAGCGTCCTCAATGCGGTGTCCTTCGCTGAGCGCCACGGCAAGCCTGGCCTCGGCATCGGTCAAATCGAACAGGCGGGCGACGGTTTCGACCGACGGAAGCGGCTGCATTTCCGGCGCACTGACCAGCAGGACCGCGACGCGGGCCCCGGCATTGCCGTTGGGCAGTGGCGCGACCACCACCGACAGCGCCCGGTCGCTCTCCTCGCGGGTGACCGACAGGGCATGCGGAAGCCCCGCTTCGCCGTTCTCAATTGCCAATTTGATCAAACGGCTCAGCTCAGCGCTCTCCTTGATCTGGTTGGTCCGCACCAGACCCGAGGGTCCGATGACCAAGCCATCGCGGGCGGCGAGGAATTCCGCACCCTGTTTGTTGGTGAATACCACCTTGGGGTCGCCGTCGACGACGATGACACCGGTCGGCAGTCGGTCCAGAGTAGCCAGACTGAAGGCGGCGCCGGCGCTCGAGTATTGTTGTTCCGCCCGGGCCCGCTTTTCTTTCAATGCCTGGTCGATGCCGGCGGCAAGCTGATCGGCGGCCGAGGGTTTGGTGTAGAAGCGGAAAACATTGGATTCATTGATCGCCGCCGCCGCGGTGGCGATGTCCGTGGCGCCGGTCAGAATGATCGACAGGATCCCGTCATCGATTGCCGCGAGGGTGCGGATCAATTCCAGCCCGGACATCACCGGCATGGATATATCGACCACCGCGACATCGAAGGACTGTTTTCTCTGTTCATTCACAGCCTCTTCCACCTGATCGACAAACAGCATGTCCCAGCCGCTCTGCCAAGGCCGTAAAGCCCGATTGAGCGCATCAAGAACATTACGCTCGTCATCGACAAAAAGAATTCGCGGTCTAGGGGCGTTTACCATGCTGTTCGCGTCTCTCGAAACTTGTCCCCAAACGAGGATATTGGCGCAGCGGCGGAATTTGCACTGTCATGACTATGAAGTCAGGCCCTGCGGGGCGCAAGTGTTCCTAACAGGTGTCATGATGCAGCCTTATTCCAATCGAATGACGCGGATCGATCAGCTCTATGCCGAGGCTGGTGCGATGGATGCTCCGGTCGTCATTCATGTGGACGGCGTGGTCGACTGGGCAAACCGCTGCTTCGTCGAGCGATTTGGAGTTACTGACGACTCGCTGGTCACGCTGCGTATCCGGGAATTGCTTTGGTGTATCGGCATTCCGGACGCGATCGCCGGCATGATCGCGGAGGGGCTGACCTTCCGTCATTGTTCGGTTCGTTCGACCAATGCGGAGGACAGCACCCTGGTGCTGGAACAAGTCTCCATGACGATGCAGACCGACGGCCGCAGGCGCATGATGCTGATCGTCAGAGATGATTTCGATGACGAAGGTGCGGAGAGTCTTACCGGTGACATCTGAAAAGCGGGTTTGTGGGAGGTGCGCGGCATGATCACCGCCGAGGCTTGGCTTCGCCGCAGAGTTGGTTATTCTGGCATGACCATCAGCAATCGGCCGAATGTCATGCATGACCAGTCACCTCATCTTACCCGGCTGCTTCTGGTCGATCCGGATCCTCGGGAAGCGGCAAGACTTATCGCGCTCTTGCCCCAGGCGGGAGAAGCCTGGTTCGAAACCGTGCATGCCGCTGATTTTCTCGTCGCCGAGAGGCTTTTGGCCGAGCAGACCTTCGATGCGGTGCTGCTTGATCTGGAGACCCCGGTCGGCCTGACCGAGACGCTCCTGGATCAATTGATCGGTGTGGCCGCCGATATCCCGATCATCGTGCTGACCCAGACAGAGAACGAAGAGGCCGGCATACTCGCGGTTCAGGCCGGTGCTCAGGATTTTCTCGTCAAGTCACGGATCAATCGCGACGTCTTGCGCCGTGTCATCCGCTACTCTATCGACCGTGTCAGATTTCGCCAGGATGTCGGCGGTCTGGCGCGAGAAATTGCCCATCGTCAGCGAATCGCCGAGGCGCTCAGCGACAGTCAGAATCGTATGATCGCGATCAATGAGAGCCTCTATGAAGGGGTTTTGGTGTTCGACGAGAATGGCCATATCGCGCTCAGCAATCGCGCCGCCGACCGGCTGCTCGGTTCGGGCGAAAAACTCACCAGCCTGACCCTCGATCAAATATTCCGGCTGAAACAGGACAATCAGCTGATCGACTTCGCCGAAGGTCCCTTCCGTCAGGTGATCAGCAGCGGGGAGGGAGTCCAGGATGCCGACGCGGTCATCCTGCGCCAGGACGGTAAGTCTTTGGCGGTTGCCTATGCCTGTTCTCCGCTGATGGAAAAAGACGGCGTGCAGGGCGCAATCCTCTCCTTACGTGACATCAGCAGTTTCAAGCAGGCGCAATGGGACGCGCTGCAATCCTCGAAACTGGCCAGCGTCGGTCAATTGGCGGCCGGCATCGCCCATGAGATCAACACGCCGATCCAATATATCGGCGACAATCTCGGTTTTCTCTCAGCCGCCTTCCAGTCCCTCTCGGTCCTGCTGCAGCGTGCCGAGGATCTATTGCCTGATCACGCCAAAGTCCGGCTGGCTGAGGCCAAGCTGGAGCTTGACGCCGACTATCTCATGAAGAATATCCCCGAGGCCGCCCGCCAATCGCTCGACGGTGTGGCACAGGTCGCGCGGATCGTCCTGGCGATGAAGGAATTCTCTCATCCCGGCGAGCGAGTCGAGGCGGAAGAAGATATCAATCGCGCCATCGAAAATACCTTGGCGGTCAGCCGCAATGAGTGGAAACAGTCGGCCAGGGTCGAACTCCATTTGGCGCCCGATCTGCCGCGAGTCTATTGCCTGGGTGGTGAAATCAATCAGGTCTTTCTCAATCTGATCGTCAATGCGACCCATGCGGTGGTGGAGGCCGGCCGCGGTCGCGACGGGAAAATCTCCATCACGACCCGCCGCGTCGAGGATATGGTCGAGATCCTGATCGAGGATAATGGGATCGGCATGAGCGAGGAGACGCGCGGCAAGATCTTCGATCCTTTCTTCACCACCAAGCGGGTCGGCAAGGGTACCGGCCAGGGGCTGGCGATTTGCCGTGATGTGGTGGTGGCCAAGCATGGGGGACGCATCACGGTTGAGTCCAGTCCTGGCGTCGGGACATCCTTCTCTGTCATGCTTCCAATCGGCGCGGGCAAGACAGAGTGAGGGATCGAGGGTGACCTCCTATAACGTCCTGTTTGTCGATGATGACGAGAATATTCTCGCTGGAATGCGGCGAATGCTGCGTCCCATGCGCCATGAGTGGCAGATGTTTTTTGCCGGTAGTGGAGCCGAGGCGCTGAAAATCCTCGCCCAGGAGACCTTCCACGCCATCGTCACCGATATGCGCATGCCCGACATGGACGGCGGTATGCTGCTGTCCGAAGTCAGTCGCCGGCATCCCGAGATGGTTCGTCTGATCCTGTCCGGTCATTCGGAGTCGGAAAGCGTGATGCGCACCGTAGGCCCAGCCCACCAGTTTCTCGCCAAGCCCTGTGCGCCGCAGGTGCTGATCGACGTGCTGCGCCGCTCCATGGCCTTGCGCCAAATGCTGGGATCGACCGCAATGCGCGGCTTGCTGGCCAGTATCAAGAATTTGCCGACCCCGCCCGAGACTTATTTTCGCCTGGTGCAATATCTTGGCGACCCTAACGCCTCATTCGCCGGCGCCGCCAACATCATTGAGCGCGATGTGGCGATGACCGCCGAGTTGCTCAAATTGACCAACTCGGCCTATTTCGCCCTGCCAACCCGGCTTAATTCGGCGCTGCAGGCCGTCCGCGTGCTGGGATTCGAGATCCTGCGCAGTCTGGTGCTGCAGGTGGGAATTTTTCAGAGCTTCGGAGGCAAGGCCAAGGAAAAACAGATGATGGAGGCGGTCAATCGCGATTCCTTCCGCGTCGCCCATATCGCGAGACGGATCGCCCGGCTGGAGGCATTTGAATCGGCGCGGATCGAGGAATGTTTTTGCGCCGGCATGCTGTGCTCGATCGGCGCTCTGGTCTTGCTTGACTGTCTGCCGGACAGCTTCACCAAGGTCAAAGCCCAGGTCATAAGCGGCGATGACCCTATTGAAGCCGAGATGGCGGAATTCGGCGCCACCCAATTTCAGGTCGGCGCCTATCTGCTTGGACTGTGGGGGTTCAATAATGCGATCGTCGAGGCGGTCGCCTATGCCGATCGTCCCGGTGCGCAGCCCTCTCCGACTCTTGATGTCAGCGCGGTGGTCCATGTTGCCCGCGTGCTGGCGGGGCCCTTTCCCGGCTTCTCGCTCGGCGAGGCCAATGACGCCGTGGGGCGGATGGCGCTCGATATGGATTACCTCAATTCACTGCGGGCACAGGACCGGCTCGGCGGATGGATGATTGAAGCGAGCCAAGTGGCCTAATCCGGGTTAACCTCATAGTATCTTTCCGACCAGAGCGCCGATCCCGGTGGTGATCGCCATGGCCAAAGCGCCCCAGAAGGTGACGCGGATGGTCGGGGTCAGCAATGTCGCGCCGCCCGCCTGGGCGCCAAGCGCGCCCAAAACGGCCAGAAACAGCAGTGATCCGGTGGCGACCGCCGGTCGCAGATAGGGACCGGGGGTAACCGCAACCAGCAAAAGCGGCGCCGCCGCACCGATGGCAAAGCTCAGCGCCGAAGCCAGCGCCGCCTGCACCGGCCGCGCGGAGGTGGCCGCTGAAATGCCCAATTCGTCGCTGGCATGGGCGCCGAGCGCGTCTTTGGCCATTAACTGGAAGGCGACCTGTCGCGCCAGGGTCACCTCAACTCCACGCCCGACATAGATCTGGGCCAGTTCCTCGCGTTCTTGCACCGGTGCGGCGGCCAGTTCATCTTTTTCCCGCAACAGATCGGCCCGCTCCGTGTCGGCCTGCGAACTGACCGAAACATACTCTCCAGCCGCCATGGACATGGCGCCGGCGGTCAATCCGGCAATTCCGGCCAGCAGCGCCGCTTCAGAGCTTGCCGCCGCGGAGGCGACCCCAAGGATCAGGCTGGCGGTCGAGATGATCCCGTCATTGGCGCCCAGAACAGCCGCGCGCAACCAGCCCATGCGCTCGACCAGATGATGTTCCTTGGGTTTAACGGCCATGATCATTTTTTTAACCTATGCTCCGGCCTGGGATAAGGGAAACAGTATCAGACTCATTGATGCATTTGAGCTGTCGGCGCCATGATGTAAGTATTTTCCGGGGCTTCCCACCGTCTGATTATCGCCTTATCGTCGGTGTTGACGTCAAATAATCACGATAGGCCGACCAATGAATTTCAGTCCGACCTTAGTTCAGCCGTTGATTGCTCTGGTCGCCGGGATCCTGATCCTTGTGCAGCCCAGTCTGCTGAATTACATCGTCGCGC
>Ga0116226_10001741_pt1 | contig 18897 bp, 26 predicted proteins | sample S1TSphfallax_FD_89692 | JGI IMG/M metagenome (GOLD analysis project Ga0116226, IMG submission 89692) | Host-associated microbial communities from peat moss isolated from Minnesota, USA - S1T2_Fa - Sphagnum fallax MG | ecosystem: Host-associated > Plants > Peat moss > Unclassified | place: USA... | reverse complement strand
TGTCTGTAGACATGGGTTGTTTGTTTATCAGTGTTTTATATTCTTCTTGCCTTGGAGATGAGCATTAGAAGTGTTACAAAATCCAAATGGGGACATGGTTGCAGTGAGATTACACTCTATTCATTTGGGTACTTAGAGGCTCGAGATATGGCCAGGAAACTTGTTGCCACCTACCGACTTTGCAGTGAACAGTTGTCTTCCCAGGTGTGATTTAACTTACTTGAACAATGGATGGCTTTACCCAATACATTCTGTGTATTTTAATGTCAAGAAAGCACTTTGTTGATTAACCTATGGAGAAACCAAAAATCCAAATTGCTGCAGTCACAATAACGTGTACATGTGTGTAACTAATGTTTTCATTGCTTAATCTTTTATTTAAATGACTTGGAATACCTCAAAAATGACATACTTATGTACAATAACCATATACACCTTCAGATAATATTTTAGTTTGAGATTTTTTCATCATTGCAGTTTTGGTCAATATTAAGTTCCAATTCATCAATCCTAATTTTCCATGTCATCTGAACTGGCTTTAACCCATTAGTTTCTAAGCAGTCACCTAAGCGAGCAGGTGTGGCTCCTATTATTAGGATTGCTTCCTATCAGGTCAAGAAAGTAGGTATTTTGCTGATTAACCTTTGGAGGAATTAAAAATCAGAATTGGGTCTGGAAAATTGGAAATTTTAGTACTCGCATCTACAGGATACCTCAGCCACAGTGGTCCCCAAGGTTGAATGTGTGTACAGGCTTCTTTCTGGTTTTAGTGAGACAATTGCTAAACTTCATAGAGGATGAAATAATTCCTTAATTTTTCTTTTTCTTGCAATCAGGACCATTATGACTATGGAATGAGAGCTGTGATTGCGGTGTTGCGTGCTGCTGGAAATTTAAAGCGACGTTACCGTGACGATGATGAGTCAGTGCTGGTCCTCCGAGCTATACGTGATGTCAATTTGCCCAAGTTTTTGTCACATGACATTCCACTTTTTGAGGGAATTATGTCTGATTTGTTCCCAGGAGTGGTAAAGTATTTCTTTGACCCCATTTGTCTGTTCTTGTTCTACAACTTTGAACACGCAGCTTTTTGTCTATGGACACTTGATAATTAGCATTTTTTCATCACAGAATTAGCAAACTCCTTTAAGCCAGAAACTAGTGGAGACATTGGTAATGTCATAGTGTTAGAGGGTGTTTTCAAGATTGTGATTGTTTAGAACAATTATTAGTCGGCGTTTTGAAATAAATGTTAAATCTATCACATTGTTTTTTAAGTATTATACCTTTGTTCAAATGTGAGCTTTTGCCACAGAAATTGCCTCCACCAGACTATGTGAATATCCTGATTATGATTAACCGGAGTTGTGTTAAGCTTAAACTTCAAACTGGGGACATATTTCTACATAAGATATTGGAGCTTTATGAGATGATCATCGTACGGCATGGTTTGATGCTTGTTGGCTATTCTTTTGGAGCCAAGTCTTGTGCCTATAGGGTGCTTGCTGATGCACTCAGTGACCTTTTCAGAGAAGGACTTAACAATGAAAATATCACAAGGTATATCCATACCAATGTTGTTAGCATTATATCATTCATCTAGTAAGCTGAGAAATCACATGTATTTCTTCCTCCATGAATCAGATTTCCTCATGAAGGCATCTGATCCTAGAAACAAACAAGTGTTTATGCTCAGTATTAATGTTTCAATTGCATGGTAAATTTTTTATTTTATTTTCCTTTACTTTTTGAAATTTGGTCACATGAAATGGGATCATGACAAAATCATGTTAACTAATTATGAACTTTGTGGTTCTGTGTATACAACAGATATGACATATTGAATCCAAAATCAATAACAATGGGTCAATTGTATGGGCAATTTGATCCAGTATCCCATGAGTGGACAGATGGTGTCTTGGCTGTCACTTTTAGAAATATGTCTATTGATACAAGCCCAACTCGTAATTGGCTCATATTTGATGGTCCTGTTGATGCTATTTGGATTGAGAATATGAACACGGTTTGTTATTTCACTGAATTGACAATCAACTTTTTTTGCTTCCATAATAAAATCTGGCCTATATTATGTTTCAAAACCCAGCAGTCTATGAACAAACTATTGATGCATCTAAGAAACAGGTTTTCATCTATAATCAATGTACACATCAACAATGTAATTTGACTTTAAACAATTTTAACTTTTCTTTTTGCACCTCGTGCATTTAGGGCCCAGCTTGTATTTGGGTGGGTATATGGGTGGGTGGCAAAATTCCATTTAATCCAATGTAACTATAAAACTTGAAGTGTGCAGGTGTTGGATGACAATAAGAAGTTATGCTTGATGAGTGGAGAAATCATTCAAATGACTTCATCTATGAACCTGATCTTTGAGGTAAGTTCAGCAGTTCATTACATCCCTATGTAAAAGCTCAATAATTGACTCTAAGCAGTTTGATTGCATATCTTTTAATTATATCTCACAGCATCTTGAAGAGGAATTTTTTTGCACCTAAAAACAAAGATTGTCTGGAGGACATTGTCAATGGATTTAGAGCAATTTAGCTTCAACACCTCTGTTGATTGACAATTGCTTCTTATGACAAAATGAGAAAAAGGTGCAAGATCTTGCAGCAGCATCCCCAGCAACAGTGTCAAGATGTGGCATGATATATGTGGAACCATCAGCAATGGGTTGGAGATGTATACTCATCTCATGGCTTGAGGCTCTGCCTGAGACCCTTCAAGACAGATTTTGTGATCAGATTCAAAAGCTGGCAGAATGGCTTCTCCCACCCACCTTACGATGTGTTCAAAAAAACACCAAAAGTGTATTGCCAATGCAGGTATCATGGAAATCATCATATCTGTATGCAAAGTAAATGAACACAACTAAAACCTGGCCACATGCTGCTCAACACACAACTTGAATGCCCTTAGATGATGATGGTCACTCTAAGAACTTTCACTTTCAAATAAGTGGTGGGTTAAACCATTTCTATGCTATTGCCATGGCTTGATACATACAATGACACCCTTGTGCATTCAACTTTCATCTTCATCAACCAGAGATGATGGTACAATGTAGAAAGTTCCCAGGATACATAGGCCTGCACATTGGGTTGGTTTTTTAACTGGACATTTCTAGTGGTGGTGGGGTGATTCCTGTCATGCAGGAACACAATATGGTAAAGAGTCTTCTGAATCTCATGTTGTCACTCATGGAACCTGAGCTAACTGACAGTATGCATCTCTATGCACCTTCCTTGATCACATGAATCTTTATTCACATTTAAATTCTCCTCTTTGAATATCATGTCCCCATTCTTGCAAATGGAAAATTCTTTTGTTCCATGAGTCAAATGGCCAGGGATGATTAATTGGTCTTTCATTGTACCTTCACCAACATAGCCAACTGAAAAATAAAATGACCAACATTACAGATTTATCTTGCCAAAACAGACCAGATGTTGGGTTTTTTGTTGCCTTGTAGCAGCTCCACAATTTGGTACTAAGAAAAAACTGCCATGACAGCTGCACCATCTTACGCACATAGCACCATTCTTGATTAATACCTGCTGGGAATGTAGATAAAACTCTCTTAATACTTCAGCTTAGAGTAAAATCTTTTAGGAGAATTGGACATGGAAAAGTTTCTTCAGAGTACTAATTGACAGGTTCAATCCTATAAACTTGTTGAACATTGCTACTAACTATACAATTGTTTAATGTGTGTACTTATGAAGCTTGCAACCATTTGATTCATTTCTGGATATATTAAGCTAAAATAGCACTGGTTTGGAAATCATGCAGAGATTCAAGCAGAAAAGTATGATGCAAATTCAAAGGTGGTTTGGGTGGACTGTATATTCTTGTTCTCATTGATTTGGACAGTGGGTGCTTGCACAGATGCAAATGATCGACCCAAATTTGACAACCTTTTGAAGAAACTCCTGGTTTGTCCATCAAACAGTTCAAAGATGCTGCTTTCCTTGTAAACTGTAACCACCGAACTAATTGTTGCCCCCTTCATGTCCAGGGCCAAAAACATTGGTTGCTTAATTATTAGTATTCTTTTTAGAACCTGCTCACAATGACAAAATTAATCCAGCTGGTCGTTTGAATAATTGAAGGCAAATCAGCCACCTGAGGAGTACAAGCAATGGATCGAACAACCTGCACGAAAAGTGTCAGCACCACTTCCTGATGGGAAGTCTGTGTATGACATCATGTTCAGTAAATTTAAAGGCAAATGGGGCCTCTGGCTTGATTTAGTAGATGATACTCCACCGCCACCTGAATCCAATTTTGAGAGAATCATTGTTCCCACAGCTGACTCTGCAAGATATACATTCTTAATGGACGTTCTTATTCACCATCACTGGCCACTTCTATTGGTTGGTCCGACAGGTACAGGCAAGAGTGTTTATGTCAAGCAATATCTCATGAAGCTTGATGCTGAACTGTAAGCCTGACATATCCTCACTTCAAAAATCCTTGTCTAAATCTCTAAACAATTGTCTAAAGGATTTGGTTGAAAACTTCAATCCGGTAGAATACTATGCCATGCATAATATTCCACTGAAAGTATACAGAAGATAAGCCATAGATCTACAACTGGGTTGAAACACAAATTGAATGCACAAAATGTATAAACTTAATCTCTGCTTGTCAATGGACTTCATTTAATTTGTACTGCAGCTGGCAATCCATCTTCTTCAATTTTTCTGCTCAGACAAGTGCAAATCAGACTCAAGACATTATTGATGGGAAGCTGTTTAAAAGGAAACCTGGAATTTTTGGACCTCAAAAAGGGAAGCAGTGTGTGATCTTTGTGGATGACTTAAGCATGCCTGCTTTGGAAAAATACGGTGCCCAACCTCCCATTGAACTTCTCCGTCAATGGATGGATCACAAAGGCTGGTGGGTTTTCAGCTTCCTTTGCTTGCATGGATCATTCAAAAATGATGAAGTTGAATGTTTTTTACTACTAAGGAAAAATTGTAGCTCATATGTTTTTGCAAACTGTTTATTGAGTCCTCAAAGGTCAATTTTTGGGAGTTTCTGTCCATTTTCAATCATATGTTCCTAAACTTTCTGACCTGCTGATCAGTGAAAAGAAGTAAGTTATGTAATTCTATCCTGTCTGAAGGATGTCTGTAATGAAAACTGAGGAACTGGATTCAGCTTTTTGGTGACCATGATCTAGGTATGACCGAACTGAACTTACATTTCGCAGTATTGTTGATGTGCAATTTATTTCTGCCATGGGACCACCGGGTGGAGGCAGAAATTCCGTCACCAATCGCTATCTCCGTCATTTTAGTGTCATTTGTGTGACAGCCTTCTCTGACTTAACAATGAACAGGTAACAATTTCAACTTCAGTATACCACCTTATTACTGCAGCTGTGTAAATTATATTTAGTGTATATCAATTCTACCCCCATGGCATGGATACACATGAGGTTTTTGCAACTACGTACTGTTAGTTCTGATTAGTTCATGGACTTTTGAATTTTGTCTATTGTGGATATGCATACTACATGTGTTGAAGCCAGTTACAAATGATTCATGGCATGTTGCTGACCCAACATGAAAAGTCTGTTGTTTGCAGAATATTTTTGAGCCTGGTTGATTTTTGGATGAGACGAGCACGCTACTCACCAGGAATCACAAAATTAAGGACAGCCATGGTGACAGCCACCATTGAAATCTACCAAACTGTTCAACGTGAACTTCTTCCCACCCCTGAAAAGTCCCACTACACTTACAATTTGAGAGATCTTGGAAAGGTGAACAAACACAATGTCCAGGTCTTTGATATTTAGAGTTTTGCAGCAACCAATTGTTGGTATCTATTTATGATGCTTAAAAATAGACCTACATAATGGTTACCTCAGACTAGTGTTGAACATACTAAAAGCAACAAGGGAACAGCTTATATTTATACAGTTGGGACCTATTTGATGGAAGTTTTCATAAAGCTTTCATATGGATTCACCATTTAGAGAACTTTCTTCCTAATTACATATTATGGATGAAAACTGGATGGCAACATATGAAATTCATCCATTATGGCTGAAACTACAGTTAATTTTGTGACAATCTAGATACTATGGAAATCTTTAACACATTTTCCACATTCATGTGATGTTGATTTGGGTGGGGTGTTTTTGTTGTAGATTTTTCTAGGGCTACAATATGCACCAGTTGATATAGGTGAGGATGCATATAAAGTAATACGGCTATGGTGCAATGAGTGTTTACGTGTCTTCTATGATCGCCTTATCAATGATCAAGACAGGTTATGGTTCTGTAATATGATGGGAGATGTGCTTGAAAAGCAATTTAAGGAGCGTTTTGGCAAAGTATTTACAGGTTTCACTCACTCTGAAGTGAAAAAAGGCGACATTACTCCAGCCCTCCTTCAATTTGTTATGGCTGGAGATTTTATGATTCCAGGAGCAGAACCCGCTTTGGTATAGTCTGAAGTGTATACTCATCTATTGGAATTTGGATCAAACTCAAACTGACTAACACCTGTGAAAACAATATCACTTAAGTATTTGCATTCATGAAGCATTATGGTTCCTAGTCTTAATTTTGTTGAGGCCCCATTCTCTTGTATGTCTAAGGACTCACTTGAGTTTAGTTTTGAAATTTGTCCATCTTATATTGGTTATATGCAGTATGATGAGATTACAGACGAGAATCTGCTGTTGAAAGTGATGCAGTCATATTTGGATGATTACAACGAAATGACAAATAATCCCATGAATTTGGTGTTGTTTCAATTTGCAATTCAACATGTAGCACGTATATGCCGGGTGATTAAGCAGCCACAAGGCAATGTTTTATTGGTGGGTGTGGGTGGGAGTGGGCGACAAAGCCTTGCAAGGCTAGGTGCATTTATTCAGGGCTTTGATATTTACCAGGTAATCTAAATCTGATACCTATAATCAACTCTGGTAGACTGATTGATCCTGTTACTAAATCTTGCTTGAAATGGGTTCATTAAATCTGTTTGTTAATATGCAGAAATAAGGAAAGCTATTGAGAGTGATGTTGAGGTAATGTGAGGAGGACCTGCAGGTAGAGATCTCGAAGAATTTTGGAATGGCAGAATGGAGGGAGAGTGTGGGAATCATGTTGCGCAAGGCTGGTGAATTGGACAAGCGTATCATGTTTTTGTTTGTGGATACCCAAATCAAATTGGAGGGATTTGTTGAAGACATTAATTCTCTTCTCAACACTGGAGAGGTGACCTTTGCAGAGTCTTAAAACTTTCATAGGCTTTTTGAGTCTGACCCTAAATATTGCTGGTGGCTCCATCAACTAGGAAGGAGGTTGAGGTTGAGCTCCATGAGATTATAGTTGATCACAGAAGATCACTAGATGATAGGTAGGGATTGTTTGCAGGTACCCAATCTATACGAGGGTGGAGATTTAGGGGCAATTGCAGAGGGAGTGCGGCCTAGAGCAAAGAGGCAAAAAAGAGATGGCTCCCGATTAGAGCTCTTGGCATTCTTTGTGGATGAATGCAACAAAAATCTTCGTATTGCCCTGGTATCACCTGCCCCTTGTTGCTTCTCAAACAAGTGGACCATAGTATGACCAAGATTTTAGATTTTGGTGGATTGTTAATTGGATTTGATGTTTGAGTATAAAGTTAACAGTTCCATAAAGTAAAGTTTTAATTTTCCTAGAAATGCACCAAGATGATGCTTGAAGTATCCAAAGTGAGGTAGTCTAAGTCATTGAATGCCATGATGAATTCTCTTAAGAAATAATATATTCAACCTCTTGCCATTTTTGGTCTTTCGAGTAACTAACAAACCATGTTGTCATAATCTATTATAAAATGCAGGCTTTTAGTCCTATTGGAGATGCATTCAGGGACAGGCTGAGAAAATTCCCATCACTTGTCAACTGTTGCACAATTGACTGGTTCAGTGCATGGCCGAGCTCGGTATGCATGATTTTATTGTTCGAGATAAAGTGCTGGAATGGGCTGTTTCTTTACTTGTTCAAGGGACCATCCTTTGACAGTTGGGCTGTGTCAGGATGTTCATGCATCTTTGTTTCTTTTGTTTTCTTTGTACTGTTTGTGTCAGTTTGCAAGCTACCACTTGCCTCAATTTTGCAGGACATTACAGATCGCACAGTGTAATAAAAGTTATGCCTTTATTGGCATGTTCACCATCACCCTCAATGATGAATATTATGCATTGGGTGAATGGATTATAGGCACTTAAGTCAGTGGCGGAGCGGTTTTTGCAAGACATCAATGTGGAGCATAAACTGATCAAAGATATTGTTGAAATCACTGTCTATTTCCATACCTCTGTCCAGGCATGTTAATCATCACCATGTTTGGTTTCTATTAATTCTGTAGTCTGAATTTTGGTATTCCGAATATAATTGAATGATTTAAACATATTTTGAGCTTTGTCATCTGAAGCACAAATTGGGTGATAGAACCTAGTCTGAGTAGATTCCCATGTTCCTAGAGTGTTGTCTTTGCACCAGTCTAAAATATAGATTATGGAATGACAATTTCTGCAGGATTTGGCACTTGATTTTTTTGTGCAATTGAGGCGTTATTGCTATGTGACACCAACAAGTTTTCTGGAACTCATCTCTTCCTTCAAGTTACTTCTTGAACAGAAGCAAAATGAAACCACTGAGTTCAAAAAGAGGTACAAATCATACATGTGCAAAGTTGGTCATGCAGTGTTTAAAATCCTCAGCACTGAGAAATATAGGCACTAGATTGCAATCAATCCAAAGTTGACAAGGAGCTTGTAAAGAAAATCCATTCCTTGGTGTTGGTAAATGGAAATTCCTGCAGCCAATATACTTTTGCTATTGCCCACATTCTGCTGGTCATGTTATGTTGAAGGGCCAAATCCAACTGATTCTCATATGTTCAAGCCTAACTCCCAAAATCCATTTTCAAGCTTTTGCCTGGAAGAGTTCTTTTCTATTGGATCTAATTTAGGGCTAAGATTCAGGACCCTGTCAACCCACAGCTCATATAGTTCATGAAGTACTTGAAAATCTTATGTAAAGAATTATGCTCAGGTATGAGACAGGATTGATGAAGCTTGAAAATTCTGCCAATGATGTCAACATTATGCAAGCAGATCTTGAGTTGCTACAACCAAAACTTGAGGCCTCATCAAACGAAGTCATGGACCTTTTACGGGTTTGCTTTCATCTGAGTCTCTTACTTTACATCTTAGGACATGAAATTATGTGACACTGTGTAAGTTACCTGAATTCCAATGAGTGCAGAATTATTTAAACTCAAAAAATCTCATGAAATTCCCTATCTAACCATTTATTATGAGAACCTCATGAGCACCTCTACTGCTCAAATAGTTCTACACATAAAACAGCTCTAAACCAACAGATTTGGTCTAAACCAGTGTTGGGTGGTTCTGACTTTTTGAGAGAACCTCCAGTTCCGGTTCTCTCAAGAGTTTAAAACAACCAGTCCACTTCTTCTTCTTTTCTTTTCTTTTTTCAAAATGCGATACCCTGGTGAGTTTTCAATTATCAATAAAAATAGAACTCTATCAGTTTTCAGGCAAGTCAGTAGGTTTGAACCCAGGATCATCTCAATGTGAAGTTAAATTTGAAGCATAAAGTCACAACTAATGATGTAGAGTTAAAATCTAAAGTTCAAGTTCATGATTTACATGTAAAGGGTTGTGGCCTAGTGGATCATGCTTCTTAAAATTTCCAAGAAAAAGTTTTGAGTTCAAACTCAAAACTTTATCTGGAATGGGTAAGTGCTCCTATTTCATAAACCTATACAAGTATGAGAACGAGACCTGGGGTTCACTGGATAACTCTCACGAGTATTAGGTTGGGGCCTATGTGATACCCAGCCGCTTTTCTAAGTGTCAATTCTCACCCAAAGTTTGCTGGTTTGAGAACTGGCCTGAAAACTGGGTGAGTTAGTAATGCCCACCCAAGACTGATCTAAACCTGCTGGTAGGCTCATGTACTAATTTGGTCAATGCCGGATGTCAGGTTATTGATAGGGAAACAGTGGAAGCAAATAAAGTGAAGGCAGTAGTCATGGTAGAAGAGGCAGCAGCTAATGAAAAAGCAGAAGCATCCGCCATTATTAAGGCTGATACTGAAGCTGAGTTAGCCCTTGTCATGCCCATTCTTGAGGCTGCCTTGAAGGTTATGATCTTGCTTTTCCTTGACCATGTGTTTTCTTATCTTTTTCATAAATGGTCTTTGCTTTTGTGCACACTACAAAGTGCTTCCCACACATTCTTAACATTGTCGTAATATTGGATTATGTGCAAGTTGAGCATTTGTGAGATATTTGCTAAGGAGCGCAAAAGTCTTTGTTGCTTGCTCACTGTAATCCACCTTCGAAAGCACATCACCAACCTCAAAGACTGCACCCCCATCAACATACTTGGAAAACATCATGTGCATTAAGGACCCAGTTATGAACAACTTTAAAAATCAGTCATTTCATGTACTTGAACTGAGGAGAAAACCCCACATCAAATAGGCTTTTCTAAGAGTGTTTGTTTTGGAATAAGTTTACCAACACAGGCACATGAACTATTCCTAATGATAAGATCATAGCAATCAAATTTTCAAGCTTGTATATTATGTTGTAGACAACAAAAATTGTTCAGAATGGCTACAAGTTTGCAATAAGTGAGGTTTATGGTTTTTCAAAGGCCTGTGGTGAGAGAAAAATTTCTTTGCAAACTCTGTCCAGCAAATGCTAGGAGTGAGTTAGGCTCCTTAGATAAATGTGCAAAACAATATATTTTGTGTGTGTGGTTGTATGGGCTAATAGGCACTTGATACATTGACAAAGAACGACATATCAGAATTGAAAGGAATGAAGAGTCCACCATATGCTGTGAAGCTAGTAATGGAAGCTGTGTGCATCATGAAAAACATTAGGCCTACCCGTATGAAGGACCCAGGAGGCTCTGGAAAGGCAATTCCCCACAACCTATACCCAAATTCATAGCCAATGGTCTCCAATTTTCAGGTTTTTCTTTAGTCAGATGAGTGCATCTGAATAAGGTGAGATGAGAGTGAACCACAGGTTACATGAATTCGTGTTATATACATAGTTGACATAAGCTCAGCATAAACTTATCTTGTGAATAATTATTCAAAATTGAGGTGAGAGAAACTTCATGAGCTTAATGTACCAGTAGTATAGCCCAAAAATGTTGAGGGTTTGGGGTTGGGTACAGATGATAGAGGACTATTGGGAAAGCAGCAAAAAGATGTTGGCAGACTCAGATTTCCTTAAAAGTCTTAAGGAATATGACAAGGACAATATCAGCCCTGATATCATCATCAAAATCCGTCCGTACGTTGTTATTCTGTTGATCAAATTACAACCTGCACTCAGTTTTGTCCTGCTCAAGAGCTTTGTTGTTCATGAGAGATATTGCACATATATGTAGTTTCATAACATAAACATAAGTTTCATTCACACATGGATTTTCTTATATTTGCTGGGCCAGGTACATATCAAATCCTGATTTTGAACCAACTAAGATAGTAACAGTGTCCAAGGCAGCATTTGGACTCTGCTCATGGATTGGTGCTGTGGAGGCTTATGACCGAGCAGCAAAAATTGTGGCCCCAAAAATTGCAGCACTGAAGGCAGCAGAGGCAGAGTATAATGAAGTCATGGGTCAGTTGGCTGTAAAACAGGCTGCCCTCCAAGTGGTAAGTGAATGCTTGCTTGTTTTGTAATGCAGAAGACTGTAGATTCTAGACTGTCCAATAAAGGACTTTCCAATGTCAGTTTTGTTCATTGGACAATCCAAGAGACTGTTTGCTTTTGTTTCACAACAAGTATATAGTATCTGGTGGGTGCAGGTGGAAATGAAATTGGCAGACCTAGAAAGCCAATTGAATGCAGCACGAGATAAGAAAAAGAAAGTTCAGGATGAAGCAGACAATTGCTCAATGAAAATTGGGCGTGCTAATCAGCTCATGTCCGGACTGGGTGGTGAGAAAACAAGGTGGACTGCATCAGCTGAATCATTTGGTATTATGTATGTAAAATTGACAGGAGACATTTTACTATGTGCAGGAATGATTGCATATCTTGGAACTTTCACACCCACATTCCGTGAAAACATCACTAGGGTAACTGAGCTGAGGCCCATTAGAGAATTGTGCATAGTTATGTCTAGCTTGCAATTGTGGATTTTTCTGAACATGAAAATTCCCAAGATAAATTTTTGAAATTGAAAAATGCAGACAAAAAGAAACCTTTTCCTTCAATCTATGTTATGTAAAATTGCATGATTTTCAGGAAAATTGGAATGCAGAAATGGTTAAGCTTGTGCAAGGCAAAGAAAGTACCATGCTCTGAGTCATTCTCGCTGAGTGGGATTCTTGCGGATCCTGTAAAAGTACGGGCATGGAATATAGCAGGTCTGCCTAAAGATCAGAGCTCTGTTGACAATGGAGCCATTGTGTCAAAATGCCGCCGGTGGCCTCTCATGATTGACCCTCAGGTGTAAATATGTTTCTTTTTGTTGCAGTTGTATGTCAGAGCATTTTCTTTTCTTTTCTTCACAGGATATTATGAAATTCATTTGGTTCAACACAACCTTAGTGGGCCAAACCTCCAGGAGTGAGCTTGTGATTTCTCTCTTAAACCCTTTGTCCCTTCACTCTATTTCCACAATTCTTGCAATTTCACTCAAATCCTGATGCATCCAAAGTTCAACCAAATGCTGCAAAGCTGGTAAGGATTAAAGTCCCAGACCAGACTGTGATAATTAAGAGTTGCATAAAGGCTGAAGCTCACAAAGTGTTGATTTGTTTTGGATGCTCAAGGGGCAAGCTAACAAGTGGATTAAAAACATGGAGGCAGACAACCAGCTCGTAGTAACAAAGCTCACAGATGGTGACTTCCTTCGCAAACTTGAGAACTCCATTCAGGTTAATCCAGATAGTTTTTAGCTGCATAATTCCCTGTATTTTGCATGCTTTGAATATTTTCATGCAATGTGGACCAGATAGATTGGCAGATTGTTTTTCATTGAAACTATGAGACTTGCAGCTTAATCCAATAATTCAATATAGACTTTCTATCAGGAAGGAGAGGGTCTGACAGGATGTGAGGGATGGTTGCAGTTTGGGAAGCCAGTGTTGATGGAGAATGTTGGGGCAGAACTAGACGCAGCACTAGAGCCTCTTCTCTTACAACAAACATTCAAGCAAAGTGGTTCACTGTGCATACGGCTTGGTGACAATGTGATTGAGTATTCTGAAAATTTCCACTTGTATATAACCACCAAACTCCGTAACCCACACTACAGCCCTGAAATCTCTGCCAAGGTAACAAATTGGATCCTTCAAATTTTCTAAATCCTACCCCAGAACACTGTAAAAATACTGAAAAATCTATAATGGAAACAATTTCCAAATCTATGCCATGTTTGAATAGTGGTTTGTATGTTGATTAATCTTTTATCATAAACTAGAATGGGAATTACAATTTGAAATTCGATTTTGGGAGTGTATGCAGGTGACACTACTGAATTTTATGATCACAACAGAGGGGCTTATTGACCAGCTATTAGGAATTGCGGTTGCCAAAGAGAGACCTGATTTGGAAGCACAAAAGAACCAACTGATTATTCAGGGAGCCCAAAACAAGCAGATGTTGAAGGAAATTGAGGACAAGACTCTTGAAGTACTATCGCAAGAAGGCAACATTCTTGATGATGAGACTGGAATCCAGGTACCCAGTTCCTTCCTCCTGTGACTAAAACAAATAGTGTGCACCATACCTTAAAAGGAAGAATGACTTTGTACTGGCAAGAGAAAGGTGACCCAATTTGTGTTCAGTACATACTACTGCACACATACGGCAATTAATTTTATTTCAGAATATCAACACACAAATCCTGGGTGGTTTTGAGTTGACTTCCTTTTTTTAAGCTATGAACATGACACTTTAATAGAAATTAATGATAAACTTCATTTATTGATTATAGACAGAATATCTTTTGTGGAAAATAAAATGTTAACTTTCATAATTGGAGAATGATAAAAATAATGAGATTGGAAATCTTGGAATTGCAGTGTCCAAAGATCTATGATAAAATTTTTAAACACAAGAGTGTGGTGAAATTGCAGGTTTTATCACAATCAAAGATATTGGGTGAGGATATCCAAGAGAAGCAGAAAGTGGCAGAGGTAACAGAGGGTATTATTGATAGCACGCGTTCAGGCTATGTGCCTGTTGCTACTCTTGCCTCCATCCTGTATTTCTGTGTCTCAGGCATGTTTCATCAATCCTCAGCCTCTCATCCAGTGCAACACTTTTGTCTTTAGAAAACTTGGTTCTTTTTTGCTATGATCAGCAAGCATTGATCTAGGTAGTTTTCATCTTAATTTTAATACCCAAATTTATCCCCCCCTAAAGTGATGGGACAAAAGTTATCTTGCACAATTTGTCTAGTTTATTTTCTTCAAATCAGAGGATTCACAGGTAATCAACATTGGAAAGTGTGGACAAACTAGATTTGAACTTGTTATTAGTAGTTGTTGGCTCATGGTCATGGGATTGTGGGACTCTGAGTGGATCTGACACAACTAGCAACCTTCAAGTCTATACATCCAAGGTTTTGTTTAAAACCTCTCCTTGATGATACTGTGTGTATCAAGCATGTTCAAGACATTCTCAGGAATCTAAGGTGGATATTGTGGGGTGAGTGTTGTGGAGGCACAGATATGTGCAATATAGAGCCAATGTACCAGTATTCACTCCCATGGTTTGTTGACCTATTTGTACTCTCCATTTTGAATTCTGAGAAATCTGCTGATCTACGCACCCGTATTATAAGTCTCAACTCACATTTTATGTACAATCTTTACTGCAATATCTGTCGTTCGCTCTTTGAAAAGGACAAAATACTGTTTTCATTTTTGATGGCGATCAAAGTGCAAGTGGGTGAAGGGCTGTTGGATATTGAAGAGGTGAACTCAGCACTATTGAGTTTGATTAGGATACTGATCCAAGTGATTCTGTGTTACTACTCTTCTCCCTCAAAAATTGTATACCTAAGTCATTGTTCTCAGCTGAAAAGAATTACACACGCACTATTCAAGCCCAGAGAATCAGGGCATTTTATGATGTGGATTTGAAGGCAAATCCATCATGGATCTGCAATTCATCACTAAAGATGTCACAGAACACAGTATCCATAGCTGAAATCTGATGCACTATAATACTAATCTCAATGGCAGCTAGTAGACAATCTATTTTTACCAGAACACTCAATCTAGAATCCCACATAAGATAACATTGTGCAACATGAATATTTTTACGGAAAGAAGAGAGTTGCAGTAGAATTGCAAGTAGATTGTGAAACAAGTGCATTTACAGTGAGGATAATTTGCTTTTGAATAATGGCAGCTGCGGTTTCTAATGACTGGAGGTATTGTGCTGGAAAAAGATCCTCCAAAGCCCCATGTTCCATGGCTCACAGAAAAAATGTGGGGCGAATTTTTTCGCATCTCCAAGGTACAGCCTGATGAGAATGGAGTATCACTATCACAACATATGGATTTCATGTGTCCTTTTCTGCCTCCTTGTAGTCCCTTTACAAGGCACAATGGAGGGGTTTTCTTGGGATTACCTGACCTAACTTGGGCCACATGACCATTATACAAATGTATGAAACCCATTGCATATTCAAGCATGCCAGGTACAGGCCATTGTGCCTGTTTTGCTGCCCATTCGGAAATTTGGGCTCGCCAAATTCCTCAGAGGCACCTCACTGTGCACAATGGCCTGTATCTAGTACACCCCATGGTGCCTGTACAGGATTTCTTAGTTTCTGATTTGTGTGATGTCCATTTTGGTCTCATGCTATTTTGTAGTAACATCAATTTTCTAATGCTAGTCTCCATAAGACCCATAGACTGTGGCTTTTGAGTCTGACAGTTTAAGACATATAAAGACTTGTATCTGGGAGTTGAGGCGAATGCAAAAGAATGGAAAGTTGTATTTGACAGCCCTCAACCTCAAGTATGACATACCCAACTTTTCAATTCATATATGTTCTAGATGTCGTAGGTCAGGGTCCTTTGTGAACAATGCATGGCTTCCATCTTCCAGAGTCTGGTGCTGTTACAGAAAGAAGCAACTTCCAATTGACAATTAGAAAAGAAAATGTTTTCTGGTACCTTAATGTCTGTAGTACATTTTACAATAATTTGGTAATGATTCTCGCTTCTGTTAAGTTGCAAAAATATCTTAAATTGCAGACAATACCTTATCCAGAGCCTTGGTGCAACACTCTGAATACTTTTCAAAAGACAGTATTATTGAGGTGTATAAGACCAGACAAGGTCAACCTCAATCTCACTAAAAACACTTCTCTATTCTGTACATTTGTCAATTGCAAAAGTTGCTCTATCAAACAGAATCCGAGTATGGCAGCTGTCTTATCAACATCATGACAACAGAATCCTCAATAACATTGCTGAAATTGCTTTCACAAGGAGTTCATCTGCAACTTCCTCTTGACTTTGTCTTTGCCTTTGTTGTATAATTCAACAGGTTGTATTAGCTGTGACAGCATTTGTAGCTGAAACTCTGGGTGCAAAATTTGTGGAACCTCTGCCACTAAATCTAGAGGCATGTTACAAGGATTCAGGAAGTACAGTGCCACTGGTATTTATTCTATCTCCTGGATCGGACCCGATGTCTTCACTACTCAAACTTGCAGGTGACAATGGTGCCAAATTGCATACAGTCTCCTTGGGGCAAGGACAAGGCCCTGTAGCCACTGCCATATTGAAAACATCTGCAGCTGATGGTTCATGGGTAGCCTTACAAAACTGCCATTTGGCAGTTTCTTGGATGCCAACATTTGAGAAATATTGGGAGCAGGAATTGACAAGTAAAGAGAAAGTGCATAATATGTTCCGGTTATGGCTCACCAGTTATCCATCTGAGTTCTTCCCTGTGGCTGTGCTCCAAAATGCAGTGAAAATGACAAATGAGCCCCCCAATGGATTGAAAGCCAACATGACAGGGAGCTACCTATTGTACCCTATCTCAGACCCTGAGTTTTATGGTGGCTGTACTAAAGGATCAATCTGGCGGCGTATGCTCTACAGTCTTTGTTTCTTTCATGCCTGTGTCCAGGCAAGAGACTTTATTACTCCTACCCACAGATCATAGCTTCCTGATGATCTTTTTCACAATGGTCAAATACAGAAATAAATGTAAACATGTACATCTGCTCTTGACCTGTAAAGATGAATCAAGGGTTCTCCTCCCAAGCACTACATAAGGTCTTCTTCTGGCACTTGATCTTGAATAAATCAAGCTGACAAAGAGTCTATGGTTTTCATTGTATTTCAAGCATTTGTGATTTGGAGATTCACAGGAAAGGAGGAAGTTTGGGCCACTGGGTTGGAACATTCCTTATGAGTTCAATGAATCTGATTTACGAATAAGTGTTAGGCAGCTGCGCATGTTTCTGGAGGAGTATCCTGATAAGGTGTGTTCTCCAACCCATTTTTCTTTTGTTGTAATAACAACTTATGAATCACAAGAATCAGTATGTTACTCTGTTGATATCTGATCTTAGGTGTCCATAACTTGTCCTTTACATAAGAGCCAGATGGGTATTTCTTGTTTGGTACTTGTGCCCATCTTGAGGCACCACCTAGCACAATGTTGCACTTGAGTATTGTCATAGTTTAGATGTGTCTTTTAATATGTCAAGAACTTGATTTACGCATGGATCATACTGGGATCTGTGCACACTCAAGAAGCAAATTAGGCCTTCATTCCAGGACTTATTGTGTACCATAAGCTTGCATTTGTAGGTATCACCTTCTTTAGTTTGTTATTGTATTCAGCACTACAATATGCATTGATGTCTAATGGTCTATTGACAGAATATTGGGTGGATTGTGACTGGAATGTTCACCCTTTTGACTGCAGGTACCATACAAGGCATTGAATTATCTGACTGGTGAATGCAACTATGGTGGACGAGTCACTGATGATCATGATCGTCGAACCTTAGTGACTATATTGGTTGGGCTTTATTGTGAAGACGTACTAAAAGATGGTTTCTCATTCTCTGAGAGTGGCATATTTCAAGCTCCTCCTGATGGTGCTTATGACCCTAATCACACCTTAGTCCTCTTTACATACAAAATGGTTCTCTGTTGCATTAATGCTTATTTGCATGGACAGTGTTGGGATATTTCCAATTCATGTGATCCATCATTCTATTCTCTTCTTACTGGAACTGTTGGGCGTGGGGGGTGGGAACTTTGCTGTAGGTGACTACCAAAGCTTTCTTGACTTCATCAAGAGGCTGCCTGCACAACCAAGGCCTGAAATATTTGGTTTTCATGACAATGCAGATATCTCGAAAGATAGTAATGAAGTAAGTCGACTCCTTATCTCCCTCTTATTGGCTGTTCCAGCTGAAGCTACTTCAGCCAAAGATGACAATGACCAGGGATCCGTGGCTATGACACCTGAACAAGTAATGCAAAATCTTTCTGATGATATTCTGGGAAAGCTCCCTGGAAATTTTGATATCGAGACTGCCCAATTCAAGTACCCAGTTACTTACTTGGAATCAATGAATACAGTTCTATGCCAGGTGACACAGTATTCTTTTAAGGCAGTTTAAAATTGCAGTTGAGTTGCAGCAAAGGTGCTGATTATTGAATCAACATCTGAGTAGCCTGCGCAAATTAAATATTTATGAATTATTGGAAAATCATTAGATTAGATTCTCAAAAAATTTGATAAATTGATGTCAAGTTGATCCAAGGTTTTGAATATATCAAAAAAATCAAAGTTGGAAGTCCAGAAATGTGT
>Ga0116226_10001740_pt1 | contig 18897 bp, 14 predicted proteins | sample S1TSphfallax_FD_89692 | JGI IMG/M metagenome (GOLD analysis project Ga0116226, IMG submission 89692) | Host-associated microbial communities from peat moss isolated from Minnesota, USA - S1T2_Fa - Sphagnum fallax MG | ecosystem: Host-associated > Plants > Peat moss > Unclassified | place: USA... | reverse complement strand
AGCACAATCCGCGCGCGCAGCGCCAGGTCCTGCGCCGTCTTGCGCCGCGAAGCCAAGGCTTGCAGCTCCGCTCTTTCCACCTCGCTCAAGACAATGCCGACTGCCTGCCTACCCATCTCGCCCACCCGTTAAGAAGGCCACAGCCTCGCATTTGCTCTCGTCAACGTACAAGCACTAATTTCTGACTCAGGACACTAGAGTATGCGAATGGCTGCCCTCGGTCGGGTTTGACCGGGGCGGTCGGCAGGACACGGTGAGGCCAGGCTGCTCCGGCACTCGCAAACGCGAGCCATCTTACCCTGCAGACCGCAATGCGCAGCGGGCCCACGCCAGGTTGAACGAGTCAAAATCTTTTCCATCGAAAAACATTGACTCCCCCCTCTCGCTATCGTTACAAGCACAACCCAGGGTAGTAACTTACGGACATATACATCTGGAGCTGGCACATGCGCTCAATAGTTCTTCTGTTAGGGAGTTTGTCTTTCGCACTTGCATCCACGGCGGCGTCGGCAACCCAAGCGCCCGGCCCCAGCCTCAGGCTGTTCAAGCAGCCCTACTATGCCTGTCTGAAAAATTACTACGTTGCCAATTCAGGAAGCGACACCAGTAATGGCACGAGCGAAGCCACGCCTTGGGCAACCCTGCAGCATGCCAATGACGCTCTTGCCAGCGGCGGAGCAGCCGCAGGCAGTTGCATCAATGTTGAGCCGGGCATTTACAGCGGCGTCGAAATTACCAACGGTGGAAACCTCGCCATATCAAGCGGTTATGTTGTTTATAGATGTACGAGCATGGATGCCTGCACCGTCAAGGGGAATGCCGGCGTGCATGGCGCCGAGGCTTTCGAACTGCAGTGGAATAGTATTGGAACACCGCCAAACTACCTGATGTTCGATGGCTTTATTCTCGCGGGCTACAATAGCTCTTCGAACGGCGTCGGCGTCAGCGCTTGGAACGGCACTAACGGGTCTGCTGTTGCTTCCCACCACATCTGGGTGATGAACAGCAAGATCAGTGGCTTTGGCCAATCCGGCATCGGAATTGCTGCAGGCGAGTATTATTACATCATCCACAACAGGATTTATAATAACTCAAACCTCCAATGCAGCACACAAGGTTCCGGCCTCGCCATCAACGAAATGCACACCGTGCCAAATTACAAAGCGACGGCCGATGATCTCAAGAACCCTATTGAGATGCTTGGTCCGACTTTTGTCATTGGAAGCACATTTTTCCACAACGTGATCGAGTGGAATATTGTGAACAACAATGGTTTGACCCAATGTGGCACCCCAAGTAACCCAACGGACACAGATGGGAACGGTATAATTTTTGATACGAACTTGATCAGCGGCGGCAGCACGCAGGATTACACGGCGCCTTCCCTGACGGCTTTCAACGCCGTTTACAATAATGGCGGCGGTGGCATCCACTTGTTCCGGTCAGCCCATGTAATTGTGGCGAATAATAGTTGCTATAATAATCAGATCGACCCGGGTAACGGCGGCACTGATCGCCCTTGCATGGATGATACCAACGGTTACGATAACACTTTTATCAACAACATCGCGGTCGCTATCCCGAGTGGCTCAGGCGGCAGTTGCTGGCCAGTCTCGACACCTTACATGAAATACAACCTCGCGATCAGCGGTTGGCCTATTCAATCCTCAGGTGACACGTTCAGCCACAATATCACGCATATGCTTGGCTCAAGCTGCCAAAGCGAAGTGTCCGTGGGTAACGGCGACACTTACTCCTGCGAGAATAACAAGTGTTCAATGAGTCCAGCCTGGTCCAGCGTCGGCGTACGATCGGTCGGGACACTGATGGTGCAGCCCATGAATGCAGATTTTGCGCTGCAACCCGGCAGCCCAGCAATCGGCTATGGGCTGACGGAAAGTTACCTCCCGGCGTCATCGGTGGATGCGGGGGCATGTTCGAGTATTTACCTCCAGTGCAGATAGGCCTCGCGGCGGGCCCAAAATGACGCTTTGCATGGTTATTGTCCCTCTTTCGGTTAAAATGTCTGCGAAAGCCTGCCCGAGGCCATTAATTTGCCACTGGCGCTTAACTCACCTTGTCTATATATATGTACGGGGTTGACGGGAAAAGCACTCGATTTGAGACTGTCTGACGCCTAGCGCGGTAGGCTGTTCGCGGAGAAAATGCCTACCATGCCAGCGTCACTCCTCGATTATAGACCACCCTCGCCTACTGCCGGGCCGCTTGGCACGACAGACTTCATCGGCTTAGCAGAACGGATGCCCATCGACACAAGGGCGCGGGTTGCCGTGCTTATCCCTTGCCACAATGAGGCCGTGGCGATCACGGCTGTCGTCGCTGATTTCCGGGAGGCACTGCCGAGCGCAACCATCTATGTATATGACAACAATTCCACCGACGGAACTGTCGAGGCCGCCCGTGCGGCTGGCGCGATCGTGCGGCGAGAAAAGCTGCAGGGCAAGGGCCACGTGGTTCGCCGGATGTTCGCAGACATTGAGGCAGATATCTATCTGCTGGTAGATGGCGATGATACGTATGACGCGGCAGCCTCCCCCGAGATGCTGAACCTCATTCAGCAAGACGGGCTAGACATGGTAATCGGCACCCGTGTCACTGAGATCGAGGCGGCCTACCGGCCGGGCCATCGCTTCGGAAATCTTGTGCTGACGGGCATGGTCCGGGTGATATTTGGTAACCGCATCACTGACATGCTTTCGGGGTATCGAGCGTTTAGCCGCCGGTTCGTAAAATCCTTCCCCGCGCTTGCGACCGGCTTCGAAACCGAGACAGAGTTTACCGTGCACGCGCTGGAACTCTGCATGGCGATCGGCGAGGTGCGTACCGCCTATCGTGATCGCAAAGCCGGCAGCATTTCCAAACTCCGTACCTATTCCGACGGGCTTCGTATTCTGCGTACTATCTTGGTGTTGGTAAAGGAGGAAAGGCCTTTGCAATTTTTCACCGTTAGCGGTCTGTTGCTGCTTCTCCTCGGGATCGGTCTAGGCACGCCGGTAATCCTCACTTTCCTCGCCACTGGACTTGTACCGCGGCTGCCGACAGCCGTGCTATCTACCGGTCTTGTGCTGCTGTCCTTTCTGTCTGTCGCCGCCGGTCTTATCCTCGATTCCGTCGCGCGCGGACGTAAGGAATTCAAGCGGCTCGCCTATCTAGCGCTGCCGGGACCCGATCAGGTTGCGTAGCATGTGTGGGCCGAACTAGCAGTATTGAGATGCGGTCGGCATCGGGATGAACTCATTTGCTTGCAATGGTATGCTTATCCACTTCCCCAGCATGAAGGATGGCGAAATGGGGAGGCAAGACAATAGCCAGGGGCGGCATTAATTTGAGTGAAGTGCACCATCACCCGACGATCATTGAAGCGATGGGTCCTGCCCACCGGCGACGTCGGCGTAATTGGATATTCGTTCTGTCAGGCATTTATTTGCTTCTTGCTGGTATTTTCGCCGCCACGCCACTCGACATAGACGAATTCACCTTTTTGCGTGAACCCTATGAGATGCTCGGCGGTGACTACATGCTGGGTTATCTGCGGTTGCACGATTACTCTGACGCACTCAAGGTATTCGCCAAGTCATATTACTTTTATTGGAACTATCGGCCTTTGAACGCCCCGGTTATCTCGCCGAAGGACCGATTTCTGTTCAGCCGGGAAGAGCAGCAATTCGGTTATACTAGGCCCAATGCGGTTCGGCTGAACGATCCCGCCGCCGTGGAGAAATATCGAGCACGGCTTGTTGTTCCGGAGCCGGACAGGTTTTATTCCCACGGTGCAGGCAAACCGCTTCTCCCCGCGATCCTGTCGATCCCACAACTGGCCCTTGCTAAGGTTCTGGGAATTACGACGGATCGCTTCTTGAACGCGCAATATGGCGAACGGGCTGATTGGATATTCGTCGTCTTTCGCCTAATTCAGATGCTCGGTGGCCTTGCTTGCGTTTTGCTGGTCTTTCGGCTGTTGGAAAAAACGCTCGAGATCCAGAAAGCCTACTTCGGCACCCTCATCTACGCAACATTTCCACTCACGATCAAATATTTCCCCAACATCCATCAGGACTCGACACTCGTACCTTTTTTCCTGCTTGCCGTTTACTACTACTTGGGCGGCAGGTACGCGGCCAGCGGCATGGCATATGGGCTTGCCCTTGCCTCAAAGAACCTTGCAATTCTTCTTCTACCCGCTCTGCTGCTGGATATAGCCGCCCAGGGCTTGTGTCGCTTGCGGCAGGGAGGATTGGCTGCTGCGTTTGCCTTCCTGCGCCCAAAACTTGCCGGCCTTCTGATCATGGGCATGGTGGCCTTCGCCGTTTTCCTGCCTTTTGCAAATCCGGTATCCTATGTTGAGGAAATTCTAACGCCTGTCATCAGCAGGCCAATCGACCCACGAGGCGAGAATGTCAGCCAATGGACGGTCAAAGCCATGGTTGGGAACGTTTCTGCACTCAGTCCCCAAGTGATCTTCGCACAGAAGTTCCTGTATTTCGACGATCTGGGCTTCATGTTCTTTGTGCTCGCCGCGTGCCTCGCCGTCCAAAAAGGCCTAAGCTCCCTAGGTAGAATTTCACTTTTGGTCCTGGTGCTTTATCTGCCGATGAGCTCAATCTTCGGCCTGCAGCTGACCTACCGAACGCTGCTTCTGGGACCCTTCTTCTGCTGTTTGGCTACCGAAGTGCTAAGACCAAGGCAACTGAAGCTGTTGGCTGCGGCGAGTATATGTCTGGCACTTATTTACGTATCGGATCCGGGTCGCACGGATCTTATCCACAACAGATCGCAGGCTGGGGGGGCACCGAATTAGGAACGGCGAACGGAAGTTTGATGCGTTGAAAAGTGACCAAGCTTAAGGCCACGGTCCAGCCACACGCGATCTGTGGCCACGCCATGCGTCTAAGCATTCGCTCGAGATAGCACCCGCCTGACGAACATTCTTTTTCCTGACACACGCAGTGTTCGTTCGCAAATGAATCCGGTCGCGAACAGGATAGTCGCCGCAGGCTCTGCCGGATCAATCAGGACAGATTCCGTTACACCAACTAGAAGAATGCCGGCACAGCACAGCAGCAGGGTGATAGCCATCTCCCGGGCACCAGTATTCATGCACGATACCGCGATAATGACATTGCGGGTGAACAGGCAAGCAAAGAAAATTGTGCCCAAGATGCCGACATCCAACAGCATCTCGAGCAAGCCGTTATGCGCTTGCGGTACGATCCAGCCAAGGGTGGTGGAAATGCCGATCGCAATGGGATTATCGGGCGTCCAAAACGCGAGGAGACCCCAGCCCAGAATTGGCCTTTGCGCAATCGCTTGAACGACAAAGCCCCACAGATCAGACCGCCCGGTAAGCGTTGGGTCCTTGCCAAGCATTTCCAATATCTGATCGGGGAACACGGCGCCTACAAAAACTACGGGGACCAGGATTCCAATGAGGCCGATGCCCGCAAGGCGGGCGGTGCCGCCGCGCCGCATGAGCGCTATCACACCTTCTGCACTACACAGGGCAACGACGGTCAAAAGCGATGTCATCGAGCGTGCGGCTAATGTGACGCAGAAGAACAGCAGCAGCATCAGGAGCCCGGGCAGCTTCGATCGCTCGTCCACCCTAATCCGATAAAGGCTAAGCAAAGCGCCTGTCGCCATAGCCTGCCCCAGAACGCTCTTATGAGTGAAGACGCCACGGAGTGCACCGTCTGCCATCAAGACATTGCCGGGCGACACCAGAAGCAACGCAACAGACAGGATTGCTGCGACCAAGCAGACATTACTGAAAAGCCGTAGGAACTCGTCACCCTCAAAGCAATTTGCAAGGCCAATTGCTCCGATCGCCCAAAGGAAATAGAGGATGCCGCGCCGCGCGGAGGTTATCGGATCGATCGACCAGAGAGTCGAGAGCGTCAAGAAAACAGCAAGCGCAAGAAGCAACCATGCCCCTTTTTCAACTCGGCGGACCTTGCGGTATCCATGCCAAAACAGGCCGAAGCCCGCGGAAATCATCATAAGACTGAGCGACTGACTGAGCTTGTCGCTCGATTTGAAATCCCACTCGCCATAGACGAGGCGGTCTACGACGCTAAAGCCGCCGATCGTCTGGTAAAGGAAGAATGCGGCCGCCAGGTAAGTGACACGAAACATATCGCGATCCTAAGCAGCCTCGAAAGGGGCGCGCTTCTCGGGAAAGACACAATGGCCATCCGCAAGCACGTTGGTCCGGTAGGGTCCCGGAGGCCACATACTCCCGTTTGTCTCAACTTACTTCAGAAAAGCACAGCCCATTTCAGAACACGCTACGCTCCATCCAATGGAATTGATCAAAAGTTGCGCTCCTCTACCGTGATGATATCCCCCGGCTCCACCGGGCTCACCTGATCGATGCGGCCCTTTATCGTCCCGGTCGCAGTCAACCGCACCACAGTCGCATGGCTTTTCACGGCACGTGGGGTGAAGCCACCGGCTAGCGCGACGGCATTCAAAAAGGTCATGCGTGACTGAAACGGGTAAGGACCTGGGCGTTGCACCTCTCCCAGCAAGAAGATTGGCCGGTAGCTGGTCACTTCCACAACGACGTTCGGGTCTGCCAGAAGGTTTTTTGCGCGCAATGTATGGCTGATTTCGTCGGCGAGGACACCCGTTGTGAGCCCCTCGGCATGCACCGGACCGGCAAGCGGCAGCGAGACCGCGCCACTGTCGTCGATGCTAAATTCCCCGGAAAGATCCTTCTCCCCGAATGTTGTGACCCGGACCGCATCGCCCGTGCCAAGTACATAGCTCTTCCCCACGTCATTCGAATGCAGCAGAGGCAAATCCGCGCCAGGTTCGCACGCGGCCACCAGCAAAACTGTAGCTGCAAGCCAGGCGGAAAAATGACCGGACGGGCGCACGCATATTCTCCTTTTGATCTGTGTGTCGATGAACACAACCACGTCAGCCTTCGCTTTGCAACGCCAAGGAAGGCGCACTCCGAGCGCCAATCCCACGCCGCCGGAAAGCAACGCGGCGCAGTTGCAATACCGACACGATATTCGTCAGGAACCGTCCATCGCAGTCTCACTCGACACCCAAATGACCTTGCCGGGAACACCAAGCATCGTGGCATTCGCCGGCACGTCTTGTGTAATGACCGTGTTAAGGCCAATCGTTGCGTTGTCGCCGATCCTTACCTTGCCGATGATCTTTGCCCCGGCAAATATCCTGACATTGTGTCCGATGGTCGGCTTGTCAGTCTCGTTGGAATAGCCGACCACAACGAGGCGGCCGACCCAAAAATTGTCGCCAATGCTCTCCGCAGATATCCAGCTGCATTCGCCGTGCTGGATGAATAGGCCTGGTCCAATGGCGGGGCAGCTGATGTCCAGGCTAGCCATCTTTGGGCACAGCCAGCCGAACACCCGCCCCTTTATGCCGAGCCGCAGGTAGAAGACATTACGAAATTCTGGCGTAAATGTCATAAAGGTCACAAACAACAGGGCGTAGTCGCTAAAGCTCGCGGGCTTAGCCATGTTGAATCGGACCGCCCATTGCGCGAGATCCGCCATCACCATGCGCCCTTCCCGGGCAAAACGAAGCAGGGCAAGATGGGGCACCAAGCGGATTGCGCTCAACACCAGCCGAACCCGGCGAAAACGCGTCTTCATGGGGCCTTGTTCCGTCGTCAGTCGGCCGATCGTTCAACAATTACGTGGGTGACAGCCACCGGTAGAAAAATCAAGGAGCCCCCCTTCGCGCAAAGAACCTGCGCCGTATGTCGGGCACCGGCCCGCGGGTTTTCGGTTGCGCCGCCAGCCATGGCTTGGCCCTTCCAGCTGACTGGTGAGCAGCCGCTTGGTGGCAGGGCAGTCGGGGCGATGATTGCAAGCAGCACTTGCAACGGTGGCCGCGAGCGGAAGCACGGCGTTTTTTGCGGTGCACAGACCCGCCACGCACAACTCCAGATAGCACCCTCCATTTCGGCATAGCAATGTAGAGTTACTGCTCGATCCTAGATGGAGGAGGCCAAAAAGACTATATGAAAGGTAGCAATTCAGGCTCAGACCATTACAAATTACTGTAGCAGCGCGATAGAATGGACCGGAAACACAACTTCAGCTTGTGCCTGCGCGATCACGAAAGGTTCCTGGATGGTTTTTTATGCAGGAGTCATCACCCATGGGGGCGATCACATTTGCCTCAGTTGTGAACAAAGTCCATTTTGGCGTCTCTTTTTCCTTGCATAATGCCCCATCGCATTGCAAATTTTGGCTTAGCTCCCGGAATAAGGGCTGGAAATTTTACACGCGGCATTTGTTCTTAGGGTGCGGAAGTTTGTCAGTTCGCGATAAAAAAGGTTCCTAGGTGTTTGAAGCGACCCATACGATTTCGATAGGACAATCAATGATTGGAGACGCTCATGGTTTCGCGTCTAGGCGCTGACGCTTTGCAACGGATGCGGTTTATTCAGATGTTTGCCACCCAGTGTTCGGAGGGCGTTCTTATCGTCGACCTTGGGCAAAACATCGTCTGGGCAAACGAGGCAGCCTTGACCTTGCATGCTGTTGCTACGGTCGCCGATCTTGGGCGGACAATCGACGAATACCACACCAGATTTAAAGTGAAATATATCGCGTTGCTCCCGGACGAGGCAATTGCCGCCGATACGTCGGCAGTATCCTCGGAGACCCGCGCGCAGCCGGACATATTGATGGAGCTTGTCTGCTTTCATAGATCGGACGGCAAGGTCATGCATCGGCAGCGCAAACTGGTGTTGCTAGATGACGCTGGGAACCCAAGTGTGGTCGTGCTATTCATTCACAGAGTTGCCGAACTTGCATGCAACGATGCCAATTCGATGGTGTCTAACAAGCTTACCACTGAGGAAATGTCACTCGATAGCATGAGCGAGTTGGCCCGACTTCAACGCTTAAGCGACCGATCGAAGGGCGCATTGGACGTGGTGGCTAAGGACAACGCCATCGGGGGCATTTCGGTGGCGGCAAGTGTGGCCCAGGGAACCCTGTCTTCACTGCCGAGTCCGGTTATGCTCGCTGCACTCTGCCCAGCTGCGATGCATATTGTCGACGAAAACATGGTGGTTGTCGACGTCAGCCAACGATGGCTCGAATGGCTCGGCTACGATCGCGAAGCGGTGATTGGCCGGAAGATATTCGATTTCATGCCCACTTCCTCGATCGAGCACCTGGAAAGGCATACCCGGCATCTCATGGCAAGCACGAGTCCTACCCGTGATCTTGCCATCGACTTTCTAACCAGATCAGGCGACGTCGTTCAGGCCATGGTTTCCGGACAATCCATGCAAGTCGGGGCTGCGCTCGCTGGCGCCGCCCCGCAAAATTTGGTGGCTGCGGTATGCGTTGATGTAACCGCGCAGCGTCGCTCCGAAGACGCAGTCGCTGCCATGTTTGCCGCAGCACCAGTGCCGATGCTCATTCGCAAATGCGATGATGCCAGAATTATTGATGCGAATGACGCGTTCCTGAAAGCGACCGAGTTCAACGTATCAGGGATCATCGGCCACAACTTCGACGAATTCACCGCGTTCGAAACCAGAGGTCGGAAGGATCAGTTCGAGGCGTTCATTCGCGGAAACGAGCCCCTAGAAGCACTGGACGTTGGCCTCAAGACAGCGCACGGCGACATGCTGGATTGCATGCTCAGCACCACCAGAATTTGGGCCTTCGGCAAACAATGCGTGCTGCTAACGCTACAGGATGTAAGTGAGCGCCGGCGCACCGAGGCGGAATTGATGTCGGCGATCGACGCCGTCATGAAAGACAGTTCGTGGTTTGGACGCTCCGTTGTCGAACGTCTGGCGGCACATCGGGCGCCACCGAAATCTGGCAGGAGGGCCGCCGCCCTCGGTGACCTAACACCCAGAGAACGCGATGTTCTGAGCCTGATCAGCCTTGGCTTGCCAGATGCGGAGATAGCCGAGCGCCTCGGGCTCACTCGTTCCACGATCCGAAACCATCTGAGCACGCTCTACAGCAAGATAAACGTTCATAACCGCGGCAGTGCAATCATCTGGGCCCGGGAGCGCTGCATAAACATCACCCAGCTGCCCGCACGCTCCAAACCTGGGCAGCCAAAATTCGGGGCCCTTGGAGCGGGGCCTAAAAAGATCATGCCGCTCAACCAGGCAGGTGGATGGGCGCAGGAGGCCAAGTCCGCCGCGGGTGACTAAGCAGCCGGAGCGGGCCGAGCCAGATTTAGCCCCGCTTCGGTGAGAGGCGCAGACCAGCCCGTGACGTCGTCGCGGGCGGACATGCCGGGCGGCCGGGACAATGCCGGATCAGTGAGGATAAGTGATGCGAGAGATAAGTTTGATGAATAAGCGCGCGGTTGTTGAGGCAACAATCGTACAAGTGGCGGCAGAGCAGTCCAAGGTTCTGCCCGCGCTTTCCGATGGGCTCCTGCTTATCAATAGCGGCCTTGACTCGCTTTGCCTCGCCGTGATCGTCGCAAGACTTGAAGATGAGCTCGGCCTGGATCCGTTCAGTTCGATGGACATCCTCGAGTTTCCCAAAACCATCGGCGATTTCGTCGGTCTTTACGAACATGCGCTCGTCTAGCGATTACTGCCTATCGTCGCTGATCCATACCCCGGGCGTTCATGTCGAGGACGATTTCATTGGTGACGAGCTTGGCACTGTAAACCTGCTTTCACTTGCCGATCGGCCATGGGCGCCAGACCTCGTTGAACGGATTCGAGGCCGGGCGGTGCTGGTGGCGCTGCCGCGGCAGATGGACGCGATCTACGCGATGGTATTGCTCGATGGGGTCGCCCGGCGGATGGTCCTGTGGCCGCACGATGAAAACATCTCTGATCTCGGCGCGATCATGGCCATTTCGGGTACCGAAATGGCGATCACCACCTGGCCGCCGCCGGTAAACGGGGACAACGGGCTGGGCTCTTCCATAGACAGGTTGGAACAGTCCAAACATCCCGAACCAGGCGAGGCGACCCAATGGGTACTGTTCACATCTGGCAGCACGGGCACGCCAAAGTTGGTGGTTCATACGCTTCTTAGCCTGGCCGGGCACCTGATGGGCCGCCACAAGTCCGGCGGCAAGCGCCCAGTCTGGTCAACCTTCTACGACGTGCGCCGCTATGGCGGTTTACAGATCCTGCTCCGGGCTTTGCTTGGCGGCGGGTCGCTGGTGCTGTCCAGCCCGGGCGAAACCCAATCCGCATTTTTCACGCGTGCGGCGGCATCCGGGGTTTCGCATAGTCTCGGTACCCCCTCCCACTGGCGGCGGGCCCTGATGACACCGGAACATGCGCTGCTGAAACCGGTCTATGTAAGACTGTCCGGCGAAGTCGCGTCTCAATCGATCCTTGATCAACTCAGAGCCGCCTATCCGGATGCCGCAATTGTGCACGCCTTTGCAACGACGGAAGCTGGCCTTGGTTTCGAGGTGTCGGACGGGCTGGCGGGCTTTCCATCCAGTTTCATTGGCACATCGGAGGCCGGCGTGGCGTTGCGTGTGGCGGGTGGAACGCTGCATATTCGTTCCGCACGCATCGCGACGCAGATACTCAACCGCGCCTCGGCCTGTGTCGCCGCCGAGGATGGCTTTGTTGACACGGGCGATGAGGTTACCCTTGAAGGCGGCCGTTATTTTTTCGTTGGCCGGCGCGACGGCGTCATCAATGTGGGCGGCCAAAAAGTGCATCCCGAGGAAGTGGAGGCCGTGATTAACCAGCATCCCGCGGTGCAGATGTCGCTGGTGCGGGCAAGGCAAAATCCTATCACCGGGGCCATCGTGGTGGCGGATGTGGTCCGCCGGGCGGATTTCGGCGCCGGCGAGGGGCAAACCGAAACGGCCAGCCTCGAAGCTGATATCAAAGCGTTCTGCCGACAAAGTCTCGCGCCGCACAAGATCCCTGCTTCGATCAGGCTGGTCCCTCAGATCAGCATCAGCGCTTCGGGCAAGCTGGTCCGGCACCATGCGTAACGTCGTGGTGACCGGTGGGACCAAGGGGATTGGCCTTGCGATCGCCACGCGCCTCTCGCAAGACGGTTATCGGGTGATTGCGGTCGCACGATCCGAGTCCGATGCGTTTGCCTTGCAACGCCGTGCCGCCGCGGAATCGGGCGCCGGCATGCTCACCTTTCGGGCCTTCGATCTCAACGACGTGCCAGGGCTGCCGGGCCTCGTTTCCTCCATCTCGAACGAATTTGGGCCATGGTACGGGCTGGTCAATAATGCTGGCCTCGGCACCAGTGGCGTGCTGGCCACCATGCAGGATAGCAGCATGGAGGCTTTGTTGCGCCTCAATGTTGCATCCCCGATCGCACTCACAAAATATGCGGTGCGAAAAATGATGGTTGCGGGCGGCGGCGGCCGAATCGTCAACGTATCTTCCATCGTCGCCGCCACCGGTTTTTCTGGCCTCTCCGTATATGCGGCGACCAAGGCAGCCCTTTTAGGATTTAGCTGCTCGCTGGCGCGCGAGCTGGGGCCGCTCCAGATCACCGTGAACTGCGTCGCCCCCGGCTTCATCTCGACCGAGTTGACGAAGGATCTCACTGAGGCGGACAGGGGGCGGATCGCACGCAGAAGCGCGCTGCAGCGCCTCGCTGAGCCTCAGGATGTAGCCGAAGCGGTGCGCTACCTGGTCAGCGACCAGGCGCGCAATGTGACTGGCACCACGATGACCATTGATGCGGGCGGGACGGCCTGAACCAAAAATCTTCACATCCCGGCCCTGGCCGAAGACCAGAAGACTTTTTCTTCTCTTGTTCAGAAAAGAAGGAACCCGTTTCTACAACTTTACGTAAGTATCACTCTCCTGCTGAAAGATGAAAAGCGGATCCGCGATCAGCGTTACGTCATAGCCTTCCCGCACAAGGCCTGTCTTGACTGGCTTGAAGGTGCCAGTGGTCTCGATGGTCTCGCACAGGCGCAGAAACATTGGCCGGGCATAGGGCGGCAAATGCCGCGCGACAAAGGCGGGTAGGCCCGCCAGATCGAATTCTGCTCCGGTGGTCACCGCGGCCATGCAGGCCCGCCCTTCCTCACCAGGTATTTGCACGCCGTAAACGATCGCCCCCGTGACACCGGGATAGGCGGCCAGCACGTCGCTTACCTGGGTAGTAGAGACGTTTTCGCTTTTCCACCTGAATGTGTCGCCCATCCGGTCGACGAAGTAGAAAAACCCGGCTTCGTCTCGGCGCATCAGATCGCCGGTGCGGAACCAGGCATCGCCGTCGGCAAACACGTCGCGCAGGATCTTGCGCTCGGTGGCCGCTTCATCGGTATACCCTTCAAACTGCGCGGTGCCGCGCTGCCCGCCCGCCGGAATCTGGCCGATGGCCTCGCCGATGCCGCCGGCAACGCAGCGTATGCATCGATTATCGGCGCCTCGGCGCGCCTCGCCGGTTTCGGGATCGCACTCGATCAGGGCGATAGGAAAACGATGGGCGAGAAACGGCGGCACGCGGCCGATTGCGCCAGGCTGCCCTTCACAGTTGTAAAGCGATACGTTTCCTTCGGTGGAGGCGTAGAATTCGAGGATGGTGGGGATCCGGAAGCGCGACTGGAAATCCCGCCAGATTTCGGCGCGCAACCCATTGCCGCAGCAAAGGCGTAACCCATGCTTGGCCGCGTTTTCATCGGCCGGCGCATGGGTGAGGTAGCGGCACAACTCGCCGATGTACAGGAAAATCGTGCACTCTTCCTCGACGATATCGGACCAGAAGCGGCGTGCGGAAAAACGCTCCCGGATCACCACGGCGCCGCCGTTCAGCAGCACCCCGCCGATCGCCGCGACGCCGCCCGTGCTGTGATACATGGGCAAGCAATTATAAAGCCGGTCGGTTTCGCCGGTATCCATCATGCCGGCAAACCAGAGGCTCCACTCGAGCAATCGGTAGTGGCTGAGGCGCGCCGCCTTCGGCAAGCCGGTGGTGCCGGAGGTAAAAATCAGCAGGGCCAATGCATCGGCATTGGCCGATGGCTCGGTGGGAACCAAAATCCAGTCGTCCTGATACGCGCTGCAATCAAGTTGGCGGAGCCAGGGCGTGCTCCCTACCACTTCACCGTGTAGCCAAACACCATCTCCCGGCAGAGCATCGCCGTTTATTTCCTGTAGCGCCGGCAGCAAAGTGCCGCCGACGATCACGGTTTTCGCGCGCGCCGTTGTCAGCGAGTGCAGGAGCGCCTCGCCGCGCAAATTGGTATTGACCAATGCCACGGCGGCGCCAGCCTGGGTAACGCCGAGCCAGATGGCGAGGTAACTCGGACAATTATGCATGAGCAGGCACACCGTATCGCCTGGGCCTATTTGGCGCTCCTTCGCCCAGTTCGCGTATTGGTTCTTCGCCCGGGCGAGAGCGCGATAAGTCATCCGCTCGTCCAACGATATCAGCGCCGTGCGATCGCCGAAATGGACCGCCAATTGATCGACAAGGCTCGGGAAACTGGTCCAGCTTTGCCGATCGAGTTCCGCAAGGTTGCGAAGGGATCTCGCCCAGCACTGAGCGGGACGGGCAGACCGGATTGAAACGCTGTTCAGCTGTCTCTCCTCCCATTGACGCCGGTGGTGGCTTTTGGGCAAGTTCACATCGGCGGTGGACTGCACGTCCGAGCGCGGCCCTCGGGGGGGCACCCGCAAAGAGACCATATCACCCAGTACAAACGGGCGAGTTTTTTTTATCATACAGACTATTCGGCCTGAATTACACCCGCCCGGCAATACCGCGCAGACACGGCAGGCAACGGCACTATTCTGGCTAGTATGTCCGCATCTACTTTCGCTGGTGCGGGTCTTCTATAAGAGACGCTGAGATTTCTGCCGGGAGGCACCCTTCATGAGGGGGCCGATGGCGCGCTGATGATTTGGGTAAACACTCGGTCTTTTATACGGAGAGTCGCGTGCTACTTCACCGCCTGGCTATGGAGAATCCGGGGCTCAATAGCTGTAGGACCGACATTTCCTATGCCATCGATGCCATCCCGCGCATCAAGACGATGCCGGTTCTTGGTGTTCTGCTCGCCCTCGACCTAGCCGGGTGTTCCGCTCTGGCTTGGGCGCTCACGTCACAGGGGGTGCGTCCCCAACTCGCCTATCCCGCCCAAAAGCTGATGTGGCTGGCAGCGCCTCCGGCATTGTGGCTGATCTCTGCTTTCGCCGCGTCCCTGTATTCCCGGGTTATAATCCGGGCGGGCCATAGCCAAATCCTACCGTTCGTCATTGCAAGCTGCCTTGCTTTTGCGCCCTACGGGATAGTGATTGGCGTATCAGCGACCGGCTGGCCGCCGATGGCCCGAATCGCTGAAATTATCTTGTGCCAGGTCGCCACTTTCGTTGTCACCCGCGGCGCGTGGTCTGCAGTGCTGGGGCGTTTGCTGCGCCACGGCTATTGCTTCGAGCGGGTGATCATCCTCGCCAGCTCCCTCTCCCACGCGCGTTTGTATGCAGCCAACTTCGAGAAGCAAACGCGCGGGAAGCTGCGCGCCGCGGCCTATGCCTCGGTGCTCGGGATGCAGGATGCGGATTCGATGCTTTGGCTCGAGAGCACGGTTCGCAGCAACGGGATCACGAAAATCCTGGTGGTTGCCGATGGGGGCGACGGCGGTCTGAACCCGGAGATGCTGATAGCTCTGGCGCGTGTTCGGGCAGAGATAAATTTTCAGTTCACTCACGGATCAACGGGTCGTCTATGTGTAGAATCGGACGCCGGGTCGTCCCTTCATGTGCCTCCGGCGCCGCTTAGTGCTGCGCAGGCCGGCCGCAAGCGGCTTTTCGATTTGGTCGTCTCCGCCACGGCGCTCCTACTGCTTGCACCCCTTCTGTTTATCCTGGCTTGCATGATCAAGCTGGATAGCCCAGGCCCGGTCCTGTTCAGGCAAAAGCGCCAGGGCCTGCATGGCAAGCCTTTCGAGATGTTCAAATTTCGTTCAATGCATCACCATATGTCGGATCTGGCCGGCGTCATACAGACAACTCGCAACGATACACGTGTGACCCGGCTGGGCCGATTCCTGCGGTCCACCAGCTTCGATGAACTGCCGCAATTGCTGAATGTATTGCGCGGCGAGATGTCGATCGTTGGGCCGCGTCCCCATGCTCTCGGCATGATCGTAGCCGGCCGGCCGGTGGCCGTGGCACTTGAAGGATATGACGCAAGGCACCGCCTGAAGCCGGGCATCACCGGTTGGGCGCAGGTGAATGGCTCACGCGGCGAGGTGACAGGGCAGCGCGCCTTGCGGCGGCGAGTGGCACTCGATTGCACCTACATACAAAACTGGTCGCTGTGTTTGGATACCTGGATCATTATACGCACCGTTATGCTGATATTTCGTGACAAGCACGCTTTTTAACTGTCTGATTTTTCATCAATGCCGAAATATCGGCGTCGCGCTTCAAATCCAATTTCGAGACCTTAAATCATGAACATGATCGACTCGGCTTATCTGCAGGAACCATTGCCACAGCCGCCGACGCCATTGGAGGGCCTCGACGTCACGTTTCTGCTGCGCAGATTGCTGCGGGGCTCGCCTATCATTATTGCCGTTCTTATCGCCGGCACGGTCGGCGGCTACTTCCTGATGAAGAAACTGCCAACCAAATACACTACTTCAGTGTCGATCCTGATTGATCCGAAACGGCCAGGAAGTTATGGCGCCGATACTGAATTCGCGAACGCTTATGTAGACAACTCCAAAGTTTCCAGCGTGGAACTGGTATTGCAGTCGACGAAGCTTCTGAAGACAGTGGCCGATAGGCTCCACCTTGCCGACAACCCGCTTTATGGCGCGCCCCAGCCGAGCCGGCTTGCCGCCCTGACCGCTTGGTTGACGGGCGAAAAAAAATTATCCGCGCCGGATACCCCAGACGAGCGAGAGCAGCACGCGATCGGGCGGCTTTGGCAAATGATCCACCCCGCACGCGTCGGCATAACTTATGTCATCAAAGTCGACGTCACCGCGCCAAACGCCGAGGATGCGGCCCGCATCGCCGGCACGCTCGCGGACGCCTATATCGATGATCTGGTCGACTCGAAGCTGGATGCCTCCAAGCGCGATGCGGCATGGCTTGCCGATCGGATGAAGACCCAACGAGAAGACCTTATCAACAGCGAGGTGGCGGTCGCTGATCTCCAGCACAAATTCGGCATCATCGGCGGCGATTCAAAAAGCGACACGAGTGTCGATCGCCAATCGGTAACCGGCGTGAATGAGGAGGTTATCCGGGTTGAAGGCGATGTCGCGGCCGCGCAATCCCGCTACGAGGAAGCGCAGGCTATCATGAAGAGCGGCGGCAAGCTCGATAGCCTGCCAGATGTCGCAAGCTCCGCCGCCGTGCAGGACCTGCGTCGGAGACAAGCGGAGGCGTCGCAGCGGCTGGCTGACCTGTCCATCCGATATTCACGCGATTATCCCGCTGTCAAAGAAGCAAAGCGGGACGTTGATTTGGCGACGAGCCAGATCAACAGTGAGGTACAGCGGATCGTGGGCAGCCTGAAGGCTCAGTACGAACAAACCGTTGCGCACAAAAACGCCTTGACCAGCGAAATGAATAAGCTTGTCGGCGCCGTAAATGCCACATCGAATGCGGAAGGCCGAGTCGAGCTTCGAGAAGCAGAGCGGGTAAGTGAGGCAAATCGGGTTGCCTATGAGGCTTCCCTGAACAAGCTCCGGGAGGTCCAGCAGCAAGAGAGCCGACTTGATGTCGAGGCGCGTATCATATCCGGACCTGATATCCCTGACTCGCCCAGTTTTCCACGCGCAATTCAAATATTGCCGATCGGCGGCGGTTTGGGACTGCTGCTTGGCGTGGGCCTGATATTCCTGCTTCCACTCGGCCAGCCGCAAATCGAGACTGCTGGCGAAGTGGAGCGCAACCTCGCTCTCCCAGTGCTGGGAACGATACCCTATATTCCTCCCTCCAAACTCATTCATCACAAAAATGCGCTCTCCATCCCCGAATATCTCACGCTGTATCCTTTCTCCACCTTCGCAGAGACGATCCGTTTGTTACGCTATCGGGTTCGTGCGCCCGTACATGCAGGCGGGCAGGTGATACAGCTCACGTCCGCGGTCCCTGGCGAGGGCAAGTCGACAATTGCGGCAAGCATCGCGATCTCCGCTGCGACCGGCAACGTGCGTACTGTGATGATCGACCTCGATCTCCATCATCCCGCGGCGAGCCATCTCCTCGGCAACGACTCCCGAATCGGTGTGGTCGACATCTTGCTTGGTAACTCAACATCCGATCGCGCCGTGCAGGCTCATGCCTCTTTGCCGATCGCCATCATCAGCGCCGGCTCCATCAATACGCTTCGCCCTGGCCTACTCGAGAGCAAGCAGCTTTCGGAACTCATCCGAAAATTGCGCCAGGAATACGATCTGGTTATCGTGGATACTCCGCCTGTCTTGTCGTTGTCTGATTCCGTTTTCATCTCCAGCCTAGTCGATTCGACCCTGCTTGTGGTCGCATGGCGCGATACGCCGCGCAGCGTGATCGATAAAGCAGTCAATGTGCTACGCTCCGCAGGTGCACCGCTCACCGGTGTTCTGCTGAATAAGGTTGAGCGGTCGCGGGAGGCAGCTTATATCGACGATAAATATAGCTATCATCAGGATGTGGCGCTGCCGACTTGAAAAGTTTGCCTGCACGATAGGAACGAAGACTTAACTTACTCAACTCATGTCCTCTTTAGAGCGGGATGCGATATGCTTCGATCGGTTTCGTCGGACGCATCCCGCTCTAGAGCAGATTCTGATCAATCCGGCTCATATCCAGCCGCGGTGAAATAGTTGGCGCACTCTGCGGCGGTAAATTGCGGGAGTGCGTCGCGGATCGCGTCCCACAGGCTGTCGATGGTCCTGGTTGCGGCTTTGTGGAGAAGGGCTTTGAGCTTGGAGAACGCGTTT
>Ga0116226_10001739_pt1 | contig 18907 bp, 18 predicted proteins | sample S1TSphfallax_FD_89692 | JGI IMG/M metagenome (GOLD analysis project Ga0116226, IMG submission 89692) | Host-associated microbial communities from peat moss isolated from Minnesota, USA - S1T2_Fa - Sphagnum fallax MG | ecosystem: Host-associated > Plants > Peat moss > Unclassified | place: USA... | reverse complement strand
GCGATCAACACGATGAACAGCAGCGCCACGAACGCCACCACCTTGGACTGAATGGTCATCCCATCTAGATAGCAAAATACGGCGTTTTACACGCCGTGACAGTTTCCCTTTTGTCCGCCTCGGCCGACTTTTCGTTTGACATTGTGACGGTGCGCGCATTGTGCGCGCATTGTGCCCGTGTGCGCATTCGCAGGCGCTGTTACATATTCTGTCCGGCGGGCGCTGCGCCGCGCATCAGACGCGCGAGTTCCGCGTGCCCGGTCGCGGCAACGTCCCTAGCGCATCACGAAACCCCCATCGACGGAGATCGATTGACCGGTGATGTAGCTGGCCGCATCGCTGCACAAGAAGAGCACGGTGTTCGCGATCTCCTCCGGCCGCCCTTCGCGTTTCATGGGCACGAAATGCTCTACCATCGCTTTCAGCGCTTCGCCCTGGCCTTCGGCCTCCATCCGATCGCTCATCGGCGTACGGATGAGTCCGGGGCAGACGTCATTCACCCGAATGCCGCGCGTCGCATACTCGAGCGCCGCGCTCTTGGTGAAACCGATGACGCCATGCTTCGCCGCGTGATAGGTGCCGCGCTGATTGCCGCCGACCAATCCGCCGAGAGATGAGCAATTGACGATGGCGCCGCTGCCCTGTTTGCGCATCACTTGCAGCTCGAACTTCATCGAGCTCCAGACCCCCCGCAGGTTCACTCCCATGACCCGGTCATAGTCATCGCGTGTGACGTCCGCCGTTTCTGCAAGCACGTTCTGAATGCCCGCATTGTTATAGGCGGCATCCAGGCGGCCGAACTCGGCCACGGTTCGCTGCACCATCGCTTCCACCTGGTCATCGTCCGACACATCAGCGGCGATGCCGAGCGCCTTGTAGCCACTGTCCCCGAGCTTGCGGGCCGCTGCCAACACGGCCTTGTCATTCGCATCCGCCAGTACGACAGAGGCGCCGGCCTGCGCAAATGCGGTGGCTGTCGCCAGTCCCAATCCCGATGCAGCCCCCGTCACGAGGGCGACTTTACCTTCAAAAGATATCTTCATGATTACGGTTCCGATGCAAGATTGAGAATCCCACGGGAATACTCCTCGTCCGTGACCTTCGTAAGCCACAAGACGTTTTTTCCATCGAGCGACTCTTGCACCGCAATATGCGTCATGGCGGTCGTGGGAGTCGCGCCATGCCAATGCTTGTGACCAGGGGGACACCAGATGACATCACCGGCGTGAATCTCGACGATCGCCTCGCCCTCGCATTGGGTCCAGCCGCAACCGGCCGTGACGATCAGGATCTGCCCGAGCGGGTGGATGTGCCACGCCGATCGGGCTCCGGGCTCGAAGGTGACATAGGCGCACGACACCCGCGCCGGATCCTCGGCCGCGTGCAGCGGATCGATGCGTACCGACCCCGTAAAATACTCTGCGGAACCCTGACTGGAGGGTTGTGATCCGGCGCGTTTGAGCAGCATGACTCGAGACCTCGCAAGGAGATGGATGATCGATGCGACAGATTTTAAGTCCTATCTAGCTGCTTGATTAGCTGCTATAACGCCCATGGACTAATGAATGGGATTCACAAATGATCCGCCGTAGGGTGGACGACTTGTTGGCGTTCATCGAGGTGGCACGCGAGCTCTCGTTCACCCGCGCGGCGGCCAAGCTCGGCGTGTCGCCCTCCGCATTGAGCCACAGCATGCGCGGCCTCGAGGAACGGTTGGGGCTCAGGCTGCTCACGCGCAGCACGCGCAGTGTCACCCTCACAACCGCAGGCGAGCGCCTGCTGCAATCCATCGGACCGCGGCTGGATGAGATCGATGCCGAACTCGCCGCTCTCAGCGAACTGCGCGACAAGCCCGCCGGCAACATTCGCATCACCGCCGACGAACATGGATTCGATTCGGCGCTCTGGCCTGCGCTGCGTCGGCTGCTGCCGAAATATCCCGATATCAAGGTGGAAGTCGCCATCGAAAATGGTTTCACCGACATCGTCGCCGAACGCTTCGATGCGGGTGTGCGGCTCGGAGGAACGGTCGCGAAGGACATGATCGCCATGCCCATCGGACCGGACTTGACGATGGTCGTCGTCGCGGCACCCGCGTACTTGGCCGGAAAAACACCACCCCGCAAGCCACAGGATCTGACGGAACACGTCTGCGTGAATCTGCGTTTATCGACGCGGGGTGGAATTTATGCCTGGGAATTCTCGAAACGGGGACGCGAATTTCGCGTGCGGGTCGACGGTCAATTCACCGTCAACGGCATCGGCCCCATGCTCACCGCCACGCTCGCGGGATGCGGGGTCGGGTATCTGCCGCTTGATCTTGTTCAGCCGCATCTTGACCGGGGCAAGCTCGTCCAGCTTCTGGCCGATTGGACGCCGCCCTTCGCCGGTTATCACTTGTACTATCCGAGCCGTCGACAGCCCACGGCGGCCTTCACCGTGTTGCTCGAGACGCTCAGAGATCACGCTCGCCGGGCGTGACACTACGCTCTGCACGCGTGCAGTGAGTAATCCGTGATTCTGGTCGACTCAGGTCGAACTTGAACATGCAGATGCCGATTTTTCGCACCTCGAAAAGCTATAAACCTGTCTTACCGCATCTCCCCCCGCCCCATCAGCCGCTCGATGCGCCCCTCGCGCATCACCGCGGCCCGGTCACACATATGGCCGATCACATCCATGTCGTGACTGACGAGCACAAATGTCATCGAGTGCTCCATCCGCACCTCATTGAGCAGATTGAGAATCTCCGCCTGCACCGACGTATCCAACGCCGATGTAGGCTCATCCAATAGCAATAGCGCCGGGCGCGTCAGCAGCGCCCTGGCGATCGCCACGCGCTGACGCTGCCCGCCCGAAAGTTCATGGGGATACCGTTGCGCAATCGCCGGTGCGAGCCGCACCTCATCGAGCGCCCGCGAGACCCGGCTGCGCGGGTCGCTTTCCCCGAGGATTTTCAAGGGTTCGATCAACGTCCGCTCGATGGTGTGCAGCGGATGCAGTGACGCGTACGGATCTTGGAAGATCATCTGCACCGCGCGTCGCAGCACGCCCACAAAAACTCGGCCGGGCGCGACTCCCTGATTGAGCAGCCGGATCGATCCCGTCCATTGTCGATGCACCCCGGCGAGCACCCGCAGGAGCGTCGACTTGCCGCAACCCGACGCGCCGATGAGTCCGAAGACTTCGCCGGCTCGAACCTTGAGGTCGAGCGCGCGGATGACCGCACGCGCCGCGCCGCCCACGCCTGCCGCCGGCAGCGACACCGACAACGACTCGACATCCACGACGATGTCGGTGGCGACGTCGCCGCCTTGGCCCTTACGCGCGCCGCCGCCACCGTCTTCGCCGACGACCGCGCTCATGGCGTTCCCGCCGCATAATCGGCGGTCCGATCGAGGACCGGTAACTCCGTGCCATAGGTCGCCGCACTCGGCTTGCACGACCACAGCAGGCGTGTGTAAGGATGAGTCGACGCGGCAAGGTCGGCGGCCGGGCAGCCATCGACGATGCGGCCGCGATACATCACCAAGACCCGGTCGCAATGCCGGGCCACCTGCGTGAGATCGTGACTGATGAGCAGCAAACCCATGCGCCGGGAGTCGACCAGTTCCGACATCAGCGCCAAGATCTGCTCGCGCCGCTCCGCATCGAGCGCCGAGGTGGGCTCATCGGCGATCAGCAGGCGCGGACCGTTGATGAGCATCATGGCCAACATCACCCGCTGACCCATTCCCCCCGAGAGTTGATGCGGATACAGATCGAGCACCTCGGCTGCAACGAGGCCGACGGCAGCCAACATGGCGTGGATCCGGCGCCGCCGCTCTCCCCGGATGAGTCTTTGATGAATGCGCAGCGCCTCATCGAGTTGGTGTTCGACGCGCAGCACGGGATTGAGGGCGTGGCGTGGATCTTGAAGGACCAGCGCGAGGCCGGTGCCCCGCTGTCTCACCCACTCGCGTGGCCCGAACTCGAGCAGATTGCGCCCGAGGAATTCCAGCCGCTCGGCACGCACCTCGAGCGGCGGGCGCAGCAGCCCCATGAGTGCCCTTGCGGTGACCGATTTGCCCGAGCCGGATTCCCCCACCAGCGCCACGCGTTCTGCGCCCACGTCGAAGGAAATCGAATCGACCACGCTGCGCAGGCCGTCGCCACTGCGTACCGCGACGGACAATCCACGGACGGTGAGCAGCCGGGCCTCGCTCATCGCCCGCCTCGAGCGTCCCGGATCCCATCCGCCAACAGATTGAACGACAAGCTCACCACCAGGATGGCAATTCCGGGAACCGCGGCAATCCACCACTGATCGAAGACCACCTTGCTGCCGTCGGCGATCATCATGCCCCACTCGGCCGTCGGCGGGCGCACGCCCAAGCCCAGAAAGCCGAGCGCGGCCGCGGCGAGAATGATGGAGGCTAGGTCGAGCGCGAGGCGCACCTGCATAGCCGGCCAGCACGCCGGCAGGACATGCCCCCACAACAGCCGCAAGCCGACGATGCCCTGCATCTGCGCCGCGGCGATGTAATCGCTGCGGCGAAGCAGCGTGGTTTCGGCGCGGGCGAGGCGCGCATAGGCGGGCCAGCCGGTGAGCACCAGGGCCAGCGCCGCGTTGATGAGCCCAGGTCCCATCAAGCCGACGAAGGCGAGCGCCAGCACTAATTGCGGTAGGGCCATGGTGATGTTGGTCAGCCCCATGAGCGCACGCTCGAGCAGCCCACCGTAAAAACCCGACAGCACGCCGACGGCGAGCCCGATCGGCACCATCAGGAGCGCCACCAGAGCCACCAGCCCGAGCGTCGGCCGGGCGCCATAGATCAAGCGCGACAACACATCCCGACCCAGCCCGTCCGTTCCCAGCCAATGCCGCGCCGAGGACGGCTGCAGACGATCGGCCACATCCTGCGCCAAGGGGTCATAGGGCGCGATCCATGGCGCGGCAAGCGCCGTCCCGAGGACCAGCGCGACGACAGCGGCACCGATCATCGCCGCGGCGGAGCGTCGCCAACGTCGCCACAGGCCTGTGCCGCTCATCGGCCCCTCGGATCGAGCAGCCGGACAAGCACATCGGTCATGCCATTGATGAGCACGAAGCACACCCCGATCAACAGAGTGCCGCCCAAGACGGCCGGTGTGTCGGCCGCGAACAAGGCCGTGGTCAGATAGCGGCCGAGACCCGGCCAGGCGAATACCGTTTCGATCAGCACCGCGCCTTCCAAGAGATTCGCATAGGTGAGCGCCAGCACCGTCACGATGAGCCCGGCGGCATTCGGCAGCACATGCGAGAGCAGCACGCGGACCTCGGTCGCACCCTTGGCGCGCGCCAGCAGCACATACTCCTGGTCGCTTTCATTGAGCAGGGCGGCACGCGTCAGCCGGGTGATATTGCCGATGGCATAGGCTGCCAACAGCGCCACCGGCAGCAGCAGATGCGAGACGGCGTTCGCCAACGCGCCGGGCAGGCCGCTCTGCCAGCTATCGATCAGCACCGAGCCCGTGCGCATGTCGATGGTGTATTCGAACGCGTCATCGAGCCGGCCGGGACCCGCCACCAGGTGCCAATGGGCATAAAAAAAGAACAACGCCAGCAACCCCAGCCAATAAATGGGCAGGGAATTACCGAACAGCGACAGCACGCGCACGACGGCATCGAGCACACCGCGCGGTCGCCATGCCGCGAGGATGCCGAGCGGCAGCCCCACCAGCGCCGACAGCACCAAGCTCAACGTGGCGAGTTCCGCCGTCGCCGGAAAAACGCGCCGCAGATCGTCGCTGACCCGCTCACCGGTGGACAGAGACACGCCGAGATCGCCGTGCGCGAGCCGCACCACGTAGCGCTCGAACTGCACGGGCCAGGGCTCATCCAACCCCAAGGTCCGGCGCATCTCGAGATACACGCCTTGCGACGCATGCTCGCCGACCAGCTGCGCCGCCGGATCCACCGGCGACAGGCGCGACAGACCGAAGGTGACGAGCAACAAGCCCGCGAGCGTGCAGGCGAGCGTCACGAGTCCCCCGGACACTCGCATCACCGGCTGCCGCCAGGCGTCGCCCGATGCCCGGGCGCTCACTTCGCCACCCGATCGTAGTACACCATCTCCGCATCCAGGCCCTGTCGGTAACCATGCACCGCCGCGCGCATCACCACGGTCGCGCGCGCCTGTAACGCAATGACGAACGGCGAGCTTACCTGCACGGCCGTCTGAATCGCGAGATAGTCTCGCTCGCGCGCCGTGGGATCGAGCTCCTCCACCGCGGCCGTGGTCTCGCGACTGAGCGCCGGAATCTGCCATCCCGCGCGCCATGCCAGGGTCTTGGTCCCATCCTCCGGGTTCCGTGCAAAGGCGCCGGCGGTGGAATGGGCATCGAAATAATCGGGCACCCAGTACAACCACACCGCCTCCTCCGAGCGATCGCGCACCTGCGAATACACTTCGCCTGCCAGTGCCGGTCGTATCTCCAACTCGATGCCGGCCTGCGCGAAAGTCGACTGCAAAGACTGCGCGATCTCACCGTACGGAGGTTGGTTGAACACCGACAGCGCGATGCGCACTCCCGTGTCGAGCCCGGCGCCCGCCAAGATGGCACGCGCCTTCGCGATATCGAGGTGATAGGGCGTGCTCTCGAGCGCGCCTGGGAATCCATCGGCAAGGAATGCCTGGTGCACCGTGAACTCACCCTTGAGGAGCCCATGGGCGATGCCGTCGTAGTCGATCAGCCAGCGCGCCGCCTCCCAGAGCTGCGGGTTCTTGAGCACGGGATTCTCGCGGTTGGCGGTGTTGAACATCAGATAGTGAATCGTCGCCGACGGATAGTTCACGGTCTTTAAGTCCGGCTTACCCTTCAGCGCGGCGAGCTGATCGGGACCGAGATCACGGGCGATGTCCGCATCGCCCACTTCCACCAACAGCCGACGCGTTGCCGCATCGGCAACGTTCTTGATGATGACCGTGCCAACCAAGGGCGCATCGCCCGGCGACGATGCGTTGGCGTCGAGCACCAACGCCTCATGCGCAATGTAGCGGCGGATCTTGAACGGCCCGCTTCCCGCGGAATGAGTCTTCAGCCAACCATTGCCGGAATCACCTGCCGATTCGTGCGCCTGCACCTCCACGGCGTCGAGGATGGAAGCCACCGGCGCCGTCAGAATGCTGAGCGCAAATGCCGCACCCACGGGGTTGGGCCAGGTCACCTGCACGCGATGCGCATCGATCTTGGTGACCGCTGCATCAATGTTGTCCGGCCGCCAGCCGAGTTCATTCAAGATGAACACGGGTGGCCGGTTCATGGTCACCGCACGACGCAGCGAGAAAATCACATCCTCCGGCCGCAGCGGATGGCCGCTGGCGAACACCGCATCCGGCTTGAGTTCGAAGATCAAACTGCGCGGCACCGGACCCGGTGCCCAGCGCGACGCCAGCGTCGGCATCAGTACTTGGGAGTCATCCGCATTGGGCTCAACCAAGCGTTGATACAGGTTATTGAACGCCTGCAGGCTCGACAGCTCGAAGCCCTCCGCCGGATCGAGGCTGACGATATCATCGAGCGACTGAGCCACAACCAGCACGTTCGCCGGACTCGCCGCGCTCGGAGAACCGGCGCCACAGCCGCCGAGTGTCGCGAGCAAGATCACGGCGCCGATCGTGGCTCCCCACCGTGGCTCATCGTGCCCGCCTGTCAGCCGGCATCGCCCGACCGTCATGACGCGTCGCCCGTCGCTCACAGAGCGACGCGGGCGCGTGACGCCAGCGCCCGCAAGGGCCGGCGCAACAACAGCGCGAGTATGGCGGCCACCCCCATCGCCACCGCGATCCTGCCGAACGTCACCGCAAAGCCGGCAACATCGACCATGCCGCCGCTGAACCCCGACAGATAGCCGCCGAGACCCAGCGTCAAGAGATACCACGCGCCCATGGTGACGGAGGCATAGCCGCTCGGGGCCGCCCGCGACACCAGGCCATAGGTCGCCGTCCAGGCGACGAGCTCGCCCACGCCGAGCAGCGACAACGCCACGATGGGCATCCACGCCGCCGCGGGTTGCCGCGCCGACTGCTCCGCCGAGAGCACCATCAACGTATGGCCGAGCGCCACCGTGGCGAGCGCAAAGCAGTACTTCTGCACGATGTCGATGTGCCGCTGCTGCGCCTCGAGTCGCACCCACAACGCCGCGACCAGCGGCGACAGCACGATCACCACCGCCGCATTCATTGACGTGAACCAAGGCACCGGAATCGCGAACGACAGCACGTTGCGATCGACGTGGCGTTCGATGAACAGCAGCCAGCTGCCATACAGTTGGAACCAGCCCACGCTGAACACGCACAACAGCGCCGCCAGCACGGTCAGCAAGCCGATTCTGCGCCAGGCCTCGCGCCTCGCTTCGGCCACCGGCGACGACGCTGCCACCGCCGCCCCCACCTCCGTCCCGCTGCCATTCGGCTCAAGGCCGATCTTGCCCAGCCAGGCCGGCGCCAGCACGAGATACGAGCCGAGCGCCACGGCCATGCCCACCGCCGCGACGCCGAAGCCCACATGCCAGCCGAGGCTTGCGGCGACTCGACCGACGAGGACGCCGGAGAGCATCGCTGCCACCGCGATACCGAGGTAGTAGTAGGTATACGCAGCTTCGCGGCGCGGATCATTCGCCTGCATGGTCTCCCCACAGAGCACGACCAGCGTCGATTTCATCAGCGCATTACCGGTGATGAGGAAGCCGATGGCGGCGTAAAAACCGCCGAGCGCCAGCGCATGGGTGTGCCAGGGCGTTGCCAGCACCAACTGCCCCAGCAACTGGCAACTGGCGCCCCACGTGACGGCACGGCGACGGCCGAGCACCCGATCCGCGAGATAACCACCGACCGCGGGCAAGGCGTACATGGCCCCGGAGTACGCGCCCACGAGCGTGAGCGCCCGAGCCGCCGGCCAGCCGAATCCCCCCTCGGCCGGACTTGCCGTGAGGAACAACGCCAGGATCGACAGCATGCCGTAGAAGCTGAAGCGCTCCCAGAACTCGACCCCGATGATGAGCAGCGCACCTCGCGGAAATCCCCAGATGACCGTCGAACTTGGGTCGCCATCACCGCGGACTTGCCCAATCACAGTGCGACGGCACCGCGCGGCGTGTCGAGCAGCGCCTGGAACTGAATCTCCGGCGCCGCATAGATCTCCACGGGGGTATGCAATTCCCGCAGTACTTGCTCGAGCCGCGCGGCGTTGGGATGGCCGACGGCAAACCGCGTCAGCCGAATCTGCGCCGGCGGCGCTGCCGGCGCCTGGCGCGCGAGTTCGACTGAGGGCGCCGACGCGGCGGGGTGCGGCGAATCCAACCAATCGATGAAAAACGGGAAGGCGCGGCCGAACGCCGCGAATTTTGGCCCCACCCACTGCCAGTGAAGTCGCACGCCCTCGGGGGTGCTGCGGCCATTCGCGCCGACCCTCGTCGCGTCGGCCCCCAAGGACTCGGCGGCGACGGCCAGTGCCGACAAGGGCTGGGGGCTGCGCAGGCAGTAGGTGAGCAACGTGGGCTCGTCGGCTGCGCGTGCGAACCTGCGCCACTCATCCTCGTCCGCCGCGGGCGAACCGGTGGGCGCCAGAATCTCGAGATAACAACGCTCGCTCAACGCCACCAGCGCGTTATGCGTGTGACCACTGGCATGCACGCCACCATAGCGCGGCGCCACCCCCGTGAGCGCCTCGAAGCGTGCCACCCCGCGCTCGAGATCGTTGCAAGCCCAGATGACATGATCGAGCCATTCACTCATTCACTCTCCTCCCCCTCGCCCGGCAGCACGCACGATCGCGAGCGCACGCGCGGTGAGCGCCGTGCGATCGATCTTGTGCGTGCCTGAGAGCGGTAGCTCCGGCACGAATTCGACGAAACGCGGATGCGCATAGGCTGCCCCCTCGCTGAGCGCATACTCTTTGATGGACGCCACCGAGGGTGCGCTGCCGGGACGCGCGACGATGAACGCCACCGGGATCTGGCCTTTGATGTCATCGGGCGCCGCGACGACGATGGCCTGGGCCACCTCCGGGTGTTGCTCCAGCAACTTCTCAACTTCCCCCGGATAGACGTTTTCGCCGCCGCAAACGAACATGTCGTCGGCCCGTCCGACGAAAAAATAGAATCCCGCCGCATCCCGGCGCATGACGTCGCCGGTCAAATACCAACCATCGCGAATTCGCGCGGCAGTGGTCTTGGGTTGGTTGAGGTACCCCCGAGTGAGGGCAGGCGTGCGCAGCGCGAGTACGCCCTCATCGACCGACGGCCCATCCACCAAGGCGCATTCCACATCGGCAAACGGAATTCCGAGCGACAGCCCGGGCCGGGGCAACCCGCCCGGATGCGGGCCGAACACCGCCGGTCCCGCCTCGGTGGTGCCGTACCCGTTTCTCACCTCCGCATGGGGAAAGAGCGTCCTCACCTGGGCGAGCAGGGCATCGGTGAGCGGCGCGGAGCCGATGGTCACGTCGCGCACGCTGGTAAGGTCGAGACGCGCAACGAGGTCATGCTCGCGCACCATCAGCGCAAACATCGTCGGGATGCCCGAGAGCAGCGTGCAGCGATGCGCGCTTACCGCCTCGAGGAAGCGACGGGCATCGAAGCGCGGCTGCAGCACCACCGCGACCCGCCTGGCGAGGGCCACGCTGACATTGAACAGGCCATTCATGTGATAGAACGGTGCGACGATGAGCGTGGTCTCGCGCGGCAGCACGGCCGGCATGGGCTCGAGATAATGCGCGATCGCCCAGAGCTGGCCGTGATGATCGAGCGGCACTCCTTTCGGCAAACCGGTGGAGCCCGAGGTGTAGAGAATTTCGGCAAGATCGCCGTGCGCGTTGCGCTCGTGGCCAAGGCCCCGGTTGCCCGGCTCCCACGTCTCCAGGTCGCCCGGATCGAGGAAGTCCTCGAACCCTTGGGCGCCGGTCGCATCGAAATCGACCACGGGCAGATGCTCGGGGATCAGCGACCGCCGCGCACCATCGGTGAACACCACGTCGATCGCGCTGTCCTTGAAGATGTGTTCGATGGTCGAGCGCGGCAAGCGGTGATTCACCGGCACGGCGACCGCGCCCATGCGCATGATGCCGAAGTAACAGGCTAGGAACTCCAGCCGGTTCTCGGCGAGAATGCCGATGCGCGCTCCCGGTTGCAGACCGCGCTTGCGCAACCCCCGGCCGACCGCCCGGCACAGCGCATCGAACTTAACGGCCGAGAGCGCGGACCGCGTCGCGCCGGGGGCGAGGTCGATGACGGCCGGCGCATCCCCATGCGCGGGCAGCCGCAGGATATCGCCGAGGTTATGCAGAGCGAACGGCAGCGCGGTCACGGCTTGAGCAACACCTTGCCGAACACCTGGCGCTCCTCGAGCAGCCGCTCGGCCGCGGCCGCCTCCTCGAGCGGCAGCACTCGGTCGATGACCGGATCGAGCCGTCCCGCCGCCACGAGTGTGAGCAAGGCTTCGAGGTCGGCCCTCTCCCAACCGTTCGAGCCGATCAGCGCGTGCTCGTAGGTCCACCAATAGCGCGCGTCGAGCGACAAATCGAAGCCCGCCGTGGCTCCGCAACAAAGAATGCGGCCGCGCAACTTGACGCAGCGCTGTGTGGCCGGCAGCGTATCACCGCCGGTGAAATTCACCGCCACATCCACCCCACCCGCGCCAGTGATGCGCGGTTTACCATAAATGGCCTTCACCGTGTCGCAGAACGGCGTGGCCGTATAGTTGGCCACATGCGTAGCCCCCAGCGCGGCGAGCCGCTCGAGCTTCGACTCGCTGCTGGCGAAGGCCAGCACTTCGGCACCGGCGAGCACCGCGAGTTGCACGCAGGCCACGCCGACGCCGCCGCTGGCGCCGAGTATCATCACCCGCTCACCCGCTTTGAGATGTCCCCGGGTGAGCAGCATGCGGTGCGCCGTGCCATAGGCGAGCGGCAGTGCCGCCGCCTGCTCGAAGCTCACCACCGACGGCAGTTCGATCAACGCCGATTCGGGCACGACGACAAATTCGGCGCGGCCGCCATCCACCGTCTCCCCGATCATGCCGAATCGACCCGCCTCGCGCAGCACCGGGTCGATGAGCACCCGCTTACCCAGCCAGTGCGCGGGCACGCCTGACCCCACGGCTTCCACGGTGCCGGCAATGTCCGAACCGACGATCACCGGCAGTGGGATACGCACGCCCGGCATGCCGCGGCGGGTGAACAGGTCGTGAAAGTTCACGGCCGTGGCCGCCACGCGCACCACCACCTCGCCGTCGCCGGCCACCGGCGCCGGGTAGTCGCCGCGCACCTCGAGCATCTCGAAACCGCCATGCGCCTTGGTCAGAACCGCGCGCATCAGCCCGCCAACGTGCTGTAGCATCCGCGGCCCAGCGCGATCAGCCGACCGGCGGAGTCGGTGACGTCGATGTCGACCACGCCAATGGAGCGCCCGGCACGCCGCACCCGGGCGAGCGCCAAGAGATCAGTACGCGCCGCAGGCCGCAGATAATCCACTCTGAAGTTGATGGTGGGAACGCCAAACCCGAGCACCGCCACCAGCGCAAAATCGCCGGCGACGTCGATCAGGCTGGCAATCACGCCGCCATGATACTGGCCGGTCCCCGGCAGCCGTTCCACCTGAGGTCCATGGACGGCGCGCAGCGTCAGCGTCGATGCCGCGGCATCGACCGCCTCGACTTTCAGTCCGAGCAACTGGTGGAAGGGGCTCGCCGACAGCATCTCCTCGAGTTTTTCCCGTGCAAGTGCCATTTGCATCCCCTGAACGTCATTGCGCCACCACCCATGGGGCCTTGCTGTCAATACTAGCATCGCCCTCGACGCCGCCCGGCGCAAAGCGGCCTATCCATATGCACAATCACTATTTGCCGAAACCGAAAATTCTTGCTAACTAGGTAACTTCGAACGTCACGTGACTTCGAGCGTCGATTATCAATTCGAATTCAAGGGATCCGATCAAATGCGTTCAATGAGAGTCCTTCTATGGGCCGGTGTGGTTTCTGCGGCCTGCGTTTCGCCATACGTTCTGGCAGCCGACACCGACGAAGGGGGTTTGCAGGAAGTGACGGTCACCGCGCAGCGGTTTAATTCGACCGTGCAGGACACCCCGATCAGCCTATCGGCCATCACCGGCGACCAACTCGATGCCGCCGGCATCACCAGCGTCGAAGGACTGGCGCACGAAGTTCCGGGTTTGTCGATCCGCTCGGCCGGCCCCGGCCAGAGCGAATACGAGGCGCGCGGCCTCGCCTCGAGCGGCGGTTCCGCGCCGACGGTGGGCTTTTACCTGGACGACGTGCCGCTGTCGCCGCCAGCGACCTCCCAAACCGGCAAGGTCGTCATCGACCCGAATCTCTATGACATCGATCGCATCGAGCTGCTGCGTGGTCCCCAGGGCACGCTCTACGGCTCCGGTTCCATGGGCGGCACGGTACGCGTCATCACCAACCAGCCCAAGCTCGACACCTTCCAGGGGTCGGTCCAGGGCACTCTGTCCGATACCGAGGGCGGCGGCGTCAATGGTGGCGGCAACCTCATGCTGAACTTGCCCATCGGCGATACGCTCGCGGTTCGCTTCGTCGCCACCGACACCTATCGCAGCGGCTGGATCGACCGGATTGTACTGAATCCGTTTCCCGAGGACCTGCCGTATCCGGGTGCGAGCACGGGCCGCGGCAACGTGCTCGCAGCCCCCGTGGAGCATGTTTTCAAGGACGTGAATACCGAGCACTTGGATGGCGGTCGGCTCACGGTGCTGTTCAAGCCGAACGATGACTTCAATGTGGTGACGACCGTGTTGTTCCAGCACATGGGCATGGGCGGTTACGATGAATTCGACACCCCTCCCGGCTCTCATTATCTCGCTCACTACGAAGCCGGCAACCAGGGCGAAACCGTCGATGACTGGTTTCACTACTACAGCATCGAGGCGACGCTCAACGTGGGATTCGCCGATCTCACCAGCACCTCCGGGTATTTCCAGCGCCACGAATTGCAGACCCAGGACGCCTCGGAGTCGATCTCTTTCTTTGCCGGTATCTACCCCTACCAGGCACTGCCGTTTTCAGAGGTAGACATCACCCGTCAATTCAGTCAGGAGTTGCGCCTGAGTTCGCGGGGCGATGGCGCCCTGCACTGGGTGGCCGGTGTGTTCTTCAGTGACGACAGCTCCGACTGGGACGAATATGCCCTGACGTCGAATCCGGATTTCGCGTCGACCGACCCGAATCTCAACGGAGTCATCTACAGCGGCGATCAGTACTATCGGGTCCGGCAGACAGCAGGCTTCGTCGATGGCTCGTATAATTTTACCGACCAGTGGAAATTTTCCACCGGCGTGCGTTATTACCATTACTCGAGCACCACCAATGTCTTTGGCGTCGGCGCATTCGCGCCCACGCCCGATGGCTCCACCTTCATCGACTCGGTCTCGAGCAGCGGCTTCAACCCGCGGTTCAATCTTTCGTATAGCCCGAACGCTGACTTGAATACCTATATCTCGGCATCCAAGGGCTATCGACCGGGCGGCCCGTCTTATGGTCCATTTCCCATACTCAACTGCGGCGGCGGTACACCTCCACCCTATAAGTCCGACTCGATTTGGGACTATGAAATCGGCGAAAAAGCCAAGCTGTTCGACAACTGGTTGACCATCAACAGCGACCTCTATTACATCAAGTGGAGCAACGTGCAGGAAACGGTGGCGGTGCCCTGCGGCTACACCTTCGAGGCCAATGCCGGGGATGGCCGCTCCTATGGTCCCGAACTCGAGGTCAACGCCAAGCTTTCGGCCAATTGGTCGTTGGCGGCGAGCGCCAGCTACACCAATGCGCAGATCAACCATCCCAGCGCCACCTTCGTCGCGGCCGTGCTCACCAACCCGGTGGTTGGCGGCATCCAGGGCTGCGAAAGCGCGAGCCATTGCTCGTTACCTATCCTGAACGTGCCGAAGGACGCGGCGAGCCTGTCGCTGATCTACACGCAACCTGTGCTGAACGACTTCACCCTCACCGCGCGGGTAACGGACAACTTCACGGGCCACGCCTACGATCAGGACTACCAGTTCGGCGTCGGCTTGCCTTCTTACAACCTCGCGAGCGCGCGTGTGGGTCTGTCCGGCGACAATTGGACGGCGACGCTGTTCATCGACAACATCACCAACAAGGTGGCGGAACTGGCCGCCAACAACACCCAGTTCCAGTTCAATATTCCGCAGATGTCGCGAATCTCGACCAACCAACCGCGCACCTTCGGCACGGAGGTCAATTACAAGTTTTGATGGTCGGCAGTGTTGTGGCCCAACTCTGTAGCTGCGCCACCGTCGCGGTGGCGCCGCCGCAGACGATCACGAGGATGTTCTGGTACGGAGCGAGCTCGGGCGCGAGGCTGTACACCGCCGCGAGAGCCGCTCCGCAGGCCGGCTCGACGACGAGCCGATGATCGTCGAGGAAACGGACGCACGCCGCTACGGCCGCCGCGTCGCTGACAACGACCGGATGGATCGGGTGTTCGCGCGCCCAGTCGAAGGCGCGCGCACAAACCTGGCGTGCGCCCAATGACGTGGCGATGCTGGTAATGGCGGCGAGTTCAACCCGCCTCCCCGCGGCGAGCGACTGACCGAACGAATCCGCTCCCCGCGTTTCGACGGCGATGATGGGCACCTTTGACCAGTCCCGCGTCGGAGAACCGCCGCGCACCCTGGGCCCCGCCTGGCCGTGCAGACCCTGCGCGACGCCGCACAGGAGTCCGCCGCCACCGACCGACAACACCACCGCATCCGGCGTCACGCCCGCGGCGGCGACTTCGCCGATGAGGCTCGAGTGTCCCTGCCACAGCAGCGCATCATCGAAGGGATGCACAAACGCGTCCTCGCCGCTCACCAGCGACTGTGCCAACGCATTGGCTTCCTGCCAGGAGGCCCCATGCACCATCACCTGCGCGCCCTCCTGGTCAATCAACGCTTTGGCACGCTCGCTGGTGGTCTCCGGCACCACCACGACCACGGGCACCGAGAGCGCCCGTCCCGCATAGGCTACCGCGATGCCCGCGTTGCCGCCGGAGGAGGAGATGAGTCGTCGCGCCCCACGGCGCACGTACTCCCGCGCCGCGAAGCCGATCCCGCGCAGCTTGAATGAGCCCGACGGCTGCAGAGCGTCCAGTTTCAAGAAAACCGTCCTGCCCGCGGCGATCCCGAGCGGACGCGAGTTCACCAACGGGGTGTCGATGTGCAACGGTTGCATCCGCAGACGCTAGACGGTGTGAACCAGCGCCGAATAAGGCTCCAGGCGTGAATCGGCTGTCAGCAAGTGCAGCGGTTCACTGATCGCTTGCGCGAGTAATAGTCGATCGAACGGATCCCGATGCAACGCCGGTAACCGCGCCACCGCCACGGCATGACGGATACTGATCGGCAACTCCAAAAAGCCGCTGCCGATGACCGCACCGGCCAATCGCTCCGGCTCCACCGAGAGCTTGCCGAGCGAATGCTTGATCGTCGCCTCCCACAGGCTCACGCTGCTGACATAAACGGCATCCGCCGTCTCAATCGTCGACCAGGCAGCGGCAGAGAGTTTCGGGTCATCGTCCACGCACCAGATGAAGATATGCGTATCGAGCAACAGCCTCATCCCGGCCCCTCAACGCACTCGAACAGATCCACGGGCAGCGGTTCGTCGAACTCCGGACCGAGATTGATTTGGCCTTTCAACACTCCGCGCATTCGCTTCGGGGAGGTCGGATGCACCGGTCCGAGCAACGCGACCGGCTTACCGGCCTTGGCGATAATCACCCGTTCACCGCGCTCCATGGCGTCGATCAATTTGGACAATTGACTCTTGGCTTCGTGAATGTTGTAGATCGACATGAGGCCTTTCTTAGAACTGAGCTTAGCTAAGCTTAGGCCGAAAAGCGGACAATCGCAAGTACTCGCCCGGCGAGTGCACCCCATTCCCCGACGCCGGGGACTGTCAGCGTCGCTTCGCGTCACCCGTCAGAACTTGATCCGCAGCCCCCACATCACGGTGATCTGGTTTTCGCTGCCGGACGTGCCCACCGTGGTGCCGACGAAGCCGTTGGCAAGGCCCTTCGTGACCTCGGAATAGTTCACTCCACCATAGACGTCATAGTGCTTGTTGATGATGTAGTCCGCGACGAACGAGCCCTCGTAGAAGTCGCCCGAGCACAATAGCCCGGCGCCGCTACAGCCAATGCCGTCGTCGCCGTTGGTGCCGAGACCGATGGTCCAATTGTTCTGTGAGACATGGTAGACCGCGCCGACGAGATTGAGCCCCGAGCCCATCACATAGCGGGCTCCCAGCCATTCCATGTTGTAGATCGCCGAATTGTTGACGTTGATGCCGACGCTGAGCGGATAGTTGCCCTGCGAATTACCGCCGTCGTAGTTGCCGTGCGCCTTTTCGATGTGCGAGAAGCCGGCGAAGACCGTGACCTTGTCTTTAGTGGCCGGATCACCCACGGCGAAGGTGTACTTTGCCATGACGTTGTACGAGGTATCGTTCGAGATGTACGCGGCCAAGCCGGGCTTCGGGAAGGGATCCGCCGCGGTGGGAACGGGTGCCAGCGGATTCGAGATATCGTCGAAGGCGCTGCGCAGATTGACCGCGCCCTTTTCGTTTTCATAGACGGCATCCACGGACAAGCCATTGACCACGACGCCCGCGTTGGCGCCATAGGACTTGCCGAGCACACCCGTGTCCTGGCCGCCTTGCGAATACATGATGGCCAGATGATAGATATCGGCGCCGAAGGCATATTTCACCGAGTTATCCCAGCGCGCGCCTTCCGTACTGCCGGCGCCGCCGTTGAATCCCGAGTAGCCCAGGAAGCTGAAGGCATAGGACAGCGCCTGTGGATCGTAGGCGGAAAGTGCATCGAGTTGCAGCGAGTTATGGCGCCCGATGGTCAAGGTGCCGTAGGTGGGGCTGCTCGCGCCGCCGTAGAGCACACTGTTGAACGGCTGTCCGCAGCGGCTGCTGTCGGCGTTGGCGGTCTGGGTGCCCTGCGCCTTGTTGGCGTTCGTGGCGATGCTGCCGCAGGCGTCGGTCAACTGCCCCGAGAGGGGATTGAAGCCGGTTTCGGCACGCGCAACGAGCGTGATGTCGTTGACGATGGGCTCCGACACCCGGATGCCGATTTTCGATTGCTCGAGCCCACTCTCCGCCGGCGTCGTCTGCGATCCGGCGAAATTTCGCGTGGTCGTGAAGGCTTGATACTCGAGGCCGCCGAGATACTGACTGCTCAAGGGCACGCCGTGGTTTTGATAGGCATAACCGACATCGACGGTGCCGTACAACGTCACGCCGCCGAGTGACAGGCTGTCGGGCAGGGGATCCTTGATATCCGCGTGCGCGACGCCGCCCAACAGTGCCAACCCCAGCCCCATCACCATTGCCTTCGATCCGAACGATTTTTCCATTGTTATCTCCCCGTTCAAACAGAGTTTTTTTCCCCGATGGTGCCAACCGCGAGGCCTCTTTAGTGGGCCGCCGCCTTCGACACCGACAGCCCGATGTTCTGGCGCGCATACACCTCGTTCCACAGTTGCTCGGCGCGGCGGTCACGAAACAGCAGCGAGCCGAAAATCACGCCGAGAAAGCCCAAGGGAATGGAGATGAGACCGGGGTTCTTCAGCTCGAACAGCGGCTTCTCGAGACCAATGAACGAGGTTTCCTCGCCGGCCCACTTGGTCAGGTCAGCATTCGCCTTCGCCACCGCCTTATCGAGGGCTGCGAGGTCCTTGGCGGCCTTGGCGGCAATGGCGGGATCCGTCGCTGCCTGCGCGTCGTTGAGCACAGCCCGCTTCGCAGGCTCGGCTGCCAAAACTTTTTGCGCGGCCGCCTTCACGGCCTTGGGGTAGGTGAGATTGGGCGATACGAGGGTGAGACCGACGGCG